>Ga0181523_10001085_pt1 | contig 29690 bp, 21 predicted proteins | sample PEATcosm2014_Bin_43_FD_119752 | JGI IMG/M metagenome (GOLD analysis project Ga0181523, IMG submission 119752) | Peatland microbial communities from MTU Mesocosm Facility, Houghton, MI, USA - PEATcosm2014_Bin05_30_metaG | ecosystem: Environmental > Terrestrial > Soil > Wetlands > Peat | place... | reverse complement strand
TCGATGTCAAGATATACGGCGTTACTCGGATCGTAATTGACGCCATCAGTCATTGACTTCAGCCAATCCGTTTCTCCCAAAGCAATGGCATCAGACCCAGTCGCTCCATTTCCAAGGCTATCCTCGACATAATCCGGGATTCCATCCCCATCCGTATCAAGCGGGACCCAACCATTTGAGCTGTAACTCGCAGCCAGGTAATGCAGGCCAATGTCGACTATGGAATTGCTCTGGGCCGCCTGGTTTGTCGCGGTGGTGTAATGGTAAAGTCCAAGCTGATCCGCTGTTGTGCTGCCGTGATTGGTCAGCACAGTGTTTTGGGCCATGTAATAATTGCCAAATGGGCCGCTTTGATAGGGAGGCGGGTTTGTCAGTATTTGATCATTGGAACCATCGCCTGTTTGAGTCGGGGTCAACTGGCCGGCTATGCTACCTTGACAAAGCAGATTAAACGATCCAGAATTTGTCCACCAGCCATTGTAATCGTAATCCAAAGTCTGGCCCTCGCTCGTATTCTGCGAAAAGTCCTCCATGTCGAACAGGTTGTTTTGGAACTGCCAGTTCCCTTGTGATGTCGTGATTGAATCCAGCGCGAGAACCCCTCCTTTGAACAGATTATTATATGCCTGGAACGGAAGATCGACATACGGAGCGCTTCCCCTATCAAAGCCGGGTTCCAGCAGGATTAAAGTTTCCTCCAACAGATTATTGATCCATGAAACGGAGCCGGGCGGATTTCCCGTGCTGTTGGGCGCCTTGCCCAAAACGATCTGCCCACCATAAACACCGCAATCCTGCATGTTCCAAACCACCGAACTGGCAGACGAAAATGGGAATTGATCCCCCCAACGATCAGGCGCTGAATAACCCGCCGCCACCCCAAAGTCGCCCGGCGTCATGTAAAAGTTGCAGAAGCGCATATTTAGTTGCGGCGCGGCATCCTGTGTGTCGCTTTGATACGGGGCTGGAACAAAGAACGCCGGACCTCCGTAAAAGGTCAATCCGTTTGGAGACAGCAATGGAATGTAGTATTGATTATAAACCTGTCCTGGCGCAAACGCCCCTTCCTGGACCAGGGTGTTGTCCGTAAAAGTGATCGGCTGGGTTGGCGTTCCCTGGCTCGTGAACAGGGAATTGTCTTCCAAAATAAATCCACAAATATAATCATTGCGAAAGCCGATGGCCGTGCCACGAAGCACCGTGATCGTGCCGCCCTGCACGACCATATCAGCTATCGTATAATCCAACGGATCGTAATAATAACCCAAATCAGGCGCTCCACCGGTGTAGCGCGCGGCCTGGGGAAACAGCGTCAACTGGCCCGAAATCGTCATATTCGTCGGAAATGTAATTGGAGCATAAGTGGTCTTGTGCGCCAAGTCAACCAGCATTCCCGGGCTGATATTGGTCGTGCCATTGCTACGATATTGGCTGCCGGGTGGCAAATAATAATTCCCATCGTTTGCCGATTGAAAGGGCCACGCAGGTGGATTGGCGACATGCTGCGTGGAAATGACAGGCCCTTCCCCGATCGCTCCCACGACAATGCAATTTGTCATGCACAAGCGGGAGGGGGGAAATTCCGGGTCACAAAATGAGAAGACATCGGCGGTTACCTGTTCCGCGTCAACCTCGACGCAGCTATTCTGTGCAGCCACCGCGAAATCGCACGCGGCGAACAGGACGTTGTGCAGTTGATTCGTTGAACACCCGGTGGGCAGTCTGCTGTTGACGCCTGAATTGCAGCCGTAAAACTGGGAATCCCACACCTGCAACACCCCTGAATTGGTGGGCGTCGTCACCGCCTGATCCGCGTAAAAAAACCGCAGATTGGTGATCGAAATGGGGTTTGCACTGTGGGCATCATCCAAATTGAGATAAACCGTGCCAGGGGCTACGGTTACTGGATTCCCGGTGGAGGATAACTGGGGAATTGCGATACCCCCACCATCACTGACCCATAGTAACTCCCCTTGCGAATCGTCATCCACGGACGTCAACGTCGCGGGCCGATAAGGCCCGGTCTGGCAATTCAAAGACCCATGCACAATCAGGCCAGTGTTGGCAGACCCGGGAACGTTCTGGTAAGCTCCAACTGCTATGGGAGTGCCAAAGTCAAATTTGATCACGGCTCCCCCTTCAATAGTAGTGCTCCCATAGAGATCAACCGCACTCCCCTGAGGCGTGGGTGAACAGATAAGATAGGTTGTGCCGCCTGCAAAGGTATAATTTTGACGAGGCCCGCTCAGAGGCAGGTAGGCGTAATCAACCCACCCGTAGTCGGTCAGAATCGCACTGCTGCTGAGAATTGAGTTTGTCGAATTCGTCCCACTGGAAACCAGCACGGCATAAGTGCCGGCATCGCCTGACTGAATATGGAATAACGTATAGTTGCTGCCAGTGGCATTTGTAATAGGGACAAATGTGTTATAGGTTGGACTCCCTGGATCGGAATCAATCTCTTGCCATTGATAAGACAAATTCGTGCCCACAGCGGTTACCGCGAAAGTGACAGTATCCGGCTCGTACGCCGCCTGGCTCATCGGTTGCATCGTAATCCCAACATTGATGTTCGACACTATCAAAACAGCATTAGTACTGGTGAAAGGGTCACCCTCAGCATTTGTCACAACAACGGTGTAACTGCCTCCATTCGTCGTCGCAAGATTGGTGATGGTATAAGTGCTGTTCGTGGCACCGGCAATGTTTGTTCCGTCAAACTGCCATTGATATGTGTAGGGGCCGGGGCCAGTGGTGGTGGAAGTAAACGTCGCAGTGCCTCCAAGGCCGTTGGTCTGGCTGGCTGGCTGGACGCTGACCGCGGGAAGGTTGAACGCAATGAGCAGCCCATCTGCAGTCACACCGTAGTTGGCGACGGAATTGGTGAGGATCAAATGCGCCTGGAGATAATGGTTTTGGCCCGGCGTGTAATTTGTTGTGTTCCAGATAAGTTCTGGGTTGCCATTCCCATCGGTTTGCGATGACAGATTTGTCGTTGCCGCAATACCATCCACCATCAGCACTAGTTGGCCGACACTCTTAATCACCGTATTACTGACCACAAATGTGACAATGCTCGGCTCCTGCCCGGTCACCTTCTGGATCAGTCTCAGCGGATTGTCAAAGACGAGGGGACTTGTGCCCAGCGCGGTTTCCACAGAACCAACCATGCCGTCACCGTCCAGGTCGATGTTCGTGTAATACGCACTGCCGGTACTGGTGGCTCCCGATGGGATTTGCCCGTTGCCATTGACATCCGCGAGGTAATCGGGTATTCCATTGGTCAAAAGCGGTCTCCAAACTCCTGCAACGTTCTGGGCCGCCACATATCCAGGTCCAATGTCGGCAAAGGAATCCTCCTCCAGAACTTGGTTGGTCTGCGTTGTGTAGTAATAGAGCCCCAATAGATTTGCGTTTGTGCAGCCAGCATGGGCCAAAATCGTGTTGGTCGCCATGTAATAATTGCCAAACGGGCCGTTTTGGTACGGCGGCGGATTTGTGAGGAATTGATCATGAGACGGCGCAGGGGAGTGCGTATCACCATCCTCGCAAATGTAGGTGTACCAACATGAACAGAAGCCGTTATAATCCGCGCTCACTTCCTGGCCTATAATTTGATCAATGAAGAAATGGTCAAAAAGGTTGTTGTTGAAAATCCAATCGCCGGCAGAGGTCGGGATTGGAGCCATGCATAACCACCCGCCTCTGAACAAATTGTTATAAGCCGCAAATGAAAGATCCAGATTCGTTATGCCGTCGTTTCCGCTGCCGTCATCATTTAGGTAAGAAGGATATAACCAGATGTCGGCTTGCTGGAACACATTGTTTTTCCAAAGAACCGAACCAGACGGATAAACATTATTCACGGCATTGCTTGTACTGAAATCATCCCAAGGCTGGCCGAGATTTATCACACCGCCAAAAAGATCGCAGTCTTCCATCGTCCAGTCCACGGCGCTTGAATAAGTCACACTATTTCCAGGGGCAGGTGAATAGCAAATCCCGCACTCTGCTTCGAAGAATGGGCATCCGATCATTCCTTCCAGATCGCCAGCCCAAAGCAAGAAGTCGTCATGAGTTGCGTAAATATTGCAAAATTTCATGTCCAGAGAGGGGGCCGTGCTGCCACTGTTTGTGCCGGCTTGCGGACAGATGAAGTTAATTCCCCCATATTGGTACCACCATGCACCGTAAGGGGAGGACATCGCCCATGCACAACCTGGCGCCAAGGGACCTTCCTGGACAAATTGTATGTCAGCGAAAACAATCGGGTTGGTCGGCATGCCCCGGGCGACCAGCGCCGAACCGTCTTGAAGGAAGAAGCCAGACACGTAATCATTGCGAAAACCAATCGCAGTCCCCGGCAAAATCGTGACTCCGTTGGTCACCGAGATACTGGCGACTGTGTAATCCAGCGGGTCATAATAGTAGCCCAAATCTGGCGGACCACCTCCGTAACGCTTTGCCACCGGAAAGAATGTCATCTCGTCGATTCCCGTCAGTGCCGAAAGTGAGATAGGAGCGGCCGTCGTCTTCTGCCGCAATTGCTGAAGCAGCGGAGCGCTGATGTTAGTGGTGCCTGTGCCGCGACATCCGCTGCCGGGAGCAAGATAATAGAAAGCGTCGTCGCCTTCTTCGAAGGGCGAGGCGTCTGGATTGATGGTCACATTTTGATCAATTAGAACCGGTCCACTGCCAAATTCAGCCATCACGATGGAATTGGTCAGGCAAATCTTGCCCGGCGCAAGCACAGGAGACCAGAACGACCATACGTCGGCTTTTACCTGTTCCCCGTCCAATTCAGCTAAGTTGGTCTGCGCGGAAAAAACGCAATTGCAGCGGCTGAACAGGGCGTTATGAATGCGGTTGGTCGATCCGCCATTTGTCAACCGGCTGTTAAGAGCCGAGTTGCACTCCAAAAACTGACAATTCCAGACATCAAGCACACCTGAGTTGGTTGGAGTGGTGACAGCCTGGTCAGCATAACAAAATCTGAGATAGTTGATGGAAGTGCCATTTGTGTCATGCGCGTCGTTTAAATTCAAGTAAGCATAGCCGTTGGTGGCGGTTACCGGGTACCTCGAACTGACATTACCTCTGTACCAGTCAACCCATGGCAGTTCCCCCTGTGAGTCGTCATCTACGGACGTTAAAATCGCCGGGTCGTAGGGGCCGGTGTCACAAACCAGCGGCCCGTGGAGAACCAGAGTGGCGACCGTTGCTTCGTTGAGTCCCCCTCCCAAATAATAGAAATTATTGTCGAATTTGATTACAGCTCCGCCTTCAATCCTTGTTGTCCCGTAAAACTCGAAGTTGGTACACATAGTGAAACCATTTGAGCCAATGTAGTAAGTGTTGTAGGCCTGAAACGTATAATCCTGACGAGGTCCGAATACCGGCATGACTGAGTCGTCGTGTATAAACCAGGAGCTTGTTGCGTCCGTTAATACCGCGTTGGTAAAAATATTTGTGCCGACAGAATTGGAAACTACTACGGCATAAGTGCCTGCATCGCCGTTTTCCATGTTGATATCCACCCATTTGGAATTCGTTTGGCCCGACAGGTTGTTCAACCCACTGCCATCATATTCCTGCCATTGATAGGTAATCGGTTCGGTTCCGACCGCGCGCGCACTGAAGGTCACAGTGTCGCCCTCCACCACCGTTTGGGAAATGGGTTCGTAAACGAAGGTGGGCGCACTCGGAACGTTTGTCAAAGTGGCCACAACACTTGTAACACTGCCGAACATGTTTGTCACCACCACGACGTAGTTTCCGGCGTTGTTCGATTGAACGTCGCTAATCACGAAACTGGTGTTGGTCGCTCCAGAGATATTGTTGTTGTTAAAACTCCATTGATAGCTCAACGGCTGGCCGCCTATGGCCGTCACACTGAAAGTCGCAACGCTGCCGTCATAGTTCGTCTGGCTTAACGGCTGGGTGAGTATGGAAGGAGCGGAGCTCTCATCATTTGTGCCCGGATAGCCACCATATTGGGTGCAACCGGTGGCGACCTCCTGGGCGCTGAGTGGACAATCAAACGTGTAAACTTCGTCGATAGTTCCCCGGATCTGACTCTGACCGTTATGATCGCTGCCAATACTGAATCCATAGGCCATGCGGTTGGTGATGGCCGGATAGTTTGTCATCCCGGGCCCCGTCTGAGCCAGCACGCCGTTGATATAAAGGCTGGTTTCATTTGTAGAATAGTCCAGAACCACCTGATACCAATCATTGGACGACCAATTGGTAATCGGGCAGCTCAAATTAATCGTCGAATAACTGTTCGACTTTGTCTCGAAAATCAGGGATGCTGACGACGGATCAACAAATAGCGACCACCATCCGGATGAGGAGGGGTCTCCCAATTCAATGAACTGGGCTTCCGGACCAATGAGATTACTCAAATTGGGGCCAACGCTCCAATCCGGCTTGAACCAAAAGCTGATCGCACCGTTGATGCAGTTGATGTTTGGGATGCCGTTGCTTTGCATGTAGGGATAGCTCAGATTGGCCGAGGTGTCGGTGTCGATTTGCAGAGCATGACCCCAAGGACTGGCTGGATTTCGCAGTTCATAGTCGGCAAGCGGTTGCTGGCCGTTGTTTCCGACCCAAGGCGAGGAATTGTCAAAGTTCCAATAGCCCAGGAGATCCGGCCCGTTCGTGGAACAACACTGCTCCACGTCCCCGCCAGGCGCTATCACCCAAATGATGTTCGTCATGGCAGATGTGCCCGCGGTGCAGGTCACCGTGTAAACGCCAGGATTGGTAATGCCGACATACGTGTTCGTTGTTAACACACCGTCGAGCGACCAGCAGGCAGGGAGATGGTTTGAGGAAATACTGGGGCAGGAAGATGCCACAATTTCCAGGTTGGTAACGCTTGAATTCGTCGAGACGGGAATGCTAAAGGTTTGCAGGGTTGCGCTGTTGCTGCTCACCAGCATGCAGTTGGAGTTATTCGTGGGCGCAAGAGACGCCACGCCGACAACCGTATAGGAATTGGTCAGCGCCACCATGTTGGTCGCTCCGCCACAGTTCGTTGCCTTGATGTACTTTAAGTAAAACACCAGACTGCCAGTGCCACAACTGGTCGGCGTGAACACCGCCACTCGCAGCCAGCAGGGTTTTTTCACCCAGCTATTCTGGTTTGCCCATCGTGCCAAACGGTTCCAGCAATTGGGTGCTATCACAGGCACCCTCCAGGCGCATTTCAAAGAACTTGGTTTGTCATCGCCAGCCCTGCCAACCTTGGATTCAGAGATCGCGGCCTGGTGTAATTTCGTATCCGGGGCCGAGAACCGAATCCAAGCTGCCGGACAGATTGGTGATTACTTTCGCAAGTTGGCTGCGCTATCGAATGCACCTAGGTTGGAGGATGTCTGGCAAATCATTGCTCAAAATCGTGAAAAACTGGCCAATGATTCGCTGCGGCTATGGGAATACTGGCTTCGGCTGGCGCCGGCTCGGTTGTCACCGAATGACCGGCATTTGCTGGGCGAGTTCGCCGCCGTATTACGGTTGCTGGTTCAAAGCGACGAGGCCAATCAACGGGCGGGGCGACAGCTCTTCTCTCAATACTTCAAGCTATTTCCGTCGTTGGTAAACTTGCTGTCGTGTTGGGCTGTAACGTCGCTTTCGACAAGAGGGCGAGTGCCCCTCGAACCCGGCTTTTTTGATTTGGTCGTGATCGACGAGGCCAGCCAGTGCGACATTGCCTCAGCTCTGCCGTTGCTGTTCCGAGCCAAGGCGGCGGTCATTATTGGTGACCCGAAGCAATTAAGGCACATCAGCGCCATTCCTCCACGCCGCGACCGGGAGCTGTTGCTCAAACACGGCTTGGCCGAGGGTTACGCCAAGTGGGCGTATTCCGAGAACTCGCTATTCGATCTCGCCAGCCCTCTCTCCGGGCAAGGCGACATCATCATGTTGCGTGACCACCACCGGTCTCATGCGGACATCATTGAGTTTTCAAACCAGCACTTCTATGAAGGGCGGCTTCGAATTGCGACAAATTATGATCGTCTGCGCCGACCAACGCCTGACGCACCGAGCGCGAGGTGGGTGCCCGTTCAGGGTATGGTGATTCGGCCAGGAACCGGCGCACTCAACGAAATAGAAGCCAAGGCCGTGGTGAATGAACTGGAACGCTTGTGCATCCAACAAGGCTACAGCGGCACAGTGGGTGTAGTCACCCCATTTCGCGCTCAGGCAAATCGGATACGCGACCTGGTCAACGCACATCCACATGCCTGCCTCCTTCTCAACAAGCTGGAACTGCTGATCGACACCGTCCACAAATTCCAAGGGGACGAGCGGGACGTGATGATTTTCTCGCCGGTGGTTTCCAAAGGCATGGCCGCTGGCGCGGTGGGCTTTCTGAAGAAGACCGACAACCTGTTTAATGTGGCGATCACTCGTGCCAGGGCCGCATTGATTGTCGTAGGCGATCCAGGCGCAGCCAAAAGCGCCGGGGTCACTTATCTGGCTGCTTTTGCCAATTACGTTGAGAACCTTGGAAGTAACCCTCACCAACACCAGGGCAGTGGAGTGGGAGTCTGTGCCGGCCCTGATTACCCTCAGGTTGCAAAGCCGGAACTGGTTTCGGACTGGGAGCGAGTCTTCTACCGGCAGTTGTGGGAGGCTGGACTTCGCCCGATTCCCCAATACGCGGAGGAGAAGTTTCTGTTGGACTTCGCGCTTTTTGTTGAGGGCCGGAAGCTAAATATTGAGGTCGATGGTGAACGTTATCATCGGGACTGGAACGGTGAATTGCTCCGCCGTGACCAACTTCGCAATATGCGCCTGATCGAACTGGGATGGGATGTCATGCGCTTTTGGGTTTATCAGTTGCGAGATGAAATGCCAGGTTGCGTGCAGCGGGTGAAAACTTGGCAGCAAATTCAACTTTCAATATACCGTTTGTAGGATTCAAGCCCCATGACTTTAGGGTCTTTGGGATGGAGCTTCTGGCGCCCATCCTTTAGTTTTGCTTCAAATTCGGCATTGGGTTCAATACGGCTGTTCACACGGAGTCCCAAAACCGTTTGCTCATCCTTCTGCGTCATAACTTTGATTTTTGCTGGATGCACTGAATAGCCATGCCTGCGGAAAACCGACATGATTGTGGGAACCAGCCGTTTCAAACCAATAGGCCCACTGATCGTAACATCATCAACATAAATTGTGGCCTTTGCGTATGGGCTGATTGAACTCAAAAGGGCGTTAATCTCTTTGCAGACGTCATACAATACAATTCGCGCAATGGCCGGACTTGTCGGCGCTCCTTGGGGTAATCGGGCTTTGCGTGTAACCATAATCAGGCACTTCAACCCGATGGCTAAAACAATTAAAAAGAAGAGAACTCCCAGCGCAGCGTTCATGAAACCAGTCCAACCAGATCAAAAGCTGGCCCTGGTCATCGGCGCTAAACCATTGCCCAGGACCGAACTGACGAAAAAGCTCTGGGCCTATATCCGCAAAAATGGGCTGCAGGATAAAAAGGTGCGGACCCAAATCAATGCCGACGAGAATCTAAAAGCGGTGTTCAACGGCAAAAAGAGTGTCAGCATGTTCGAGATGACCAAATTGGTGTCCAGGCATGTGAGGAAATAGGAGCTGTCCAAGGGTGCCCAAAGGGAGCGTTTGGCTGCGCTATTTTTCACCGTTGCTTGAAAAGGCGAACATGAATTCGGCCAAGAACCTAATAAACACCCACCGGTCGATTGTGTCATGGTCTGGAATTATTGCAGGATCGACAGCAACATTGAAGACGGGGTCATTCGGAATGCAATTTGTTGTGGGCAGGAGTTGGCAGCGCGTAAATACGTATGCCAAATCATTGGTGGGCTCGCCTCTTTGTCTTCTCTGCTGAATTTTGGACCTTACTGACAACACACTATCGGCAGAAGTCGACGGGGAGACGTCGTTGGTGGCACTCGTCATTTCTGGAGATTTCAGGTTCTTGTTGAACGGCTTCAATTCGTAATTTAGGTATGGTGCGTAATGTCCGACCGCCGCCAGGTTTGCCTGCCGTTGATGACTATCCTCATATTGGTCAAACAGCGTTGATACGCTCCGGCCGACCGGGAAGGCCAGTCCCGTTGCCCAATCCGCTCTTGAAGTAAACACTGCCAAAGTGCAGTTTGTGCTTAACGGAAATGATTTCGTCGAAGCCAATCGATTCAAGGTTTCAAAACGGGCTGCTTCAAATGCCGGGTTGATGAGCACAACCAAATCACCCAAAGACTTTGGCGGTTGCGGGAGCCCGTCCTGATCATAATTTTCCACCATTCGCTCGGTCAAAACCGGGGCGGCAGCGGAATAGACCACATCACCGCCAAAGCTGTGGCCCATAATTATGAGCTTGGTGTTCATTCTTCGATGGTTGGTGATTTCGTCATGAAATTTTTGATTAAGCTGATTCCTAAAGGCTTCCAGTTCGGACAACACTTCGATGACCGCGCCATGCCCAACCCTCTCTGCTGCGTCTTTTCGCCCCCAGAAAGACAAGTCCTCGAACGGTTGTATGTTTTCGGATAATCCGCGCCAGCCGATATACAGCCCGACCACTCGGCGTTGTGGATGATGTTGCTTGGTGCTCAAGACCTGTTCCATTTTCCCCAACTCGTTCAGGATTTTGTGGAACATGGCCACATACGAATCATTCCCGCTGGCATTGTGCTTCCATCCATGCACAAAAGTTACGATCAGCAGTCCGTTACTCTGCCCTTCTTTTGTGAATTGATTGGTGACAGTATCAATCTGCATTCGGGCATTCCGTCCGCCATCACCATACAGCCAGCCTTGATCGTCCAGTTCCACGTAGCCCGCCGTATAAAGAGGCGCTACCTCGATGATCGCATGTGAATCTTTTGAGGTCTTGGGGTTGAACTGTTGGACCTGGGCATCAGTTCTGTACTGGCGCTCGCTCACACAACTCGCAACGAGCACACAAACCAGCACCAAACCGACGAGAACTATTCCTTTTATGATGCCATGATGCGTTTTCATAGGAATCGACTTTTCCCAATTCAAAAGCAAGCAACGCGGCAAGTAAATGATTTCCGGCCAGCCGTTCAGCCGATAAGCCATTTCGTTGCAAGCGCCGGATTGACCCCGAACATGGCCTGAAACCCATCCATTCCGAGAACTTCAACGAGGCGACCAAAACACGTTGTCAGCGGCACTTTTAAATTATTCACCAATGGCCCCTGTGCAGCTTGTCCACTCGCTTGCTTTGACGCAGCATCAAAGGCAGCGCTGCGTTGAGCCTGAAAATCAATGTATATTGTGTCAAAGTCCTTTCGCTGGGTGTCAGTTAGGGCCGAAAGATGCGTGCCCATCTGTTCTTGGACGTCTGCATGGAGGATGTCCAGTTCATCATCAGCAGAAAGTCCACGGGTTATTCGATTTGTAACGGTGTCGATATCGGCTTGGGTTATCTCGCCAGGATCGTTTTTGAGGAGTTGCTGGCCTGTGCTCTTCACTCTGTCAATGTATTGAGAAAGATTGAAGCCAAATTTTCCATACGTGAGCGTCGCAAGGGCATTTCCCTGGGTATCACGAGCGTCAATTTCATCGCCTGTAATGACGAGTATGCGATTGGCGGCGTTTTGACAGACCCCATCATACCGGATGCTCAGACCTGCGGCGGTTCCTGAATCTTGAGCACCTTCATCCGGGCCGTATATCAGGCTCGCCCATTTTGATGAACCGTTTGCCTTCCTGACAATGCGTGATTGATCGCTCCCCCTGCCTGCGCCAAAACAATTCCAGTTGTGGCCATCTACTGAAAGGACGTATGTGTGTTCAAGTGGAATCCCGCTGGTTGAGCCGGTGGGACGTGCATAAAGTGTAAACTCAACGTTCATATACATTCATTCTTTTTTTACAGTTTTCGATGCGTTTGTTGGCTTAACAGATGTGCCTGGCGTGCCGCAGGAAATTAACAAGGTTAGCCCATCTCTTTCCTTGCTCGCACTGGAGCGTTTTTAAAACAGCCTCTGACAAAAGTTCTTCGGGTTCCATCTTGCTCAGGGATAATCGGCGCTGTTTACAAAAATACCGCGCTATCATTATGAGCTTCCCATAGTCAACATCAGTCAAGGCGCGCAGCCCCTTCTCGACCTCGTCGCGTGTGGCGTACTGTTGATCCTCGGTTGTCGCCTGAGCGGCCGACCCGCTTGATTCAGTTTGACCTTTCATCTGATACTTCTGCCCATCAAAACCGCCGAATCGGACATCAAAACCAAAATTTTTTTGCGAATCATGTCCGAATTGGCCTTGCGCTTGGGCACAAGCTTAAAAGGCGACAATTAAACAGCCTTTTGCAAAAAGGACAATAATTATGAGCACGATAAAGATAGGCATGGCTGAAAAGCCTCTGGACGGCGCGAGCGACCATTGGGTTGAGCATGAAGTCAAGAATCAACGACAACACAACCAGAGGGTTTGTGTTCTCGTCAGACTGATTTGCCATGCAGTTGATATGATTTTGTCAACTCCCGGCTGTGCGGGCGGTCATGCAGGTGGTCGTCCACCGAACGCGAAAGAAAGAGAAATCCTCAACGAATGGAACCAGCGCGGATTGGATCAGCCAGACTGGTCTGTGCATAAGCTCCCTTTCTCGTCTATCCTCTTGCCCTCCGTTCGGTTCATGCGCTCCTGAGCCTCAATTCCAGGCATAAATCACCATGATCAAATCCAGGGAAAAAACCCGATTAGCAGACCGTTCGGGGCAATATCCTGAGACGTAAACTCGTCCGGCAGGTTCGTGCTGGAAAACGAGGGAAACTTTAACACTTCTGGTCGCTCCTGGCTCTGATCCACCGCAGTAAATGAATTTTACCGCCTCACCCGTCACCATGGCCTGGATAAATATATTGGCCAGTTCATCGTTGCAGGCCAGGACAGGATTGCGGGGCCTGGCGATCCAATAGAGCAGCCGTTCAGGTGGAAATTGCTTGGGGTTCAGGCCGGGTTGCACCAGATGCCGGAGCAATGATTTTCGTATATTTTTCATATTCCTGGATCATAACGGGGCTGGTTGGACAAAGGCTGTCTAGGTGGAAAACATTTTTGAGGAATCCGGCGTGCTTGCCTTTCCGCCCAGTTCAGGTTTTGCTGGCAGCACGCTGATTCCCATGAACCGATATGAATTTTACCTCCGCATCACGGCGGAGCAGTACTTGGACTATTATCGAGGAACGGCCCGGTATGTTGTGGTTCAATGCACTACTGGCCAAAACGTCCAGTTTCCGGCCTCGTTTCTCCAGCAATTTGTCACCCAGGATGGAATCTCCGGGCATTTCGCGCTGACCTGTGACGAACACCACCGGAACTCCCGGTTAGAACGGCTGAAATAATTCCCACGCCTAATCACGGACGATGGTGGGCGACACCGCTCAGGATGCCTGTCCTGTCTTCCAAGGTGCGCCGTCCTTCGTCTTGGTGTGGCCCCTTTCCTGAAATCCCCTGAACACGACCCAGAATCTATTTATTGACTTCCCCCGCGTAAGCAGGCACAGATAAAGGCATGGATGAAACACCAGAAAAGGCAAAAAGAACACCGAGCGCGGCATTCATGAAACCGGTCCAACCGGATGAGTTGCTGGCCAAGGTTGTCGGTAATGCACCCCTTCCACGGACCGAACTGACGAAAAAGCTTTGGGACTACATCCGCGAGCACGGGTTGCAGGACGCTACAAAGAAGACCCTCATCAACGCCGACGAGAACCTGAAGGCGGTGTTTGACGGCAAGGATCAGGTCTCCATGTTCGAGATGACCAAACTGGTTTCCAGACATGTGAAGTGACGGTGGCTCTCCCGGAGGATTAATCACAGGCGGCCCATTGAAGCCGGTCAGGCCACGTCAGAATTACGTGTCGTGTTCAGGCTGGCTCTCAGGCCCTCTTCCGACCTTGCACCAGCTTCAACATCTCCCGATCCAGCTTGTGACCGTGGCAATTTTCATATTCAACATCGGCCCGGTCGCTGTCGATAACACCCATCGACCCCGTGAAATTCCACATCGCCCAGCCCCAACCCGCCGCCGTCCACAAATCCACATAATCCCGTATCCAGGCAAGGACGACAGGGTGTGGCGTTTTGTTGTAAGCTCCAAATTCTCCCACCATTACGCCGACACCTTGCATTTCCAGTCGTTTCCAAGGGGCGATTTGACGAGATTGAAGCGTCTCCTTGTTCCAAAGAACACCTCCCTCTTCTATCGGCCAAGCCGGCTGCGGCCATTGGTCCGCCCCGTCTATCCAACTGGCCCGGTAATGCGAAACGTGCATGGGCCTACAACCGCGTGTGGCCGCCGCTATGCCCAGCCCGACGAGTTCTGTCGGCGCGGTGTTGCCCCAGTCTCGCCCGTCACAGATGATCAATCGGCCCGGATCCCGCTTGCGAATGGCATCGCAAACGCTGCTGACCACGCGCAGGTAAGTTTGCGGTTCCAGTTTGGGTGGTTCATTGAACAAATCGAAACTGAGCTGGCGATTGGAAATCCCTTTGTAACGCTCTGCAAAATGCGCCCAGTGCAATCCGCAAACCCGCAACGCTTCATCGTCCGACCAGAGCGATCTTTCCTCCGGCGGTTTGGCCACCGTATAGCCAGGGGCGCGATGGAAATTCAGGCAGACATGGATGCCATGACGAGTTCCCAAGTCCACCGCGTGATCAATCTGCTTGAGAGTTGATTCAAGAAACCTGGTCCAATCGCCGTTCTCAATCCACGTGCGGTAATCCATGGGCAGGCGGACAAAATTGAAGCCCAGTTCCACCAGCCACTCGAAGTCACGCTCCTCAAACAGATCATTTCGGCCATTGAACTTGTTCAAGAGGTTGAACCCGCGCCACGGCGGCAGCTTGGAGGCCGAGGCTTCCGGTAATCCCGGCTTATCCGCCCCCGCCACCACCTCAGATGCCACCGTGCCCAAACCCGCCGCCGTCATGGTTTTGAGGAACTCTCGTCTGGAAGTATTCATGCCTTCATATAACTCCCGTAATGCCCGAAAATCCAAACCTAATCAGTTCACAATGATCTGGGCGGTTGGGTTATACCCCATAGCGGAAGACGAGACCCTCCCCTATCTTCACCGCGATTAAGAGATGAACTTGTGCGATCCTAAAATTGCCGACTGAAAAAAGGCCGAACGCCATTACAGCGTCCGGCCCCCAACAACCTAACTAACCAACCCTTGGCCTCGGAATGACAACTGAATGGGAAAACCAAAAACCTATTCAGCCGTCCGTGGCTGATTGACAGTGCCTCATGCTTTGACCGAATGTTCAAACCTTCTTTTAAGATTCTTTTGTAATCGGGATGACACCCAAAGTCTGCATTCCGCCATTGACTTCCGTGATGTCTTTACGCTTCACGCTGGCAATAGTGCTGAGGTAGCCCTCGACGGCATCAGACAGCGGGACAATCAATTTGCCAACAGCATCCAAATAGCCCTCAACGGCAGCGTTAAGGCTGATACGCTTTCCTTTGGATTTGAAGTGGGCATCCAGCCGTTCAAACGCGACAAGGGCATCACGGCTTTGTTTGGCGGTAAGGGCGGCAGCTTGGGAGCCGGCAGCCAATTCACGAACTTTGTGTTCCGCCTCCTTCAGAGCCTCGCCATATTTTGAAAAATTGCGGAGATAACGTTTGCCTGCGACCCGATAGGCGATGCGATAAAAAGGGTAATTGGGCTTCTTGCCGTAGATTGTGACCTCGGCTTTCCGGTGGCGAATGACCTTCGGAAACTTCATTTTTGGCAGTTCAGATTCCGACGAATTCTGTGCGGAATCTGTGCGGAAGTCAAGGAAACCATCAGCTTCCCTCGTAAAAATGGTGCCAGCGAGTGGAATCGAACCACTGACCTCGGGCTTATGAGTCCCACGCTCTAACCAACTGAGCTACGCTGGCCTGACCGGGTTATAGTTCGCGAAGAACGATGCCGCTGTCAAATTCGATTTTAAAAACAAAAAGCCCCTGTCCAGTCTTGCGACTGAACAAGGGCAAATTGGGGTCTGGGAGTTCGCCATGCTCTCTTTCCCACGCTGACATTAGGCGCACCCTTGCGGGGCTGCCAGCTTCCCGACGCCATTCTCCACGGCAAGCGGAGTTTCCGGCCTCATAGCAGGGCCGTCCAGCGCCTTGCGGTCGCTGAATTATTGAGTGAGGCCTCTTAGCTCGCTTGGGCTGGCGCTTGCGGACGCCGGCTTGCGAACCAGGTCAAGACACGTATGCGACTTTGATTCACGTCTTGACCATTTTGCGCTGGGTCGGCCACCGCTTTTGGCGATGCGTTGGCCCAGTGCCACGGGTCTGACCTCTTATCTCTCAGGTTGCCTTTCGTCACATGCCGGCGGTGTCGTTTGTAACATCGCCTGCATCTTGGAAGGTTTTTACAAGCCTTGCCTTGGCTCTGTCTCCTTCCCGGTGCGAATGCTCACTTTGTCCCGCCTTTCGGCGTCTTTCTTTGGGCCGGCCTTGTTTCCAAGACCGCCAGAGTCACCCGCCCCGTGCTGATGCACAGTAGCAACCTTTTACCCTCCGGGTAACTGCGATTGGCTCAGGCCTGAAACCGGCCTGAACTACTTGACTCAACTTGGAACGGCTTCTCTTTCGTTCCTTGTCGCTCAGTTCCTGCTTCGCGTTACTGACAGCGCGCGAACGCCGCCAGAGGAACTGGTGAATACTGCCTCCGGTCTCTGCTTCTTGCAAAGCAGACTTAGAGGGGTTGGGCCAACCAGCCTGACTCAACCTTTCCCCAGTCACCTGGGATTATCCTTGGAACACCGGCAATTTTCTTTCGTCCACCACCGTCATTCCAGCTCTTTCAATGAACTGGTGACATCATTGCACAATTTTTTCGGGAAGAATACTAAATCTTATCCACAGGGTTATTCACCATCGCCAAATCTTATTCACATCCGGCAATCGCCATGAAAACCAATAAGGACGGCGCTTTTGCGCACATGCGCGTCTCCGGGGGCGGCGAGGCAATTGGCCGCCCCGGCGCCGATGGTGGATAAGTTTTAAGCCGGAAATGCGCCGAAAACTGCATCCGCGCCCGAATTCAGGCTTTTTTCTTCGTCTTGGCCGCTGTTTTTTTTCGTTTGATGTAGGCGACCCGGCGTTTGCGTTTCACGACTTTATTTGTTTGTTGGCCCATATATCTTTACATTGTTCCAGAAATGCGTTCTTTAATGGCGCACTATGAAGAGCTGGCACCGTTCATTCAATATTTATTTTGCGCTGGTCTGCCTTGCCCTGGCCGGAGGTTGCGCCTCGGACGCGCAAAGCCCGGGGCAAAAAAGCCGGAAAAAGGAGCAGTCCACCATCCGCCTGTACATTGAGGGGCAGAAAGCGGACAGAACGACCGCCGGCACGGTGCTGGTAACGCGCAGCAAAATTCCTTTTACGGTCGAACGCGATCCTTTCTTGGATGAAGGCGACCTGGCCAAAGCCTCGATCGTTGATGATCCGGATGGCAGTTTTTACATTCAACTGCTTTTCAACGAACACGGGACGTTGTTGCTGGATATGTACACCGCCGACAACAAAGGCAAGCACATCATCGTCTTCTCTCAATTTCCCACGCCCGGCCAAAAGGCCCATAAGGCAAAGAAAAAGACGGACGATTCGGATGACGCGAATTTGGTCGAGCCAGGCAATACCGAGCCGCTGACCGACACCAACACTACTCGACAGTCCGGCTGGCTCGCTGCGGTGTTGATTCGGCAACGCATCGCCAACGGCCTGTTCCGCTTCACGCCGGACGCCTCCCGCGCAGAGGGCCTCCGCATTGTGCGGGGCCTGAGAAATGTCATTGGCAAGGAAAAGAAAAGCGAACCATTTTAGGCTATCCTCTCCGCCTTCCTCTCGATTGATGTGAACAAGATTTTTCTCTCCGGCCTGCTTCTTTCCGTCCGGCTCGCGGCCCTGGCGCAACCGTTTCATTTGCCCACTGCCAACCAGGCCTTGTTCGAGAAAGGCGGGGAGGAGAAATTTTTTGTCGGGACCTCCGGCCATGCCTGGACAAGCGGGTGCTTTGGATGCGTTCGTTCCGGCGGACGGCAAATGCACGAGGGCCTGGACATCAAATGCCTGCAACGGGACAAGCGCGGCGAACCGTCCGACCCGGTCATGGCCACGGCCGACGGCACGGTGGCGTATATGAACAACCGGCCCTCCCTTTCCAATTACGGCCGCTACATCGTTTTGCGCCACAGCATCGGCGGCCTCGAGATTTATTCCCTCTACGCCCACCTGGAGGAATTTGCCGGCGGCCTCAAAGCGGGCCAGGCGGTGAAAGCGGGCGAAAAAATCGCTGTGATGGGCCGCACCAGCAACACCCGCGCAGGCATCTCCAGGGAACGCGCCCATGTTCACTTCGAGCTGAACCTTTTCTACAACGATCATTTCAGCGCCTGGTTCAAAAAGCATTATCCGAAGGAGCATGACGATCACGGGATTTGGAACGGACAAAATCTGGTCGGCTTTGATCCGCGCCTGATCTTCCTGGCCCAGCGCGAAGAAGGCCCGAATTTCAATCTCGCCCATTGGCTGCAACATCGCACCGAGGTTTGCCGCGTCCTGGTGCGAAAAACCGATTTTTCGTGGCCCAAGCGTTATCCCATGCTGGTGCAAAACGACCAGGCCCTGCCGCGGGAGCGAATCGCCGGTTACGAAATGGCGCTCGATTTCAACGGTCTGCCCTTCGAATTGATCCCCCGCGCCGCCTCGCAAATGAAGGGGACCGCCCAGTACCAACTGCTCTCCGTCAACGAAGCCGAATACACCAAAAACCACTGCCGCAAGCTGGTGACGCGCCGGGGCGCCCATTGGCAACTGGGCAGGGAAGGCATCGATCTGCTGGATTTGCTGACCTACTGAAAAGAGTTAAGAATTAAGAAGGCAGAACTTGGGTTCAAAGTGTCTTGATCCCGCTTTGCCTGGCGGCGGCGATCAAGGCTGCATCACGGGTGGCCAGCGGGAGCTTTCGGCGCAGGGCGACTTCGAGATAGGCGGCATCATACACCGTGAGTCCGTGTTTTTCGGCCAGTTCTGATATTTTTTCAAAGGCAGCCTTGGGCGCTGCTTCATCCACCGTCAGACCCAAGGCGTCCAGCGTGGCCAACGCAGCTTTTCTTTGCGCGGCGGAAAGCCTGTTTCGCCGCTGGGCCATGAGAAGGACGTTGGCCATCTCCAAAAACCAGAAGGATGGCGCCACCGCAGAACCACCAGAGGCAATTTCGTTCAGCAATGCGTCGGTTTCCACCGTGGCCTGGCTTTCATACACCCAGCTAAATCCCACCGACGCGTCAACCACAAAGCCGGCGCTCAAGGACGCCCCTCCTCAATCCAGGATTTAATAACCGCAGCGGTCAGCTTTGGCTTTCCCCTGTTCCGTACGGCGATTTGGCGGCGCAGTTCGCGAAGGCCTTCCACGGATTTGCGGATGGCGCTCAAATTTCGCACCCCTTCCGGCACCAGGCGCGCGACCGGTTTGTCATGTTTGGTGATAATGACCTCTTCCCCCCGGGCCACTCGCGCCAGGAGTTGTCCGAAGCGGGTTTTCGCTTCAAATGCAGTCACGTTGCCCATAATCAATATCAGTCAAAATTAACTAGTCACTAGCTAATTTAGCACACGCAGGCCGGATACCGCAAGCGTTCAATTTCAACGCGCCTGCACACGGTAATATCTTGTGCTGTTTGCAGGGGCGCTGCTGTCGGTAAACGTGACCGTCCCGCCTGTGCCGGATACAGCCGAACCAATGTTGCTCCATGATCCAGCCTGCAGACTGCTGCTGGACTCGAACTGGTAACTCCAGTTCGTCACCGTCGGGCAACCCACTTGAACGTTGGAGGCCGTCACCGAAATTTGCGTGATGTCGAAAGGCGCCAGAGTCGGAAAGGAAGCTGCATTCAGCGGATTGGTTCCATTCAGATACTCGGTCAGGTTCGACACGCCGTCGCCGTCCGCGTCGTCCTGCCCGCGCGAATTGTCACCGGCTTGCCCAAGCGCATGGCCAAAATAAGCCAGCCGCCACCAGTCGGGAATGCCATCGCTATCGCTGAACACGTTGGCGATTTTGACCACCTGCACGCCGGAGACGCGCGCATTGTCCACCACGGAAATGAAAAGAATTTGCAATTGCGAGTTGGTCACGCTGTTCGTAAAGACGAGCGTGATGGGCACATTCATTCCGCCCGCGGCTGCGTAAATATCGAAATTGGTCAGCATTTGCTGGCCCTGGATGAAGACGTTGAACTCGCGTTCATTGGGGCCGCTCCAATACGTCTCCGCCTCCAACAGCGATATTTGGTAAACACCTTCCGGGCAGTCGAACTGATAAAAAAACCCGCTGCTGCTCGTGCTGTAACGCTCACGCTGGTAAAGAGACTGTGCTGACGTGCATATGCCTTTGATCGAATTGTCCAAATAGCCGCCCGTGCCGCGCGAATAACCGAACGCGCCCAGCGAATAATTCGTGTCCGCCAGCCAGACATTTCCGCTGCAATCGGTCACGTTGGCCGGATTGCCGCCGCTGACGCGCTGCACATAACTTCCTGGAATATTGAAGAACGAGACATTTATGGGAATTGTGTTGGAAACATTTCCTGAAGTATCCGTGGCGCGGGCGCTGATGACGTGCGGTCCGTTGAGAAAATTGGAACTGTTCATATTCAGGTTCCAGTTACTCGTTCCAGCGGTGGTGGTCCAAACTCCGTTGTCCAATTGCACTTGGACACTTTGCAGGCCGACGGTGTCGCTGGCCGTTCCCGATATCTGAAGATTTCCTGCAATCACCGCGCCGTTCGTCGGCGTCAGCAACGAGATGGTGGGCGGAATCAGGGTGCTCTGGGCCGCCGTTTTGAATTGCATTTGCCAGGGAGAATACATGGCGTTGCCTGAAACGGCATCAATGGCCGTGTTGGTGACGCGTGCCGTTATCCACGTTGAACCCGGCCATCCCCCTGCGCTGGGGGTGAAGGTCATGGTGTCATTCGCTGCATTCACGGACGACCAGGTGATCGAACCGCTCACCGCCGGCGTTATGCCGAAGGCGGATTGCACGCTGCTCGTGTTCATCGATTTGCTGAATTGGAGCACAAGCGGCGCAAAAGTGGGCACATTGGTGTTCCAGTGCGCGGGCGAGTTGCTCATCACCATCGGATCAAGCGGCAGCCACTGTGATTGAGCGATAAAAATCTTGGCCGTGACGGCGGGCACCGTTATGGCGGGCGTTTCCGAGCCGGCGGTCACCGTGTAGGTTTCGTTGGTGTTGAGCAAATTCACCAACACGGTGCCCGCGGGGTATGTCAAAGGACGGTTGGTCAGGGTTTGGCTGGAAGTGGACGAGTTGAAAACCACAAACACTTCCTGCGTGTTCAACACCCGGGAATAAGCAAATAATCCCGGGCCGTTTGGGTTGTTCCACAGGTTCGCATGCGCGCCGAGCGCAATGGCGGGATAGAGGCGGCGGAAGTTGTTCAACTGGGCGACCCACAGGAACAGCGGATGCGTCATGTTGAAATTATCCACCCCCGGCGAGCTCAGCGTTACAACACTGCCCGACGGGCCGTCTTTGAACTGCCCGGCAAACATGTCCTCGCGATCGTTCGGATCCGTGGTGCCGTAAAAACCCTGCTCTGTGCCGTAATAAAGACAAGGCACGCCGCGCGAGGTGTAAAGAAACGCCAGCGCCACCTCAAGCTCATTCGTGTTGCCGTTCGATGCGCTGGTGCTGAGAAAACGGGGATTGTCATGGTTGTCCAGAAAGGTCACCAATTGCATCTGCGCCGCCGGATCGTAAAAAGCCTCTATATTATCATAATGATCCTCAATCTGCGCCGTGTTGCCGCTGGCTGAGGCAAAAACGCTGTTGGCGATGTAATAAAGCGGATAATCCACGGCTGAATCGAATGCAAATGCCCCACCGCCCTCCTTTCCGGTATAAGGGCCAACCACGTTATCGGAACCGTTATCAGCCTCGGCGAAAATGAAAAAGTTGGTGTTGCCGTTGGTCGCCGCGTAGGAATGAATCGCCGGGCAGAAACTCTGCCAGCATCCCATATCCACTTCCAAGGCCGTATCAACCCGGAAAGCGTCAAAGCCGGCCTGCGCAATCCAGTATTGATAAATCGCCGCCATGTTCGAGCGCACATACGGCGTCTCCGTCCGGAAATCATTCAGGCCATCCAACCAGCCCAATATGACCTGATTCGTGTCGCTGAAACTATCAATATTCCCATAGTTGTGGAACAGATTAGTCAGCGATGGATTGTTGGTGGAGAGATTGAAAGGAGCCGGGTACGTTTTCGAGCCGTTCACATAACTCAAAGTATAGCCAGTCGGGTAATTATACGTCGGATAACCCGATCCGCTGCCTGTGACAAGGTCCCCTCCGTGGTTTACGACAATATCATCAATGACCAGCAGCCCGCGGGCGTGTGCCGCCTGCACCAGGGCTTGCAAGTTGGAGAGCGTGCCCCAGTGCGGCGCAACCTCGTAAAAATTCCAGCCGGAGTAGCCGTGAAATTGCCCCTCCGTATTCAGCACAATCGGTGAAATCCAGATCGCCGTTGCTCCCAGCGCCTTGATGTAATCCAGTTTCTGTTCGATGCCCGCGAAATCCCCGCCATGGACCCCGGTGGGATTGCTGGGAGCGTAAGTGCCTTCCGCATTATCGTTGCTCGTGTCCCCGTCGTAAAAGCGGTCGGTGATGATCTGGTAAATACTTTGCGCCTGCCAAAAGAGGTTGCTGGTTTGCGCGCCTGCGTTGCCCGCAAAAAGAAAGCCCAGCCCGGCCAGAACACCGGCGGTGGCGTGGGAACGGCACGAACGAAAAGACAAATTCATAAAATCACTATATCATGAACTCGCTCAAAGGGTTACCGCATATTCATGCGTGCCTTGAAAGGCGGGCAATCCATCCTCGCTGCCCGAACCAGGCCATAGTCCCGGTGGGGTGAGGCTCCCTTGCGCGCCAAAGCCTCGGCGGCGGGCGCCGAACCCTGACCAATCCGTTCCCTCTCCCCACGGGAGAGGGTCAGGGTGAGGGGATTGGTTCTTCGATAATGTCCAAAACCAGCCACAGATGGACCCAGATTTGGATTTCCGATACCGGATTGATACATAGATCCAAAAAATCGGTAACACGGTAACAAGTGTTGATAGTCAACGACTTAGCCGGTAACACCATCAGCTACAAACCAGTAACATGTTACTGCTTTTCTTGTCGCGCCATAGCGAAGCGACGGCGGATCGTCTTTCGGTGCCTCAGAAGTTGTATAAAAATAGCCATCTGATTAGGGACAGGCAAGAATATGGGGGCAAAACATAAAGTTGCCGCAAAGGAACGCAAAGAACGCAAAAGAACAGGGAAAAAAGGTGACCGGGGTGTTGAGTGTTTCAATGTGGGCTTTTTAAAGCATTGGCCGGGGAAATTTGAAACGGGCGGCGGGTGAATCGCTACGCTTGTGCGAACCTAAAATCACCCTGATTGTGATGCGTAGCGATTCACCCGCCGCCCGTTTTGATCTCGCCCCCCCAAGGGCATTGTGGTATCGGATCCACAACGCGGTCCGCAACCAACTGACCGTTTTGATCTCGCCCCCCCAAGGGCATTGTGGTATCTCGCTCGGTGTTCCGGAGAACCACACATTCGCGTTTTGATCTCGCCCCCCCAAGGGCATTGTGGTATCGCCGCACACTTGGCAGTTGCGGGGCCTGCCCCGTTTTGATCTCGCCCCCCCAAGGGCATTGTGGTATCTTGATGCGGGCGGCGGCTTCGCTCCATGTTCCGTTTTGATCTCGCCCCCCCAAGGGCATTGTGGTATCAGTGGTGCCGAACCCGCTTAAATAGAGCGGGTTCGGACTACCACACCTTCACGAATTCCTTTAATTCGGCCACCCGGCGGGTGGTTTCCAGGCACTCGGTGATGACGACTTGTGCGTCCCAAGTGGACTCCTCCATTGGAAAAAGGCGGATGTCGCCGGGGATGCCTTTGGCGACGCGTTGCATATACCGGATGACGCGCTCGCACTCGTGCGGTTCGCCGTTGAACAGATAAATGCTGTATTGGACGCGCGTGCCGCCGACGCGCTCAAACTCCTTGCGCAGGAACGTTTGATGCCGCTGTTCCGGCGTGTCATACGCAAGCATCACGAGCATGGAGAATGAAAGGTTGGAAAGCCTCTTTGCCGTCGAGCGAGCGCACGAACGATTCCACCATCAGCCGGATAATGGAGCGCAGCTTAAATTTGTTCTCGCGATAAGAAAATGAAGCTTCCAGCATTTCCGCGAAGTGACCGGCCAGCCGCTTGGGTTCTTGTAAATCATCCAAATGACGAACCACTGTCAATTCCACCGTGCAACGGAACGGTTCAATCAAGTCGCAGGCGAGGCTGGGGCGGCTGCGCCGCAATTTGTGGATGATGCCGATGGTGGGATCAAGACCGGAGGCAAGGCATTGCCATTCGATGGCGTGGTAAAGAAAACCGTAGCCGTAGTTCAACGCTGCGTTGATGGGGTGCGTTGGCTTGCGACGCTCGCGCTCGAAAAGGTCGGTGGACAACGCCGCGAAGTAACGCGGCCAAAAAAAGCGGGCGTAGCTGGCCTCGAGGCGCAGAATGCGATTGAACGAGTTTTCTCTAAGTTGCGGTTTATCGGTCAACCGTGGGTCAAACGCATGAAGCATCTGATGTTGGTTGCAAACTTTTGTCCAAAGCAACCCGCTGGCAAGTTGCGTGGCGCGCTGGGGGGAGAGGCGGCAAATTCTCCAAAGCGCAGTCGGATTTACATAACGCGCTTTTGGGGTGAGCGACATGGTCCGCCACTTCTTTTGCTGTTTGTCCCATCGCGCCATTACCACCGGGCATTGCGTGGCGAGCAATTCCAACGCCGTCTGCGACCATTGGCATGCGGCGGAGAGGCATTGCACACTGCCCAAGGATTCAATGGCGAGCTTCCGGTGGCCAGAAATCAGCTTGCCATCTGTGACGTGAAGATTTTGGTCTTCACTTACCGCCTTGCTGGTCGTAAAGGAGGACGCGTTCCCGTTGTCTTGTGTAGCGTCAGGATCATGGCCGAAAATCAGCGTCCAGCCAAGTCCCATTTTCGCCAATATTCCAGCAACGTGACACGTTGGGCTTTCATAAGTGCCTGGCGGACAACGACGTGACGTATAAGTGTCATGCAGCCTCGGGTTTGTTTCCTCCGAACTTTTGGGTTCGCGAGTTCGCGGCTTGTCGCGCCAAAGCTCGGCGACGGCGGATATTTCGCGGTTCACCCAGTTTTCCACAGTTGGGCATCCGTGAAATCCGTGCCATCCGTGGTTGAAAAAGCCGAAAACATACTTGACAAGAAGGCGCCCGACACGCATTTCGGCCAATGTTTACAGCGGTTTCGCGTTACAAAAAAGTTCCCCACCATGGGCTGTACAATTTCCGCCCTTTGTGCTAAACTCCTCCAATGAGCACGATGTGTCGCGACAAATGGGAGCTTCGGAATGTCCGGGGAGCGCGACCGTGTTATCGCGCCGAAGCAATGCGGAGGCGGACCCGGTCGCTCTGCGACGCGTCTCGCGCCGCACTTCCGCACAAAAATGTGTCTGGCGGGACGCCAACCACCGCGCGCGAGACGCACGCGCTCCCAATTCATTTTTCTGCCTTCCTGAATGATCCGCAGGGGAATCAGACGGAAAGAGTCCGTGGTTTCCATTCCTCCCCCGAATGCATTCGGGGTTCCCCTGACGACTTCTTCTGCCCTAGGAGAATCCGGCCTTTCTTCTTGTCCGCCTTAGCCTTGGCGGCGGCGGATGCGCCTTTTGCCCTTGGCGACTTTGCGTTTAATTCCCGCATCAAAAATCCAACTCCGTCGCAGTGGGTCGCACCCAGTCGCAGCGATCTGGAGAAAGGCTCCGGTCGGTTTTTCAGGCCAATTTCAGGGTGATTCAAAGCAATTCAAAGCGATTCAAAGCAAAAAAAAGATTTCCTGCAAAACTTATGAGCCTTTTGTACATTTTCGCGGCAATTCCGTTAGCGTTAATCCTCATGACCGATTGGGCTTTCAGACAGTCAAACCGATGTCAGGGTTCGATAGAGTCTCACCCCACCGGTAAAATCAATGCAAATATTTCACAATGAATAACTTACATCCAGAATCAGGCCAAAGCCAATCAAACCCAATCAAAGTGGATCAAAGCGATTTAAAACATTTATTCAGGCTAAAATGAGGACCATTCAGATGGCGGGAAATGGCCGGAAGGGGGTTGCGGCGGACGCTGGCTTTCGTTACGCTGGGGTCATGAATTTTGCTGCGCTTGGGCAGTTTCCCCAATATCGCCCGCGACGGTTGCGGCAGTCGGCGGCGTTGCGCCGCCTGGTGCAGGAGACCACGCTGCGGGCCGGCCAGTTGGTTTTGCCGTTGTTCGCGCGCGCCGGCCGAAAGGTGCGCGATCCGGTCGCGTCCATGCCGGGGGTTTTTCAATTGTCGCCTGACGAGGTGGTCAGGGAAGCGGCGGCGGCGCAGGCGGCGGGGGTGGCGGGGGTGATTCTGTTCGGGATTCCCGAACGGAAGGATGAAAAGGCTTCGGGCGCTTATGCGGCCAATGGCATTGTGCAGCAAACGGCGCGCCTGCTGAAGCGGGAGTTGGGCGAATTTATAGTATTTACAGATGTCTGCCTGTGCGAATACATGAGCCACGGCCATTGCGGCATCATCGGGAGGCACAAAGGCCGGGGAGTGGACAATGATGCGACTCTGGCGTTGCTGGCCCGCACCGCCCTGAGCCATGCGGAGGCGGGAGCGGATGTCGTTGCGCCGAGCGATATGATGGATGGCCGGGTGGCCGCAATCCGGCAGGCGCTCGACCGGCATGGTTTTTCCGAAACGCCCATTCTTTCTTACGCGGCGAAATTCGCGTCGGCTTATTACGGGCCGTTTCGGGAGGCGGCGGAGTCCGCGCCGAAGTTCGGCGACCGGCGCGCATATCAAATGGACGGGGCCAACGCCCTGGAGGCGTTGCGCGAAGTGGCTCTGGACATTCAGGAAGGGGCGGACATGGTCATGGTCAAGCCGGCGCTGGCTTATCTGGACATTTTGCACCGGGTCAAGATGGAATTCGGTTATCCGACGGCGGCTTACGCGGTGAGCGGGGAATACGCGATGATCAAGGCGGCGGGGGCCAAAGGGTGGATTGATGAACGGGCTGTGACACTGGAGTCGTTGCTGGCCATGCGGCGGGCCGGGGCGGATTTTATCATCACTTACTCAGCGACGGAAGCGGCGCGCTGGTTGAAGGAGGGTTGACCCGCGCCTCAAATGCCGCCGGATCGCTTGAGCATCAGCAATAGCAGCACAACGACGGCAATGCCAATGACGATGATCACCCCGATGAAAATCTTTGTGCCGGTGTTGCTTTTCTTGGGAAAGGCGGTCTTTTCGAAACTGACGGTGGTGGACGGTTCCTGGCCCAGCTTGACGCCCTGGGGGATGACCATGGTTTGCTGGGGCAGTTTCTTGGGCGCGGCCGGTTTGGCGCCGGCATCTTCCAGGCGCATCTCGATCTGCCCCAAACGCAGGATCTGGCCGGGTTTCAAGGGGGCTTCACCCGTCACCTGATGTCCATTGATAAAGGTGCCGTTGGTGGAATTCAGGTCGCGAATGACAATGTCGGTCCCGCGCAACAAAATTTCGCAATGATGGCTGGAGACCGAACCTTCAGGAATGGCAAAAGTATTATCGTCCACGCGACCGATGGTGGTTTTGTCCACCGTCAGTTCATGAGCCTTGCCCGTCAATCCTTCGCTAAGAATAACTAGTCTTGCCATATCGGCGTGGTTGATTATGTCTGTTCAAGGCTGCAAGTCAAACCGTTTTCCAGTCAAATGTTTTCGTTCGGGACGGGGAAAACCTTACGCATGGAAAGGGCGGCGGCATCAGGCTTTTTGAATCATATCGCGAAATTGGGCAAACAACGGGGTGGAATCGTGCGGGCCCGGGGATGCCTCGGGATGATATTGCACGCAGACGACGGGTTTGTGCTTGTGGCACAGACCCTCGACGGTCTGATCGTTCAGGTTGATGCGGTCGATCACGACGTCCTCCGGCAGGCTCTTCGGATCGACGGCGAAGCCGTGGTTTTGCGAGGTGATTTCGACCTTGCCGGTGGCGAGGTTTTTGACCGGCTGATTGCCGCCGCGATGGCCGAACTTGAGTTTGAACGTCTTGCCGCCAAAGGCCTGGGCGACAATCTGGTGGCCGAGGCAGATGCCGAAAATCGGCACGCCGCTCTTGATCAAATCGGACACGGCTTGCACGGCGTAGTCCAGCACGGCCGGATCGCCTGGACCGTTGGAAAGAAAAATGCCGGCGGGTTTGTATTGCAGCGCCTGGGCGGCCGTGGCGGTCGCGGGCACAACCTGGACCTTGAAGCCGTGCTGGCGCAGGCGGCGCAAGATATTGTATTTCATGCCAAAGTCATAGGCGACAATGGGAATATCGGCGGGAGGCAGGGGGGAAGGCGCAACGGCGTTGTTGGAGCCGCGCGGCAACAGGAACGGGCTGCTCTGCGCGTCCTTTTCATCCCATAAAAACGGCTCGCGATGCGTGACGAGTTTTACGTAGTCCATCGCCCCCAGGCCGGGCCAGCTTCTGGCGCGGGCCACGGCCTCCTCCGGCGCAATGTCCTCCGTGGCAATGAAGCCGTTGAGAACGCCGCGGACGCGAAGCTTTTTGGTCAGGGCGCGGGTGTCGATACCCTGTATGGCCGGGATGCCGTTCTTTTCCAAATACTCGGCGAGGGAAAGTTGCGCGCGCCAATTGCTGACCACGGGGGAAAGTTCGCGAATGACGAAGCCGGCGACGTGCGGCTGCCAGGATTCGACATCCATCTGATTGACGCCGTAATTGCCAATGAGGGGACAGGTCATGGTGACAATCTGGCCTTTGTAAGAAGGATCGGTCAGAATCTCCTGATAGCCGGTCATGCAGGTGTTGAAACAAACCTCGCCGCAGACTTGGGCGCGGGCGCCAAAACCCCGGCCTGGAAAGACCGAACCATCCTCGAGGGCTAAAATCGCATTCATCAAACAAGTCCGCCGCCTGCGGAATGTAGGGAGATGGGCTGAACGGTCAAGGCAAAAGAAAGCGCGGCCTTGCCAGCCGCGCCGCGAATTGGGGATTGAACAATGGAATTATTTCCTCTTCGCTTCATCGAGCTTGGCGATCATGGCTTCGGGACCGCCCGCCAGATATCCCACCTGATTCCAAACGACTGTCCCATCCGGTTTCAAGACGACCAACGAGGGGTAACCGCTCACACGGTATTTTTCCTGCAACGCCTTGTTGGCCGCCTTCAATTCGGCGGATTGTGGTTTCTGCGCCGGAAAATCGACCTCGACGAGGACCAGGTTTTTCCTGGCGTAGCCGGTGAACTCGGATTTTGAGAAAGTTTCCGCGTCGAGCTTTTTGCACCAACCGCACCAATCAGAACCGGTGAAATCGAGCAGGATCAATTTGTTTTCCTTTTTGGCCTGGGCCGTGGCCGCGGGGACGCTGGTCAGCCATTGGGCATCAGCGGCAAGCAACTGGCCGGTCATCCAACAAGTGAGCAGGGCGAATATAATTTTTTTCATGGCGCGTTGTGAATTAATTATTTGGCAACCAATCGTAAAT
>Ga0181523_10001082_pt1 | contig 29732 bp, 29 predicted proteins | sample PEATcosm2014_Bin_43_FD_119752 | JGI IMG/M metagenome (GOLD analysis project Ga0181523, IMG submission 119752) | Peatland microbial communities from MTU Mesocosm Facility, Houghton, MI, USA - PEATcosm2014_Bin05_30_metaG | ecosystem: Environmental > Terrestrial > Soil > Wetlands > Peat | place... | reverse complement strand
GAGCGATCGCATCGACGCTCCACTTCGGTTGCAAGGGTAAACAAATCGTACTGATCGTCATCAACGAGGTCACACTCGTCATTGAAGAAGAACATCCAATCATCTCAGTTCTCTAGCCCTACGCGCGACTCCCTTGTTCTAAACGCTCCAAACGCTCCATACTGTTTTATCAAGCCTCGATCAGTTCGGTCTCTCCGGATATGTTTTCAGTCCAGGAATCTGCGAACAACACTCCCTCAGCGACCCAAAAGATATCACTCTGGCATTGCCAAGTTGTTCCGTCGCGCCCCTTTACTTCTCGATCAGGCAATACTCACCGATCTTCTGATCGGTAGCCGGATCTGCCGACGACGGATACAGGTCCACGTTCTGGCAATCGTACATCCCCCAGTTTTTGGGCAGTCGAATCATCAGGTAGGTTCCGGCTTCGGGAGCCTTACAGGCTTCCGCACCCTTATTGCAGTTCAGCTCGGCCGTCTTTGCCTGAGTCTGCGATGCAACTGGCGCGACTGTAACGATGACAACGCCGTTACTAATTTCGCTCTTCTTGACCGTAATCGTCGATCTGTCCTGGGCCACGAGTTGGACAGCAATCAAAAGGACGAGGAGAATGATTGCTTTCTTCATGAGCGTAAGCCTCCTCAATTGAAAATCCTGTGTAGTCAGCCTCGAGACGGGCTGGGCACTCTGGGACAGCCCACTTCCCTGCTCCAGATCGCTCCCCCTGCCGAGGCTGCCGACAAATCAATAATCCACCGGAAAATGGAAATTGTCTGTGATGCATAACCCATCGATGAGTGTTGGTGAGCGAGTGTCCGACCCAGGGCGGGCCGCCAAATCGCGAATTCCCAAAATGGTAATATTTTGGGCTTGCGCCTGTCCCTGTGGCCGCTCCGTCCTTGCTAACCGAGCGTGTGGCTGCGCGTCTTATTTCGATTTAGGTGAACGCATAGGAGGAAAGAACATGGCAAATCTGAAGGATGAACCCGGAAGTAATGACGCCAAAACTTCGAGAGTCGATATGAAGTTTGAGATCGTGGTCATTCCCGTCTCGGACGTCGACCGCGCGAAGGAGTTCTACGGAAGGCTCGGGTGGCGGCTCGACGCCGACTACGACAACGGTGACGACTTCCGTGTGATCCAGTTCACGCCGCCTGGCTCCGGATGTTCGGTCATCTTCGGCAAGAACGTCACCGCGGCGGCGCCCGGCTCCGCTCAGGGCCTGTACCTGATCGTCTCCGACATCGCGGCCGCCCGCGACGAACTGCTCGGTCGCGGCGTCAAGATCAGCGAAGTGTCGGTCACTTCGCGGGCGGCAAACCTGGAGACGCGGCGTTTATGAAAAGCTGCTTCCCCTGCCACGAGAAGACGAAAGCGAGCGACCTTGTCTTTACTCACTATGCACCTTGATACCGGGAACGACCTCCTGGTACCTATGCCGATAGTTGTTGCTCGAAGCCGTCCGCCTTAAGGCGACGGTAGTTTTAGACCGCTGATCGGAGGAATCATGAGCACCGCGACCACCGCCTCTTCCACCCAGCGCGAACCGGAACTCCTCGGGAAGACGGTCGTCGTGATCGGCGGTAGCGCCGGCATCGGGCTCGAAACGGCACGACGAGCACGGGCTGAGGGTGCCGACCTGATCCTCACCGCGCGCGATCCGGATCGCCTGCACCGCGCCGGCCTCGAGCTCGGGGCCAGTACGACCGCCTTCGATGCCACCGACTTCGAACAGCTCGGGAGGTTCTTCAACGAGGTCTCCAAGCCGATCGACCACGTGCTGGTCACGGGCCTGGGTCCCTACTACGCGCCGCCGGCGGAGTTCGACTTCGAAGCGGCACGCCGCTACCTGGAAGCCCATATCCTGCTGCCGTTGCACGTCGCCCGGAACGCCGCGAGCAAGGTTCGCCCAGGAGGGACCCTGCTCTTCATGGGCGGCACCGGTGGCCGCAGCACGGCGCCGGGACTCGCGCTCATCTCGGCGCTCACGGCCGCGCTTCCCGCCATGACGAAAACCTCGCGCTCGAGCTCGCGCCCGTCCGAGTCAACCTCATCGCTGCTGGCTTCGTAGACACACCGTTGTCGGCATCGCTGCTCGGCGATGAACTCGAAAACCGCCGCAATCAGCTTCGCGCCACGCTTCCCATTCGGCGCGTAGTTAGCCCGGCCGACGTCGCCGCGCTCGCCGTACACATCATGACCAACACGGCCCTCACGGGCGCGACCTTCGACATCGATGGCGGGCAGCAGCTCGTCGAAGGGTAGTGCGCAGCGAATTCGGAAGGAGGTATCTATGAAACGGATCGCTTACTTGCTGGTTGCAGGTGCAGCGGTGGCCGGCGTGGTCGTCTGCATGGCCCACGCATCTGGACAAGCCGAGGGAGAGGCTGCCCCGATCTTCGGAATCAAAATTCCCCTCGGATACCGCGACTGGAGGTTGATCTCCGTGGCCTACGAAGCAGGCAACCTCAACGATCTTCGCGCCGTTCTCGGCAACGATGTAGCGATCAACGCCTATCGGGAAGAAAAGCTGCCGTTCCCGGACGGCACAATTATTGCCAGGTTGGCCTGGAGTTACGTCCCGTCCGAGGAAAATAACAAAGTCTTTGGCCAGGCTCAATCTTTCGTTGCCGGGTCCCCCATTAACCTTCAGGTGATGGTCAAGGACTCAAAAAAATACGCCGCGACGGGCGGCTGGGGTTTCGCTCAATTCAAAGACGGCAAACCTGCCGACGAGGCGGTGCTCAAAACCTGCTTCCCTTGTCACGAGCCTGCCAAAGCTCGGGACTTTGTCTTCACGCGTTACTCACCCTCACCCTGATACGAAGAATCGAAACTTGATCGATGGTCGTTCCGCCAGCGGCGAGACAATGGTGGGCCGCATGGGTTACTTTCTAAGAATGGTTCCGTCTTACAGGGGAATCAGGACAGCCAACATGCAACGGCTTATGTGGTTCGGCGGGATTGCTGCCGCTCTCTTAATTGCTCTGCTGCTTAGTAGTTGTGGCGGTGGATTTTTCCCCTCTTCAACCGAGATTACCGCGATCACTTTGTCGCCGACCAGCGCTTATATCACTCCCACCACTACCCAGCAGTTCACGGCAACCGCAACCTTCGGCAACAACACGCAAGGCGATGTCACGTCACAGGTGACCTGGACGTCTTCTTCCCCGAGCCTTGCCACGGTCAATAGTTCCGGGCTGGTGACCGGAGTGGCGCTGGAAAGCACCAGCATCACCGCCAAATCGAACAATAGCAGCGCGACCGCGACCGCTCCCGTGACGGTCAGTAGTACGACCATCGTCAGCATCGCGATAACTCCGACGGATCCATCGATCAGCCTGTCCCTCGATCAGCAACAACAGTTCACGGCGACGGCCACTTATTCTGACGGCACGATGGGCAACATTACGACTTCCGCGACCTGGACCTCCAGCGCGACCACCGTGGCGACAATTAGCAGCACAGGATTGGCAAGCCCGGTCTCCATTGGAAGCGTTACCATCAGCGCGTCGCTGGGAGGCGCCGTTGGCGACACTTCGTTGACTGTCACGGAGTAACAGCAGCCCGTTGAGACGTTAGAATTACGCTCGTGCCGTCTTCTGGTCGCTGAAGACCTGTCCGTCGCGAATGTGGATGACGCGGTGAGCGTACTCCGCGATGTCATGCTCGTGGGTAACCAGAACGATGGTGTTGCCCTGCTCGTGGAGGCGGTCGAATAGCGCCATGATTTCCAGGCCGGTCTGGGAGTCGAGATTGCCGGTAGGCTCGTCGGCGAGGATGATGGAGGGATTGTTCACCAGCGCACGGGCGATGGCGACGCGTTGCCGCTGGCCGCCTGAAAGCTCGTTAGGCTTATGGTTCATGCGCGATTCCATGCCCACCGAAGCCAGGACTTTCTTGGCGCGCTCGATGCGCTCTTCGGCGGGAAGGCCCGCGTAAATCAGCGGCAGCTCGACGTTGTGCAGCGAACTGGCACGCGCCAGCAAATTGAAGGTCTGGAAGACAAAGCCGATTTCCTTGTTGCGGATGCGGGCCAGTTCGTCGTCATCTAATTCGCTGACCAGCTGTCCGTTCAGCCAATAGTTTCCTTTGCTGGGCGTGTCCAGGCAGCCAATCAGGTTCATCAGAGTGGACTTTCCGGAACCCGAAGGGCCCATGATGGCAACGTATTCGCCGCGTTGGATGCGAATATTCAGTCCGCGCAGCGCCTGCACCTGCTGTTCCGATCCCATGTCATAGGTCTTCCACAAGTCTTCGGTGCAGATAATGCAGCTGTCGGGTACTGCCCCGTTCTGCGGCTCCGCCAGATTCGCTAAGTCCGTTGCCATCTTCTTCTCCTCTGGTGACCGCTGCTCAGGATTGCCCATTAACGAAGCTCGCTGTAGCGCCTTTCGCCTTTCGCTCTTCGCCAGAGAGATACCCCAGCATTTTTTGGCGAAAGGCGAAGAGCGAATAGCGATCTTACGACTCTTCGTCTTTCGGCTTGACCGAGTTGTCGACCTTCACGCTGGCGCCGTTGCGCAGGCTACGCAGCACCTTGTAGCTGCCGGTGACGATTTCGTCACCCTCCTTGACCCCGCTAGTAACTTCGATGTCGGTGGTTGCACCTATGCCCGTTGTCACTGGTACGAAAACCGCTTCTTTCTTGTTCCGGAGGACAAAAACCCCTTGCAGCTCTTCCTTGGGATTACCCGCCGGAACGGCCGCTTGCACGGAACCCTTCTTGTCCTTGCCGGGAGTCAGATCGTCTCGCTCGCGAATGGTCAGTGCCTGAATCGGAATGGCCAACACGCCGCTTCGATTGGCGGTGGTAATGCGCGCAGTCGCGGATAGTCCAGGATGCACGTTCGACGGCGGGTTCTGCAACGCTATCACAACCTTGAAATCCTTGGCTTCCTGCCCGCTGGAGACGGTTTGCGCCGTGGAAACGCCGGTCGAGCGCAGCACTGCATTTCCGCCGATCTCGGTCACCGTGCCCTTGAACTTCTGCTTGGGAATGGCGTCGATCGAGACTTCCGCCGTCTGCCCGAGCTGCACGTTGACGATGTCGCTCTCGTCCACCTTCACTTCCGCGGTGATCAACGAGGTGTCCGCAACCGTCATCAGCGTGCTGCCGGGAGAGTTTTGGATGCCAGGTACGACCGTCTCGCCCTCGCGGACCGGAAGGTTGGTGATGACGCCGTCGAAGGGCGCACGATACTCGGTCTTGCTCAGCACATCGTTAACGCGCCGCAGAGTCGCGACGTTCTGTCCGATGTGTCCTTGCGCTGAATTGAGGTTGGCTTTGGCCTGGGCCAATTTTGCTTTAGCTGACCCAATCTGAGCGGTTGCGGTATCGTAGGCGGCTTTCTTGGTATCGTAATCCGCCTTGGCAATGAGTTGAGCGTCGTAGAGAGCTTTGTTGCGGTTGTAGTCGAGCGTCGCCCGTTCGTACTCCGCCTTGGCCTGGTTCAGATCAGCCTCTGAGGTGTTCACCGCGGCCTTCGCGGCATCGGCGTCCATACGCGATGCGTTGACCATCGCATTGTTGGCGGCAACGTCGGCGGCGTACTGAATGTTGTCCAACGACGCCAGCAGTTGACCCGCCTTCACCCGATCGCCCTCTTTTACATACAGGTGTGTGATTTTTGCCTGAAGAATGGCGCCGATGTTCACGTACACCTTCGGCTTGATTTCGCCGGAGGCGGTCACCATGGAGGTCAAATCCTCGCGGACGACCTTTCCCGTCTGTACGGCGACCACTCCTTTGCGGCTCTGCTGCACCGTGAACCCTACGATGGCCAGCAGAACCACCACACCTCCGACTATCAGTGCGATTTTTTTCCAGCCCTTCATTGGACCTCGAACAGACATTCAGTTCCGTGTTGTGCAGTTCGACCTATCAGGGTGTACGTAGTCAGACGGCCTAAGGTTCCCGGCCGCGACACTGGCCGCCTCAACATCGGCAACCGGACGAGCTTCCGCCACGCCGCGGCTGGCAAGAAAGCCGACGGTCATCTGGCGCATGGTTCGATACCCGATTATAACCGCTTATCTTGGACGAGAATTGGCGAGAATTGTGACAAACAGGAACTTCGGGCGTCAACACCGCGGCCAGCCAATTGAGAAAAAACCGGCGCGGGAGCGCATATTCTTGAAGAACTTGCAACGTAAAACGGGGTTGTGAACAGGTGAAGGCATTCAGTCCCCGGAACGTGCATTTCGCACCAGGAACCTTGCTTTCGGGGTGGCGAGAACTTACAATTTTAAAAGCGGTTAGTGGTCGTCGAGGAGTAGTTTGACAACAACAATGAAGTCGCGGATGTGGTCGTTTTCGGTACTGGTCGTCCTTGCTCTTTCCACTGTTTTCGCCGTGGCCCAGAATTCGGCTGCTCCGTCCACTGTTCCTGCGGATAACAAGTCCAGCCAAGCCACGACCCCGGCTGCGAACAGCGCTGGCGCTTCACCTCAGGGGCAAGCTTCCGACGATTCCACGGATCCGCTGAAACGTCCCTTGACCGACAAGCAGAAGAAAGCCAGTTCCAAGGCTTTGAAACAGGAGTTGAGCAGCACTTACAAGAAGTGGCTTAATGAGGACGTGGTCTACATCATTACTCCGGAGGAGAAATCGGCGTTCAAGCAACTCTCCAACGACGAGGAGCGCGATCAGTTTATTGAGCAGTTCTGGCTGCGTCGCGACCCCACTCCCGATACACCGGAAAACGAGTACAAGGAAGAGCACTATCGTCGTATTGCTTATGCCAACGAGCACTTTGCAGCCGGCAAGCCTGGCTGGAAGACTGACCGTGGGCGCATTTACATCATGTGGGGCCCACCAGACCAGATCACATCCCACGCCAGCGGTGGCACCTACGACCGGCCACAGGAAGAGGGCGGCGGCACAACCAGCACCTATCCTTTCGAAGACTGGCGCTACCGCTATCTCGAAGGAGTCGGCCAGGAAGTCAATCTGGAGTTCGTCGATCCCTGCATGTGCGGCGACTTCCACCTGGCTACCAGTCCCAACGAAAAAGATGCCCTATTGAACACTCCTGGTGGCGCTACGCAATACGAGCAAATGGGATTGAGCAGCAAGACCGACCGCATGGATCCTTTCGCTGCGAACCCCGGCTCCATGCAGGCCATGCAGAACAGCAAAGAGTTTGACAAGATGGAGATGCTGGCCAAAGTACAGGCGCCTCCGCCAGTGAAGTTCAAAGATCTGGAGGAGGTTGTCAGCCACAAGATCAACGTCAGTCTGATGCCCTTTGAGGTCCGCACCGACTACGTGAAGATCACCGGCGACACCGTGCTGGTTCCGGTGACCCTCCAAGTGAAGAACAAGGATATCACCTTCGTTTCCAAGGATGGCATTCAGCGCGGGACGGTCAACATCTTCGGTCGCGTAACGGGTATGACGGGGAAGGTCGCCCAGACTTTTGAAGACACCGTACAAGTGGATGTTCCACAAGAGCTGTTGGAAAAAACGATGAACAATTCCTCTCTCTATTGGAAGGCAGTGCCGCTGCGCCCCGGCCGTTATCGCATCGACATTGTGGTGAAGGACGTAAACGGCGATCGCATGGGCACGTGGACTCGCGGCATCCTTGTTCCGGAATTTAGCGACGACAAGCTGTCAGCGTCGTCTCTGATTCTGGCTGATGAAATGCAAAAGGTCCCGACGAAGAACGTCGGCTCAGGCGCCTTCGTGATTGGCGAGACCAAGTTGACCTATCCGCATCTGGACGGCGCCGATGGCAAACCGGAAAGCTTCAAGCACGATCAGCGCATGAGCCTATGGATGCAGGTCTATAATCTCCAGGCAGACGACAAAACAAAGAAACCGTCGGCCAAGATCGACTATGAAATTGTGAACCTGGCGAACAACCAGGCGGTATTGCACTCGTCCGAGTCCACCGACAGCATGGGCCGTGTTGGAGATCAGATCACGCTGGAGAAAAGCGTGAGCTTGAATAGCTTCCCACCCGGCGTTTACAAGCTGACGGTAAAAGTGGACGACAACGTCTCGAAACAGCAGATCGCGCCTACGGTGCGCTTTGCTGTTGAGTAGCTTAGCGACAGGGGAACTGCGGACCGCTGTTTCGGTCCGCGGCACTTTTGATCCCGAAACCTCTGACAAGGGGCGTACACAATGACCCGAATCATGGCATATTGTGTGGTAGTGGCCTCGCTGTGCGTGGCGGCGTCGGCCGGGGTTAGCGCGGGCTCAATTTCGGGATACGTCAAGAACTCGGCCGGCGTACCGCAAATGGGCGCCACCGTCGAAGTGCTCAGTTCGGGGGGACAGCCCCAAATGGCGTACACTGATGCCAGGGGATTCTTCAGCGTCTCCGGACTGGCTGCCGGCAGCTACGACGTAGACGTTTCCGCTCCTTCCTTCCTCAGCACGTTGCGTCAGGATGTTGTGCTTGCGGCCGGCTCCAGCAAGGTTGTCAATGTCACTCTGAAAACTTTGCTTGAAGCGGTCAGTATGCTGCCGCCGCTCAAGAAGGGCGATGCCGACGACGACAGTTGGAAGTGGACTTTACGCTCAACCGCGAATCGTCCCGTTCTCCGTTTCGACGGAGACACCGCCATCATCGTAGAGACCGAGCAGGAGGGCCAGCCGCTAAAGGGGACACTGGCGCTTATGGCAGGCGCTGCTGGCGAGGGCTATGGCAGCGCGGCCGATCTTGGAACCGCCTTCAACATCGAGCAGTCGCTCTTCCACACGGGAACATTGGGATTTGCCGGTGACGTGGGATACGGAAGCGGTGTCCCCGACGGCGTGGTTCGCGCGTCCTACGCCCGCAAAACCACTAACGGAGACCAGTCTGTCGCTTTGATCGTGCGCCGCTTCTCTGCCCCGGACACTGTCCCCCATTACGGGGCGCTGGAAGCGATCGCAATGTCCTACCTGAACAGCTACTCTGTAGGCAATCTGATGGATGTGCAGGTCGGCGCTGAGGGGCAGGCCATCGAGTTCCTGGGACGCGAGGCGAACGCCTTCCGTCCCTCGGCCACCATGGATCTCCACTTGGGCGCCAACACCATTTTGGAGTACCGGTACGCTACCTCCGAGCCCAACACTCGAGCCGCCAAGGGTTTCGACTCGGCCCCTGCGGACCTCAGCGAGAGCGGTCCTCGCATGACCATGCTAAACGGGCAGCCGCTTCTGGAAAATGCTCATCACCACGAGGTCTCGCTCTCAGAGCGCATGGGCGCCAATAAGTTGCAGCTTGCCTACTACAACGATCGCGTCAAAGACCCGGCATTGCTTGGCGTCGGCGATGTCGACTTCACCGGCGGCGACATTCTGCCCGACCCTTACTCAGGAACTTTCAGCTACAACGGTGGCGAACTGCAGGCGCAGGGCGTTCGCTTCGTCTTCCAACGCAGGCTGTCGAGCAACGTCACCGCGACGTTGGATTATGCTTACGGCGGCGTGCTGGAGTTGCAGCAGCCCGGCGTCAATTGGAGTGCGATGTCGAATGACCTGGAGCACGGCTGGCGACACTCGGCCGCTCTCAAGCTGAATGGCACTCTGCCGCGCAGCAAGACGAAATGGATTGCCTCCTACCGCTGGACCAGCGGTCAGACTCTGGTCCCGGTCGACATTTTCAACGCGTCGGCAGGACAGACCGATCCTTTCTTTAATCTTTTCGTCCGGCAGCCGCTGCCCCACTGCCACCTAATCCCCGGAAACATGGAAGCGCTGATCGATGTCCGCAACCTGCTGGCGCAGGGCTATGTGCCCGTGGTTGGACCCGACGGCAGCACCGTTTATCTGGTGCAATCGGCTCGCAGCGTCCGCGGCGGACTGGCGTTTACCTTCTAGTATGGTGTCCCGGAAGTTCGTGGAACAAATCTGCATTGTTTTTGAAAGGGCACGGCTTCAGCCGTGCCGCAAGAATCCCTGTCGGGTGGCGGCTTTAGCCGCTGAGGGGAAGACCTTCCCACAACATCGCGCCTTAGAGCTGTGATACGAAATTGCGGGACACCTTACCTTACGGTTTACTCAAATCCGCGGGAAAGGACTTGAACTCGACCTGCCGTTGCATGTCTTTCTCGGCGCCCTTGGCATCCGTGGCGTGCTGAATCAACGTGCCCTTGATGACTCTGTAGCCTTCTTCTGGCGGTTTCCTGCCCGATGTAATCGTAATCGTCCCGCTGAACTCGTACCACATGCCATGAATAGTTTTTGTGGTGAAGCTGAGGCGGTCGCCTTGCAATGACGTCTTGTCGAAGAACTGGTCGATGAACTGTCCCTTGTCGCTGTCGGAATCTCCAAAGCGAGAGACATAGCCGGAGAGCTTGCCGTCGTCAACGGTAAGCTGGACAAACTCACCCTCGCGCAGAAAGGTATACATGCCGGAAATGTCGCTCGCGGCGTCGCGTGCTTTCGCAGATTCCTGGTTTGCGGACGGAATGGGCGGTCGAGCACCAGCGAGGGTAAGTAAGCAAGCGGTTAGCGCAATCAGGAAATGGCTTCTCATGCTTCTTCAATACTACTGCACGCAGCATATCGGCATGTCGGCTTCTCCATGTACAATGTGCTGTTTTCCCATGAGGTAGCCTTGTCCCTTATACGATTCCTTATGTTGCTGTCCTTGGTTGTCTGGATTGGCGGCCTGATTTTCTTTGCCTTCGTGCTGGCGCCAACCGTCTTCAACCCGGCCGTCCTGCCGACGCGCCAGTTGGCCGGGAATGTGGTCAACCGCAGCCTCAGTATCCTGCACTGGATGGCGATCTGCTGCGGCGTGGTGTTCGCGGTCACGTCGATGATCGAGTCACGCGTGGTGAACGGCGTCGCCGAACCGTTCGCGGCTCGTCACCTGCTGATCTACCTGATGATCATTCTCACGCTGGTCAGCGTCTTTGGCGTCGGCGCAAAGATGCAGGTGCTGCGCCAGCAGATGGTGATGATCGACGAAGTCCCGCATGACGACCCCCGCCGCGTGGAGTTCAATCGCCTGCACGTGTGGTCCACTCGAATCGAAGGCACGGTGCTGGTGCTCGGGCTGGCATTGCTCTATCTCACCGCAAGACGGCTATCATAGAGGCAGTTTCGAGTTTCAAGTTCCAGGCAAGCGAAATCGAGGATTCGACGCGCCCTCTTGTAACGGTTCAGATTTCATTCTTATTGCTAAGAGCTAAAAGCTACGAGCCTCGCGAAAAGCGAACAGCGAAAGGCGAAAAGCGTACTCATGAAAACCGGAATCATAGGCCTCCCGCAGGTAGGCAAGACTTCCCTCTTCGTCATGTTGACTAAGCAGCAGGTAACGCAGCGCTCGGGCAACCCGCGCGACGCGCATCTGGGCGTTGCCAAGGTTCCCGATGAGCGTCTCGACCGCCTGGCTGCCCTCTATAACCCCAAGAAGCTGATCCACGCCAGCGTGGAGTACGCCGACGTAGCCGCGCTCAACAAGGAAGCCCTCAACGAGACTGCCTTCGCCGCGAATTTGCGCAATGTTGATGCTCTGGCACATGTCGTGCGCGTCTTCGAGGACGACTCGATTCCGCACGTCGGCCCCGTCGACCCACTGCGTGACATCAAGAACATCGACTTTGACCTGATCGTCAACGACCTGGGACAAGTCGAGAAGCGGTTAGAACGCGTCGCGAAAGATCTGAAGAAGTTGAAGTCACTGGAGAGCGAGCGCGAACATGATCTGCTGCTGCGCGCCAAGGCCCATCTTGAAACTGAGCGCCCGCTGCGCGAGATGGAGATGACGCCGGAAGACAAGAAGCGCGTCCGCGGCTTCATGTTCCTCAGCGAGAAACCCATCCTCTATGTTCTTAACATCGGTGAGAGCCCGACGCTCGGCAAGGATCTGGAAGACGCAGTAGCGAAGTATGGCATCGGCGAAGTCGCGTCGCGGCCAAACACTGGCGCCCTCGCGGTCTGCGCCAAAGTTGAGGCCGAGCTCGCCGAGATGAGCGATGAGGACGCCGCCGAATTTCTTTTCAGCTACGAACTGACCGAGAGCGGGCTGGTGCGCCTCATCCGCAAGAGCTACGAACTGCTTGGCCTGATCTCATTCTTCACGGTCGGCGAAGACGAGTGCCGAGCCTGGACCGTCGAGCGCGGCTCCAAGGCGGTGAACGCTGCGGGAGCGATCCACACCGATCTGGAGCATCATTTCATCCGCGCGGAGACGATCCACTGGGACCAGTTGCTGGAAGCCGGCTCTGAAGCCGAAGCCCGCGCCCGCGGCACCCTGCGCCTGGAAGGCAAAGAGTACATCGTGAAGGATGGCGACGTGATGCACATCAGGCATAGCGGATAGGGACGCGGGATTAAGGGCTAGGGATTGGGGGTTTCTGCTGCCCTAAGTCCCCAATCTCTAATCCCAAATTCCATTCTACGGAATGATGACGAACCTTCGTCCTCGCTGATCGCGTTCCCAGGCAGCTTCAATGTCCGCCAGCGGAATTCGCTCCGTTTCGATCTGAAGCTCCCCACTGGCGGCGTGGGCCATGACTTGTTGCAAGGCGTCAGCCAGCACCTCGCGAGGCGGCATTCCGGCAGTCCCCATAATCGTCAGCGGCGTGCTACGCAGCACCGCGGCGGGAAGCGAGATCGTGGGTCCAGCGCTTTCCCCAACCTGGACATAACGCGTCTCGGATTCAGCGGCAGCAAATTCTTTGCGCGTGATCGCAGCCAGAAATGCTTCCGCCGGCCGACCCCACACGTAATCGATTACGACTTGAAAGCCTGACGAACCAGCCTCACGCGCAAATGCCTCGCTCAGCTCGCCGGCGGGTGAGTCGAGCCGAATAGTTGCGTCAGCACCGTGCTTGTGCAATGTGCTCAACGCTTCGGGATTGCGGCCTGCAGCAAGCACGCGAGCCGCGCCGAGAAGCTTCGCGATCTTTGTTGCCAGCTTACCCGTCACTCCGGTCGCACCAAGGATCAGGACATTCTCGCCGGGCGCCAGTTTTGCGCGAGCAGCAAGCGTCAGCCATGCAGAGACGCCAGGGTTGATGATGGCCGCCGCGGTTTCGTCGCTCAAGGCATCCGGTAGTGCAAATGTGAAAGCTCGCCGAACGACGGTGCGTTGCGCCATCGCACCATAAGGCGACCGGGGTCCCCCGAAGAACACACGGCTTCCATCGTCCAGATGTCCTACTCCATCGATGCCGCAGACCATGGGCAGCGCCTGGGTACTGGCGTAGTGGGCGCCGCCGGCCAGCTGTTTGTCGACCGGCTTCAGCGCCGCAGTATGAACATGTACGATAACCTCGCCGTCGCCCGCGACTGGCTCCGCGTACGGCTCATATCGCGGCAGCTTCCCCAGCGTATGTAGAACAGCAGCATTCATGGTGGTAGGACGATTGTACAAGGCGGCTGGTTCCTTGAAACCCGCTAGTCGGGACTAAAGCCGGAGTTCGTGTTAAGGCACCGACAGCACGTCGGAAGATGTTGCGGGAAAAAGTTTTGACGGAAGTGTCGCCTGCTGAAGCCGGCTCGGAACAGAAACAGAAAGCGCCTAGACGCTGGCCTGAAGGCCAGCTCTGCCCGAACTTGTCCGCAGATCAACTCGAAACTGGCAAGTCAGAACTAGCCTCTGATCCCTAGCCCCCAGCACCACTCTGCTATTCTGCTCGCTTAATGTCTCCCATCCTCACCAGCATTTTGCTAGGCCTGACGGCCGCAGCCGCGAACGTCTTCGGCGGCGCGGTGATCGTACAGAAGCACTGGGAGCGCAGCTACCTGCGCTACTTCGTAGCGTTGGGTGCGGGATTCATGCTGGCGACAGCGCTGGTCGAGATGGTTCCTGAGAGTCTTGCGCTGGCCGGCCGTAACGGCGCGTTACTGGTGCTGGCCGGGTATCTGCTAGTCCACTTCTTCGAGCACACCATAACGCCACACTTTCATTACGGCGAAGAGACGCACTCCGACGAATACGTGCACTCTCACCGGCGCGTGTCGGTGCTATTCGGGCTGATCATCCACACCTTCTTCGACGGCATCGCCATTACTGCCGGCTTTCTGGTTTCGTCATTTCTGGGCTGGATCATCTTTCTCGCTATTTTCTTGCACAAAATTCCGGAAGGCTTCACCGTGACCTCGGTGATGCTGGCGAGCGGATTGAGCAAGGGGCGGTCGTGGTTCGCCTCGGTGCTGTTGGGGCTGTCGACGCTGGCGGGCGTGTTCACCATGGCAATCGGCAAGCACGCTGTGAGCTTCGGATTGCCGGTCGCCGCCGGCGTGACGATTTATGTTGCCGCATCGGACCTGATGCCGGAAGTCAATCGCGAGCCCGGCGTCAAGATGGCGCTGGTAGTGTTCATCGGTGTCGCCGCAATGTTCCTGCTCGACCGCCTGGTGCACCTACTGCACTAGATACGGCGGCAAAGTGCGCCCTCGACGTGCGAACATTCCGGAAGCCCGACTAAACACTATGCCGATTCAGCCTCGATGAGCGCTCAGCATCGCGATCGTCAGCGCTAAAGAGTAGATCCGGATCGCTTCCAAAACCGTCTGATCAGGTAAGCTTATCCTGTACTCGTTCGAGGTCATCATCATGTTTACCGGATTAGTGGAAGAAGTCGGAACCATTGCCAGCATCGCGGAGAGCGGCGGCAATCACCGCATCACCATCAACGCTCCCAACAGCGCGAAGGAGTTGAAAGAGGGCAACAGCGTGGCCGTCAGCGGAGTTTGCCTGACCGCGCTCAACATCAAGCCAGAATCCTTTTGCGCGGACTTGGCTGCCGAAACCTGGATGCGGACATCGCTTTCGCGCATCACCCAGGGCGCGCAGGTAAATCTGGAACTGCCACTCAAGGCCGACGGACGTATGGGCGGCCACATGGTCCAGGGACACGTGGATGGTACCGCGCGTTTTGTGGCGCTTGAGCCGATTGCTAACGCCGACGACTTTTGGCTACTGCTCGACATTCCTGAGGACCTGGAGAAGTATGTCGTCTTCAAGGGATCGATCGCTGTCGAAGGCATCAGCCTGACGGTGGCGAAGCTGGAGGGTCTGCGGGTTACCATCGCCATCATTCCGCACACCATCAAGATGACGAACCTGGGATCGCTGAAGGCGGGCGATCCGGTGAACATCGAGACTGACATCGTCGCTAAATACCTGGAGAAGTGGACGCACCGCGACGAGAAAACGGGCTCGCTCACCGTTGACCGCCTGGTGGCGCAGGGATTTTAGCTACGAGCTTCGAGCTAAAGCAAGATGTGTTAGCTTGCCTCTTTGCCGCAGGACATGCAAAACCTGCTTCCTGGAACCAGCCCTGTTCCGCATTTTGTGCAGAAACCCTGGAAGGCCCGGATGGTTGGCTGCGTTGCTGTTGCGTTGGCAGCCGCCTGAGCCATGGCCAGCGTTTGATAAGCCCTGTACTGGCCTGCGGAGGACGCGACGCCACCCTTCGGGTTTGGTACGTATCGGTTAGGAACCGGGTGTGCCATCCAGCACATGGAAGACAAACAACACAATGCCACCCAAGGGTACAAGGGAGATGAGCAGCCACCATCCATTAAGGTCCGTGTCGTGCAAACCGCCTCACAGATACCGCCAGACTCGGAATGAGTGTGGCCAGACTATAGGCAAACGCTACCAGAAAGAATGGGACGAACAAACCCAGCCTCTGAGTCCGCGGGTGCATGAGTATGCCGGCGATCGCCACGGCCATGATCGGGAGGAGGATGACGAAGTTTACCAAGTGAAACATCCAATACTCTTTCTGTCTTGCCCTGCCGGCAAATACCGCATACTTCCTCATTACCTCCAGGTACCAGTACATGATTTCTCCTGTGGCGCTTTGTGACTTACGTCGGCATTGTGGGCTGCAGGCTAGCGCAAAGGCAACAGAAAACGGCGGTAGTTCCGGTACCGTGCAGGCTTACGGCGCTTCGAAGAGCGGATGGTGCTCCGGCCTTCGAGCGCCGAAGTAGTGCTCGAAGTCCATCGAGTCGAGCTCCAGGAACTCCTGCACGATGGGCTCCTGACATTTGGCCATGGCCGCGAAGGTGCCGAAGAAGATGGCCTTGGCTTCGTAGAGAAACACGAGCCGGTCAGCCAGCTTCTTGGCCAGCGCCATGTCGTGGGTGACGACGATGCTGGTAAGCTTTAACTGTTTCTTTAACTTTTTAATCAAATCGCCTAACAGGTGGGCCATTAGCGGATCGACCATTGTGGTCGGTTCGTCATAGAGCACGGCATCGGGTTGGGCGGCCAGGGCGCGGGCGATGGCCACCGAGCGCTTCATGCCGGTCGACAGATCTGAAGGCAGCAGATCGCGAAACTCGCGCACACCCACCATGTCGAGTAAGCCGTCGATGATCTGATAGATCTGCTCTTCTTCCAGGCCGCCGCGCTCACGCAGCGGAAACGCAACGTTTTCGCCTACGGTAAGCGAGTCGAAGAGCGCGCCATTCTGAAACACCATGGTCACTTTCTTGCGGATGCGCTCCATGTCCTTTTCGCCATAATCGGTAATGTCTTCGTAAGCGACCCAGATTCGCCCGCTGTCAGGCTTAAGGAAGCCCATGATATTGTGCAGCGCAACCGATTTGCCGACGCCGCTTCGCCCCAAAATGCACACCGTCTCGCCGGGCATAACGTCGAAGCTGACGCCATCCAGCACCACATTGCTGCCGAATGCCTTGTGCACGTTTTGAAACTCGATATAGGGCTTTGCCTCGGTCACCTGGGCTCACTTCCCTTCTCGGGGTTCGAAGTTATGGGCCCGGACATCGCCAGTTCTTCGAATTCCTCACGGGTATTGACGTTGCTGAAGATAGTAATAGAAAAACCGCTCGCTGTGATCTCCTGCTCCGAGAGGTAGCGAGTCGGCACGAGTGCGAACACCTTTCCAATCTTATAATCACCCTTCTGCAGCGCCTGCTCGGCAATGCCGCGCACCTGGCGGCGATAGACGGCGCACAGTGGTTGCAAGCCGCCCAGCGCGTCCGGAACCACAATCAGTTCCTCTGCGGCTTTCGCCTTTTGCAGGAGCCAACTGAGAAAGCTCGCCGTCATCAGCGGCATGTCGACGGAGAGCATCAGGTTCAGATCGGTATTGGATGCAGTGAGCGCCGCGTGAATGCCAGCCAGAGGACCACAGCCTGCATAGGCATCTTCGATGACCTCGCCGAACGCGGCGTATCGCTCCCTCGGCCCCACGATAAAGCTTCTTTCTGCAACGGCTTCGGCAGTCTGTAGCGCGCGTTCGAGTAACGTCTGGCCTCCGAACGAGAGTAATGCCTTGTCAGAGCCCATTCGCGAGCTGCGACCTCCAGCCAGGATGAATGCGGTCACGGCTTTCACCTCAGCATGATACAGCTTTTAGCTTCTAGCTCTTAGCTGTTAGCTCGTGCCCACCTGGCGTGGGATGTGGAGCGTGGAGCGCGGTTCGCTGACGCCCCAAAAGCCACGGTACCAAGATGAGAACCCGCGACTCGTTAGTTGTTCACGGCTAGAGCCAAAAGCTAAGAGCTAAAGGCTAGCAGCGAACAGCGGAGTTTTCGCCCTACGCACGAGCGGGCGTAAAGGTGCTCGTTTTGGGAATGCAGCCGTTGATTTCGATGGCGACGATACGTCCGGAATGGTCCAGCTCGAGGGTTGCGGGCGCGGCAAAAACGGCGTCGCCATTCAAGCCCGGCAGCGCAATAAAGACGCGGTTTTCGACACAGTTGGCATTGGGATCGCGCTTCAGAAAGGAGAGCGCGTAGTCGTTGCGGCAGATTTTCGGCAACAGGAAGCTAAGGTCGGCGATGTCGCCGGTCTCCGAGATGGACAGCGCCACCTCGATCGAAATCCGCGATTCTACTTCATCGCCTTCAACTTCCGTTTTCGGCTTGAAGCAGATGTAGTACTCGAAGCCGGACTCGGGGTCGAAGGGACTGCGATCCACCTGAAATGCCATATGCGCGCCTCCGTCTGTCGCGCAGCTTGGGAGTGGATATTAAATCAAGGCAGCCGTGGCTGCAACGTTCGTGCGTAGGATAACGTGCCATCCGCAACGCGTTCGATATTACTCGCGTTCGCCATTGGAGTCTGCTGCGTGCTGGCGCGGTGGGTGCAGCATCGCTCTGGTATATTTCGTTGAGGGCTGTTTCGGTCCCAGCATGCCAATTTTTTCGCCCACGGAATTCGCGAAGGAGCAGGTGCAGGCGGTGCAGGATTATTCCGTGCTCGCCGGCCGCTCGCTCAGCAATGTCTTTGCGCGTCCGCGCTACCTCGCCGATACATTGTTACAGGCTGACCAGATCGGTGTGGGTTCGCTGCCGATCGTGGTGCTCACGGGCTTTTTTACCGGCGCGGTGCTGGCGTTGCAGACCTCCAGCACGCTGCAGCAGTTCGGATCGCTTTCGCTGACCGGCAAGCTGGTATCGCTTTCCATGGTCCGCGAACTCGGTCCGGTGCTGACAGGCTTGATGGTGGCCGGCCGCAATTCCAGCGGCATGGCCAGCGAACTCGGCTCCATGAAGGTGACCGAACAGATCGACGCCATGCGGGCCATGGGAGTGGATCCTTCCAAGAAGCTGGTAACGCCGCGGGTGATGGCCACCATGGTGATGTTGTTTTTTCTCAGCATCATCTCCGACCTGGTGGGATTGACCGGCGGCTTCGTGATTTCGTATTTGCTGCTGGGACTCGATGCCAACCAGTACTGGACCACGGCGTACCAGGCCCTTCGCTTTGGCGACGTTCTCATGGGACTCACTAAGCCGACGGTGTTCGGCTTTATCATCGCCAGTGTCGGCTGCTATTACGGCTTATCGGCCAAGGGCGGGACGCAAGGCGTGGGCCGCGCCACCACGCAGGCCGTGGTGGCCGCTTCGGTGCTGATCCTGGTCACCGACTTTTTCATGACCCGCCTGCTCATGGGATTGTTTCAATACTGACGATGCCAATTCTCGCCCCGCCACAAGAGCAGCGCGCGCCTTTCAGCTCCCACCCGGGAGAACCTGTCTTAACCTTTGCGGACGTTTCCATTGCCTTCGACCATCCCGTTCTGGAGGGGATTTCATTCACTCTTCCACGCGGCGAAACCAAGATCTTGATGGGCGTCGCAGGAACCGGAAAGACTTTAGTGCTGAAGCTGGCGCTGGGCCTGCTGAAACCCGACTCCGGACGCATCACCGTGCTCGACGAGGAAGTCACGCAGATGCGGGAGCAGGAACTTTTCGCGCTGCGCCGCAAGATCGGCATGGTATTTCAGGAGAGCGCGCTGTTCGACTCGCTGACCGTGGAGGAAAACGTAGCTTATCGACTGATCGAAGAAACCGGAAGAATCACAGAGGAAATCCACGCCCGTGTGCTGGAGGCGCTACGCTTCGTGGAGTTGGAGCACACAGTCAACTTGTTCCCATCGGAGCTCTCGGGAGGAATGCGGCGGCGCGTGGCCATTGCCCGCGCCATTATTACGCAGCCCGAGGTCCTGCTGTACGATTCGCCCACCGGAGGACTCGATCCGGTCACGTCCAACACCATCATCGAACTGATTGTGAAGCAACGCGATGTCTATCAAACCAGTTCCCTGCTGGTGACCCATCGTCTGCAGGACGCCTTCACCATGGCCAGCCACTACTTTGATCGAGCGCAAAACAAAATGGTGCCCATCCAGGACGGTGCTGAGCGCGATCTTCACACCCGGTTCCTGATACTTCGGGACCAGATCATCTTCGAAGGGACCGCCGCAGAGCTGTTGCGCTGTAACGATCCCTATATTCGGGAATACCTAAGTTAGGCGCGCTTGGCATATGGGTGGAGCACCGCTTTAGCGGTGCATTTTGTCACCTGAAAGTGAATCTGGATTTAGCCACTGAAGTAACGGAAAACCTTACCTCAGGCGCTAAAGCGCGGAGTCAGATGTTAGGCGCTGCCATGCACGCCTGAAAGGCGTGCTCCACCCGTTGCCTAAGCCACAGAAGTGTACCCGCCCTAGTCGCCCTGCTTAGCAGCGGCAGCGCCTTGTATCTTGGCGAACTCGGCCATGCGCTGCTGCACGCGCGCCAACCGTTCACGATGTTCCGGCGTACCCTCCGTCGCTTTTTCCAGATTTTGCAGGAAGTCGGGCGCTTGCATCTTCTGCCGCATCTCCTTAACGAAGGGGTGTACCTTGGCGTACACAAAGTACATTTCGCCCAGCGTGTCCTCCGCAAGGGCGGCATTCAGCGTGCCGTGCACGACCAAAGACGCGACCATTTCCCAGTAGCTGAGAACCTGGCGCAAATAGGCGTTTTCCTTGGTGCCAAAGGCGCCCGCGACCGCCATGAGCTCGCTAGAGGACGCCGGATTGAATTGTGCGACGAAATCCCGCGCCTGACGCATAACGGCCTCGCGGCGCAGATCATAAAGTTTAAGAACCAGTTTGGCATCTTCGTAAGTAGGCTGTGAACTGCTCATGATTCCTCCAGGTAAGTCCAGGTTGGAAAAGCCGCCATGACGACGGCTTTTTTTGCATTCGATAATGAAACTTCTTCTTTGCCTTCAGCGGCACTACTTCTGTGCTGGAGCCGGCATTTTGGAGAAGGCTTCTTTGGCGCGGCGCTCCATCTCCTCGGGGGCAACGTCTTCCACGTGTTGTCCCAAGGCCCAGCGATGGCCAAAGGGATCCGTGATCTGCCCGTAGCGATCGCCCCAGAACTGATTCGCCAGCGGCATAGTGACCTTTGCGCCCGCGGCTACCGCATTATTGAACAGGCTGTCAACGTCTTCCTTAACGTAGAGATTCAGCACCACTGGGCTGCCGCCAAGGGTTATCGGCGAGCCACAGCCAAAGCCGGGAAATACGTCAGCCAGCATCAGCCGGGCGCCACCGATATTCACTTCGGCGTGCATGACCTTGCCGTCGGGCGTTTTATGGATCCCGAGAATCTCACCGCCAAACGCATCTCTGTAAAACTCCGCAGCTTTGACGCCATTGTCGACGATCAGGTGGGCAACGATCGTTGCGTCTTTCAATTGTCCTGCCATCTTCTCACCTCTTTCTCACATAAATGCCCGGCATACACAGCCTGGCGGCTTGGATTGACAATCCCACTATTATGCAACAGCTTCAGGCCTTAATTCGCGCGAATAGTCACATTTAACCGGGCTTTCATCACCGGCTTTTTTCTTGCCTCGGCGTTTAGGTTGGTCGGCCTCGGCGCTCTCGGTTCGCTTGTTGTTGGGACACACCAGAAACGTTCCCGCCTTCAAGGTCTTCTCCAGCAGGTACGAACTGCCACATTCCGGACAAGGCTCGTCCACCAGCTTGTAGGCTGACGTGAACTTGCACTTGGGATAATTGGAGCAGCCGTAGAACAGATTGCCGCGGCGCGCCTTTTTCTCTGCCAGGTCCCCGGTTTTGCACTCCGGACACTTCACGCCGATGTAGTTCTGCTTCACCCACTTGCACTCAGGATAGCCGCTGCACGAGATGAACTCACCGAAGCGGCCGTGACGCAGCAGGAGATTCCGCCCGCATTGCGGACACTTCTCATCCAACGGGATGTCCGGCACCTTCTTGCCTTGGTCGAGCCGACGGGTGGTCTTGCAATCGGGATAACCGGTGCAGGCCATGAACTGCCCGAAGCGGCCGCGCTTCAGCACCATCGGCCTGCCGCAATTCTCGCAATACTCTTCCTGCGTAGTCTCCTGCACGTCGGCGGAGTCCAGGTCGGGCAGATCGATCGGATTTTCCTTGGTGAAGGTGCAACTGTTGGGATCGGTCTTGTCATACGCACTGCACGCGTAGAACGAGCCGTGCTTGCCCCACTTGATGACCAGCGGCGAACCGCACCGTTCGCACTTCTCGTCGGTGGGCTTCTCCATGCGCTTGACGTTCTCCATGTGCTTTTCGGCGTAATGGAGTTCCTTCTCGAACTTCTTGTAGAAGTCCTTCAGCGCGTCGGTCCAAGTCTCCTTGCCCTCCTCGATCTCATCCAGTTCCTCTTCCAGTCGCGCCGTGTACTGCGGATCGAAAATATCCTTGAAGTTGGCGACCAGCAGATCGGTCACCACCAATCCAATCTCGGTGGGAATAAACTTGCCTCCCACTTTCTGCACGTACTGGCGCTCCTGAATGGTGCTGATGATCGCCGAGTAAGTTGATGGCCGGCCGATGCGACGCTCTTCCAGTTCCTTTACCAGGGACGCCTCGTTGAAGCGCGGAGGCGGTTCGGTAAAGTGCTGCTCCGGGTTAAGGGCTTTCAGCGTGAGCTTCTGCCCTTCCACCAACTGCGGCAGCTTGTGCTTCAGTGCCTCATCGTCCTCGTCCTTGCTGTCCCTCGACTCCTCATAAACTTTGAGGAAGCCTTCGAATTTGAGCACTGAGCCGGTCACGCGGAAGCGGTACACGACGTTTCCGCTCTTCGCGTCGATGTCGACGGTCGTCTGGTCGAAGACTGCCGGATTCATCTGCGAAGCCACAAAGCGTTGCCAGATCAGCTTGTAGACCTTGTACTCGTCTTCCTGCAGAAACTGCTTCATCTGGTCCGGATGGCGTGCCACTGACGTCGGCCGAATCGCTTCATGCGCTTCCTGCGCTGCCTTCTTCGACTTGTAGGTATTCGGCGACTCGGGCAGAAACTCCTTGCCGAAGTCCTTGCCGATATACTCTCGCACCTCCGCCACAGCGTCATTCGACACCTGCGGCGAGTCGGTACGCATGTAGGTAATGAGGCCGACTGTGCCTTCTTCGCCTCCCAGATCGATGCCTTCATAGAGGCGCTGGGCGATCATCATGGCGCGCTTCACGCTAAAGCGCAGCTTGCGCGAGGCGTCCTGTTGGAACTTGCTGGTGGTGAATGGAGCTGCGGGACTGCGCCGCCGCTCGCGTGTATCGACCGAGCGGACGGCCCAATCCGCGTTCTCCAACGCGGCTTTGATCTTCTCGGCTTCTTCGCCGTTCGGGATTGGAGTCTTCTCGTCACCAATGCCGATGAAGCGAGCATCGAACGCAGGCGGCTTCGGCCCCTGCAAGTGCGCGTCGATGGTCCAGTATTCTTCCTTGACGAACGCCTTGATCTCGCGTTCGCGCTCGACGATCAGGCGCAGAGCGACGGTCTGGACACGGCCGGCGGAAAGGCCGCGCCGCACCTTGTCCCACAGCAGCGGAGAAATCTGATAGCCGACAAGACGGTCGAGGACGCGGCGGGTCTGCTGTGCATCGACCAGGTTGGTATCGATGTCGCGCGGATGGAGGAATGCCTCCTGCACGGCGCGCTTGGTGATCTCGTTGAAGGTTACGCGGCGGATGGGAATGACCGCACTCTTCTTGGTCTTTTTGCCGTCGACCCGGTCTCCGCCCAGCTCTTCAGCCAGGTGAGCGGCAATGGCTTCGCCCTCGCGGTCCGGATCAGGTGCCAGATAAATGGCGTTGGCCGTCTTGGCCAGCTTCTTCAGCTTGGCGACAACTTTTTCCTTGCCGGGAATGACTACGTACTCGGTGGAGAAATCGTTGTCCAGATCAACGCCCAGCGACTTCTTAGGCAAGTCCTTGATGTGCCCGAGCGAGGCTTCCACGTCGTAGCCCGATCCGAGATATTTTTGGATCGTCTTCGCTTTAGCAGGCGATTCGACGATGACTAAACCTTTTGCCAATAGAACCTCTGATTCTTATTTACGTGTATGAAGCTAGCACGGTTTCGCTGTTCGGCGAAACCCAGCTGTCAGCCGTCAGCCATCAGCTGTCAGCTAAAACCCTGCGATTCATGACATTAGGGGAGCTGTTGTGCGCGCCCTTAGCGATTGCTGTAATGGCAAGGCCGCTCTGGATTCGCTTGATTAGAGAACTCAGCATGCGCTTCACCTCGATGGCATTCGCGCAAGCGCTCTGATAGCTGTCCGGCGTAACGTACCCCAGATCTCGCGCCAGAAGAAGCTGGTATTCCCAGTTCGCAAGCCGAGCCAAATGCGACTTGCACAAACCTGCCAAACTCTGGCTGGGTCCGTCCGCAACCCTCGGCGAGATTGGTGGGAATCGACGACGCCGAACGCCAAATCTGGCTAGATAAGCCAAACATCTCCGATCGTGGAAAGCTTCTCGGTCAACCGATAAACGTCCAGCACGAGTGTGTGTGCCTTCCGCCAAACCTCGAGATTTCTGAAGTCCTGCATGACGTTTCCCTTGTGGATCCCCTCGGTTTAGCTGATAGCTGACGGCTGATAGCTGCAAGCCGAGGGCGACGTTCGTCGCCCTACATCGTCCGCACATAGTACTTCCCCGGAAGCTGCCGGATGTTCCCACTCATCTCGAGCTCAAATAGTGCGGCGAAGATCTCCGATGACGACAGATGCGAGGAGAGGCGTTCAACCAACTGATCTATGTGGGTGGATTCGTCGGACCGCAACAACCCCAGCACTCTCTTTTCATGAGGCGGCAGCTGTGCCCCCTGAAACAATGATGCCGAACCCCCTGTCTCCGATGCAGGCTGGGCAGGAGGAGTCAGCGCCAGGCGAGTGTCGGCGGGGAGCTCTTCCCACACGTCCTCCCAAGTGGCGACGAGCGCAGCACCCTGCTTTATCAATGTGTTAGGACCCCACGACATTTTGTTGGTCACGTTGCCCGGAACTGCGAGAACTTCCCGTCCCTGCTCCAGCGCGCACCGGGCCGTCACCCGGGTCCCGCTGCATTCTCCTGCCTCGATGACCAGGACGCCGATCGAGATGCCGCTGATGAGCCGGTTGCGGATGGGAAAGTTCTGCGGCGCGGGAAATGTGCCCAAGGGGAATTCGGACAAAATTGCTCCACCCGTGTCCAAAATTTGGTCAGTGAGCTTCTGGTTCTCTTTGGGATAAACCTGGTCGATTCCAGTGCCCCAGATCGCCACCGTACACCCGTGGGCGTTGAGAGCTCCGCGATGGGCGGCGCTATCGACGCCGCGCGCCATGCCGCTGAAAATGACCAAGCCCCGGGCTGCGAGATCGCACGCCAGGCGCTCCGCCATGCCAACTCCATAGGGGGTTGGATGTCTGGTACCAACTATTGCAATTCCTGGTTTATCAATAACTTCAGCATTGCCTTTAAGGTACAACACCAGAGGCGGATCATAGATTTCCAGCAGCTGCTTGGGGAACTCCGCGTCGCCGGGAACGATGATGGAGACGTCGGCCTCGCGCGCATGATCGTATTCGGTTGCGGCAAGTTCCAGCGACTTGCCCAGGGAGATGCTCTGCGCGGCTGCCGCAGGCAGTCCTGCGGCTTCGAGTTCGGTCAACGATGCCGAGAACAGCCGGGCAGTCCCGCCGAAGCGCTCAACCAACTTCCGTCCTCGTCCCGCCCCAACGCCAGGGGTCAGGGACAGGGCCAGCCATTGCAGTTTGCGGGTCAGTGCGAAATCTTTCTGCGCGGATCAACACTTCGGCGTCCATGGAAGCTCCAAGATCCAGCTGGGCCCAGATGAGCGCAGGGTAACCTGCACACTGGTTACCGTCAAGGACGCTCATCACGCGCGCCAGTGCCGGAGGTCTCACCACGGAGGCACGGAGAACACGGAGGCTTCACTTCTCTCCCGTGCCGTTCCCTTTCCGTTGACGTTTTTTCTCTGATCTTTTTTTATTTTTGACTTTTCTTCTTTCTCCGTGCTCTCCGTGGTGAAATGCATTCAACGGAACGACAACGCTCCACCGTCCGTTTTGTTAGACTCAATCTTTCATGCCGGGCTTGCGTATCTCTGCTATTTCCTTCCTGAACACCGCTCCCCTGATGTGGGACTTCGAACATGGCGACGCCGGCCGGAACTTTGAAATCAACTACACCCTCCCTTCGGCCTGCGCGGCTGCGCTGGCGGCTGGACAAGCTGATATAGGCATCATTCCGGCATTCACTTATGCGCAAATACCCGGGCTGGTCATCCTGCCCAATATCGCCATCGCCGCTAAAGACCGCGTCCGCTCCATCCTGCTCGTCAGTAAAGGGCCTATCGGTGATGTCCGTACCGTCGCCGCCGACACCTCCTCACGCACTTCCGTTGCTCTGTTGCAGGTGCTGTTCGCGAAGTTCTTTGGCGGCGCGCGGGAGCTGACGCCCTATCCGCCCAAGCTCGACGAAATGCTGCAAAACCACGACGCAGCGCTGCTGATAGGTGATGCTGCTTTGCAGGTGCCGCTCGATGCTGGGTATCATCTCTACGACCTGGCGCACGTCTGGCACCAAGCCACAGGAAAGCCATTCGTCTTTGCGTTCTGGGCGGTTCGGCTGGAGGCGCTAAACCAGCAACCCGCAGGGATGAGTTTGGCGAAGGTCTTTCAGCAGTCGCGCGACCACGGGCTCGAACCGCACAGCCTTGATGTCATCGCTCGCAAGTGGTCTCCGAAGCTGGCGCTGAGTGAGGACGACATTCGTAGCTACCTCATGGAAAATATCCACTATTACCTGGACCGCGAAAACCACGCCGGCCTCAAGCTCTTCCTGCAATATTCGCAGGAGATCGGACTGATTCCGGCCGTTCCCGACCTGCGATTCCTTGGGCCAGTTGCGTTCGGCGGCGCGCGAAAGTAGCTGTAGCGCGTGCATGAGTCGTACTCCACACGCCTATTTCTCCTTGACCTGATCCATTTGCCTCTGTTCTGCTTCTAACAGAGTTAGAAGTTCTCGCAAGCTGTCCACGAAAGAGCCCATGCATTTGCTCGCAGCCGTTGTGGTGAAGAAGACTCTGATGCACCTGGTCAGGCGCCTGGGTGGTCCCGGGCTGATCGCCCTTGGGCTGATCGACAACTCGTTCATCCCTTTGCCCGGAGGGATGGATGCCGCGACAATTCTGCTGGCTGCGGCGCGCCATGAGCCTTGGTGGTATTACGCCATCATGGCCCTCATCGGATCGCTCATTGGCGGCTACTTGACCTACCGGATCGGACTGAAAGGTGGGGAGCAGACGCTGGACAAGAAGCTCCCCAAGAAACGCGCAGAACAGGCCAACCGCATTTTCAAGCGCTACGGATTCTGGTCGGTTGTGGTAACTGCCATCAGCCCTCCGCCAGTGCCGATTGTCCCGACCCTGATTGTTGCAGGAGCCCTGAAGTATCCGCGAGTGAAGTTCCTGACTGCGCTGGCGCTGGGACGAGGCGCGCGCTACACCCTGCTCGCCTACCTGGGACACCGTTATGGACGGCATATCGTCGGCTGGCTTAGCCGCTATTATCAGCCGCTGCTATACGCCTTGATTGCTCTGGCGGTGGCAGGCGCGCTGGTGGCCCTTTACTATTGGCGACGCCAGCGAAGGGGCAAAGACGGCAGCGCAAGTGGGCAGGTTCCAAGGGCTGCTTAACGTATTACTCCATTCCTCGCGGTACTGCGTCAGTTTGAAATTCACGCGCTTACCAGTTGTCGGTTGGAGCACGCCTTGAGGCTTGCATATTGCAGCCCTAATCCGATATGCGCTTTAGCGCCTGAGGTAAAGCTACCCCTTACCTCGGCGGCTAAAAAGCCGGACATCAGAGAGAGGATCTCAACTGCACGCCTGAAGGCGTGCTCCACCCAGGATCACTTGGCCACAGTTTCACGCTGACCCATTAGGGTCCTCGCCTTCCCTGCGACAGCGATCCATCCCGTCAATCCGCCAGGAAATTCGCTGCGAACAAAAGGATAGATTCCGACCATGCCAAAAGCGCAACAGCGGCCAGAGCGGCCGCTGTTAGCGTGACCCGCGTTAACGTTTACTGTGCGCCGTGTGCCTCAACGTGATGTTTGGAAGCTTCCTCGGCGTGATGGGTCGCGTGGACATGGTGGCCGTGGGCTAAGTGCGCGTGGTGCGCTGCCGCCTCATGATCGCCTTGCTCGTGGTGTTTGGCGGCTTCACGATGGTGGCTGGCCGCATGCTCATGATGCTCGGCGGCTTGAGAATGATGGTGCGCAGCTTCCTTCGACATGAGTAGTTTTCCTTTCAGGTGAAGAATTCCGATTTACAAAATTGGAATCCAGTGCGCATTTTCGCGAGTGCACATTGCACCTGGGTTTCGAAAACATGAATTGATAGTGAATCGTTCAGGCGTAACGAGAGCGATAATGCTCCGACCGCACCAGCCGGAAGGCGTTACCCTGGTCCACCGCCGCTTGCCAATTGCCAGTGGCGGCCAGGAAAAACAAAACCGCCGGGATCAACGATGACTCCGGCGGCTCAATCGGTAAACAGAAATCAGCAGCGATCTTCAATACGCAAAATACGGCGGGTTTCCTGGCGCGTTCGAGCCGTCGATCGACGTGAACACATTTTTCCCGTAGAAGAATGACAGTCCCCAATCAAATGCGGCCGGCGTGCTTATATAAGGCCCACCCAGCGTGCTGAAGGCACTGTTGGAAGTATTGAAAAGACTGCCCGTATTCTCAACGCTGAAGTTGACCTGCACTCCGGAGCTCATGTTTGTGCCTTGGTTGCTGGCCGTCAGGTTGTCAGGTGATGGGCTTGGGCAATACCACATGTTTAAGGCGCCGGTACAGGTCGGGATGCTGGAATCAGTGAAGAAAAACGCGTTCGAGCCGCTATCTAGGAAGCCGGGGATGCTCCTTGAATTGAAGGTGGTGGTCAAATTGCCGGCATTGTTGCCGCGGTCGGGCACGTCATACACCTGGGCGCTGCCCAGTCCGTTGTTCGATTGCGTGCCGATGCCGAAGATCAACGATCCAGTCACGGTCGCAGAACCGCCGTCGGGAACGGAAGCCAGTTCTATGAGCACCCCGTTATTGTCGACTGCAAACGCCGTCACCGGATTCGGTACCTGCTGCGCGATAGCAATGTTGGCGGGAGTGCAGCCCGAGGGTGAGCAGTCATAGTAAATACATGGATTGGTCTGACTACCAGTGCAGGTCGAGCCCTGCGACACACAGAATTCTCCGCAATCCTGCGGGAAGAGCCCCACACCAATAATGCCGTTGGCGCCAAAGTCGTTCAGGCTGTTGCCCTCGTTACCCGTTCCGCCCGATGGATTCTGGTTGGAGCAACTCGTCGGAACCCCCGGCGAGCTAGTTGGCGGGATAATGACCTGCACTGGAACCGATTTCGCCGTTTCGCCAGTGATGACGATGTCTGCTGTGTTGACCGTTCCCCAGGCATAGCCGTCAAGGAACACGAGGCACTCGCCATAAGCATCGTTATTGTTATTGGGGTCGTTTTCCGGAGGCAGCGGCACCTGGGAGAGGTCGAACTCGCCGCCGGCGGCGCTCGACAGCAACCTCAGGCCGAAGGAGCCGGTGTCCACGAGAACATGGTCAATGGTTTGACAAGTGGTCATATTCGGCACGCAAACCAAGACAGTGACAAATGCCACGTTTCTTGAGATGTAGCCCAGACCTGATGGTCCCGCGTCAACGGTGAGCGGCGCAACGTTACCTCCTGCCGAAGGCGGGTTCACCGTAACGCTCGCCGTTCCTGCCACGCTGGTATTCTGCGTCGAAGTGGCCGTCACGGTCACTGTCGTGATCGTGGTGACCGAGGGTGCGCTCAACAGACCGGCGGCAGAGATCGTTCCTGCGCTCGCACTCCAGGTCACTGCGCTGCTGAAGTTACCGGTTCCATTCACGGTCGCGGTGCACTGACTGATCCCGCCCGATGTAACCGTGCTGGGTGAACAGCTCACGCTCACCGAGGTGACAGTTGATGAGGAAGATCCGCTGCCACCGCAGGCAGCCATCACGATAATGCTTCCCAATACGAGCAACAGCCCAAATCTGCGCACCATCACGAGATTGTCTCCTTCAGCGGATATCGCTGGCTTGAACGCCCTGCGGCACTAATTGTGGAATGTAGGCTACGCCGTGGAAGCTGCGCATGTGTCCGCTTTGCGCGAACACCAGGCCAG
>Ga0181523_10001076_pt1 | contig 29899 bp, 29 predicted proteins | sample PEATcosm2014_Bin_43_FD_119752 | JGI IMG/M metagenome (GOLD analysis project Ga0181523, IMG submission 119752) | Peatland microbial communities from MTU Mesocosm Facility, Houghton, MI, USA - PEATcosm2014_Bin05_30_metaG | ecosystem: Environmental > Terrestrial > Soil > Wetlands > Peat | place... | reverse complement strand
GCGACCGCGCGTCCGATGCTGCCCAGGCCTATGAGGCCCACAGTTGCGCCTGCGACTTCACGCACGCGAGGCAACTCGTCCCATAGAATCTGCTGCCCCCAAACGTGCTTCTCCTGCAGGCGCACCGAGTCCGGAATTTTCTTGGCCAGCGCAAAGATGAGCGCGATGACGTGCTCCGCCACCACCGGCCCGTGCACTTCGCGCGCGTTGGTCAGAACAATGTCGCTGTTGACGAGTTCCGGAAACATCAGGAGATGAACCGCTGCCGCCGGAGAGTGAATCCAGCGCAGCCTCTTCGCCGCCACGACCTGCTCGGGACGAATCGACCAGGCGATGACGATTTCAGCATCGACGATTTCATCATCCACCCGCTTGTAATCGGAAAGATGAACGACTTCCAGTTGCGGAAACTCACGCCCCAGTCGCTCGGAAAACCACAGCGGAGCGTTCCACTGGTCAAAAGGATGGCGAACGCAAATCAGAAGCTTGCGTATCGGGTGATTGCGGATCGGGTCATCGGATGATCGGGTCATCAAAAGAATTTCTCGGCGTCCTCTGCGTCTCGGCGGTTCAAGGTTTTCGCGGAATCCGCAAATCCGCCCCCGTCATTTCTTTCGGTTCAAGAACGCCAAGAATGCCGAGCATCGTCGGCGAAATGTCGCGCAGCGAGCCGTTTGGGTTGAGCGTGTACTGCTTCGCATCTTCGGCCACCACGATAAACGGCACTGGATTCGTGGTATGCGCCGTATGCGGGCCTCCGGTTGCCGGATCGATCATCATTTCAGCATTCCCGTGGTCGGCGGTAATCAGCATCGCTCCGCCCTTGGCGCGCACCGCTTTCTCGATCTCGGCCAGGCAGCCGTCGACCGCCTCGACCGCCCGGATGGTGGGCTCGATTTTGCCCGAGTGCCCGACCATATCGGCATTGGCAAAGTTGACGATCATCACATCGAACGTGCCCTCGTTCACCGCCTTGACAACCGCCGCGGCCACTCCGGCGGCGCTCATCTCCGGCTTCAGATCGTAGGTCGCGACCTTCGGCGATTGAATCATCACACGATCTTCCCCCGGAAACGGCTTCTCCACACCGCCATTAAAAAAATAGGTGACGTGCGCATATTTTTCCGTCTCGGCCACGCGCAGGTTGCGCATATTCAGTCCGCCCATGACGTCGGCCAGAATGTGTGCCATCGACTCCGGAGGAATCACAACCGGCAGGTCGAAGCTCTTGTCGTACCGCGTCATGCAAACGTACTTCAGGTTCTTAGGCACGCGGTCGCGCGCGATGGTTGCGTCGAGATCCGCCGCTCCCGGCAAGTCTTTTCCGCCCTGCGCATTCAATGCGCTGTTGCGGCAAAGCGCGCGTGTGATCTCGCGCACGCGGTCGGCGCGAAAATTAAAGCAGATGCAGGAATCGTCGTCGCCGATCTTAGCCACCGCCTCGCCGCGCGCATCCGTGCAGACGAACGGCACCACAAACTCGTCGGTCACGCCCTTGTTGTAGGACTCTTTCATGCCGTGCACGGCATCGGAATAACTTCCACCCTCGGCTTTGCCCTCGACCATGGCGCCGTAAGCCTTGGCAATGCGCTCCCAGCGTCGGTCGCGGTCCATCGCGTAATAGCGCCCGTTGACGGTCGCGATCTTGCCGGAGTTGTACTCACGCATCTTCTGCTGCAACTGTTCGAGATAGCCAGCGCCGTTGGTGGGCAGCGTGTCGCGCCCATCCATGAAGGCGTGCACAAAGACGCGATCGACGCCCTGCTGCTTGGCCATCTTGAGAAGGGCGTAAAGGTGCTCCTGCCGCGAGTGCACGCCGCCGTCGGAGAGCAGGCCGAAGAGATGCAGCTTGCGTCCGCTGATGCGCGCGTTCTTCATCGCTTCGACGAGCGCCGGATGCGAGAAAAACTCGCCGTTCAGGATCATCAGGTCGAGGCGCGTGATGTCCATGTGCACGATGCGTCCGGCGCCCATGTTCAGATGGCCGACTTCGCTGTTCCCCATCTGCTCTTCCGGCAGTCCCACGAACGGGCCGCTGGTGTGAATCAGTGTGTTGGGATATTCGCGCAGCAGCCGGTCGTAAGTTGGCTTGCGCGCGAGCGCGATGGCGTTGGCCTTGGTTTCGGCTCGGTATCCCCAGCCGTCAAGAATAATGAGAACGAGAGGTTTAGGACGAGGCATGAATTCGTTACTAGCTCCTGGCTTTTGGCTTCCAGCTCTCGGCTGTCAGCTATTAGAAAACTCTCTTCCCGCGGACGAGCAAGAATTGATTAGTCCAGCAGATTGTTCCTCAATCACGGTTCGAACAGCTCCTGCACCATTTCGACCGGTCTTTCTCCAGATACTTCGCGACTGCTGAGATGATTGCGTTAAGTGTTCCCAGTTTCAGCGTTTTGTGGTCTGGGACAGTTACCTGATGATCGCGCCGCGAAGATTTGACTTCAGGCGAATGTGACTTCCTGTCTGCCGAATCACGTCATATCCGTAACGGCGAAGCATCTTCGCCAACTCGTGACCAGAGAGATCACGAGGCAATCTCAAGCGGGGATGACCTCGTCCTTCACCGTTTGCAACCGGATCACCGCAGGAGCTGAACCGCCTTCAAAATGGCACCGGACTGCGTCCCCGACCATTTCCCGAAGTTCTTCCATGCTCTCGGCCTGGGTGAAGATGTCATGGTCAAGGGCCCGGGCCTCATGGCCGCCTTCGGGCGACTCCTGGATGGAGAAAATGACCTCAGTTTCTGCCATATCTCTGCCTTGGATTATACCCTGCCAGCCTTCCACCGCCGACGGACTGGGGGGCGCTCGTTCACTCGGAATTGATTCACAGGATGCCTTATAATCGATGTCCCGGAGGATAAGATGCCCATCAACGAACTCTTGCTTGTCGAATTCGATGAAGAAATGAAGAAGACGCGCACGACCCTGGAACGAGTTCCGGTGGACAAGAAGGATTTTGCGCCCCATCCCAAATCCATGCCCCTCGGCAAACTGGCGCCGCACCTCGCGCAACTGGCGGGTTTCGGCCTGACGGTGCTGACTACGCCAGAGTTGGATTTCTCCACCGGAGGGATCGCGCGCGTGCCGTTCGATTCCACAGAGCAACTGGTCAAAGCCTTTGACGAAGGCGCGGCGCAGGCTCGCGCGGCCCTCAAGAACACCCCGGAGGAAGCTTGGACCCAGAACTGGAAGCTTAGCTTTCAGGGCAAGCCCATCTTCAACGGCTCGCGCTTCCTCGCCTACCGCGAGATGTTTCTGAACCACCTGGTCCATCATCGCGCGCAGCTAGGCGTCTATCTGCGCCTGAACGGGAAACCCGTGCCCGCGATTTACGGACCGTCGGCGGACGACACGATGGGATTTTAGCGGAGAGCAATTCTATAAATGGTTCCCGGAAGGCACGGCTCCACAGGGTGCGGAAAAACCGGTGTAGAGACGGGGCTTGCGCCGCCTCAGACCGCCAAAAAACTCCGTCACTTGGAGCGCTGGTCCAAGGGTCTTTGCTGTCCAAACCACTCTTAAAACCTGGGATAAACGATCGGCACCTTATCTGACAGCTCAGTCTTAGCATCGAACGCCCGCGGGTGCTACCCACACTCACAGGTTGGTAGCTCTTGCCGCTGTTACCGGCGCAAGCTGCCCAAGGGATTGGTGCGAAAGGGGGGACTCGAACCCTCCCTCAAACGTATCCTCAACGACTTGCAGGGACTTGGACGCCCTGTTTAGACGCTTAGACAGCATAAGGCACGCTTAATGGACTGTAAACGGACTGCGGTTGTGTCGCACAGTCGCCCGTAGTGGGTTGGTGGAAAGCCAGCCACCCCAGTGCCACACTGCCCATCGAAATCCTCCCAGCGGTTTTTGGAACAGCCCAGCGTGCATGTCCCAGCGCCACTCGATGCAGCAACCCGCCGAAATTGGGCGGTTTTGGCATAACCCAACGCTGTCGGCTGACGTTCTTGCTTCGGTCTCCGAAGACTCTTCCGGTGCCGTGGGTGTAAAATCCCGTCCATCATGCCTATAGCCAGCGCAATCGGATCGCGCCCGACAACCATGTTCAACACTTTTTGGGTCGCTGCGAACGTCATGTTCGACCTTAAAACGGGTGAGAAGAAAGAAATCCTGCTCCTCGTCAACAAGGTTGAGGATGCCACGATCTTCAATGAGCAGGACGCACAGAGGTACGTCCAATTTGTTGCAGCACGGGCGAGCAACATTGTGTGGTCGGTCGAGCGATTGACGACTGGTCATAACCTACAACGCATTGGACGCTTTGTCATCAAAGGCGTGCAATATGTCTGACAATCCCGTCAACCCTCTCACACAGGCTGCACCCGCTTCGTCTGATGCTGAACCCGCTGCTGGTGAATCTCCATCGCAGACAATGCAAGCGGAAGATGACGGGCGGGGCTTTCAACCGCCGTCGAACACCACTCTCCCAAATCTCAAAGAGGAGCGTGAATCGCAAACGGCACGCACGTTGTCACTGACTCTTGTGTGGGTGCTTGTCGGGGTCTTTGTCATTCACTACAGTCTGACAACGTTTCTTGGAATCAAGTATCCGCAGGCAGTGCCGAGCCTCGACCGTATTTTCAACACAGCGTTCCCGGTTTTCTCCGGGCTGGTCGGTACAGCAGTCGGTTTCTATTTGAAAGAACGAAAGGGATGAGTCGGACGACTGCTTCTTATGGCCGGAGCATGCAGCATTCCCTTAGCTGAGTAAAAAACTAAACCTACGCGCCGCCCTCTATTTCTGTTGCGGGTCAAATGTCCGTCCGCACTTCGGACACTTCATCTCTGTAAAACTCACCCGCTGGGTCTCGTTCGGCGAAATGGCGTACTGACAATGCGGGCATGCGGTAAAGAGGGACGCCCTCACCTTCTCAAGGTTAATTTTGTTTTTCCTTTGCATTTTATAGACGGAGCGTAAGCTGCTCCCCGCTGCCATCTGGCAGGTCAGCTTGTCTTCCGCCCAAGAACGTAGCCCAGAGCGACACCTGAAAAGCCCGTCATGGTGGCGTCCATCTTCGAGTGCCATGCCGAGGCGACTGCTGAACCAATCACTGCCACGGCTAGGACGGCTTGCGTGATGAGCGCCAGTTTCCACGCTTCATGGTTGCGCTTTAGCTGATCCTTCTGTTGTTCGGTTTTACTGCCGATTGTGACCTGCTGAAGTTCCTTCCACAGCCCGAGGATGGTCTTCGCTATCTCATGTCCCCGGTCGCTCTCAAGATATTCCAGAAAGTTTGGGGGGAGTCCCTCCGCGGCGTTCTTAGGCGGCAAGACTTCGCCCTGCTCGGCCTGTTTGGGTTCGTCTTCCATTTCATCCTTCTCCCTGCTGATGGTCGGACGCAGTGATGGCAGCGGAATTATACGCCTCCTGCGGCGGTTGAAATCCTACCCTTTGGGTGTCACAATGCCGGGCACCTGCCCCATCCGGACGCTTGATACCTTACTGCCCGACAGCCTGACGAATCTCCCACTCCGTTATAACCGTGCTCGATCTGGGTGTCGCGGTACGAGAGATGGGATTGGCCTCAGAAGTCTAGCTAAATCGCGGGCACGCGGATGATCTCGTGGATTTTCAATGGGTCGATATCGACTTTGTAAGTGTAAGAAGTAACGAAACCGTGATTTGAGTCGATCAAAGCCACGTCGACAAAGAACGAATCCGCGTTTGGTTCCAGTTTTTGGGGCATGAATTCTTTATATTTGTGCCTGCTGTGCCGATTGTCTTGCACGGCGACGAACTCACTCCCAGCGTGCAACACAAGCACTAATTCCTTGGTGTCGGTCAGGTCTATTTCCACGCAGTTGAATTTCTCTTCAAGCCAAGTGCCATAATTCACACGACAAATCTCGCGAGGGATTTCTCGAATATATACGTTTTCAGTCACCCGATACGTCAGCCGAGCGGTCAGGTAGGTGGTGTGCCTGTCCGCAGAGCGCTGTTTCATTCGGAAAGTGGCGACAACAGCCTTCAACGAACCATCCCCGCCTTCAAAGATGCCAGCATCTTCCTCGTACAGTCCTCCATCATCGTCGCCCACATCCTTCATGGTCACGTTAGTGATCCTTGGCGGCAACGTGTAAAGTTTGGGACGAGGATCAATTTCTCCCGTGGGAGCGGAAGTTGGGGGTTCTGGGGGCGGTGACGCTTGATGGGGCAGGTGAAAAACGGGTGCCACGCTAATCACGGGTGCCTGAACCACGGAATTGCTGATCGGCGCAGGCTGAGGATTGTTTGGTTCAGGACGAAATAGTTTTTTGAAAAGCCACAACGATGCTCCGATGATTGAAATCCCGGCTCCAGAAAACAACCATTGCCTATTCTGAACGATCCAATCCCGCATCTTCTTATCGCTTCTGTTTGCTGACTTCCTTCTCCGACTTGATGCTGTATAGCAACCTTATCGGGGCATCGGTCGATGAACTTCCTTTTCCCTCTCCATAAAAGTCAACGCTCTGAGAATAGAGTTTGGCGTCGTAGTCGTTGCTGGCATGGACGTGGGCGCACACGCTCGTCCAATGTATGGGTGACTTCGTTGTGACGACCTCCACGCAGTCCAATACATATTCCGTCACGCCTGAATTGCTCTTTAAGTTTGTGTACCCCTCCACTGTAAATCGGGTCGCGCTGCATTCACCAGTCGTACAGTAGTCCGTCGCTTCCGCTGACTGCACAGATGTGACGTGAAACACTATTTTCTCGCCCGCCTCCTGTCCAAAGCACCGACAGGCTAGGAGCGTAACAACAACGACGATGGCGATCCTCTTTGCCACGATTTGATTTCTCTACGTCCTATCGTTTGTCGCCTGTGCGCTTGCCGCCCCTAACATTGCGGCCACACCTTTCATGCATGCCCATGAGCACCGGGACGTGTTCATTTTGCTGTTTCCGTATCTGCCGGATTGTTTCCTCGCTGAACGACCCGCTGCAACGTCTTGGCATGGGTTGCCCCTTTTAGCAGTGCAGATGTTTCTTGGCAAAATCGCTGTAGGCCTTCATGCTTTCAGAAAGCAATGATTCTTGACTTCTATCTCAGAAACGTTGTGCGCACGTTTCTCTTTTCTCTCGGCAATGACCTCCGCCACGTCCCTCCGATGGAATTGCTTCATCATATCGGTATAGTCTTCCGCCCAACCGGGAAGCAAATTCCCGCCTCGTAGGCCAGTTGTTGAACGAGGGGAGCGTGCAGTAACCGCTTAATGGACTGTTGTTGGACTGTACGCATGGTTAAGTGATTGAAAACTTGGTGCGAAAGGGGGGACTCGAACCCCCACGGGTTGCCCCGCCAGATCCTAAGTCTGGTGCGTCTGCCAATTCCGCCACTCTCGCATGAGCCATCATAAGTCTAGATGCGAACCTCCGCCGGTTGCAACGGTCGCACCTTTGATATCGCATCCTTGTCTGGTGGAAACCGATTATCGTTCGGGTCGGTTCAGATTTGTTTTCTCGCCACCAACTCCGCCGTGGCCTTCTCTGCCACCTCTTCCCGGTAATGCAATACGCGGAGCCCATCGGCCAGTTGCAAGAGTTCGCCCGGCTTCAGCAGGTGCGCGGGGTTCTTCGGCCCGGACGCCAGCTTCTCCGGCGCCAACGTCAGCGTCTTGTAGACTAGCAGCCCTCCCGGCCGCAGCGTTTTCACCATCTCCGAAAAAATCTTTCGCTCCAGATAGAAGAACGACATCACCACTTCGAACCTTTGTTCGAACTGGGTTTGCGAAGCCTGGAAGCGAGTGAGATCATCTATTACAAAGTCAATGTGGGACGCGAGCGGTCCGGCATTCTGCCGCGCCTGTTCGACTCCGGTCTCGGAGATATCAATGAGCGTGCGTTTCCAACCCTGTTTCGCCAACCAGATGGCGTGGCGTCCGGCTCCTCCTGCCAGGTCGAGGGCGCTTCCTGCTTGCGGAAACAGCGGCAGAATCTGTTTGGAAAATGCCTGCAGCAGAAAGGGATCGGGGACCATCCAGGTTCCTGTCCCTCGGCTGGAGGATTCGCTGTATTTCTGGTTCCAGCGCTGGCGCTCGTCGCCGGAACTAGAATCGGAAACGGAAGACATGCGGTTTGATTCTAATCCTCGTGATTTTAGTGCCTGTGATTTTAGTGCCTGTGATTCTAATCCCGGCGGGCGTTGGAGATGCCGCGCTTGACGCCCATCTCGACTCGGCCTTCCGGCCACAACGGCGCCTCGCTTCCGCCGCGCACCGGCGGCGGTGGCGATGGCCGCGGCGACGACGGCATGCCGGACTTTATGCCGGACTCCATTCCTAACTATGGCGAACGGCTACGCCAGGCGCGGAGGAGTCTGGCCGTCGGCATGACTCCCATCGCCATGCTCTTCATTTCTTTCACGGCCGTCTACCTCATCCGGCGCGGATTTTTGAGTCTTGATCCTGGCAACGCCAGTTATATCCAACCCTGGATTCCGGTTCGTTTGCCCTGGACATGGTTGCTGGTCAACACTGCAGTCCTTATTGCCAGCAGCGTCACGATCGATTTGGCTCGGCGCGAGATCACTCGAGAGGCCGCGCTTGCGCCAGTCCGGTCAATTCCAGGCGTGTCGCTTGGCGACGAACGCCACTTCCCCTGGCTTGGCTTGACTACCGGGCTTGGTGTCGCGTTTCTTACGGGGCAGCTTTTGGTTTGGAGCAGGCTTTCCTTGGATGGGTTCCACCTTGCCGGCGGCACCAGCAGTTCCTTCGTCTACATTCTTACTGCGATGCACGGGCTACACCTGGCTGGCGGCTTGGTGGCTCTTATGTATGCCGATATTGCTACTGTGCTGCGCCGTCCGGTGGAAAGCCGGCGCATCGTTGTCGACATTACCTCGTGGTACTGGCATTGCATGACGGGACTGTGGATTTACATCCTGGGGTTGTTCTGGTTCGCGGCGGGGTGACTCGGGTCGGTTCTTGTATGTTTACTCTTCAGTAACGTATAATTTTAGGTGTAATTGTTGTATTCGGATTGGGATATTCTCGCCAGTGGGTCTTTCTGGGAACCCTCCAACGTGTAATAGCCAAACCATGTTTCTCTTAATTCCCCTTTCGGGGTAAACGCGTCTCGGTATTTTACGACTCCATAAACCAAGATGTATTTGTTTCCGGGGGCTCCCGGAGCGTGAAGTCTGCGGGGCAGGTCTGTCCGATCCACTCGGATTTCCGGTGCACCAAAAGTTCCCAACAGTATCAATTGCCGATCAATCTCCGAATCATTAACGGTACTCAAGTCCGGTCCATAGAAGCCGTCAGAGATTTCCGCTTTTATGGATCGTTCAACAATCCAAGCCGGGGACTTCCCTCTGTTTACACAAACAAGGTTGACGAGCACTTGGGTTTGCGTATTGCTGAGATCGCCGGAACTTGTGTAGACCAATCGTCCGCTGGGCTGTACCCATTCGACAGTTACCATGATCCAAGCACGCTCGCTGTTCACCAAAGCATCAGCACTGGCCTTAGCGGCAGAGGCGTTATCGCGGGCAGCTTGGGCAGCGTCTCTCGCTACTGTGACGGATTCCTGCATCGTGCGGTTCTGGCTCTCTATCGCTTCGATCTGTCCCTGCATGATGCCACTTTGAGCGGCAATGGCTTTCGCGTTGGCGTCGGCAGCGTTAGCAACTTTCGTGACCATCTCAACATTCTTCTGCATCCACGTTTCGTGCTTGAGAAGTACAAGCCATTGCAAGATGCCAACTACAACCAAGGCGAAAGTGAAGATAGCGAGCCACCAATCTGGTTTGGATTCTCCCTTGTCCTTGTCTTGATACTCGTAATAGTTGGCGGTTGTATTACTTTCTGTCGCAACTACTGGCTGCGACTGCTCGGAAATATCTTTGTTGTCGGGAGTCTTGCTTACTTGGGCTTGTGCACTATTGCTTTGGGCTTTTTGCATGGTTTGTGCGGCAAGTGATTTAGGCATTGCCGCGTTAGCGGAGAAAAGAGTGAGCAGGAATACGAGCAAAACGCGCATATATTTGGACGCAGCAACTCTCGAAATCATTCCACGCTCCGCTGCAGGGCGATTCGGCGCGGATTCTCGAATAGACGGGCGGTTACCGCTCCGAAGATAAAACCTCCGATGTGGGCCAGGTATGCTACTCCTCCCGTCTGCGCGTGCGCCACCGCGCCCGCGTTGAAGAGCTGAGTTAGGAACCAGAATCCGATTAAGAGTGCGGCGGGGATAAAAGTGATGCGCACAAAGATAAAGATGAAAAGAACCGCGCGAATGCGATCGCGAGGATAGGTGACCAGAAACGCCCCCATCACCGCGGCAATCGCTCCGCTTGCTCCCAGATTGGGGATGGTGGAATGGGGATCGGCGGCGACCTGGGCGAGCATGGCTACGAGTCCGCCGACAATGTAGAAAACGAAATAACGGCCTGGGCCCATGGCGTCTTCAATCTCTGGAGCAAAGGCCCATAAGAAGATCATGTTGCCGATGATGTGCGACCAACTGGCGTGCATGAACATGGCCGTCAGAATCGTGATCCAGTGATGGCCGGACATGATTTGGGCAGGGATCGCCGACCAGTTGTTGACGAAGGCGTCGCCGCCCATCAATTCCTGGACAAAAACGAAGCCGTTCGTGAGGATTAGGAAGATGGTGACGATGGGGATGCGGGTGGGGCGTCGCGACGCATCTCCTAGCGGGATCAAGCCTCCCATGCGATGCTCCTTTATTCGTCGGGACAGAAACCGGGACAGCCACCGGCTGCAGTGGGGCGCTTTGCGGAGTGCTCAACTCCCGAGTGCTGAATAACGGCAACAAAAAAATGGCAACTATGCAGCCGCTGTTGTCGCCTTGCGGACGGCCAATGACAGCATCACGCGCGATACGCCGCTGATGATCATGCTCACGCCTACCAGAGTACCGATCGCCCAGGCGGAACTCGACGGCCATCGCAGGTAGATCATCGACCCGAGCAGGATGGTAATGACGCCATCGAGCAGCACCCAGATTGATCCTCCCAAGGAGCGCATCTGGAAGAACAGAATGATGTCGAGGATGCCTTCAATCAGGAAGAGCGAGGCCAGTATCAAGGTAAGCGATGCCACACCCAGCACTGGATGCAGGATCAGGTATCCGCCGAAGAACAGATAGGCGAGCCCGACCAGCAGCTTCCAGATCTTGCTGCCGGCGCCATGAGTGCGGACGGCGAGCATCAGGTGGACTACGCCTGCCAGCATGATGAGCCAGGCAATGAGCGCGTTGACCGCCAGGGCGGCAATAAATGGCGAACTGATCGCGACCATGCCGAAGACAATCAGTAAAACTCCCCATGCGATCGACAACGTCGAGGCCTGCCGTACGATGTCGGTGGGAGGGTTCGTTGCCATGGAGACCTCCTTGGAAAGGCGGGGTAATCCTATCTCAAAATGGCGATTTGTTGAAGGCTAGTCTTGACGGTGAGCCGCTTTTTGATCGGTGCAATCCTCGCAACGGAGAAAAACCAGCCATGTGCTTTTCAGCAACCGCGAACTTTGCCGCCCGCCAACCGTCTTCCACCGACCCCGCTTATAAAAGACGATTTATAATAGAAAGATTCGGTGGCGCGTTTTGATCCGTCTGTAGTGCCAGGGGAAGATGTCGACAGATAGCATTGTGGTTCGCGGGGCCCGGGTTCATAACCTCAAGAACATCGATTTTGAAATCGAGCACAACACTTTAACCGTCGTTACCGGAGTGTCCGGTTCGGGTAAATCGTCGCTTGCTTTCGATACGATCTATGCCGAGGGGCAGCGGCGGTACGTCGAGTCGCTGTCCGCATATGCGCGGCAGTTTCTGGAACGGATTGAGAAGCCGGACGTCGATGTGATTGACGGGATCGCTCCCGCGGTGGCCATCAAGCAGAAGAATTCCACTCGCAATCCGCGGTCTACCGTCGCCACTGCCACCGAGATTTTCGATTACCTGCGCCTGCTCTTCGCTCGCGTTGGACGAACTTACTGCCTGCTCTGCGGACAGGAAGTAAAAAAAGATACGGTGGACGAAGTCGCCGAGCGGCTGCTTGCCCTGGGCGAGGGCACTCGGCTGAATGTGTTCTTTCCGATTCAGACGCACTTGCCGGCTGCCGACGAGAAGGTCGCGAAGAAGTCTCGCGTGAAGAAAAAACCGGCCGAGTCGAAGTTGCCCTCGGACGCGATTTCGGACGCGATGAGAGCGCGGCTGTTCGATCTGCGCAAGCGCGGCTTCAACCGGCTCTTTCAGAATGGACAGGTCTTTGAGTTCTCGGCTCCGGAATCTTTGCTTGACGTCAATTTTTCGGAACCGGTTTTTGGTTTAGTGGATCGTCTCGTCGTCGCCGCCGACCAGCGGTCGCGCATTGTCGACGCGGTTGAGATCGGGTATCGGGAAGCGGGCGAGGTTATTTTCGAAACCGCGCTTCGGGATGGCGATGGCGAAACTCCTCAGCGCCTGCGATTTTCGCAGCGCTTCGAGTGCAAGAACGACGGCAGCCGCTACGAAGAACCGGAGCCGCGCCTGTTTTCATTTAACAATCCTTATGGCGCCTGCCCGCGTTGCCAGGGGTTCGGCAACACGATCGATATCGATCTTGACCTGGTGATTCCTGACAAGAGGAAGACACTGAATGAAGGAGCAATCGAGCCCTGGACTAAGCCCAAGTACAGGCCGCTGTTCACCGAACTCAAACGCTTCGCGCGGCTGGCTGAAATTCCGCTGGACGTGCCCTGGTATGAGCTGGACGCCGACGCGCAGAAGTTGATTGTCGATGGCGACCGCGGGTTTGGCGGCGTCCGGGGCTTCTTCCAACATCTTGAGCGCAAGAAGTACAAGCTGCACGTGCGCGTTTTTCTGAGCCGCTACCGCGGATACTCGCTGTGCTCGGCTTGCGGAGGGACTCGCCTGCGCGTGGAAGCGCGGCAGGTCAAGATCGATGGCAAGAACATTTGCCAGGTTTGCTGTATGACGGTGGAGGAGGCGGCTCGCTTTTTCGGGCAGCTTACGCTCTCGACTGAGCAGGCCGCGATTGCCGACAAGTTGCTTGTCGAACTCCGGGAACGCCTGCGCTTCCTGAACGAAGTCGGGCTGGAGTACCTGACGCTTGACCGCCTCGCCTCGACCTTATCGGGCGGCGAAGCGCAGCGCATTCAGCTGGCTACTTCTCTTGGCTCGCGGCTGGTCGGGACGCTGTATGTGCTGGACGAGCCTTCCATCGGGCTGCACAGCCGGGATACCCATCGGCTCATCAAGATCCTGCACGATCTGCGCGACCTGGGAAATACCATTCTTGTGGTCGAGCACGATCCCGACATTATGCACGCCGCCGACCGCATACTCGACCTCGGGCCGGGCGCGGGAGAAAGCGGTGGAAAAGTTGTCGGCGCTGGCACTTACGGCGAGATCATAAAGATGCCGCACTCGCTCACTGGGCGTTATCTGGCTGGCGAGCTTCACATACAGATTCCTCCGCGACGCCGGCAGCCGGGGTCGCATAAACTTCGCATCACGGGCGCGCGCGCGCACAACCTGAAGCACATTGATCTGGAAATCCCGCTCGGGATGCTGGTGGCGATTACCGGCGTCTCGGGCTCGGGGAAATCTTCGCTGCTGCATGACGTTCTGTATCAGGCGCTGGCCGCGGCCAAGCGGCAGACTAGCAGCAGCGCTTCCGGCACCATTCTGTGGGACAGCATCGACGGCGACGAGTTTCTGGACGAGGTTGTGCTGGTCGATCAATCGCCCATCGGCCGCACTCCGCGGTCGAATCCGGTCACGTATATCAAGGCTTTCGATCTCATCCGCGAATTGTTTGCGTCGCTGCCGGAAGCTCGGAAACGCGGCTTCCCTGCCGGACACTTCTCCTTCAACGTTCCCGGCGGCCGCTGCGACAACTGCCAGGGCGACGGCACGGTCACGGTCGAAATGCAGTTTCTCGCCGACGTGGAGCTGATCTGCGACGACTGCAAGGGCACACGCTACAAGCCGCAAGTGCTCGAAATCCATTACAAAGGCAAGAACATTCACGAGGTGTTGAACCTCACCATTCGCGAAGCGCTCAAGTTCTTCGCCGAAGTTCCGCGGCTCACGGAAAAGTTGCGCGTGCTTGACGAAGTCGGCCTCGGCTACCTGCGGCTGGGGCAGTCGGCCACCACGCTCTCCGGCGGCGAGGCACAGCGGATGAAGCTGGCGGCGCACCTGCAGCCGGGAACTCACCAGCCTGGAACTCACGCCGCCAGCCGGGCCGGCGAGGGCGGCGACGGGGCCAAACGCAAGCGCCGCATGCTTTACATTTTCGATGAGCCCACTACCGGCCTGCACTTTGACGATGTCAGCAAACTGCTTTTCGCTTTTCGCCGTCTTATCGATGCGGGAGGGTCCATCGTGGTTATCGAGCACAATCTGGAAGTGATCAAGACGGCGGACTGGGTCATCGACCTCGGCCCCGAAGGCGGCGACCGCGGCGGGAACCTCGTCGGCTTCGGGCCGCCGGAAGCGATCGCCGAGCTGCAAAACTCTTACACTGGACAGTACCTGAAGCGGGTTCTGGACGGAAACGGCGTACGCAACGGTGAGCGGTAGAATATTGGGTGAGCCCCACGCGTTCGCGCCCAGCACGACCCGCAGATTCGGCCCACGTATGAACCGCACGTTCACCAACGCGATCCTGCTGATTGCTCTAGCCACCGGCGTCGTCGCGCAAACTCATACCACCGTCCGCCATCACAAGGAACTTGTCGAAGACCAGCCCCCGGAAATCGCGCAGGCGGAAGATGCCATCCAGAAGGAGGATTTCACCGGCGCGGAGGCGCTGCTAAAGAAGGCGATCGATAAAGATCCCAAGAACTATCAGGCATGGTTCGATCTCGGATTTGTTCTCAACCGCCTGGGCCGCATCGAGGACTCGATCCACGCCTACCGGCAATCGGTCGCGGCCAAGCCCGAGGTTTTTGAATCGAACCTGAACCTGGGCATGATGCTCGCGCGCGACAATAATCCCGAGGCCGAGCGATTTCTGCGCGCCGCCACAACCCTTAAACCCATCACGCATTCTCCGGGAGAACATGTCGAAGAAGGCCAGGCGCGGGCGTGGCTCGCGCTGGCGCACCTGCTTGAAAACACAAAGCCGGAAGATGCGCTTCAGGATTACCGCAAAGCCTCTGAGCTTACCCCGAAGGACCCCGAGCCTCATCTGTCGGCCGGTCTGCTGTATGAGCGGCGAAAGGAATTCTCCGCCGCCGAAGCGGAATACAAGCAGGCGCTGGCTCTCGATGCGCACTCCACCGATCCGCACGACAACGATCCGCACAACAGCGATCCCCATTCCAGCGATCCGCACAGCAATGATCCGCATAACAACGATCTGCGCAAAAACGATCCGCACGGCACGGAGGCCGCGATCGGGCTCACCAACATTTACATGAAGTCGGGGCGCCTGGGCGACGCCGAACCGCTGCTGCGCCGGTTGGCCGCCGACCGCCCCGATGACGCCGGCATTCATCTCCAACTGGGGCGCGTGCTCGCCGCGGAGGATAAGAAAGACGACGCCATTGCGGAAATGCAGACGGCGCTGAAACTTGCGCCGGCGGACTCCGACGCGCAGCGGGAAATTGCCGGCCTTTATGCCAGTGCCGGAAAGAACGATCTGGCGGAAACTGCGTATCGCGCACTGGCCGCGGCCCAGCCGAATGACGCGGAATTGCATCGCGAGCTGGGGAAGGCTCTGCTGCTGCAGAAGAAATTCGCGGAAGCCGAACAGGAGTTTCTGATCGCGGTCCGGCTAAAACGCGATTGGCCCGATGTCTACGTCGATCTGGCCTTTGCGGCGAGCGAGAACAAGAACTACGAACTGGCGATTCGAGCCCTCAACGGGCGGTCTCTGTTGAAGGAGGAGATGCCGGCGATCTGTTTTTTTCTTCGGGCGTCGGCTTATGACCACCTGCGCGACTTCCAGCAGGCCGCGATCGACTATCACCACTTCCTCGAAGCCGCCAATGGGAAGTATCCTGATCAGGAGTGGCAAGCTCGACATCGCCTGATCACGATCGAGCCGAAGAAGCGTTGACGGCCATGCGGCGGCTGACCATTTCGATCCTGCTCGTGACCTTTGCCCTCAGCTTATGCGGGGCGGCCAAGGACGAAACTGTCGCCGAACTGAAATCGCGATTCGAAAAGGCGCGTCCCGAAGACCGTCCCGAACTCGCCATCCGGATCGCGCAGCGTCAGCTTCACGAAGCCGACACACTCTACGGCAAGGGCGATGCCGAGGGCGCGCGCGCCGCCGTCGACGACGTCGTCACTTATTCCGAGAAGGCCCGCGACGCTGCCACACAAACCAGGAAGCACCTCAAGAACGTCGAGATCGACGTGCGAAAAATGGCGGAAAAACTGCGCGACATCAAGCGCACTCTAGCCTTCGAGGACCAGCCTCCCGTCGAACAGGCCGTCCGGCGGCTCGAGGACATCCGCACGACGCTGCTCAAGGAAATGTTCGCCAAGGAAGACAAGAAGGAGAAGCCATGAAGCGGCGAATCGGATGGCGCTGGCGCAACGGGCTCGGATTGGCGCTGCTGCTCGTGCTCCCGCTGTGCTCTTCGTTCTTCGGCCCGCTTTACGCCCAACGCCGCCGCGACCCGCTCAATCCGCTGGAGATCGACCAACTGCGCGACGCCATGCTCGACCCTGACGAGCGCTTAAAGCTTTACGTGCAGTTTTCGCGGGATCGCATGACAAAACTTGAACAAATGCGCAGCGACCCTAAGACCACCGACCGCGCCCGCCAGACCCATGACATGCTGGAAGACTTCCTCGCAGTCTACGACGAACTGAACGAGAACATCGACATGTACGTCGGCCGCAAAAACGATATCCGCAGGCCCCTGAAACTGATCATCGAAGCCGACACCGAATTTCAATCCAAGCTGCGCGCCCTGAAGAACGCCGCGAACACCAATGCTGCCGAAATGAAGCAGTACGAATTCCTGCTGACCGACGCGCTCGATACCGTCGACTCCAGCGCCGACGACCACCGCAAAACCGTCGCCGAGGTCGCGGAATACCTGAAGCACAAGAAGAAGAAATAGGGCTACTCCACACCCGCGGCAAAGTTCTTTACCACAGGGAGCGCAGAGGAACACAGAGGAAAGCACAGGGTTCCCCTGTGTACTCTGTGCTCCCTGTGGTTAGCTTTTGCCTTTCGTCGATCTCAGTTAGGAAGGCGGACCGTGCTACTCTTCCCTCAACGTGTCCCCAAAGCTCAGCGAAATATTTCATGAGGCCTATGGAGAACTTCGCCTGCGCACGCCTGTGCCGCCGATGCATGTGCGCTTCTACGCGTTCGTCTCCATCAACAACACCATTCGGCTCAGGCAGGGAGAGCTTTACATTCGCATCTCCGACCTGCTGGAAGGCGCTCCCGAAACTGTGCTGCACTCGATTGCACACATCCTGCTCGCCAAGCTCTATCGCCAGCCAGTCGATCGGGCTCACAACACCCGTTATCGCCGATATGTCGCCGGCCACGAGGTTGCCGCCAAGGCGCGGCTGGTGCGGCAGATGCGCGGACGCAAGCACATCCGCTCCGCCCGCGGCCACTACTACCATCTGGAAGAAATCTTCGACGACCTTAACCGCCGCTTCTTCCACGGACTCATGGGACGCCCGCAACTTACCTGGAGCCAGAACCACGCCCGCCGCAGCCTCGGCCACTACGATCCCGCGCACAACGCCATCGTCATCAGCCGCGTCTTCGACCACCCGCGCGTGCCGCGCTGCGCGGTTGAATACATCCTGTACCACGAAATGCTCCACTTGAAGCATCCGGTTAAGCTGCGGGGGCGCCGGAGGTGCGTGCATTCGCGGGAGTTCTTGGCGGAAGAAAAGAGCTTCCCCGAACTGACCAATGCTAAGAAGTTCTTGAGGATCATCTGAAAGCGAACGAAACTCTTGTTCTCGATAAGTGAAACCGCGATTTTGCGCCAACTATCGTAGACGCTCCCAAACAGAGAGCCATCGCAAAGGCCACGGCAGGGGGCGGTGTAAACGCGTAAAACGGGCGCTAGCGTGTTCCGTTTTTCGCCTTAGACTTACTCCGCTGACGGACGGACTTGATGGCGTCGGCGGCGCTCTTGAACCCGGGAGCGTTTTTCTTGAGGGTTGAAAACTCCTCTTTGCCGTAACGGAGATTCAGTTCCGCTTCGAGGTAAGAGCGGCGAGAGAAGTTCTGGCTGTGACTTTCCCAGAACAGACGGTTGTCGTGGTCGGCGCGGTTTCTTGCGATGGCCCTCCAAACCGCTGGAGCCTCACGCGGATCGTATCCTGCCGCAGACATGTAGGCGAGACCTCCCCGGTCCGCCTGGGTTTCCAGTTGGCGCGAATAGTCGCTCACCATACCTCTCTCGACAACCATCGTACCAACAGATGCCGCGCCGTAGGTGAACACGGCGGCGGCGGCGCCTGCAAACCTGATTGTCATTCGCTCAGTGCGGCGAGAGCGGTAAGCGCGCCACGCCTGCTTCTCCACCGCTCTTGACATTTCATGCGACAACATGAAGGCTAGCTGGGCTTCATTGTCGAGAACATCAAACACGTGCGCGCTCACCACAACGATCCCGTTGGGATAAGCGCCAACCAAAACGGTGTCAGTGTCGATCAAGAAAAACCTGAACTGGATTTTGAGCGGGTCGTTGCCCGAAGGCTCCTGCTGGTACGGGGGTACGAGACTCATCCCGATTCTCGTGAGGTACTCCTGGGCCTCCGGACAGGGAAACATGTCGCGTTCCGTCTCGTCGACCGTTAGTTTGCCTGCGCCGGTTTGCGAATCGGAGTAATCGACGTGAGCCGCTAGCTGTTTCCATGCTTCTGCTTCTTCTGCGGCAACCGTGTCCCGCTCAAACTCTATTCTCTTGGCCAGGATCGAATCGTCCGGTTGGCGCGCACCGACATAGTGCGCGAATGTGTTTGGGCCAATTTCCTCCGGCGAGAGCGGGACGTTCTCGGCGGACGTTCCATTCACACTGCCCAGTTGTTTGCGCTCCGTTTTGCTGCGCTTAACCGTGATCGCCGTGTCTGGCGTGACAGTAAGGATCTCTCCGTCGGCAATCAGGGTTCCGGACCACCCGCGGACGTCTTTCTTAAGGGATGCTTTGTTCTCAACCAGGCCGGTACCGACGACGTCCTCGTCGTCCGATAAGACCTTGATCTCCTGCGCTCTCACTTCACCCGTGACCCGGTTGTAATCTCCCTTAACTTCGAGCTCAAGTCCGATCCTGAGACTGACAGGTTTGCCCGGTTCAACTCGCGATCCGCCGCTCTTTTCTGCCGGCAATATCTCGTTGTTGATTTTGTACTCGTCCATCTCGAAACTGGTGGGCGAGTGCACGACTGTCACAAAACCCCGAAGTTTGATCTGGTTTGCCAGGCAGAGGTTGGACAGCAAAAACGCAAGGACGGCAATCAACAGCGAGCGGCGTATTGGACCCTTGCGCAACACAAGTCTGCGACGCTTTGCGCAAACCCAGAATATAGACCAGTGCTAGAACAAGTCAACTAAGCAGGGTCAGACTCGCACGCTGCGTGCATCACACGAGAATTGTGATAAATGCGTAGTGTTCCCGCTAAATCCCGTTCAATGCCGTATTTCCCCGTGTGATGCAAATCACAGCCATCGGTGATTCAGTGCGTTGACCGGGGCCCATCCGACACCGTATCCTATTGATATTGAAATTGAATTTCATTTTCAACTTGAAAGCGATACCTTTTTCAATGCTCCAGGCATTTCTTGTTACCCTCCGCGAAGGCGCCGAAGCCGCGCTGGTCGTCGGCATTGCCCTGACGTACCTGACTAAAGATCGAACTGAAGACCGAACTAAAGGTCGACCGCAGCCATCCCCGCAAATCCGTCGCCGCCGCTCCTGCAGAGCCGATGACGCCGGTCCGAACGGAGACCGAAAGCGAGTCGGACCGGAAATGCCCGAACGGCTGGTCGCGCTTACCGATCTTGCGATAGGCGAGGCAGGCACGATCGACTATGTCTCGCTGCCTCCGGGCGACCAGCAATTCCTGATGCGCATCGGTTTTGTTCCGGGCGCGCAGGTCAGCTTCTCCCGCCGCGCACCTTTGGGCGACCCCAGCGTCTATGCGATAGATGGCACCGAGATTGCCTTGCGCGCGGAGACCGCGAGCCACATCATGGTTCGGCGAGGATGGCTTTCGCCATTGGGTGACTTGCCGTGACCTGTCACTCGACCGAGACTTTGATCGCCAGCAGTGGCGAAGTCGAAAAGCACCCGAGGCACGAGATCCGCACGGTGGCCCTGATCGGCGCTCCCAATTCGGGCAAGTCGACGCTCTTCAATCGTCTCACTCGCCTTCGTCAAAAGGTCGGCAATTACCCGGGCGTGACGGTTGAGCAACGTGTGGGTCTGCTGGCTGGCCGCGGACACGAGATCAGACTCATCGATCTTCCCGGTGTGTACAGCCTGACGCCTTATTCCGACGATGAACGCGTCGCCGTGGACGTGCTGACCGGTCAAATGGACGGCCTGCCGCGTCCGGATGCGGTTTTGCTGGTCCTGGATGTAACCCATCTCTCGCGTCAACTCGTGTTGGCAAAGCCTGTAATCGCTTTAGGGCTGCCCACACTTGTGCTCCTGAATATGGCAGATGTTTTTGCTAAAGGAGGCGGGTCGCTCGACGTTCTCAAACTCGCCGCGGAACTGGGGGCGCCGGTTGCCATGGTGAGTGCGACCCAGGGAACGGGACTGGATGCTGTGGATCGTTTCCTGCGACAGGATCATGATCGGCGTCCGTCCGCATTGCTCCCAGTGTTGCAGGACCTTCCGCAGAGCCGGAAGTGGGCGAGCCAGGTGGGGCGCCGCATCGATTACCAGCAGCACCTTCCGAGCGAATGGAGCCGGCGGCTGGACGATGTCTTCCTGCATCGGATATGGGGACCACTTATTTTTATCGTGGTCGTGGGCGCCGTTTTCCAAACCGTGTTCGGACTCGGCCAGCCCATGAGCACGGCTTTTCAGGACCTGCTCACAAAGCTTGGCCAGCAGGCGGCGCCCTTGGTTCCCGATGGTATCCTCCGATCCCTTCTTCTGGATGGCCTGTGGAAGGGAGTAAGTTCCGTGCTGGTGTTCCTGCCTCAGATCCTTCTGCTGTTCTTATTTATCGGACTGCTGGAAGACTCCGGCTATCTGGCGCGCGCGGCGCTGATTGCGGACCGCACCATGCGGAGCGTGGGACTGAACGGGAAGGCGTTTATTCCTCTTCTGTCCGCCTATGCGTGCGCGGTACCGGCAATCATGGCCACGCGCACCATCGAAAACAAGCGCGACCGGATCGCGACGATTCTGGTCGCCCCTTTCATGACTTGTTCGGCGCGGTTGCCAATCTACACATTGCTGATTGCGGCATTTATTCCGGAGCGCCCGGTGGTCGGCGTGCTGCTCGGCTCCAGGGCATGCGCCATGCTTTCGCTGTACGTACTCGGTTTTGTTGCGGCCATCGCGACGGCGAAAATCCTCAAGTCGTCCGTGCTCAAATCCTCTGCCGCTCCGTTCGTGCTGGAACTTCCCGAATACCGGTGGCCGACCTGGCAGTCGATTGGCCTGCGCTTGTATGACCGCGCACGGGTCTTCCTGCGGCAGGCGGGCACCTATATTTTGGGAGTCTCTCTGCTGATTTGGGTCCTGACTCATGTTCCACTGCACCAGGGCCACGCTCCGCAACTAGAGCAGAGCGCGATCGCTTATCTCGGGCATGGAATTGAACCGGTGATTCGGCCGCTCGGGTTCAATTGGAAGATCGGGGTCGGACTGTTGACGTCGGTGATCGCGCGCGAAGTGATCGTCGGCACCCTGGGCACGATTTATGGGACCGACCCGGCAACGCACTCGATGACACTACAGAATGCGCTGAGGCAAGATCTTACTTTTGCCGGGGCGATGGCGCTGCTGGTTTTTTTTGCGTTTGCCATGCAGTGCACGTCAACGCTGGCCGTGGTGCGCCGGGAGACCAATAGCTGGAAATGGCCCGTTGTCCAGTTTGTTTACATGACGATGGTTGCCTACACTGCGGCATTCGCGGTCAACCAGATTCTTTCGACGCTGGTCAAGTGAGGAACAGCTGCAAAGGCTCGATGGGCTGCGTGTCGCCTTCCAGTCGTCACTTCTTCCCAAAGAATTTTCCGAATCCCAAGCGCACCTGCACCGTATTTACTCCGGGATTCGGCACGGTCAAGCCGGCATTTGAAATGTGCAGGTAACGGACGTCAACCGACCACGCATGATCTCCGAAAAAATAGAACCCGAACGCCGCGCCCGGCGTGAAATTCACGGTCGAAGTTCCGCGCGGCACTTCATGGGTTGTAAACAGCGCGCCTCCATTCAACTCAAGAAAGGGAGCAATATGTCCGCGGGTGGCGAAAATCCATTTCAGCCCCACCGGATTCACTCCGGCTCCGTAGGCAGTGTTTGCCGGCTGGAAGACAACAAACACCGGCACCGCGTCCACGGCAAGCTCGAATCGTCCGCTGAGAAAACCCGGCAAGTGCGGTTCAGTCAATATCCATCCATAGCGAAATCCGGCGTTCCACACGTTGGTATCCTTAGTGCCGCCCGGAACCGAGTGTCCGCCGCCGGTCCAGACCTGGAGCTCACGACCGCCCTCCTCCGGGCGATCCTGCGCGACGGCCAGCGAAACGGCTAGAAAGAGTGTCAGGAAAAGAGAGCCTGCTCCCCCAATGGATCGTGTCATAGGCGTGGTCAACATCGAAAAGAACGATACGCGAACCGAGGCCGTGAAACAAATCGCGGGCAGCTTCGGCCTGAATCTTCACCACAGGGAGCACAGAGGCACACAGGGGAGCGCGGTTTTCTCTGTTCCTCCGTGCGCTCGCCGATACGAACTGGAGTCGCTACGGGCTACTCTTCTACAGCCCCAGCCCGCCATCCACGGCCAGCACTTGCCCGGTAATAAACTTCGGAGAGGTGGCGAAGAACATCACGGCCGCGGCTATGTCCACTGCCGTTCCGTTGCGCTGCATCGGTGTTTCCTTCGCCATCTTCCTCATGAAGGCCGCTGCCGCTTTTTCTCCCAGGTCAATCATCCCTGGAGCAACCGCATTCACCGCGATCTCGGGCGCCAGGGCTTTGGCCATCACTTTGGTCAGCATGTGCACCGCCGCTTTCGACGAGCAATAGTGCGCGTGCGTCGCCCACGGACGCAGTCCGCCCAACGAACCCATATTCACGATGCGCCCTTTGCGCTTTCGCAAATACGGCAGCGCCTCACGCGATACCAGAAACGGGCCGCGCGTGTTTGAAGCAAAAATCGCATCCCACTGCGCTACCGTAATCTTTTCGAACTCGACGGTTTCGTAATTGGCGGCGTTATTCACCAGCACGTCGATCCCGCCCAGTTCTTTGGCCACCTCCTTCACCATTTCCCGGACGCTCTTCTCATCGGTAATATCGCAGCGCAGCGCCAGCGCTTCCACGCCATGGAGCGCGAGCTGTTCTATCACCGCCCGCGCCTCGCTCGCCGAGTTGCGATAGGTGATCGCCACGTCCGCACCATTTTCGGCGGCGGCTAAAGCGATCGCGCGCCCCAGCCGTTTCGCCGCTCCGGTCACCAGGATCGTCCTGCCCGATAGTGCTCGTTCGTTCATCGTCATCCCGAGATTCTATAGCGGATCGGGAGTTGCCGTGGCCGTAGGCAGCCTGGCGCTTGGACGGGCGCACCCGTTCCCACACGAGATTCTATGCCCGTCCGTATCTTGGAAGCACTGCACTCAACTGCTACACTGCCTCGAATGACCGAGCCTCGCGAAGTCATCATTTATTCTCGTAAGGGATGCCATCTCTGCGAAATCGTCAAAGAGAGCATCGTCAAGCTGCACAAGCGGGGCGGCTTCACCTGGCGCGAAATCGATGTTGACTCCGATGCGGAAATCCGGCGCCTCTATAGCGATGAGGTTCCCGTAGTCTTTATCAACGGCCGCAAAGCTTTTAAGTACCGCATGGATGAACAGGAATTCCTGCGCAAATTGAGCGCTTAAGTTCTGCTCGTGCGGAGACGCGCGTCTCGCCTACGCTGCTGCCCCAGTTTCCGCCATCTGACTTTTAACTTCGGCCATCTCGCACTACAATCACCCCCGATGCTCCGCACTCAGCTTTTCGCCGATCCCACCGGCCGGTTCGTGCACGATGTTGTCCTCCAGAGTTGCCGACAGAACAACGGCAAGACGGCACTGATCGACACTTCGTGTGGTCGCCGTTTCACTTTTGCCGAATATGGCAGCCTGGTCGAATCCCTTGCCCGCGGCCTGGTCTCGGCTGGACTCGCTCCCGGAGAAGTGGTTGCGATCTTTCTCCCCAACTCATGGGAATTCGCCATCAGTTATCACGCGGCCACGCTTGCGGGAGGCATTCCTACTCTTCTCAATCCCTCTTACCGCGAGCGCGAGATACGCTATCAACTGGAAAACTCGGGCGCCGCGTTTCTCATTACCGACGCTCCTCTTCTCGGAAACGTGAACCTCGCGGGATTGCCCGCGCTGCGCCGCGTCTTCAGCACGCGCAACTCGACCACACGAGGTCAGCACGCAGGCTGCGAGGACTTCACTAACTTGCTCCGCGGTTCGAACGCCACGCTCCCCAAACCAACGCAGGATTCCGCCCAGACCATCGCCGCGCTTCCCTACTCCAGCGGCACCACCGGATTGCCCAAGGGGGTCATGCTCTCGCACTACAACCTGGTTGCGAATGTTTATCAGATTCTGGGTCCGAATGCCGCGATTCTCACGCCTGACGATGTCATGCTCTGCTTCCTGCCCCTCTACCACATTTACGGACTCACGGTGGCGCTGACTCTTTCGCTCACGCTCGGCTCCACGCTGGTTCTGATGCCGCGGTTCGACGTGCAGAAGCTGTGCGCTCTTCTGGTTCAGGAAGGGGTCACCATGATGCCGGTGGTCCCGCCTGCCGTCAATGCCTTGTGCCAAGCCGCCGAAGCGGGCATCTTCCCGAAAAACCACAAGGTGCGCTGGATCAAGTCCGGGGCCGCACCGCTCGCTCCCGAACTGGCCCGCCGCCTGGCCAGCCTTACCGGCATTAGCGTTACCCAGGGATACGGCATGACCGAAGCTTCCCCGGTCACTCACGTCGGCTACATCGCTCCGCCTGAAATGTGCCGCCCCGCTTCCATTGGACAGCCGCTGGCTCTCACCGACTGCCGCGTCGTGGGCATTGACAGGAACGAGGTCGCACTGGGCGAGCCCGGCGAACTTATCATGCGCGGCCCGCAGATCATGCTTGGATACTGGAAGGATCCGCAGGCTACCGCCGCCGTTCTTCGCGATGGCTGGTACTTCTCTGGGGACATCGTGCGCTCGGACGCCGACGGCTTTTACTACGTGCTCGACCGCAACAAAGAGATGATCAAGTACAAAGGATTCCCCGTCGCTCCCGCGGAAGTCGAATTTGTCCTTCTCGAACACCCCGCTGTCCGCGATTGCGGCGTCGTTGCCAAGCCCGATTTCGCCGCCGGAGAAATCCCCTGCGCTTTTGTTGTGCTCCGGGAAGGCTTTGTGGCCTCGGACGCGCTGGACAAAGAGCTCCGCGACTTTGTTGCCGACCGGCTTGCCCACCACAAGCAGCCTCGCGAAATTCACTTTGTGGATGCGGTGCCGCGGACGCCATCGGGCAAGATTCTGCGGCGGGAACTGCGCAAGATTCTTGTGTGATTCACCGGTGTGCGCGCTAGAATCGAAGCTGCCATCAGGTGCGAAGACGTGACTCGTCCAATACTGCGAATCTCCGCTGTGGTGTTATTGCTTCTGGTTGCGCCTTATAGCTTTGTTGTCTATATCGGCAATGCTTTTGCTTACAGTGATTGGTATGGACTTACGCAGTATGCTGATTTAGCGAAGACGGCGCAGCACCGCGCCGGGGTTTTTCTCTGGGTCTTCATTGTGTCTACACTGCTGGCCTTCGAATTTCTATTTTCTATTCTCACCCTCCCGAATGTGGAACTCTCCAACCCCTTGAAGTGGTTCGCGAGGGCGCTTGTTTGCGTCTCTATTATGTTTTTTTCCTTTGCACTTTACTTCAGCATGATTCTCATCTACACCCGCTACTGGAAGTCCTGATTCCTGCGATCACTGATTCTGAGCGCATTGTAAAATGTTCTTTAGGCTATCCCCATGACCCTCACGACCTTCGTCGCCAAGTCCGCCTTTCGCAACAAGCGACGCAGTCTGCTTACGGTCGCCAGCATCGCCTTTTCTCTGCTCCTGCTTTGCATCATGCTTTGCCTCTGGCGCAGTTTCTACATCGACCCAGGAGCCCCGGACTCCGCGCTTCGCATCATGACGCGTCACAAGGTGTCGCTCGCCAACTTTCTGCCCATCTACTATCGTGACAAAATCCGCACCGTTCCCGGCGTCGTGCACATCGTCCCCATGACTTGGTTTGGCGGCACGTATAAGGACGACAAGCCCGAGAATTATTTCGCCCAGTTTGCCACCGACCCCGACGAATACTTCGACGTGGCGGCCGACAAAACCATGCCTGCCGATCAGCTCGCCGCCTGGAAGCGCGACCGCGCGGGCTGCATCGTTGACGTTGAGCTTGCGAAAAAACACCACTGGAAGATCGGCGATCACATCATGCTGCAGGGCACCATCTTCCCAGCCAATCTCGATCTGACCTTGCGCGGCATCTACACCATCGATCCGCCGTCCAGTAACCTCTACTTCCACACCAAGTACCTGGAAGAATCCGTCGACTGGTTCAAGGATACCGCCGGTTTTTACTTTATTCGCGTCGACACTCCTGAAGACATGCCCCGGGCTGCGCATGCCATCGACGACTTGTTCCACGGCAGCCCGGTGCCCACCAAGAGCGAGAGCGAACAGGCATTCAAGCTCGATTTCATCGCCACTCTCGGCAACGTCAAAGCATTCATCCTCAGTATTTGCGGAGCCGTACTCTTCACCACGCTTCTGGTTTGCGCCAACACCATGGCCATGTCGATCCGCGAGCGCACCCGCGAAGTCGCCGTGCTCCGCACCCTGGGCTTCACGCGTGGAAGCATCCTCAAGTTGCTCTTAAGCGAATCGATCGCTATTTCTCTAATCGGCGGGGTGCTCGGCGTCGCGCTCGGAACCGGGGCCATCCTTTTCGTCGCACGGCCCGGAATCGGGTTGCCGGTCTCGATGCACATGACCATCTACACGGCGGTGGTCGCGATATCGGTCGCAGGTCTTGTAGGGGTGGTCAGCGGCCTTATTCCGTCCTATCGTGCTTCGCACCTTGGCATTGTCGACGCCCTGCGACACATCGGGTAGTTATTTAGCGCAGCTCTTTCGGTTTCAACCGACTTTCATCGGCAGGCAAAGCCCCGAGGACGCATGTCCTGTGGTCCGAGTTACGGACACGGATACGGCATTCCTGGAGTCGCGGGTGTGCCAGGAATGACGGTGCTGGGCGTGCCCGGGCTATCGCCGATCGGCGGCGTACCGGGAATGATGGTTGGCGGTGTACCCGGCGTGCCTGGCGCGTAGCAGATGCCGCGATCGTAGAGCGGATACGGCAACGGGCGAGGCGCGGGCATGGGAACGGCGGCCGGGTGCTCCTGAGCTTGTCGAACCGCATCCTCAAGCTGGTTCTCGGACAAGGTTAGCGGCTGCGGCAGCGTCATTTCCATCGGCGATCCGACATCCACGAAAAAGCCGTGGCTGTGCAAGAGAAGAGCGAGCATGACGGCGATGCCGGTGGCCGCTCCAACTCCACTGCCGATCATCAAGCCCTTCGGCGAACTGGAAGTGATCGTCGTTCCGCCGAGGGTGGAACTTTGCTTGGTGTGAGCGGCGCTGCCAATCAGTGCGCCAAGGCCCGCGCCGGCCATGGGCGCGATGATCGCACCGGCTTTTGCCCCGTCGCCGGGATCCCGCCAAGCCGTGCCTTCGCCGGTATCTACGCTCAGTGGTCCGGCGATGTGGGCGACATAGCCATCGGGGAATACTACCGAAGCAGAATTCATCAGCATTTCAGCACGGTCGCCGTTGCGCGTAAGTTTGTCGACCTTGGCCTGTACGAAGGTTCCGGGGGGAATCAGCACATGGTCGCCGACGGTGACGGGAGCCGTGGTTTGGGCATAAACCAGGTCTCCCCGGTGCATGGTTTTGCTTGAGACCGGATTGGTGAGCACCAGCGCGAACTGGGTTCCTGCAGGGATGGTCACCGTCGATGGCTGGGTTGTGGTTGAGGCCTGTGAACGGGTTTGTGGACCGGGTTGCGTAGTTTGCGGTTGATTTTGATCTTGCGCGAGACATAGGAACGGGATGAGGAGCATTGCAACGGCAATGAGAGTTTGATTTGCTTTTGTTCCAGCCAGAGTTGGAAAAGCAGCCATGGCCGAAACGACTCGACGGCAGTGGTCTTGGTTCGGCATTTTTGTATCTCCTGTGAAAAGCACTTGCGTGGCGCTTGCGTTTCCTTTGGACTTTGGAAGAGGAAACCAGCTCCCATCAGTTAGACGCCTGCCTTGAGGAACTGTGTCGACATAGGCTGGTAAAGCTTTGCATAGATAGAGTAGCGATTTGTAAAAGTCGCCAGGGGCGCCGGGTTTGAGGAAAATCGCAACACCGGGATCGGCTCAGAGGCTGCACGCAGGAGAATGCCCGACCTTGTGTCGATCGGGTTTTCGTAGATCAAGTTCTCATCGAGCCAGTACGAGATCGTGATACGGTGCCAAGCAAATTCCCCTTCGAAGCAGTCCGGGTGCTAAACTCACTTAACATGCGGACGGACATCCTGCCCCTCTGCGACCAGCACTACCGCACCATGGAGCCCGTAATCGCTCCATACACCGCCGACTATTCCATCGAGTTCTTTCGCTGCACCGACAAGTTCTGCCACCGCTGCTTCGGCGAACGCCTCGGTTACTCCACGCCCAAGCGCGGAGAGTCGCCCGTCCTCACGCCCAACCAGCCCATCTGCGATCGCCACGGTCGCCCCATGTTCATCATCAGCCTAGACCGCCAGCACAATCATGTAACTTACGCCTGCCCGGAATCTGATTGCCCCGAACGGTTGGTAAGGACGTAGGCTTTGGTTTGTCTCCACCGGCACGTCTCTCCTCAGACACGCCTGTGTTTCACCTGACACGTGTGATCTTCCGGGGTTCCAGCTAACTCTCTCGCTAGCAGTGCCCCCCGTTCGGCGATATCCTTGCAACCTGGTATCCCGACATCAATCTCCGGGAGGTCAACCACTTGCTTCGCTACATTGCCGCTCTCATTTTCATTTTCGTATGCACCACGATCGCGTGGATCATCCTCGCTTCCACCATCATGGTGCGCACCAACAACAGCGACGATCAACTCAAAGGCCACGTCGCTTCAACCTGGGGCTCGGCGCAGGAGCAAGTTCCGCCCACGGCGAACTTCGTCTGGTATGAAACGGTGGCGGCCACCACCAAGGAAAACGGCAAGACCATCCTTCGCTACAACCAGGTTGAACGCTCGACCGGCCTGCCTCTCGACTCGACGCGTCTCGCGGTCGACTTGAACCTCAACCACCGGCAGAAAGGCCTGCTCTGGTACAGCACCTACGCCGTGGACTTCACCGGCGACTACAGTTTTCACAACAACGCCACGGTTCCAGGCACCGTGACCCTCCGTCTTCCTTTCCCCGCGCAAAAAGCGGTGTATGACGGACTCGCCATGACTTTTAACGGGCAACCCGTCGCCATCTCGATCGACGAGACTGGCGCGGCTTCCAAGCTCGCGTTCGCCCCTGGGCAGACGGCCCTGCTCCACGTCGCCTATCGCTCCCACGGCATGGACCGCTGGCGCTACAAGCTTGCCGAGGGAATCGCGCAGGTCCACGACTTCTCGCTCGTCATGCACACAAATTTC
>Ga0181523_10001075_pt1 | contig 29899 bp, 22 predicted proteins | sample PEATcosm2014_Bin_43_FD_119752 | JGI IMG/M metagenome (GOLD analysis project Ga0181523, IMG submission 119752) | Peatland microbial communities from MTU Mesocosm Facility, Houghton, MI, USA - PEATcosm2014_Bin05_30_metaG | ecosystem: Environmental > Terrestrial > Soil > Wetlands > Peat | place... | reverse complement strand
CGCCGCGCTGGTCGATCGCATGTGCGTGCAACTGCCCGAGGAGCGCCCGCACGACCCCGATGACGACGAGGGTGCCGATCGAAGCGATGAACAGGTACGTCGGCAGAGCGAAGGACTTGCCCGCTTCTCGGATGCCGCGGAGGTTCCCGTAGGTGAGCAGGATGACGACGCCGACGGTGATCGCCACCGACGCGCCGGCCAGCGACGGAAACGCCGACGTGAGAGCGTCCGTGCCGGCCACGGTCTGCACAGCCACGGTGAGGATGTAGTCGATGATGAGCGCAACGGCGGCCACCTGAGCGATGCGAGGGCCGAAGTTGTCGCGGGCCACGACATAGGAACCGCCTGCCTTCGTGTACACCATGACGACCTCGCGATATGACAGCGTCACGAAGAAGAGAACCGTCAGGATGGCGAAGGTGATCGGCAGCAACAGGCTGAAGGCTGCGAGGCCGAAGTACGGGATGAGCTGGTTGAGCATCTCCTCGCTGCCGTAGGCCGTAGACGAGATGCAATCAGGGGCGAGCACACCGAGAGCCAGCACTTTGCTGAGCCGCTCCTCGGAGAGACGCTCGGTGATGAGCGGCTCGCCGAGGAGCCGCTTCTTGAGCCGGTACGAGAAGGACTCCGGCAGTACATAGGCGACCGCCCCCGGAGCATCGGGACGTTGCGGGGGCGGCAGGCTCACACGGCTATCTTGGCCTGCTCCGTGCCCTGTCCGCCTGCCGGCTCTCGATTGGCTTGTCTGCCGGCACCCGATCCGGAAGGATGAAGGCGATGCACGTCATCATCGTCGGCTGCGGCCGAGTCGGTTCCGGGCTGGCCGCCGGGCTGACGCGAGAGGGCCACAGCGTCGCCATCATCGACAAGAACGCCGGGGCGTTCCGCCGCTTGGCGTGGGGCTTCGACGGGCAGAAAGTCGTCGGTTTCGGGTTCGACCGCACGCACCTCGAGTTGGCGGGGGCGCAGCGAGCCGACGCCTTGGCGGCCGTGACGAGCGGCGACAACTCCAACATCCTCACGGCCCGCATCGCCCGGGAGACCTACGAGATCCCGAATGTCGTCGCCCGCATCTACGATCCGCGGCGGGCGGAGATCTTCCAACGACTCGGCATCCCGACCGTGCCGAGCGTGAGCTGGACGATCGAGCAGGTCTTCCGGCGCATCCTGCCGAGCACCCAGTCCTTCGTGTGGTCGGACGGGAGCGGCCACCTCCATCTCCTCGAGCGCCCTCTTCCCTTCTCCTGGGCGGGCTCGCGCATCACCGAGGTGCTGCCGAGCGAGGGCGTCCGCCTCATTGCGGTCACGCGTGCGTCCGTTCCGACACTCGAGGTGGCCGATCTCGTCGGCCAGGAGGGCGACATGTTGCATGTCATGGTCTCGAGCGAGGCCGTCGAGGCGCTGCAGGCCCGCTTCCTCGCCGCCGACGAGGCGGCTGCCCGCCCATGAGGGTGGCCGTTGCGGGAGCCGGGAAGGTGGGGCGTTTCCTCGCCGAGGATCTCGCCAGCAGCGGGCACCAGGTGCTGTTGCTCGAAAAGGACCCCGTCCTCGCCGCCGCCATCGAGCCTCCGGCCGGAGTCACCTGCGTGGCGGCCGATGCCTGTGAGGTCTCCTCGCTGCACTCCGCCCACCTCGACGACGTCGACGTCATGGTGGCGGTGACGGGCGACGACGAGGACAACCTCGTCATCTCCTTGCTCGCCAAGCAGGAGTTCGCCGTGCCCCGCGTGATCGCTCGCGTCAACCACCCCCGCAACCACTGGCTGTTCAACGAAGCCTGGGGCGTCGACGTCGCCGTGTCGACGCCGCAGCTGCTGGCCGGGCTCGTGGAGGAGGCGGTCTCGGTCGGTGTGCTCGTGCGGCTCCTGCAGTTCGAGGGCGGCAACACCCGGCTCGTGGAGGTGACCCTGGCGGAAGAGTCGCCGGCGCGCGGCCAGGCCGTCGGCGACCTCGGCCTGCCCCGCGGCGCCACGATCGTCGCCCTCGTGCGCGACGGACACGTCGTCGTGCCGCGTTCGGACACCATCCTCGACACCGGCGACGAGGTGCTCCTGCTGGCGAGCGCCACCATCGACGACAACGAGATCAGGGATCTCCTGGCCACGGGCTCGTGACGACCAAACAGACGAAGCAAGCCGCCTTCTTCGATCTCGACAAGACCGTCATCGCCAAGGCCTCCATGGTCGCTTTCGGCCGCCCCCTCTACCACGGCGGTCTCATCAACCGGCGGACGGTGCTACGGGCGCTCTACGGGCAGCTCGTCTACCTGCATCTCGGCGCCAGCGAGCAGAAGCTCGAGCGCATCCGTGAGTCCGTCCTCCGCCTCACCCGCGGGTGGGAGCAGGCGCGGGTGGCCGAGATCGTCGAGGAGGCACTCGAACAGATCGTCGACCCGATCATCTACGCCGAGGCGGCCGACTTGATCGACCTGCATCGCGCCGCCGGGCGCAGTGTCGTGCTGGTGTCGGCCTCTCCGGCCGAGATCGTCGTCCCCCTCGGCCGCTACCTCGGCGCGGACGCCACCATCGCCAGCCGCGCCCGCGTGGACGAAGCCGGGCGCTACACGGGGACGATGGAGTTCTACGCCTACGGGGAGTACAAGGCGGAGGCGATGCGCTCCTTGGCCGAACGTGACGGGATCGACCTGTCGGAGTCGTATGCCTACAGCGACTCCTACACCGACCTACCGATGCTGGAGGCGGTCGGGCATCCCGTGGCGGTCAACCCTGACCGGGTGCTGGCGCGCTTCGCCCGCGAGCACAGCTACGAGATCACCCGCTTCGTGCAGCCCGTGCGCCTGCGCGATCGCGTGAGGGACGTGCGGCACCGCATCTCTTCTGTCTCGGTTCCGGCACCACGGCCCGCCATCGCCGTATCGGCGGCGGCCGTCGGGGTGGGCGTCGGCGCGTTCGTGCTCGGCTGGTGGCTCGGCGGCAGGCGACGGCGCCCCGTCGGCGAGGCGCCCTGATCGGCGCCGCCGGCTACGACGGCTCAGTTACCGCGTAGGCGCTTGGCGGCAACGGCCCCGAGGGCGACGAGCAGGGCCAAGATGAGCACCTTCTTGATCATGCGGTCGATCATATGCGCAGATGCGCGGGTCCCGTCCGCCCGTTCCCGCCGCCTCGACGCCGGTCAGCCCCGATGCGTCCTTCAGGGCGAGAGGAAGGCCGTTCTTACTTAGACCGAGAGGAGGTCGCGGGCACCCGTGTCGCTGGAGGGGTGACGGAGCTTCGACATCGCCCGCGCCTCGATCTGGCGGATGCGCTCACGCGTGAGGTTGAAGTGCTCGCCCACCTCTTCGAGGGTGCGCGGCTCGCCCCGGTCGAGGCCAAAGCGAAGGCGGAGGATCTCCCGCTCCCGCTCGTCGAGGGGGGCAAGGAGCCGATTGATCTCGACGGGCAGCAGAGCGGTCGCCGCCATCTCGAAGGGCGACTCGGCAGAGCGGTCCTCGACGACATCGCCCAACTCGGCGTCCCCGTCCTCACGGAGCGGCTCCGAGAGCGACAGCGGCTCGGCGCGAAACCGCAGCGCCTCGATCAGCTTGTCCTCCGGGAGCTCCACCTCGGCGCCGAGCTCGGACAGGGTGGCCGGCCGCCCGAGCTTGAGCTCCAGCCGTGCCTGCGCCTTCTGGACGCGTGCGAGAGTGTCGCCGGCGTGTACCGGCAGCCGGATCGTGCGGCCCGTATTGGCGATGCCGCGGGTGATTGCTTGGCGGATCCACCAGGTCGCGTACGTCGAGAACTTGAATCCCTTGCGCCAGTCGAACTTCTCGACGGCGTGCATGAGACCGAGGTTGCCCTCCTGGATGAGGTCGAGGAGCGGCAACCCGGACGCCTGGTACTTCTTCGCGATGGACACGACGAGCCGCAGGTTCGACTGCACGAACGTGCGCTGCGCCTTCTCCCCGTCACGCACGGCCCGGTTCAGCTCGCGCCGACGCGTCGGGGTCAAGCCTTTCTTCGTCTTGAGCTCTTCCTCGGCTTCCCAACGCGACTCGATCGCCTGCGCCAGGCGAACTTCGTCGTCCTTGGTGAGCAAGGGGTACTGACCGATATCGGTCAGATATAGGCGGACAAGGTCTTCCTCGTCTCGCTCGACTCGCTCCTTCGCCAAAGCCGAAGCCTCCATGTGTCGCAGATCGGGGGATCGAGCGCCGACTCAGGGTGCCGTCGGTCGTGAGGAAAGAGATCCGAGCCGCACGAAGCGGTTTACAGCTCCCGTCACGCACGCCCGCCGGGAAATCAGCCCTCGAACCTGCACTGCCGTATGTCCGGGACTTAGTGTAACGGTGGAGTCAAGCGCTCCTACCAGGCGGTTTCGGGAGCCGTCGCACGGCCTCTTCCTCAGCCTGCAGATCGGCCTCGACACGGCAGAAGACCCGCCCGAGCGGCCCGTCGGCCGCCGGCGAGAGCCGCTCGAGCCGGAATCGGTAGGACGCCGCCAGGGCTCGGTACCAGGCCGCCGCCACCTCCGGCACCCGCTCAGGTCGCTCGACCTGCTCAGCGGCGTTGAGCTCTCGGAGGCGGGCGGCCGCCCTCGAGGACGGCGCAAGCGCATCACCGACGGGTTCGAGGCCGGGCGAAACAGGAAGCAGCTGCTGCAGCTCCCCAGCGCGCCAAGCGGCCTGCAGGCTGGCCGAGGATGCCCAGACGACTTCTTCGGGTGTTCCGGCGGTCGGGGCGAGCCGCCCCAGCCAGGCGAACAGCGCCAGTTCGACGGCCCGGAGAGCGCCGACGACCCTCGCCGTGTCGATCATCTGAAGGGGGCCGTCAGGCCCCCTCAGCTCAGCCGTCAGATCGGCGAGGACGCCACCGGCCTCATCGGAGCTCACCAGGGGGTGAACCGGTTCGTGATCGGCATGCGCCGGTCCTTGCCGAAGCCGCGGCTCGTGACGCGAGGCCCGGGCGCCGCTTGGCGTCGCTTGTACTCGGCCCGGTCCACGAGGCCGACGACTCGTCTCACGACATCGGGGTCGAAGCCGTCGCCCACGAGCTCCGCCGGGGTCCGATCGAGCTCGACGTAGCCGTAGAGGATGGGGTCGAGGATCTCGTAGGGCGGCAGGCTGTCGTCGTCGCGCTGACCGGGCCGGAGCTCCGCCGAGGGTGGCTTCTCGAGGACGGCGAGCGGGACGACCGGGACCGTCCCGGCGTCGTTTCGATACCGGCACAGCTCGTAGACAAGCGTCTTCGGAACGTCCTTGATGACGGCGAACCCGCCGTTCATGTCTCCGTACAAGGTGGCGTACCCGACGGCCATCTCGCTCTTGTTGCCCGTCGTGAGGACGAGCCAGCCGAGCTCGTTCGAAAGGGCCATGACGATCGTGCCGCGGATGCGGGCCTGCAGGTTCTCGGCCGCCACGCCGGCAGGGCCGGACCCCGACGCCAGCACAGGTTCCAGCATGGTGAGCATGGCCTCGTGCGCCGGCTCGATCTCGATGGTCCGGGTGTCGATTCCGAGGTTCACGGCCAGCTGGAGGGCGTCGGCGACCGAGCCTTCGGAGGAGTACCGCGACGGCAGGAGGACGCCATGGACTCGCTCGGGTCCGACGGCATCGACGGCGACGGCTGCCACGAGCGACGAGTCGATCCCCCCGGAAAGAGCCACGAGCACATCGGCGAAGCGGTTCTTCTCCACGTAGTCGCGGGTGCCGAGCACGAGTGCCTTGTAGACGGCCTCCGTCGCCGGCAGCTCTGGCGCGACGCCGCCGGCGAGCGGGGGGCCGGCCTCGTCGCTCCGCTGCTCGCTGACGAGAAGGGCGGGCAGCCCGGGCATGACCGGGCGACCTCGCGGATCCAGGATCCGCTTGCGGTAAGCGGGGCGCAGTTCGAGGTCCGTGACCAGCGTCGCCTCCTCGAACTGGGGAGCCGCCGCCAGCAACGTGCCGTCATGGTCGAAGATCATCGATCCGCCGTCGAAGACGAGCTCGTCCTGTCCGCCCACGAGATTGACATAGGCGAGCACGGCCGACGCGTCGGCCGCCCGCGTCGCCAGCATGCGCCGCCGCTCTCCGAGAACGCCGGCCCGGTACGGTGATCCGTTGAGGACGACGATCAGCTCGGCGCCGCCGTCGCCGAGACGAGCGACAGGACCCGTCGGGCTCCAGGCGTCCTCGCACACGACGACACCGACGCGGACGCCGTTCACGAGATAGAGATGGTCGTCGCCTCCCGCCCCGGCGCCGGAGCAAAACCAGCGCTGCTCGTCGAACACCCCGTAGTTCGGGAGGAGCTCCTTGTGCCAGACGCCGTGCACCTTGCCGCCGGCACAGACGGCCGCCGCGTTGTAGAGGTCGCCGTCGGCATCGACGTAGCCGACGACGGCGGCACAACGGCCGGTGCGCTCAGCGACGCTGTCGAGGGCACGCAGGTTGCCCTCGACGAAGGCTGGGTTGACGAGAAGATCCTCAGGGGGGTAACCCGTGATGACGAGCTCCGGGAAGACGGCGAGATCGGCCCCGGCGGCCTCGGCATCAGCCAGGGCAGTGAGTACCTTGGCGACGTTGCCGTCAAGGTCGCCTACCACCGGGTCGAGCTGGCACAGAGCCACGCGCAATCGGCCCACGACTCGAGCGTACCCGTTGCGTCGCAACGATCGACGAAACGAGGCAGGCGGCGGGAGGGACCGCCTCCGCCCCTAGCCTGCGGACGAGGCGATTCGATGACCCTTCCCGTGGAGCTTGAAGCTGCCGCTTCCTCTTCAGCCGCGCCCGAGGTCGTGCGGCTCGGTCTCGAGCGCCTCCTCGAGCGGGACGCCACGGCCGCCGACCGGCTCGACGGCGACGGCCGTCTCGCCGGAGTCGTCGCCACGGTCATGGCGGCCAGCCGCTCGCTCGGCCGCCTCGTCATCACCGACCCGGCGGCCATCGACGTCCTCGAGGCGTCACTGCGGCGCCCCACCGGCGACATCGACCGCAACCGCCCCCCGACTGCGGTGTCACGGGTGGCCGATCCGGCGCTGGCGAGCGATCCCGCCGACCTCGTCCGCCGCAAGCGGCTCGGTCTCCTCGTCATCGCCGCGCAGGATCTCGCCGGCTTCACGGCCTTGGAGGCGGTGGGCGAAGCGCTCTCCGATCTCGCCGACGGGGTGCTCGGAGCCGCCTGTCGACTGGCCGGGGTTGGGCCGGGCCTGGCGGTGATCGCCATGGGCAAGCACGGCGCCCGCGAGCTCAACTACGCCAGCGACGTCGACATCATGTTCGTAGGCGACGACGAGGCCGGGAGCGCCCGCCGCGTGCTGAGCATCGCCGGCGGGGCCTTTCGCGTCGACACGGATCTGCGGCCCGAGGGGCGCAACGGCGCCCTCGTCCGCTCGCTCGACTCCTTCCACAGCTACTGGGAGCGCTGGGCGCGCCCCTGGGAGTTCCAAGCCCTTTTGAAGGCCCGCGCAGCCGCCGGAGGGGCCGAGCTCGGAGCGGCTTTCGAACGGGCTGCCGCCGACGCCATCTGGGGCCGTCGCCTCGACGCAGACGATCTCGCCGAGCTTCGCTCCATGAAGGGCCGAGCCGAAGAGCTCGTCTCCAAGAAGGGGCTCTCCGATCGGGAGATCAAACGCGGCCGGGGCGGCATCCGCGACATCGAGTTCTCCGTGCAGCTTCTTCAGCTCGTGCATGGCGGTGCCGACCCCCTCATTCGGCTGCCCGCCACGCTGGCGGCGCTCCGCGAGCTCGCCGAGGCCGGGTACGTGGACCGTGGGGATGCGGCCGCCCTCGCCCTCTCCTACCGCTTCCTGCGCACGGTCGAGCACCGGTTGCAGCTCGTCGAAGAGGCACAGGTGCACACCGTGCCGGGCGACGAAGCGGCACGCGAGTCGCTTGCACGCGTGTTGGGCTTCGCCCGCCTCGGCAGCCGGGCCGGCGGGGGCGTGCGGTCGGCCACGGGGGCCCTCGAGCGCATGGATAGCGTCATGGGACGGTACCAATCGTCGGCGCGGGCGATCCACGAGCGTCTCTTCTTCCGCCCGCTCCTCGAGGTCTTCGCCGCCGAGGGAGACGCCGGCGACCACGGGCGATGGACCGTGGCGGCCGCCGAGAGTCGCCTCGAGGCGCTCGGCTTCCGAGAGGCGGACCGCACCCGCCAGGCCCTCCGGGAACTGACGCGGGGCCTCACACGCTCGTCCCGCCTCATGCAGCAGCTGCTTCCCGTGCTCCTCGGCTGGCTCTCGGAATCGCCCGATCCCGACCAAGGACTCCTCAACCTCCGCACCCTCGTCTCCGTCCCGCATCGGCGCGACGTCCTCGTGGCATCCTTCCGGGAGTCTCCGGAGTTGGCGCGCCGTCTCTGCCTGCTTCTCGGCACGGGCAGACAAGTCGGCCACCTGATCGGACGGCATCCGGAAGTCGCCACCCATCTCGACGACGACAGAGAGCTCGAGCATCTTTCGCGCGGCGAGATCCTCGAGCGAGCCGAGCAACTGGTCGACCAGGCGCCCCCGCGGGCAGCACCGGCGCTGCGCCGATTCGTCGAATCGACGACGCTGGGCATCCTCGGCGCCGACGTACTGCTGCGGACGTCGCCGACGGCGACGTCGCGGGCGCTCGCCGCCCTCGGCGACGCCGCCCTCGCCGCAGCGCTTCGCGCAGCCGCCCCGCAGGTGCCCTTCGGCATCATCGCCATGGGACGCCTCGGAGGAGAGGAGCTCGCCTACGGGAGCGACCTCGACGTCCTGCTCGTGTACGACGGCGCCGGTGCGGGCGACGCCGCCCTGGCCGAGGAAGCCACCTCCTCGATCTTCCGGCTGTTGAACGGCGCCACCCCGGCCGAGCGGATCCTGCCGGTGGACGCCTCGTTGCGCCCGGAGGGCCGTCAGGGCCCACGCGCCCGCAGCCTCGAGGCCTACGCCGAGTACCACCGCCGCCGGATCGAGACCTGGGAGCGGCAGGCGCTCCTGCGGGCGCGGCCGGTGGCGGGCGATCCCGAGGTGCTGCAGCGTTTCATGGCACTGGCCGCCGATGCGCTCTGGGCGTCGCCCGTCGGGAGCGAGGAGGTGCGGGCGATCCGGCGTATGAAGGCCCGTGTCGAGCGCGAGCGCATCCCGGCGGGCGAGGACCCCCAGTTCCACCTGAAGCTCGGGAAGGGATCGCTCTCGGACGTGGAATGGACGGTGCAGCTCCTGCAGCTCGAGCACGGCGTCGCCGAGACGAACACGGTCGAGGCACTCAAGCTCCTCGTGAGCGCCGGCCACCTCGAGGCGGGAGAGGGGGCGGTGTTGAACGAGGCCTATCGCTTCTTGTCGGCTACACGCAACCGCTGGCACCTCGTCGGCAGCTTCATCGCCGGTGCGGGCGGCATCGTGAGCGTCGTGGGCTCAGACTCCCTCCCCTCCGATCGGGAAGCCCTCTCGCGCCTGGCCCGTTCGCTCGGGACCTCGCCAACGGAATTGCGCGAGGCCTACCGGCGCGTGACGCGGCGCGCCCGCAGAGTCGTGGAGGCCCGCTTCTACGGCCTGTGAGCCGGGGGCTTCGGCGCGACGGCTCCTGCTCAGCCCCTGCCGCAGGCCAGATCGCCCGGCCGATCGGCGTCCCGGAAGGCGCCCGCCGTCGCCACGCCGGCCCACTCGGCCTCGTCCAGGTAAGCCGTGTCCGGCCCGAGGGCGGAGAGTACGGCGCGCACACCGCCCTCGACGAGCACGACGACCCGTTCGAGGTCCTCCTCGCACCAACGGGCGCACAGCGGTTGCGCCCGGCCCTCCACAACCGGCACGACCGAGACCGTCTCGGGGCGGGAGGCCATCCAGGCGAGGACGTCAGCCGTGAGCGACGGCAGATCGGTCGCGAGCACGATCACATCGCCCCGGAAGCCCTGCTGGCGGAGCGACCGCCAGCCGGCTGCGATGCCGGTGAGCGGACCCTCGCCGAGGTCGGGTCCGGCCGTCGCCAGTCCCGACCATCCGGGCCCGACTTCGAGAACCGGCTTCGCCACAGCAGCAAGGAGTCGCCCCGTACGGGCTGACAACGTCTCGCCGCCCAGGACGAGGCTTGCCTTGTCGCGACCCATGCGCCGGCTCCGGCCGCCTGTCAGCAAGAGACCGCCGAGGGCCTGCTGACTGCCCGCTGCGCCGGCAGGGAGCGGTGTCGCCGGTGTCACTCCGGTGCGACGCCGCCGGGCTCTCCCCCCGGAGCAGGCGCCTCGGCGAGACCGGACCCAGAGCCATCAGGCTGAGTGTCCAGCTCGGCGGCGAGCGCCTCGGCATGGGCGAGGGCTTCGGTAGGAGCCAAGCCGGCCCGGCCGACGATCCAGGCGGAGATGGGCGCCGCCGTCCGCTCGGAGGCATGGGCGGCGACCCCTGTCATGGCAAGGAGCACGCCGACCGTCTCGGCGTCCGGGGGCTCGACCCCGAGCCGCCCGGCGAACTGCTCGATCCAGTGTTCGGCCGTCGGCATCGCCTCAGCCCCTTCCGGTTGCGGGCGCGAGCACCTCGGCATTCTCGATCTCGATGGCAGGCACGTCGTCGGCCGGTTCGAAGCCCAGCACCCGCCCGAAGAAGTACAGCTCAGCATCGATCGTCGCCTTGATGTTCTCCGCCCTGCGGAAGCCGTGCTGCTCGCCCTCGAAGGCCATGTAGGCGAAGGGCACGCCCTTTTCCCGAAGGGCCTGGGCCATCTTCTCGCTCTGGGCAGGTGGTACGACCCGGTCCTCGAGGCCCTGGAACATGATGAGCGGCGTCCGCATCTGGTCGGTGTGAAAGATCGGTGAGCGCTCCTCGTAGACGTCCTCGGCCTCCGGCCATGGGCCGATCAGCCCGTCGAGGTAGCGAGATTCGAACTTGTGGGTGTCGCGGGCGAGTGCGCCGGCGTCGGCTACACCGAAGTGGCTGGCGCCGGCCGCAAAGACGTCCCGGAACGTCACCGCGCACAGCGTCGTGTAGCCGCCGGCGCTGCCCCCGTGGATGAGGAGGCGGCGGCCGTCCGCCCGCCCCGTCGCGGCCAGGTACTTGGCGGCGTTCACGCAGTCGTCGAGGTCGACGATGCCCCAGCGGTCACGCAGCCGCTCGCGGTATGGCCGGCCGTAGCCCGAGCTGCCGCCGTAGTTGACGTCGACGACGCCGATCCCTCGTGACGTCCAGTACTGGATGCCGTAGTTGAGGGAGGACGACGTCGCCGACGTGGGGCCGCCGTGGCTCGAGACGAGCAGCGGCGGCAATTCTCCCTCCGGGGCGACGAAGTCCGGGTTGGCGGGGGGGTAGAAGAGGGCATAGGCCGTGAGGGAGCCTTCGGTCGGGAAGGCGATCGACTCCGGCTCGGACAAGTAGGCAGCGTCGACGGCAGCCTCCTTCTCCGCCCTCAGGACCGTCGCGGTGCCCGACGGCACGTCCACCGAGACGATGCTCGTGGGCAGCCGCGGGGAGCCTGCCAGCAGCACGACGCCGCCGTGGCGGGCGGTGATCGAGGCTCCGGAGGTGTACGGCGTGCTGATCTGCGAGCGTCCCCCCGGGCCGATGAGGCTCATGGAAGCGAGCCCGTCGCTCCACGCCAGGGCGACGATGGATCCGTCGTCGCGAAAGCAGTACGTCGACTGGCCGAACACCCAGTCGGGTTTCGAGAACTCGGCCTCAGCAGGGGCGATGGGGCGCCCTCCGTTCTCGTCGTCCTCGTAGAGGTTCCACCAGCCCGTCCGGTCCGAGATGAAGTGCAATCGGCCGTCTGGCGAGTACCGCGGCTGCGTGACCGACTCGGCGTCGCCTCCGGCCACGAGGCGCGGGTTGACCGGCAGACCGTCCGGGCCGAGCTCGGCATCCCAGAGCTCGGTGCCGTCCCAGGGCATGTTCGGGTGGTCCCAGGAGATCCAAGCGATGCGCCTGCCGTCGGGCGAGAGGGTCGGGAACGAGAAGAAGTCGTGGCCTTCGGCGACGACGCGAGGCTCCGCCTCGCCGTCGGTCGCCAGGATCACAACGTCGTTCACGACCTCGATCGCCACGCCGGGGGTCCCGTGCCGCTCCCGGACGCAGTACAGCTGGTGCCCATCGCGACTCACGACGGGGGCGGCATAGCGCACGGACGCCGGCACGGCGGGCTCCGCCGTGATCGGCTCGGGTTCCCCACCGGGTCGTACCCGGTACAGGCGCTGATCGGTGAAGTTGGAGAAGTACACCGTGTCGCCGTCGACGACGAAGCCGCGGCCCCCGTACTCGTGCACGCGCGTGCGAGCCGAGTAGTCGGCGCCGAAGACGTCTTGCGTCGTGCCGTCCGGGAGCTGCTTGACGATCACGACACGACCACCCTCCGTCGGGCGGCCCTCGGTCCAGTAGACGAGATCGCCGGCCGCCACGGGGTCGGCCAATTGCACAGCGTCCTCGAGGAGGCGATCAGCGGTGAGGGGTGACTTCCAGGAGCCGTAGGGGGCGACGGTGACCATGACCGCGACCATAGGCCCGTCAGCCTGGCTTGCGCGGCCCGCACGGGCGTGTCCTCACGAAGGGGCCCGCGGGCGGTACCGTTTCGTTGAGCGCAGCATCGTCGGATGCCTGGGGGACAGATCGCCGCCGACCCGCCGCTGAGGACTCGCTGTGCCGCCGATCCGGGGCCCCACCGGATCGGTTCAGCAGGGGAAAGGGGCATCGTGGGCGAAACATCAAGCTCCTTCGAGGCGAACGCGCTCGCCGCCCTCGGCCAGCCTGTGGTCGTCAACGACCTGAAGCGCCGCATCCTGTATTGGAACGCCGCCGCCGAGGAGTTGTTCGGCTGGACGTCGGCCGAGGTCCTCGGGCGCGACGTCGTCGAGATCGTGCGGGCCGGCGAGGAGACCGAGCGCGATGCCCTCGTGTTCAGCCGTGTCGCCGAGGGCGAGAAGGTGACCGAGGAGTACTGGATGGTCCACCGGGACGGGCGGCGCTTCCCGGTCTTGTCAACGATCACGCCCGTGATGGAGGGCGGCAAGCTCGTCGCCATCGCCAGCATCGCCACGGACCTCACGGAGCGCCATCGCCTGGAGGCCGAGCGGCGGGAGGCCGAGGAGCGGTTCCGCCTCGGTTTCGAGCGGGGAGCCGTGGCCTCGGCCATGATCGGCCTCGACGGAAACGTCACGCGGGTGAACTCCGTCATGTGCGTCTTCCTGGACCGCACGGAGGACGAGATCGTCGGGCACCAGACGGGGGAGTTCATACACCCGGACGACCAGGACGCCGCCGCCACCCGCGAACGCGTGTTCCGGGGCGAGCGGGCACCGTTCGAGCGCCGATTCCTGCGCCGCGACGGCACCGAGCTCTGGGGTCTCGTGAACCTCTCGCTCGTCCGCCATGACGACGACACCCCCGCCTACGTGTTCGCCCAGGTACAGGACATCACCGAGCGCAAGTCCGCCGAGCAGATGCTCGAGCACATGGCGCTGCACGATCCCCTCACCGGCCTGCCGAACCGCCTGCTGCTGCAGGACCGCCTCGAGGGTGCCCTGGCGCGGGCGGCACGTTACAAGCGCAGGATCGCCGTCATCTTCGGCGACATCGACCGCTTCAAGCTCGTGAACGACACACTCGGGCATGCCGCCGGCGACCACCTGCTCGTCGATCTCGCCGGCCGCCTGCAGTCCCTCACAGAGGCCTCCGACACCGTCGGGCGCTTCAGCGGGGACGAGTTCGTGATGATCTGCGAAGACGTAGGAGCGGCCGGTGCCGCCGCCATCGGGCGCCGCATGAGCGCCGCCTTCGACCGACCCTTTCGCGTGGCGGACCGCGACCTCTATCTCAGCGTGTCCTCCGGCGTCGTACAGCCCGAAACCGAAGACGAGGCGGCGACGTGCTTTCGCGACGGCGCTGTCGCCATGCACAGGGCGAAGGAGCTCGGGCGCGGCAGGGCGGAAGCCTTCAACAAGGACATGCTCTCGCGGGCCGCCCGCCTGCTCGATCTCGAGAGCGCTTTGCGCCTAGCCGTCGAACACGGCGACCTACGGCTCGCCTACCAGCCGATCATCGACCTGTCGACGGGTCGCGTCATCGCCGTCGAGGCGCTCTGCCGCTGGCGGCATCCTGAACGGGGCGAGGTCAGCCCGGCGGAGTTCATCCCCGTGGCCGAGCAGTCCGGCCTCATCCGCCCCATCGGCCGCTTCGTGATCGACGAGGCCATCCACCAGATCGGCGTGTGGCGGGACGCCCTGCCCGGCGCCGAGAACCTCTGGGTCTCCATCAACCTGTCCTCCGCCCAACTGTCCTCCGACCTCGTGGCGCTCTGCGAGCAGCTCATCGAGCGCGACGCCGAGGACGGCTCCTTCGGTTTCGAGATCACCGAGAGCGTGCTCATGGCCGACATCGCCGCTGCCATCGACGTCCTGCGCCGCCTGCGCCAGCTCGGCATCCCCGTGTCGATCGATGACTTCGGCACGGGGTACTCATCGCTCGAGTACCTGAAGGTGCTGCCCGTGCACTCGCTCAAGATCGACCAGTCTTTCGTCGCCGGTCTCGGACAGCTCCGTGACCCGGACGACCCGTCGATCGTGCAGGCGGTCATCGCCCTCGCCAGGGCCCTCAGCATGGGCTCGTGCGCCGAGGGAGTCGAGACGGAGGAACAGCGCTTGGCGCTGCTGGCGCTCGGGTGCGAGACGGCGCAGGGCTACTTGTGGTCACGCCCGTTGGCGCCGCAAGACTTCGAACGGTGGTACAGCGAGCACGCCGTCGACCACGCCGGCGACCGCAGCGACGCCCGCACGTGAAGGCCGGGAGCAGCCGGCGGGTCGTGCCGGTACGGTTCGATCGATGAGCGGCAAGGTCTGCAAGGTCCTGCTCTACGGCAAGGACTCCCGCACCGACGCCATCGCCGAGGGCTTGCTCGCCTCCGCCACCCCGTGTGAGCTGACGGTGTGCGCTCCGTTCCGCAGCCCTGGGCTGGTGCGCAAGGCGGATCGTTTCGTGACGTCCTCGCTCACCGATCTCGACGCCATGGTGGCCGTCGCCCGCCAGGCGAGTCCTGATCTCGTCGTCATCGGTCCGGAGGACCCGTTGTCGGTCGGGTTGGCCGACGCCGTGGCCGAGCTGGGGTTGCCGTGCTTCGGCCCGACGAAGGACCTCGCCCGCTTGGAGACGAGCAAGTCGTGGACGCGGGCCCTCGTGGCGCGTCACGGCATCATGGGAAACCCACGTCACCGCGCCTTCCGCAGCGACGACGACCTGGCCGAGTACGTGGGCGAGCTCGGGAGCGTGGTCGTGAAGCCGGACGGCCTCACGGGCGGCAAAGGCGTCAAGGTGCACGGCGAGCAGCTCGACTCGCTCGACGATGCCGTCGCCTACGCCCGATCGCTGCTCGCCTCCGACGGGTCGGTCGTCATCGAGGAGCGCCTCGAGGGCGAGGAGTTCAGCCTGCAGACCATCACCGACGGCACCGATGTCGTGCACTGCCCGATCGTGCAGGACCACAAACGCGCCTACGACGGGGACCGGGGCCCGAACACCGGCGGCATGGGCTCATACTCCTGCCCGGACGGCTCGCTCCCGTTCCTCAGCAGGCGGGACCTCGCCCTCGCGCGGCAGATCAACGAAGCCACCGTGGAAGCACTCGGGCGGGAGGCTGCGACGCCGTATCGAGGCGTCGTCTACGGCGGCTTCATGGCGGTCGCCGACGGCGTCCGCTTGATCGAGTTCAACGCCCGGTTCGGCGACCCGGAGGCCATGAACGTCCTGCCGTTGCTCGAGGGCGACCTCGTCGAGCTCTTGCTGGCTGCCGCCGTCGGTCGCCTCGGTGAGCTCGAGATGTACTTCGCGCCACGGGCGACCGTCTGCAAGTACGTCGTGCCGAGCTCCTACCCCGAGAGCGGCACCGGTGATGCGGTCATCTCCGTTGACGAGTCCGTCGTCGCAGCCGATCTTCGCTGCTACTGGGCGGCCACCGAGCTTGCGGAGGACGCCTCCGTGCACCTGACGGGCTCGCGTGGCCTCGCCTTCGTCGGGATCGGCGACACCGTGGCAGCCGCCGAAGCCCTCGCCGAGCGGGGCGCCTCCTCGGTGAGCGGTCCCGTGCGTCACCGCGCCGACATCGGCACCGCCGAAGCGCTCGATCGCCGCGTCGAGCACATGAAGAGAATCCGATCCGCCGCCGGCGCCTGAGTGGTCCTCGACGTCGCTGTCGACCGGGGCCCCTGCGGGGCCGACCGGTGACGACCCTCAGGAATCGGGAGCCTGCCTGCCGGCGGCCACCGCCTTCGCCCAGGCATAGTCGGCTTTGCCGGCCGGGTTGCGCTTCACGCGGTCGACGGTGATGACGGCCTTCGGCAGCTTGTAGCGGGCGATCTCCCGTGCACAGGTTGCGAGCAGCTCGGCGTCGTCCACCCCGCTGCCCGGCTCCGGCTCCACGATGGCGACGACTTCGCTCCCCCATCGCTCGCTCGGTCGCCCGACGACGATCACGTCACGGACGCCCGGGTGGTGGCGGACGGCAGCCTCCACCTCCTCGGCGAAGATCTTCTCGCCCCCCGAGTTGATCGTCACGGCGTCGCGGCCGAGGACCTCGACCGTGCCGTCTGCGTGCAGGCGCGCCCGATCGCCCGGGATCGTCAGACGCCTGCCGTCGATCGACCGAAACGTCGCAGCTGTCTTGGCCGGATCGTTCAGGTAGCCGAGGGGGATGCGCCCGGAACGAGCCAGCCAGCCCGTGCCCTCGTGCCCGGCCGGCAGCACCCTCGTGCGGGGCTCGTCGACCACGCACGTTTGCGGATCGGGGCGGAAGCGCACCAGGCGGCTCGTCCCCTCGCCCGGGCCGTTCACGGTGATGGCCAAGGGCCCCGCCTCGGACGAGCCCATCGTGTCGCGAATGCGCAACCCCGGCAGGCGGGCCATGATCGCTTCCTTCGACTTCGGCGAGAGGGCCGCCCCGCTCGAGGAGAGCACGACGAGTGAGGAGAGATCGCGGGGGCGGGCGTCCATGGCGTCGATGAGCGGCGCCGCGAACGCCTCCCCGGCGATGGTGAGCAGGCTGACCTGCTCGCGTTCGACCGTGTCGAGCACGTCGCCGGCATCGAAGCGATCGACGACGCTCTGGATGACCACGGTCCCGCCCGTGTGGAGCGCCTGGAAGCTCACCCACTGCCCCGTGCCGTGCATGAACGGTGCCGCCGACAGACCGCGCGCTCCCGTCCGGCCGACGGCGGCTTCGACCAGCTCATCGACCGATCTCCACTCACGCCCGCCCTCCCGGAAGTTGCGGCCTCCGAGAGAGGTCACGAAGATGTCAGCCTGGCGCCACAAGACTCCCTTCGGCTTGCCCGTCGTGCCGCCGGTGTAGAGCACGTACAGGTCGTCCGGCGACCACTCAACCTCTGGCCGCTCCGGCGAGGCCGAAGCCAAGGCGGTCTCGTAGTCGACGGCGCCGTCGCTGAGAGGGGCACCGCTGCCATCGGGTACCTGTAAGCGCAGCGGCTGCTCCATGATGCCCGCCTCGCAGAGCCTCGAAAGCGCCGCCTCCATCGAGGCGGCGAACTGTCCGTGGTACACGACGGCCCGAGGCGCCATGTCGGCCAGCAGCTCCTCCAGCTCACTTGTCACGTAGCGATAGTTGACGTTGCAGGGCGCCGCCCGAGCCTTCATGGCGCCGAGGATGGACTCGAGGTACTCGTGGCCGTTCAACAGGCAGATGGCGACACGGTCCTGACCCGCCTCGTGATCGGCGAGGGCCAGTCGCTCCGCGCCCACCGTGAGGCCGCCGGCACGAAGCACGTTCGCCAAGCGCCGTGTGCGCTCGGTCAGCTCCGCCCAGCTGAAGCGGCGCGCGGCCGAGACGATCGCCTCGCGGCCGCCCAGCCGTTCGGAGAGCGCTTCTTGCACCTCTGCGAGGTTGAACTCCATCAGGCGCCGTCCCGCTCGAGGTCGGCCGTGAGCGCTCCCAGGCTGGCGAGATGCTCGTGGTCGCCCGCCGGACACAGTCCGAACGGGTCGAGGTGAAGGGGGCGGATGCCGGCATTGCGGGCGCCTTCGACATCGAAGTGAACGCTGTCGCCGACAAAGACGCAGCGCTGTGGCGGAACCTCGAGAGCGTTGAGGGCAAGAGAGAAGATGCGCGGATCGGGTTTCTCGACGCCGACGACGTGGGAGTCGATCACGACCGCCACTTTCGCCATCTCCTCGCCCTCCAGCCCGCAGATGCGGTGCTCGAGGAGCAGCTGCTCCATCCTGCCCGTGGCGTTCGACACGATCCCCAGCTGCAGGCCGGCCGCCTCGAGGGCACGGAGGGCCTCGGCCGCCCCGGGAGCGGGTACCCAGTCCTCTGCGAGGTAGATGCGCTCGATCGATGCGAGAGCCTCGTCGATGCGGTCCTCGGGCACGCCGGCGCTGCGAGCGACGACGCGATCGACGAGAGGCCAGTCCGCCCGACCGAGGCGGTCGACCTCCCGCATGCCCGCATAGTGTGCCAGTCGGCAGGTGTCGTCGCCGGGGTGCGCTCCAAGGGGCGCCAGCACCTCCCTCATGCGCTTCGGGTCCGGGAGCACGAGGACACCGCCGGCGTCGAGCAGGACGGCGTCGATCGTGTCGTCGATGAGCATCCCTGCAGGCTACGGCCTCGTTCGCAGGGGGCTTCGCGCGCCGAAGGTCGTGGTACGTTCGCCGCGTGGCACTGATCCCGGCCTTGCGACGCCGGTGACTCACCACCATGGTTAGCCGAACGCCGGCACGGCATCAACGCACCTCCCACGGGTGGAGAGCCGCGTCGCTGCAATCCGGCCGTGCGGCGCTCGCACCCTTCCTCGTCTCGCGGGCGATCGTCGTCGGGGCGCTCGTGCTCGCCCGATTCCTCGTCACGGAGATACGGCCCCGCTCGCACGCCGCCGTCGTGTCGGCACATGCCGGCTTGCTCGGCGCAGATGCCAACTGGTACCGCCGAATCGCCGTGCTCGGATACGGCCGATCGGGCCGGACCTCCGTGCGCTTCTTCCCGCTCTACCCGCTCCTCACCCGAGCGCTGACCGCCCTGCCAGGCATCAGTGCCGACATCGGGCTGCTCGTGATCGCCAATGTTGCGGCTTTCGTCGCCCTCGCACTCATCCACCGACTCGTCGTCGTGGAGACCGGTGACAAAGAGACGGCGGCCCGCTCGGCATGGTGGCTGGCAATGCTCCCGGCCGCGTTCGTGCTCTCGATGGGCTACGCCGACTCGTTGCTGCTCGTCACGAGCCTCGCCATGTTCCTGGCGCTGCGTTCCGGTCGGTTCGCCGCCGCCGCCGCCGCCGGCGTGCTCACCGGCCTGTGCCGGCCAGTCGGCCTCCTGCTCGCCGTGCCGGCCCTCATCGAGGCGCTGCGCGGTCTGCGCCAGGTCCCGGTGCGTCAATGGTGGTGGAGGGTCGCCGCCGTGGTGTCGGCCCCCGCCGGCGCCGTCGCTTACCTGATCTGGTCAAAGGTGCACGACGGGAGCTTCTTCCTCCCCCTCTCGGCGCAGGTCTCGAGCTCGAATCGTGGCGGTCTGGCCGACCCGTTCACGACCGTCGCCAGCGACCTTCGCGATCTCGTCCACGGCGATCATCTCGGGACGGCGTTGCATGCCCCGTGGGCGATCTTCTTCGTGGCGATGGCCGTTGTCCTCTTGCGGCGGTGGCCGATCTCCTACGGCGCCTATGCGGCTGTCACGCTCGCCATCACGCTCACGGCTCCAAACCTCACGTCTTTCGAGCGCTACGCCCTCGGATGCTTCCCGTTCGCCCTTGCGGTCGCCACCCTGACGGCACATCGCCGCGTGTGTTGGGCGGCTCTCGCCGTCTCGGGTGCCGGCCTTCTCGGATACGCCCTCTTGGCGTTCCTCGGTGCCTATATACCCTGAAGCGCCGGGTGTGGCCCCAGCCGGCTCAGGACGTCTTGCCGAGGTTCTCGACGTAGGCCGGACGGCCGAGCAGGTACCCCTGACCGAGGTCGATGTGGAGCGATCGCAGCGTCTCGAGCTCTTCCTCGGTCTCGATCCCCTCGGCGAGGCTGAGGGCGCCGGCCTGGGCGGCGACGGAGCGGAAGGCTGTCACGATCGCCTGCCTGACGGGGTCGTGGTCCACTCCCCGAGTGACATCGGTGTCGATCTTGATGAAATCCGGCCGAATGTCGAGCATGTGTCGCAAACTGACGTCGGCGATGCCGGCATCGTCGACGGCGATGCGCACACCGGCCGACCGCAACTCGTCGATGGCGCCGGTGAATCGCTGGTAGTCCTCGACGGCGGCGTCCTCTTTGATCTCGAAGACCACCCGCTTGCGTTGCTTGGGTTTGATCAAGCTGCGCAACTCGGGCGAGCCGGCAGTGATCGGTGAGACGTTCAACGAGATGAAGACTCCAGCGGGCAGCTGGGCGAGCTGCGCGAGTGCAGCAGTCACGGCGACAATCTCGAGCTGCTGGGCAAGACCCTGGGCGGCTGCGGCTGCGAACCAACCCTGTGGCGACACGATCTCCTCATCGGGGAACCTCGCCAGGGCTTCGTAGCCGATGCACTCCCGAGTCCCGAGGTTCACGATCGGCTGGAACGCCATCTGAATCGAGTCGCCCTTGAGGATGCGGGGCACGTCCAGCCACGGCACTGCTTCCGAGGCCGTCGCCGCCAGGTCAGAGGACGCAGCAGCCGCAATTAGTTCCAGGTCAAGCCGCGAATCGTCGGTCACGAAGTCACTCCTTGCAGATTCCACAGCGTGAATCTTCTCACGCTCCGTGATCATCTCGCGCCATCTTGCCACGCGCGGTAGTGGTTGGTGAACGAATTACCCCTCGACGAGCCGGCGGAACTCCTCGTCTTGCACGCCGGCGGCCTGCTTGTCGGCAAGGTCCTCCAACCATTGTTGGGCCGGTACGTTCTGCATGGCCTCGACCATCTGCTTCGGTATGGCCTTCATCACATAGCCCGGCGGCATCGTCGGGTCCTGGCGACTCCTGCGAGCGAGGGCCGCCTCGGCGACGGGAGCCCACTTGGCCGCCTTGGCGGCGCTGGCGGCTTCGTCCCGTTCGGCGAATTCGGGCAGGACCTGCGCACCGAACAACTCGATCGACTCCATGATGTGCTCGTGGCGGTTCTTTCCCGCCTGCATGACGAAGATCAGCTGGTCGACGCCGGCGTCCTCGTAACGTCGCAGGAACTCCCGCAACTGGGCCGGCGTGCCGGTTGCCCCGCGCAAGCCGGTGACGTCCCCGGAGGCAACCTTGGCGCCAAGGGTGCCCATCCGACTGGCGACCGCGGCCTCAGGTGAATAGCCCATCTTTCCCCGCCGCTCCTGGAACTCCTCCCAAACGTTCGTCCTGGCGGGAACGTGGTCCCCGAAGACGTAGAAATGCGCCAACGAGTACCCGAAGAAATTGGCACCCTCGAGCCCGCGGGCGATGGCCACATCTTCGTCGTCGGCACACATCATGGGAGACACGCAGGCCACTTGTGGATTGACGGCGAGACCGACGGGGACGCACTTCTCCCGGAGGACGGCCTCGTAGTCATCCACCCATTTCTTGGCGTCGTCCGGCTCGATGAAGGCGAAGCTGAGGGCGCCGATCCCTTTCTCGGCGGCGAGCAAGATCGTGTCGCGACGGCTGCAGGCCACCCAGAGCGGCGGATGTGGCCGCTGTACGGGCTTCGGGACGACATTGCGGGGAGGCATCTTCACGAAACGGCCGTCCACGCCGCCGAAGGGGGTTTCGGTCATGCAGCGGATGGCGACCTCGAGGCCCTCCAGCCAGGCCTCCCGCTTGATGCCCGGATCGATGCCGAACCCACCCAACTCGGCCTCAGAAGACGACTCACCCGAACCGAACTCGACGCGGCCGTTCGACACGAGGTCCAACATGGCGACTCGCTCGGCCGTGCGGGCAGGGTGGTTGTAGGCCGGTGCCGTCTGGATGATCCCGTGCCCGATGCGCATGCGCCGTGTCCGCTGGCTGGCGGCCGCGAGAAAGACCTCCGGAGCGCTCGAGTGCGAGTACTCCTCCAGGAAGTGGTGCTCGACCTCCCAGAGGTACTGGATCCCCACGCGGTCGGCCAGCTCGATCTGTTCCAACGCGTCGTTGATGAGCTGCTGCTCGCTCTCCTGGCTCCAGGGACGGGGCAGTTGGTGCTCGTAGAAGATCCCGAACTTCACACCTGTCTCCGATCAGCCGAGGGGCAGCGGGCTGCCCGATGCGTCGAACCACTTGCTCGCTGCAGACGGGCTCCAGGCCCGCATCGCCTCCAGCACCGATGAGGCGTCCGAACCGGCTTGGATCACGGCCCGATGCTCCTGCCGCAGGAACCCTTCGGCCACGGCATGATCGAGAAACTCCAAGAAGGCGTCGTAGTAGCCGGCGACATTGAGCAGGCCTGTGGGCTTGCCGTGCAGGCCGAGCTGCGACCAGGTGAGGATCTCGGCGAGCTCCTCCAAGGTGCCGAGCCCTCCGGGGAGGGCTACAAAGCCGTCCGACAGCTCCGCCATCATGGCCTTGCGCTCGTGCATCGAGCCGACGACGCGGAGCTCGCTCAGGCCGCCATGGGCGATCTCGGCGTCCACGAGAAGGCCGGGAATCACGCCCACGACGCGTCCGCCGGCCTCGAGGGCGGTGTCGGCCAGCAGCCCCATGGCTCCGACGCGAGCACCGCCGTAGACGATGTCGATCCCCTCGCCGGCCAACGTACGTGCCAGGTGGCGGACGGCTTCGGCGTATTCCGGCGTCCGCCCGAGACTGGAGCCGCAGAAGACGCAGATCGACTTCACGGCATCACACTTGCAGAACGTGCGCCCTCGTGCCGGGTGCCTGTTCCACCCGGGAGAGCTCGCCGTAGCATGCCGGGCATGTCACGGCCCGGTCTCCCATCACGGCACCCGCCGGGTCGGCTCGGGCCCCCGAGCATGCAGCAGCGGTCCCACCCGGCGGGGCGACGCCTCCTCGTTGCGGCGGTCCTCGTGGCGACCTCGTTGTCGGCATGCAGCGCCGTTCACGACACACCTCCACCCAGCGCGACACCCACGGTGGCCGCCTTCCTCGCCGCCTGGTCGCATCGCAGCTGGGCAACGATGGAACGCCTCGTGTCCGACCCGCCATCCGACTTCGCATCGAGCAACGCCGCCGCCTTGAGCACGCTCCATGTCACCTCGGCGGCCTACCGCCTCGTGGCCGTGAGCACGAAGGGCTCGGGCGCCACCGCATCGGTGACCGAGACGCTGAAGCTGCCGGTCTTCGGCCACTTCGTGATCCACACGACGGTGAGGCTGTCGCTCGATCACGACGAGTGGAAGGTCCTCTGGTCGCCTGCGACGATCGACCCGGCCCTCGGTGCCACCGGGCGCTTCGGCTTCCGCTACACCTGGCCGCAGCGCGCCGCCATTCTCGCCTCCGACGGCACGCCCATCTCGCCCTCCCTCCCGACGTCGGTCGTCATCGGCCTCTACGGGACCTACATCAAGCGTCCCGCTCCGCTCACTCGCGCCCTCGTGGATGCCGGCGCCCCGGCGGGCGCCGTCCGGTCGGCCATCGCCGCCGCCAAGGCAGCCCCGACTGTCTTCGAGCCGGTCTTCACCGTCAGCTGGCTCACCTATGAACGTGTGCGGCCGGCTCTCTACCCGGTTCCCGGCGTCTTCTTCCACGCCGTCGGGGGCGGGCAGACATCGACACCGGCGCCCCTCGTGGGAGTCGTCGGATCGCTCGGTGCCATCACGAAAGCAGAGCTCAAGCACCTGGGGCCCCCGTACAGCGCAACGAGCATCGTCGGCCAAGGCGGAATCGAGCAAGCCGACGAGCGGGAGCTCGCCGGAACGCCGGGTGGTGTCATCTCGGCCGTGACCGGGGCGGGCAGGAACCGTCCGCTCGCCCGGTTCGCCCCGAGGCCCGGCAGAGCCGTGCGGACCACCATCAACCTGACGATCGAACAGGCCGCCGCCAACGCCTTGGCCTCGGCGCCGAACGAGGCGGCCCTTGTCGCCATCGACTCGGCCACGGGCGAGATCGTCGCCGCCGCCAACACCTCACAAGGCAGCGACCTTGCCCTCGAAGGAGCACAGCCGCCCGGCTCGACGATGAAGATGATCACGAGCACGGCATTGATCGACAAGGGCCTGACGCCGGCCTCGCCCGCCACCTGTCCTCCCGTCATCAACGTGGACGGTGAGAACCTCCACAACGCCGAGGCGAACGAGGGTCCCGTGCCGAACCTGCTCGCCGCCTTCACGGTCTCCTGCAACACGGCCTTCATCGGCCTCACGATGGCGAACCTGGACGACACGAGCCTCCACGACGCCGCCTCCCTCTTCCACATCGGCGGCGTCTGGGATCCGGGCCTGCCGGTCTTCACCGGGAGCGTGCCGGTCAACGACGGACAGACCGATCTGGCGGCAAGCGCCATCGGACAGGCCCGCGTTGTGCTCGACCCCCTCGACCTCGCCATGGTGGCGGCCGACATCGACACCGGAACCGTGCGCCTTCCCTGGATCGCCATCGGGGCGCCAACCCAGCACGCCCCCACTTCCTTCTTGTCGGGCGTCCTCGTCAGCGATCTCCACGAGATGATGCTCTCTGTCGTCGAGCACGGGACCGCCGCCGGCACCGGCCTCCCGCCCGGCACCTACGCCAAGACCGGGACGGCCGAGTACGGGACGAGCACGCCGTTGTCGCTCGATGCCTGGCTCGCCGGTTTCTACGGCAACATCGCCTTCGCCATGATCGACGTCGACTCCCCGGGCGACGGTGGTCCGGTGGACGGACCCATCGTGGCGCGATTCCTCGACGCCCTCGATCCCGCCGCGTAGCAGGCGGGGGATCAGACCTCTTCGGCCAACCGGGCGAAGGCCGAGGGCGGCGGGCCTTCTTCTAGGCGGCGGTGAATGATCGCCGAGCACTGCGCCGGCGTCATGGTCGAGGTGTCGATCTCGAGGTCGTAGATGCCGGGGATGTGAACCTCGTCCTGCCAGCGCAGCACCGGCTCGGGTATGGCAGGACCGGTGAAGGAGCAGTACAGCGGTGACGGCTCGCCGGCCTCACGCCGCTGCATGATCACCCCGAGGGGGCAGCGGACGCCGACGAACAGCACAGGCAGGCCCTGCAACCGTCGCGCCGCCTCGCGCAGGACGTGGAGGGGTTTCGAATAGTCCTCGTGATGCCCGACGTCGACCACGACGTTCAGCCCATGGCGGCTGTGAGCGGCGATGGCGTCGTAGAAGGCACCGTAGAGGGCGGGGATGAGCGCCTCGATCTCGGGGCGCTCGCCACCGGGACGCAAGCCCATGCCAGGGCGATAGCGCTCGGGCGTCACGTGTTGCGAGAACACGTCGACGCCGAGGTTCATCCACGGCCCCGCGAAGCTCTCCTGGATCTCCGCGACGATGCTGGACTTGCCCGAACGGGGTGCGCCGTTCAGGATCACGATCCGGCCGAGGTCCGTCACGTTCTCCATCATCGCAGTCGTGGCGCCGCCCCGTATCCCCGGCCACCGTTGTGGCGACGGCCGCCGGCGCACCTCTGGCGGGCTTGCGGCAACCGGCGAGTAGGGTCGCTGTCGGCCAGCTCCGGGAGCAGCGCGCTGAAGTTCGCCAGGAGCAACACCGAGGAGGGCGATCGTGAGCCAGGCCGAGGTGCTCAACGCACCGGCACCAACACCTACGGAGCACTTCGACGTGGTCATCGTCGGCGCCGGCATTTCCGGCGTCGGCGCTGCGTACCACCTCCAGCAGCAGTGTCCCGGCAAGAGCTTCGTAGTGCTCGAGGGTCTCGGGAGCTTCGGTGGAACCTGGCTCATCCACCGCTACCCGGGCATCCGGTCAGACAGCGACCTCTACACCTTCGGGTACCGGTTCAAGCCGTGGACGGGGCCGCCGATCGCCACGGCTGCCGAGATCTTGAAGTACATGGGTGAGGTCATCGAGGACAACGATCTCGCTCGGCATATCCGTTATCGCCATCGCATCTCGGCGGCCAGCTGGTCGAGCAGCGAGAACGAATGGACCGTCGAAGCCACCACTTCTGACAGCGGTGAGGAGCTCCGCTTCACTGCCGGCTTCCTGTGGATGTGCCAGGGCTACTACCGGCACTCGGAGGGATACACGCCGCAGTGGCCGGGGTTTGAGCGTTACACGGGCCAGATCGTGCACCCCCAGACCTGGCCCGACGATCTCGACTACGCCGGCAAGGAGGTCATCGTCATCGGTTCGGGAGCAACGACGGCCACGCTCGTGCCGGCAATAGCCGGGGACTGCGCACACGTCACGGTGCTGCAGCGATCACCTACTTACTTCTGGACCGGGCGCAACGTCAACGAAGTGGCCGACATGCTGCGCGAGCTCGAGATACCCGAGGAGTGGATCCACGAGATCGTTCGCCGCAAGATCCTGCACGACCAGGAGGCCGTCACTCGCTTGTCCTTCGAGGCTCCTGACTTCCTGCGGGACGAGCTGATCAAGGACGTCCGCGCCCATCTCCCGGCGGACTACGACGTGGAGACTCACTTCACGCCCCACTATCGGCCGTGGCGCCAGCGGCTCGCCTACGTGCCGGACGGCGACTTGTTCGAGGGGATCTCGTCGGGCAAGGCCTCCATGGTCACCGACGAGATCGAGTCGTTCACCGAGGATGGCATCCTGCTGAAGTCGGGAGGCGAGCTGACCGCCGACATCATCGTCACGGCCACCGGTTTCAACCTCAGTGTGCTCGGCGACATCGCCTTCACGATCGACGGCAAGCCGCTCGTGTTCTCGGACACCGTCACCTACCGCGGGATGCTGTTCACCGGCGTCCCGAACATGGCGTGGATCTTCGGATACTTCCGTGCCAGCTGGACGCTGCGCGCCGACATGGTGGCAGATTTCGTCTGCCGGTTGCTGAACCACATGGGTGAGCTGGGCAGCGCCAAGGTGACTCCCGCCCTGCGCCCGGAGGACGGCGGCATGCCCATCTTGTCGTGGATCGACCCGGACAACTTCAATCCCGGCTATCTCATGCGAAGCATGCACCTCTTGCCGCAGCGGGGCGACAAGTCCGAGTGGCAGCACAGCCAGGACTACTGGTCCGAGAAGGACATCCTGCCGAATGCCGACCTCGACGACGGTTGCCTCGTCTTCGAGTGAGCGGCATCGGCAGCGGCACCCGCGCGGCGGGCAGCGGCTTCAGCTCCTCGAGTAGTGCTCGATGATCATGCCGCCGGCGGTACCGGCGGTGTTCTCCCCTTCTCCAACGGCCCAGCAGTCCGATGCAGAAGGACAGCTCACACCGGTGAGCGACTGGAACCCGTGCAGAGGGCTCGGGCTCGTCTCTTTCGACCAGGCGGACCCGTTCCAGCCTTCTGTGAGCACGAGCGCCTCGTCCTGGCCGGAACCGCGTGAACCCACGGCCTGGCAGGAGTTGGCGGCCCCACAGCCGACGGCTTCCAACTCCGGGTAGTCCCCGGATCCGCCCAATGGGCTGCTGACGAGGCTGAAGGCGATGCCGTTCCAGCGCTCGACGAGCGGGCGGATGGGACGCAGGCCGCTGCCGTTCGCCTCCGTCTGACCGACGGCCCAGCACACGGTCGGAGAGTGCCCGGGCCGGCAGGTGACGCCGGCCAGTGACCCGCCGGCGGAGAGCTGCCCTGGTACGGCGATCCGCTTCCACGACACTCCGTTCCATCTCTCGGCGACGGCGTAGCCGACCCCGTGGACGGGCGTGGCGAAGCCGACGAGGAGGCAGTCATCAGGCGTGGCGCACGCCACACCGCTCGCCTGCGCAAACGACAGCGCCGCGGCGGGAGCGGCGACGACGTAGTGCCACGAGCCGTTGACGAGATGGAAGGTGACGACACGCGTGAGGTTGTTGGAGGATCCGACCGCCCAGCACTGGCCGATGGAGGGCTCACAGGCCACGGCGCCCAAGGCCCCTTGTGGCGCCGGGCTGGCAACGGCAGTCCAACCGCCGTGGGCGCCGTAGTGCTCGAGAAGGTTGCCGGCGTGGGTGCCGCTGCGCTGGCCCACGGCCCAACAGTTCGTCGCCGACAGACAACTCACGCCTGAGAGCTGATCGAGGGTGCCCGCTTGGGCGGGTGCTGCCGCCACGGCGTTCCAGCCGTGCCCGTTGTAGTGCTCGATGAGGGCCGGCCCGGAGTGCGACGAAGACGTCTTGAAGCGGTTGCCAACAGCCCAACAATCCGAGCTCGTGACGCAGGTGACGCCGACGAGCGAAGTGATCGACGCCCCAGCAACGGTGGGAGTGCTGGCTGACCAGATTGGACCAGCCACCGGGGCCGCGGCGGCTGGAAGGACCGCCGCCAGGGTGGCGGCGAGAAGGCTTGCGGCGATCAATGCAACGGAGCGGAGCCTCGACATGGAACGCATGCTGTCACAACGAAGTTGGCGCTGCTGTCTTGGCCCCTTGACCACGCCATTGCCTCCTTGGACGACGATCTGCAACCTGAGAATCTTCGGGGTGAGGGAGCCTCCGCCGCCGAGGTCCCTCGGGGGTGCCATACGCCGTAGTAAGCATGCACATACGAGGGAGCGCCTTCGAGGGCCGAACTCGGCGGTGCAGAGGAGGCAAAGATGGGCCACGCAGTCGGACGCAGCCGTTCCATCGTGACGCGCAGGTCGTTCTCCAAGCTCCTGTTGTTCTCTCTGCTCGCCGTCGGCCTCCTGCTCCCATCGGTTGCCGGCTTCGCCGTCGAGGCGGCGACGGCCGCCCCTCATGCCCGCGTCCCGCAAGCGGATCCGGGAAACGCTGTCATTCCCAACTCGGGCTTCACCGACTTCGCCGACGTCGAGATGCCGCCAACCGACGACGGTAGCTGGCCGGTGACGGGCGCTCCCGAGCCATACCCCTTCGGCTTCGACGTCAACTTCTACGGCACGCAATACAGCGGCGCCTATGTCAATGCCAACGGCAACATCACGTTCGGCGGCCCCTTGTCCACCTACACACCCTTCGGTCTTGCCAGCGCCGGCGCGGTGATCATTGCGCCGTTCTTTGCTGACGTCGACACCAACGCCGGCAACACGATCAACATCGGCACGGGAGAGCTGGACGGGAACAAGGTGTTCGTCGTGAACTGGCCCGGCGTCGGTTGCTACGACACCGACTCGGTCACGGACAATTTCCAGGTCGTCCTCATCGACAGACCAGACCTTGGAACCGGTGTGAACGGTGACGACTATCAGATCGAGTTCAATTACGACTCCATCCAGTGGGACGCCGGCCAGGCGAGCGGCGGCAACGCAAGTTGTACAGGTGCGCCGTCGGAGGATTCAGCGACGGTCGGCTACTCGAACGGCACCTCGACGCCGGGTGACTCCTTCCAGCTCGCAGGGTCCCAAGACAGCGGCGCCTTCCTCGACACCAACACGACGACCGGCCTCATCTACAACGACCTGAACAGTGACGTCCCCGGCCGCTATGTCTTCACCATCGAGAACGGTCAGCCGCCGGCACCCACGTCGATCGACACCTCGCTCTCCGGTGGCGGCCAGAGCGGCTCGAGCATCTCGGTCCCACCCGGCACGGACGTGACCGACTCCGCCACGCTCTCCGGGGCGAACGCCGCCACAGCGGGTGGAACCGTCACCTACACCGTCTACTCCGACGACGCCTGCACGGTGCCGGCCGCTTCCGGCGGAACCGTCGACGTCAGCGCTGGAAGCGTGCCGGCCTCGAATCCAGTGACCCTGTCGAGTGTCGGTACCTACTACTGGCAGGCGGCATACTCCGGTGATGCGCTCGACAATGCGTCGACGAGCTCCTGCTCGGAGGTGGAGAACGTAGTGCGCTCAGGGACTTCGACGAGCACGGCGGTCTTCGATGCCAGCAGCGGCACACCGTGGGCAGGCACGGAAGTGACCGGGGCATCCGCCTACGACACCGCTGCCGTCGGCCTCGGGGATCTCGAAGCGGTGCGTCGTGGCACCGATCCGAGACTGCGGCCCGAGACCTACGCCGGCCCGACGGGCTCGGTCACCTACAGCTTCTACGACAACGGCACCTGCTCGGGCGATGCCGCCACGACCGACACCGAGGATCTCTCCGACGGCGCCGTCCCCAACTCCGCCACGACGGCCGCCTT
>Ga0181523_10001074_pt1 | contig 29939 bp, 26 predicted proteins | sample PEATcosm2014_Bin_43_FD_119752 | JGI IMG/M metagenome (GOLD analysis project Ga0181523, IMG submission 119752) | Peatland microbial communities from MTU Mesocosm Facility, Houghton, MI, USA - PEATcosm2014_Bin05_30_metaG | ecosystem: Environmental > Terrestrial > Soil > Wetlands > Peat | place... | reverse complement strand
CTGGAAGGCAATCCAGAAATACCGTTCTTCCGTGATCGGCGAGGGCGTGGCCAAGTTCAATCTGAAGGACGCGCGCGATCTGGTCGTACTCGCGACCGGCAACGCCTACCTGCAGGCGATTGCCGGGGCAGCCCGCGTGGAAACCGCGCAGGCGCAGGTGGATTCGGCGCGCGCTCTCTACCAGAAAGCGGTGGCGCAGCAGCAGGCGGGCGTGGCGCCGGCCATCGACACGCTGCGGGCGCAGGTTGAATACCAGGCGCGTCAACAGCAACTAATCGTGGCTACGAATGACTTCGCGAAGCAGAAGATCTCGCTGGCACGCGTGATCGGACTGGCGTCCGGCCAGGAATTCGAATTGGCCGATAAGGCTCCTTATGAGGCTTTTCCCATCCCCGATCTGGAGGCCACCTTGCAGCGCGCGTATTCTCTGCGCTCCGATTACAAAGCGGCGCGCGACCGCCTGGCCGCCGCGCAACTGGAGCGCAGCGCCGCCACTGCCGGATATTTTCCCACCATCGATATGGCGGTAAACTTTGGCGAAATCGGAGCGGCTCCTGCGGATGTGCTGCCCACATACGCCGTCGTCGGCACGCTGAACATTCCGATCTTCCAGGGTGGCAGGGTTCATGGAGATGTGCTGAAGGCCGAAGCCAGCTTGCGGCAGGCGCAGGCGCAGATGGCGGATGTCCGCGCTCAGATCGATCAGGATATCCGCAACGCCCTGCTCGACCTCAAGTCGTCCAGCGATCAGGTGGAAGTCGCCCAGAGTTCGGTGAATCTTGCCGAACAGGCGCTCACCCAATCGCAGGACCGTTTCTCCGCCGGGGTCACCGACAACCTGGAAGTGGTTCAGGCGCAGGAAGCGGTGGCTTCCGCGCACGAGAGCTTGATCTCGAGCCTTTATCTTCACAACCTCGCCAAAGTGTCCTTTGCCCGAGCCCTGGGGCGCGCCGAAGAGGGCGTCCGCGAATACTTGAAAGGGAAGTAACCAATGGAACCAAGCAGCACCGTTATCGCCGAGCCCAAGCCGCAAGCAGGAGCCGGCGCACCTCAGCCCACACTTTCGTCGCCGCCGGACAGCGAATCCCTCTATCAGCGGCGGGACGCGATTTTGAGCCATCCGCGCACAAGGGTCGGACTCGTTGTCGCCAGCCTCGTGATTCTGATTGCTGTTTTCTTTTTGTGGCGCTATTTCGGAAGCTACGAATCCACCGACGACGCGCAGATCGACGGCCATGTGAACTCGGTGAGCGCGCGCGTCAGCGGCCATGTGATCAAGCTCAACGTCGAAGACAACCAGTACGTCGAGAAGGGAACAGTGCTGGTGGAAATCGACCCTGCCGACTACGAAGTTGCGGTCGCGCAGGCGCGCGCCATATACGCCGACGCCCAGGCGCAGGCCGCAGCCGCTGGAATTAACGTCCCCATCACCAATGTGAGCACTGCGAGCCAGGTAAGCGGGGCACAGGCCGGCGTCTCCATGGCGAAGGCTGGAATCGCGGCCGCCCGCCAGCAACTGGAAGCGGCCAAGTCGCAGGTTGTGGAAGCGGAAGCCAACAACACCAAAGCGCAGAACGATCTTGTGCGCTACAAGCAGCTGATCGACAAGCAGGAGATTTCGCAGCAACAGTACGATCAAGCCGTGGCCGGCGCCCAGGCCGCAGCCGCAACCGTGCAAGCGGCCCGCGCCCGCGCCGATGCTCTCGCGGCCCAGATCGAACAGGCGGAGGACAGGCTGGCGCAGGCCGGCGCCGAGCTTCGCACCGCCGACACCGCGCCCGAAACCATGCGGGTCACGCGCGCCCGCGCCCTTTCCGCCGAAGCAAATGCCGATCGCAGAAAGGCCGAATTGGATCAGGCGGAACTGAATCTCCAGTACACCAAAGTGACGGCGCCGGTCAGTGGAGCGGTCAGCAACCGCATGGTCGAAGTTGGTCAAAACGTGCAGCCCGGCCAGGAGATGATGAAGGTAATCCCGCTCGGCGAGGGAGATCTATGGGTCACGGCGAACTTCAAGGAGACGCAACTCGCGAAGATGAAACCCGGTTTGCCGGCTGAGATTGCGGTGGACGCGACCGGGCGGACCTACAAAGGGCATGTCGATTCCATCGCCGGCGCCAGTGGAGCCCGCTTCAGCCTGCTGCCGCCGGAAAACGCCACCGGCAACTACGTCAAAGTGGTGCAACGCATTCCGGTGAAGATCGTGTTCGAGAAGGGCGAGACCAACGGGCACGACCTTCGCCCCGGAATGTCGGTGGTGCCGAAGGTCTGGACTAAATAGGTTTCAAGGTTTCAAAGTTTCAGGGTTTCAAAGTCAGACCGTACTTCTCTGGAGTTAGCTTTGAAACCCTGAAACCCTGAAACCTTGAAACTTTGAAACATGGGTTTCCATAACAATGGGCGCTGCTGCGATCACCATGAATGACGCCGCCGAATGGCGTTCCCCGGTCAATCCGTGGGTTATCGCTCTCGTGGTAACGCTGGCCACGTTCATGGAGGTGCTCGACACCAGCATCGCCAACGTAGCCCTGCCCCATGTTGCGGGCAGTCTTTCGGCGGGTCAGGACGAGAGTACGTGGATCTTGACGTCCTATCTGGTATCGAATGCCATCGTGCTGCCGTTGAGCGGCTGGCTGTCTTCGATCCTTGGCCGCAAGCGTTTTTACATGGGCTGTGTCGTCGTGTTCACGCTCAGTTCGTTCTTGTGCGGACTCGCGCCCAATCTCGGCATGCTGATCGTCTTCCGCATTCTTCAGGGAGCGGGCGGCGGAGGTTTGCAACCGAGTTCGCAGGCCATCCTGGTCGATACCTTTCCTCCCGCCAAACGCGGCATGGCATTCGCCGTCTACGGCATCGCGGTGGTGGTGGCTCCGGCCATCGGTCCCACGCTCGGCGGTTGGATCACCGACGACTTCAGCTGGCGCTGGATTTTCTTCATCAATATCCCAGTCGGCATTCTTTCGCTTTTGCTGACGCAACGGCTCATCCAGGATCCTCCCTACCTCAGGCGCCGCAAGCTGAGCGAAACCAAAATCGACTACATCGGACTCGGCCTGGTCGCGCTCGGCCTGGGGACGCTGCAGGTGATCCTCGACAAAGGACAGCGCGAAGACTGGTTCGAGTCGCACTTCATCGTGGGCTTGAGCGTGGTCTCCGCCGTCTCGCTGATCTTCGTCGTCTTTTGGGAGTGGAACCACAAAGACCCCATCGTCGACCTGCATTTATTTCGCGAGCGCAGCTTCGCCACCTCCAACTTTCTGATGTTCATGCTGGGATTTGTCCTGCTCGGCAGCACCTTGCTCTTGCCGCTGTTCATGCAGACGATGTTGGGCTACACTGCCGAACGCTCCGGGCTGGCACTCATGCCGGGCGGTTTCGCCATCATGCTGATGATGCCGATTGTTGGATTTATGCTTTCGCGCTACAGCCCGCGCTGGATGCTGCTATTTGGCTTGCCCATGCTCTCGTTTTCGCTGTTCCATATGGCGACCTTCGACCTGAGCGTGGATTTCCACGCCATGATCATGGCGCGCGTCTACCAGGCGGTCGGACTGTCGTGTCTGTTCATGCCCATTAACATCGCCGCCTATGCCTCTCTGCCGCGCGAGAAGAACAATGCCGCGTCCGGCTTGATGAATCTCGCCAGAAATATTGGCGGCAGCTTCGGGATTTCTTTTGTCACCACCGGCCTGTCTCGCCGCGCTCAGTTTCACCAGGTGCGGCTGGTGGAAAAGTTGAGCGCCGCCAATCCGCAGTTTCAGTCGGCGCTGCACGGGATGACGAATGCTTTCGCGGGCGGCGGCGCTGGGCCCGGCTCCGGAGGCGGTTCCGCGCAGCAGCATGCCTATGCGTTGATGCAGGCGAATGTGGTCCAGCAGTCGACCATGCTGGCCTACATCGACAATTTCTGGGTGCTCGCGGTCCTGATTCTTTGCATGATCCCTTTTGCGTTCTTGATCAAGAACGCGAAGCCCGGAGGCGAGATCGTAGCTCACTAGTGGAGCAGCGGGCGTCTCCGCCCGGACGGGCGAGGCGCCCGTCTCTCCACCGTAGGACGGAAGGAGGTTCGCAATGATTCGCATCGTGACTCTGGAACGCGAATTCGGCAGCGGTTGCGGGGCCATTGCCACCGAATTGGCCCGCCAGTTGGGCTGGAAACTGTGGGACCGGCAACTGACCAGCCAGATCGCCCAGCGCGCGCAGGTGAAGGAATCGGCGGTGGCCTTGTGCGATGAGCGTCTCGACAGCCGCCTCTATCGTTTAGCGAAAGCCTTCTGGCGGGGCAGTTACGAACGGGGCATTTCTCTGGATGCCTCGCATGCGTTCGATACGGACCGCATGATGATCATGGTGGGCGAGATCATGGCCACGATCGCGACGGAAGGCAATGCGGTGATTGTCGGCCGTGGCGCTCCCTTTTTCCTGCGCGAACGCGAGGATACTTTCCGCGTCTTTACCTACGCTCCGCGCGATGAAAAGATCCGTCGACTGGTCGCGATAGGCAAGAGCCGCGAAGAGGCCGAAGACCTGGTCGAGAACGTGGACAAGGAGCGGAGCGCCTACATCAAACACTACTTCAACGCCGAATGGCCGACGCGCTCCCTCTATCACCTGATGATCAATACGGTAGTCGGAGACGAGAACGTAATCGCCGCGATTCTGAACGGCATGAAGACCGCGGCTCATTCCGCCGAGCCGAGCCTCCGCGGCGTTCGCTGAAGAACTCACAAATCCGCGCGGCTTATTCAAGTTCGCCCGCGCCTCGGCGTTATAAGATAGGCGCACAGGATGGAGCCGATTCCGCAAGTGGCAGCTTCCGATTCGTATCCCCCGGTCCAGGAGGAAGTGGCGCGGCTCGCCGGCTTGCCGGAAGTGCGCGCGGCATTCGACCGCTTCCGCTCGCAGGAATCGCAGTTTGCCCTCTGGCAGATGGAGGCGACGCGGCTGGCCGCTCCTCCATTCGGCGAGGCCGTGCGCGGCGCCTGGTTGGCCGACCGTTTTCGCGAACTCGGGCTCGTCGACGTGCAAGTGGATGAAGTCGGCAACGTGTTCGGCGTTCGGCCCGGCTACGGCAGCCGTTTCGTCGCGCTCAGCGCGCACATCGATACGGTGTTCCCGGCCACAACCCCCTTGAACATCCGGCAAGAGGGCAGCCGGTTGTATGGCCCCGGAGTTTCCGACAACGGCGCGGGCATTGCGGCGATGCTGGCCGTGGCCAGCGTGCTCGGGAGCGCGCGGGTTTCGCACGCGCTGCCGTTCTTATTCATCGGCAACGTCGGGGAAGAAGGCGAAGGCGATCTGCGCGGCATGCGGCACGTTTTCGCGACGCCGCGCTGGCGCGACGCGATCGCCTACAGCGTGATTGTCGATGGGGCCGGAACCGACACGGTGGTGGCCGAGGCCCTGGGCAGCCGCCGCTTCGAGGTGATCGTCCGTGGTCCGGGAGGGCACTCGTGGAGCGACTTCGGCGCGCCCAATCCGATTATTGTCCTCTCCCGTGCCATCGAGGTCTTCAGTCGAACGCCGGTGCCGGCCTCGCCCAAGACAACGTTCAATGTCGGCGTGATTCGCGGCGGGACTTCCGTGAATTCGATTCCGGAATCCGCCAGCATGCGAGTCGATCTGCGCTCCACGTCGACGGCGGAAATCGACCGACTGGAGCAGGCGCTGCGCTCCGCGCTGGAGCAGGCAATTGCCGCGGAGAATCGGGCCGCCGCGCAGCAGAAAGCGCGAAAACCGCAGCTGCTGCAGAGCGAAGTGGTCGAGATCGGGAATCGTCCGGCAGGCGAACTGGCCCCGGAGGCAAGGCTTCTGAAAGTGATTCGCGCCGTGGATGCCCAGTTGGGCAACACGGCGCAGGTGCAGCGCGCCTCGACCGACGCCAACATTCCACTTTCGCTGGGCCGCGAGGCCATCGCCATCGGCGGAGGCGGCGGTGGAGGCGGCGCGCACACGTTGCAAGAATGGTTCGACTGCAATGGACGAGACCTGGGACTAAGGCGCATCCTGCTTACAATGCTGACACTGTCGGGAGTAGGAGAATAATGTCGATGACGCGAATCGCTCCGATTTTGCTGCTGGCTGTGGCGTCGGGCGTGGCGGCGCAGAGCGGCGCGTCGGCACCGAGCACTCAAAAGCCGAAAGCGGACCTGATCTTTACCCACGGCAACGTTTACACCGGAGTGGTCGATGTGGCGGCGTCCTTAGGCGCGGGCAAGCGCTCGGAGGCGCTGGCCGTCCTGGGCGACCGCATCCTCGCCGTAGGCACGCGCGACGAGATCATGAAGTTGAAAGGTCCGGAAACGAAGATCGTGGATCTCGAGGGCCACTTCGTCATGCCCGGATTCAATGACGCCCACATGCACCTGGCCAGCGCCGGTCTGGAGAAGATGAACGTGGACCTGGTCGGCGTGAAGACGCTGGACGAATTCCGCGACCGCATCCTGGCCAAGGCCGAAAAAGCGGAGCCCGGAGAATGGATCGTGGGTGAAGGCTGGGACGAAACTCTCTGGCCGGTCAAGGTTCTGCCTACGCGCTGGGATGTTGACGAAGTGAGCGGCAGCCATCCGGTTTTTCTGCGGCGCGTGGACGGGCATATCGCGGTGGCCAACACGCGGGCCTTGCAATTGGCGAGCATCACTGTCGCCACGCGCGATCCCGACGGTGGAAAGATCGATCGCGATGAAGGAGGCACGCCCACCGGCATTCTGCGCGAGAAAGCGCAAGACGCGGTCGACGCGGTGATTCCCAAACCGACGCACGACAAGCGCCGGCAAGCCATCGAACTGGCGCTTGCGGACCTGGCGAGTCACGGCATCACCTCCGCCCAGGACTACTCGCAATGGGAAGATTTTCAGATTTACGAGGAACTCGAACGCGAAGGAAAACTGACTGCAAGAATTTCCGAGTGGCTGCCTTTCGACGACTCGATCGAGGAGTTGAACAAGAAGCGCGACTCGCATCCCACGTCCGACACCATGCTCCACACCGGGATGCTGAAGGGCTTCATGGATGGCTCCCTCGGCTCAAAGACGGCCGCGCTGCTCGATCCCTACAGCGACGATCAGAAAAACAGCGGCCTGCCGCAATACGAAGTGGCCAAGCTGAATGCGATGACCAGGGAGCGAGTGCTGGCGGGATATCAGATCGGTTTCCACGCCATCGGCGACAAAGGAGTGCAGATGGCGCTCGACGCCTTCGCCGAGGCGGAGAAGGCGGCCAAAGAAGCCAATGTGAAAGCGGCGGATGGTGGTGCCGATTACCGGCTTCGCGTCGAGCATGCGCAGGTCACCACGCCGCAGCAGATCCAGCGTTTCAAGGATCTGAAGGTGATTGCGTCCATGCAGCCCAGCCACCTGCTCACGGATATGAACTGGGCCGAGTCGCGTCTGGGGCCGGCGCGCGCCGCGCATTCCTACGCGTGGGCTGAATTCCTTCGGCGCGGGGTGGTGCTGGCCTTTGGCACGGATTATCCAGTCGAACCCGTCACGCCATTTCGCGGAATCTACGCGGCTCTTACCCGCATGAGCGAAGACGGAAGGAAGAGTTACTATCCCGCGCAGAAACTGAATATCGAGCAGACGATCGCCGCCTACACTACAGGCTCGGCTTTTGCCGAGTTTGCCGAAAAGCAAAAGGGCAAGCTGGAGCCGGGCATGCTGGCCGACTTTGTAGTTCTCGATCGCGACATTACCGCAGCCCTGCCGCCGAAAATCCTCGAGACGAAAGTCCTACGTACCGTGGTCGGCGGCAAGACCGTGTACGAAGCCAAGTAGAATCGGGTCATCTGACCATCGGGTCATCGGGTGATCTGAAACCAGGCTCGCAATAGTCCGGTTGATTCAGACGACCCGATGGCCCGATCACCCGATGGTGAGATGACCCGATCACCCGATGACCCGATCACCCGATGGCGAGAGCGGGAACGCGCATTCCTGATCGGTGCCCCTCTGGCCATTGTCCCGGCGTTGGTTTTCCTTCCCGCCGTGGTGTTTCTGATTGTCTTTCCCCAGGTGGCGCACGGGCGGCTGATCGGGCTGCTCGTGCTGCCGGTGTGCGTCGTGTCGGGCAGTTTCGGACTGTGGAAGCTTGCGCTGGGCGCGGTCGAGAAGCCTTGGGGAATCTTCAACGTCTTAAGTTTTGCGGCGCTCTTGGTTTTGCTGGTCATCGCCAGCTATACCGGATTGTTCCTGGCGCTTATGACGCTGAAGCTGTAGCGCGGTTGTGTGGTGACGGGGCTCCGCCCCGTCCCGGCGGAGCAGAGCCCCGCCACCACAACATTCTCGCCTACTTGTGAACGCGAGCCATGTTTTCTGCGTCTAATCATTTAGCGCCCTTCGAACCGATCCCCGCCTGGGGTCGAAGGTATAATAAAAAATTAGGCAGTTTCAGGAGGTAAGAAATGGATTCGCGCGAAAGCGCCTTTTGGGTGCGCCTCAAGGCCAACCGTTGGGCGTACACCTTGACGATTCTGGCGACGCTGGCGGTTGGAATTCTGATTGGCACGGTTGTCTCCTACGGAGTGAAAGGCAAGGAGGGGCAGAAGTCGTCGGATGCGGCTCCGCTGACCATCCCCGCACCGCAACAGCTCTCCACCGCCTTCTCCCAGATTTCCAAGCAGCTCGAGCCGAGCGTGGTGAACATCAATACCGAGTCCACCATCAAGAACCCTCACCGTCGCGGGCGCTCTGTGCGTCCCGATCCGGATGAGCAAGATCAGGGCAACGGCGACGAAGACGCTCCGTTCCAGGATTTCTTTGATAAGTTCTTCGGCGGCCAGGGCGGAGAAGCGGGCACCATCCGCCAACGCTCGCTCGGGTCCGGCGTGATTGTGGATGCGAAGGGCTACATTGTCACCAACCGTCACGTAGTCGAAAAGGCCGATCGCATTCGCGTGAAGTTGCAGGATGAAAGTCCGGCCTCCCCGGGTCATGATGCCAAGCTAGTCGGCATGGATCAGGAAACCGATCTGGCGGTGATCAAGATCGATGTCGATCACCCGCTGCCGGCCGCGAAACTCGGCAACTCCGACGGCATGGAAGTTGGCGACTGGGTGCTGGCCATCGGCAGTCCCTTCGGACTGCAGGAAACCGTGACTGCGGGCATCGTGTCGGCCAAGGGACGCAACATCGTTCCTAACCGGCAGTTCCAGTCTTTTATCCAGACGGATGCCGCCATCAACCCCGGCAATTCCGGCGGGCCGCTGGTGAATATGGCCGGCGAAGTCATCGGCATCAACACCGCCATCCTTACCGAGACCAGTTCTTACGCGGGCGTGGGATTTGCCATGCCTTCGAACACCGTGGCGCAGGTCTACAACCAGTTGATCGGTCCGGACCACCGGGTGGCTCGTGGGTCCATCGGCATCGAGTTCTCCGGCCAGCCGAACCCGGCCATCGCGCACATTTACGGATCGGGTGTAACCGTGTCGAACGTGGTATCGGGAAGTCCGGCCGACGAGGCGGGCCTGAAGATCGGCGACACCATCACCTCGGTCGATGGCAAGGACGTGAAAACCGGCGACGATCTGGTGGAGGACATCGCTTCCCGCAAGCCGGGCTCGAAGGCCAAGCTGGCCTTTGTTCGCAACGGCAAGAAGCAAGAAGCGACGGTCAGCATTGCCGATCGTTCGAAACTGTTCGCTTCCCGCCTGGGCGAAGAAGATGAAAACCAGAGCGAGGAAGCGCCCAAGGCCAGCAAGTTTGGAGTTACGGTGCGCAGCATCACTCCCGATCTGGCTGATCGCCTCGGCATTGCCGCAGGCAAGGGCGTGGTCGTGCAGGACGTGAAGCAGGGATCGTTTGCCGAGGATGTCGGGTTGAATCGCGGCGACGTGGTCCTGGAAGTGAACAAGCAGCCGGTGAACGGTCCCGACGACTTTGCCAAGATCGAGTCGTCCCTGAAGAGCGGGCAGGATGTCGTGTTCCTGGTGCGCCCGCGAGGTTCCAGGCCTCAGGATGGAACGATTTTCTTGGCAGGTACACTTCCGTAACCGGCAAAAACTCCGGCGAGACTGGCACTTCGTCCCCGTTTCGAGGACGATAGAGACGGCCAGTCTCGCCGGTTTTTTGTTGGGCGCGAGACTATCGGCCCTGTGGTAGTGGTACAGGTACGGTCCGCATCAGGGTATCGCTTTAGCGATACCGTAAGGTCGTCGATATCAGACGCCCTTTGGGGGCTGGGCGGCAGCGGGTTGGAGTTCACCGGCGTCCGCCTGACGGAAGATTGAAGATCCAAGAACATGCAACGACCTGATCAAATTCGGCGCTGGCGACGGATGGGGCTTTGCAGCCTGCTCTGCTTGGCTGTGCCCGGTTTCGCCATCGCGCAGACGGAGACAGCGACTCCGCCCAAGAAGCCGCAGACCTCCACTGCGCCCGCCGCGAAAACAACGCAGCACACCACCGGGCAAGCGACCGCCAAGCACGCGCCCGCCAAGCACACCGCAACTCACACCTCAACCCAGAAGAGCCGAAGCGCGCGCGGCAAGAGGATCGCGAAGAAGCGCGGCCAGCAGGCGATTGACTCGGCTCGCGCCCGCGAAATTCAGACCGCGCTCATCCGCGAGCACTATCTGCAAGGGGAGCCTTCGGGAACGTGGGACGCCGCCACCCAGGCCGCGATGCAGCGCTACCAGGCCGATCACGGATGGCAGTCGAAGACCACGCCAGATTCCCGAGCCCTGATCAAACTCGGATTAGGCCCCAGTCACGATCACCTGCTAAATCCGGAAAGTGCCATGACGACGCCCGCCGCGCCCGCGCCGGGCGACCCGAAAGCCGCCGCCAATCAGACCCCGGCGGACAACAACCTGCCAAAAAACTAGTAGCGCCGGCATCTTGCCGGCTGTCCCGCCCTAGGTTCGGCGGGCGAGGCGCCCGCCGGACAGTCGCAGGGACGGCGGCGGTACTCTCAGCAGTAAAACGGTACAATCATGCGGCCACGGTATTAGAGCCTTGTTTCAGAAACCAGTCTCAAGGAAAAGACAGGCAAAAGAAATCGGCCGCGGGATGGGGCGCTGCAGCGACGAGCGTCTGCGCGCGGTCTACAAGCGGCCGAGGTGTTGCCAGAGTGCTATCTAGGATTCCCAGGGGATTACTGCTTGCTTGCTTCGGGCGCCGGGGTCTTAGCCGGGGTTGACGTCTTGCTGTACACGATCTTCTTCGTCCCGCCGTCACAAGTACCGACCACCTTACCGTCCACTTCCTTGTCCTTTGCCACGATTTCGAGCGTGTACGTCTTCACGCCGTTCGCTTCCACTTTCTTTGCGATTTCAGCCTTCAGCTCTTCACAGGGCTTGGGCCCTTGTGCGTAAGCGAACGCCGACGCAAATAACAGAACGGCAACTGTAGCTAACATTCTCATTGTGCAATCTCCTTCGCTGGGATGCCAGGTTCATGACGGAGCATATCACTAGCGATAAGAGTTCTTGTGGTTACGCCAGTCACTTACGCAGATAGCTGATCGCTTGCCGTCCGATTCTCACTAATCCAGCACCGGCCGCGGGCAATAAGGGATCGGCAACCCCCTGACAATCGCCCCCGGATTGCCCTCGACCAGCGCGTCTGCGTACTCGCCTCCCACGATTTTCTCCGCCACGTCGCGAGCCGCGGAAAGATTCGGAATCCGGCGCTTGGTGTCGTGAGCGTCGGTGGCAAGAACGTGGACGGCCGAGCGGTCAAGCAGCCAGCGCACGATGATTTCGGGCCGCTCTCCCCAAAACCCCGTCAGCGCCGACGCCGTCACCTGAATCAGACAGCCCTGCTCCGCCCATTCCAGAATGCGCTGCGGCGATTGCTGCAGAATCGGGTTCCGTTCGGGATGAGTCAGGATCGGCGTAAGCTCGCGATCTCCCAGGCGAGTGAAACACTCGGAAAGCCGCGTCGGGACGCTGAAGTTGCTGAGCTCAACCAGCAGATAGTTGGTTTCGCCGATCGTGTAAGTGTGCGGCTGCTCGAGCACGCGTTCCAGATTTTCGAATGAAAGATGAAAATCGCAGCCCAGACTTAATTGCAATTCCAGCGTGGGACCGATTTTTTCCCGCACCTGTTCGCGTAGCTGGCCGAGAAGCCCCGAGAGGTACGCGCGATCATAGGCGTAGCGATCGTTGGCGTGCGGAGTGGCGACGCTGTGAGTAATGCCGTCGGCGGCCGCCATGCGGCACATTTCGACAGCTACATCCCAGGACTTGGGGCCGTCGTCGACCTCGGGCAGAAGGTGGCAGTGGATGTCGATCACGACGTAATCGATTAGAACACATCCTGCATTGATCGGGTCATCGGGTGATCGGGCCATCGGCTGATCGAAAAGCAAGAGCCCTCGAGTTTTCGATGGCCCGATCATCCGATGACCCGATGCAGTTGCGTTCCCCCTGCCTTCTCGTGCACGATAGTACACACGACATTTTCATTCTGACCTTGGATATTGAGGAGCAGGTTCGCAAATGAGCTTTCGAAGTGCGGCGCGTGCCGCGGTGGCAGGTCAAAGTTGTTTTCCCCGAACCCCGGTGGCCGTCGTCGTTATCGCCATCGTTATCCTGGCCGGACTTTCCCTCTCTTGCGCCAACAGCAGTCGGCCCACCCAGACGGAGCCGAGCCATAACGCCTACGTGACCCTGCCCGCGAAGGGCACCGTGCTTTTGATGCAGATCAACAGCGCAACCGGTTTCATCACCATTGGGGCGCAGACGCCGCCAGAGGAGGATTATTCGCCCACCGGCCTGGCGTTGCTCCCGTCGAAGAAGTTTCTCTACGTGGCCAATTCCCGGGCCAACACGATCTCGATTTTCAACGTCGCCCCCAATGGGACGTTGACCCTCAGTGGCACTCCGACGCCGGCTGGCGGTACGGGTCCGAATGTGGCCGTCATCGACCCCTCAGGCCAGTACTTGTTAGTGACCAATACTTTCACTAACAACATTTCCGTTTTCTCCATCGATGCCGGCACGGGAGCCTTGTCGGCGATCGCCGGATCGCCCTTCGACGCGAATTCGAGTCCAACCGGGATTCTGATCACGCCTTCCGGCAAGTTCGTGTACGTGACCAATCCGGCCATCGGGATGGTCACCGCTTTCTCCTTCTCAAGCGGCGTGCTCACCCCGGTGCCTGGGTCTCCGTTCCCCTCGCTACCAGGAGGGGGAGGCGGAGCCGCCGCCCTGGCCGTGGATGTAAGTGAACGATTCCTCTACGTTGCCAATCCTTTGGCTACCAACCCCTTGGTGCCCACCATCGGCAACATTTCCGGGTTCAACATCGATCCCGATACCGGCGCATTAAGCACGATCCTCGGCTCGCCGTTTACCTCCACGTTTGGCAATGGCCCCACCGCGCTCACCGCCGATCCCGGCGGCAAGTTTCTTTACGCAGTGACCCCGGGATCGAGCTACTCCATATGGTGTTTCGCGATTACTGCTACCAATGGACAACTGACGGCGGTGAGCGACTCCCCATTCAGCGTGGCTGCGGGCGGCCTGTTCTCCCTCATCGATCCTGTCGGCAATTTTTTCTATATCGGAGGTTCGAGTGGTATTGAGGGTTACACTTTCGATCCATCGACCGGCAAACCTACAGTGATTACGGGCTCGCCTTTTTCCGCCGGAACGGCGCCCGGGCAGATGGTGTTCTCGGAATAGACGCCGGCCTTCGATTTTGGATGCAGGTCCTTGTAATCCGCGATTTACGGCGTGGCACTTTGGTGGAACAAGTTTGGCACCCGCGGGCCATTTGCAGATTCGCCGATCCGTCTTACATTCCGAGGTGAGCAGTTCTGGGGGAGGGCTGCCCGGGCGTCCTGGGTTCGTGAGAATCCGGACGCCCGTTTAATCTTCCGCAGAAACCCACAGTCTTGTATCAGGGCATCGCTTCAGCGATGCCGTAAGATCGCTTGACACGGATGCCCCTTTTAGGGGCTGGGTATCGACTTCCGATTAGCCTGAGCTCAATTTGTCGAAATGGTGAAGTTCACCGTGATGCGGGCCTGAGTTTCCACAGGCTGCCCGTTTTGGAGGTATGGCTTGAAGTGCCACTGCTTCACCGCCTCGCGAGCCGCCGTAGCCAGGATGCTGGGACCGCTGAGAATCTGCAATTCCTGAATGGATCCGTCGCGCGAGATGAGCGCCTGCAAACTGACCGCGCCCTGCACCTTCATCTGCCGCGCCAGTAAGGGATAATCCGGTGGCACCGAAACGCTCACACTCTGCGCCGTCTGCGGCGAGAGCTGCACGCGATCGCCGGCGCTGGTCGTCCTGGCACTGGCCGGCGCACTTGCCTCTGCCGGAGCGCCGGACGCGGAAGACGTCGCGCCCGAGCCCACATCCAGATGGATGGCATTGCTTTTCGCGGGCACGCTGATGTGCCGGTTTCCGGCGACGACTTCCACCTGCAGTGGAGGCAGCGCGGCGCGCTCGGTGGTTGCCGAGAAGGGCGCTTCGGCTACAGCCGGCGCCGGAGCCTTGGCCGGCTTGCGTTCTTCCCGCACGGGAGCCGCCAGCGCGCTCGCAGGTGCCGCAGCCATGCTCTTACTCTTGGTTCGGACGGCGGCTTCCTGGGCTTCACTGCCGGGCGGAAACCAGAAATCCCAGTCTTTCAACAGCACCGCTACCAGCGCCGCCAGCAGGATACCCAGCGCCATGAGCATGCGCTTCCGTTGAACTGCCGCATCCGGCGATGCGAGTTGCAAGGGCGCCGCCGACCTCTCCAGATGGTTCTCGGGCTGGGTTTCGTCGTGAAACATAAGCGCCGGAGCTTCCTCGGAACCGCAATCGGCCTTCGGGGGACGCTAACTAAGTATGCCCCTAAACCCACGCCCATGCCAAGCAAATCCCGCTCTGGCTGCGCGTTTCGTATCAGGGTTTTAGCGATGCCAGAAATTCTTCCACCTGTAGAGACGGGGCTCGCCCCGTCTCCGGAGACGCGGCAAGCTGTTTTTCCACCGAAGATCGCAAATAGCTTTTTCCGCGAATTGCGAGAGTTCAAATAGTTAAGGAGAAGAACGCCCGGGCGCTCTTCCCCCTTATTATTTCCTTTTCCTCGTGCGCTCAGGAAGTTTTCGAGACTTTATAGTCGAGCTTGTCAAGAATGCCGATCGCGGCGTCGAGAATCTCTTTATCCACCTTGCGATTCGAAGCGATGGCTTCGGCCAGCGGGATGGAAATGATCTTATTCCCCCGCAGCGCCGCCATCTGCCCGAATTCGCCACGGTGCACCATGTCAATGGCGCCCAGCCCGTAGCGCGTGGCCAATACGCGATCGTAAGCGCTGGGCGATCCGCCGCGCTGGATGTGGCCGAGGACCACCGACCGCGTCTCGAAACCCGTCCGCTTTTCAATCTCGCTCGCCAGCGTCGAGCCGATTCCGCCCAGCCGAAGATGCCCGAAATCGTCTTTCCCCGCTCCCAGAGCCGACAATCCCCCATGCTTCTCGATGCCATCGGCAAACCTGGAGCCTTCGGCCGCCACCACGATGCTGGAATATTTTCCGCGCGAGTGGCGCTGGCGGATCAGCTCCGCCACCTCGTCGATATCGAAAGGAACTTCGGGGATCAGGATGACGTCGGCTCCGCCCGCAATGCCGCTATAGGTCGCGATCCAGCCCGAATCGCGTCCCATTACTTCCACCACGATCACGCGATTGTGCGCCTCGGCCGTCGTATGCACGCGGTCGATGGCCTCGGTAGCGATATTCACCGCCGTGTCGAAGCCGAAGGTGAAGTCGGTGCCCGACAGATCGTTGTCGATGGTCTTCGGCACGCCAACCACTTTTACGCCGAGGTCGAAGAGCTTCTTCGCCACCGAGAGCGTGTCGTCGCCGCCAATGGCGATCAATGCGTCGCACCCATGTTTCTTGAGGTTCTCGGAGCACTGCTGCAGGCCGCCGGGATTCTTGCCCGGATTGGTGCGCGAAGTGCGCAGGATGGTGCCGCCGCGCGGCAGAATTCCACCCACCGCCGAGAGACCGAGATCCATGGTCTTATCTTCCAGCAGCCCCCGCCAGCCCTCCAAGAATCCCAGGAACTCGTCTTCGTAGTGGAACGTGCCCTTGCGCACAACCGCTCGAATGACCGCATTCAGCCCCGGACAGTCGCCTCCGCCCGTCAACACTCCAATTTTCATGGCCTGCTCGTCTCCTTAGATGGGATTGTGTGGCACGAGTGTGAGTCCGCGCCCTGAGCGTATGCAATCCGCCCCCACTCCATGTTTCAGTGGCCGGAAGGCAATAGGTTATCACGCGCGTGTTGAGAGCGAGAGACTGGCCACTAGCCACTGGCCACTGACCACTGTCCTGCTACACTTCCCCCATGCGCGTCCTCGGCATCGACTGCGGCACGGAATACACCGGATACGGCATAGTCGACTTGCTCGCCGATGATTGCAACAATGATCAACTTGTGTGCATCGCGTGCGGCGCCATCAAAGTTTCTCCGCGCGACCCCATGCCCACGCGCCTCTCGCGCATCTCCATCGGCCTGCGGGAACTCATCTCCCAGCATCGGCCTGATCGCGTCGCCATCGAAGAAGTCTTCTACGCCGCCAACGTGAAGTCCGCCTTGAAACTCGGACAGGTGCGTGGAGTTGCCATGCTGGCTGCCGCTTCCGCCGGGCTCGAAGTCGCCGAATACTCGCCGCTCTCCATCAAGTCCGCGGTGGTGGGATACGGCCGCGCCGAAAAACATCAAGTCCAGCAAATGGTGACCCGACTTCTGAATCTCGATCAGATTCCCGAACCTGCCGACGCCGCCGATGCCCTCGCCATCGCCATCTGCCATCTGCACACCGCCGCGACTCACGAACGCCAGAGCGATATCGCTTGTCATCCTGAGCGGAGCAACCCGCCTCGCTTGCGAGGCGAGATTCGCAGTCGAAGGACCCCTACGCACTAAACATCTCCTCCGCTCCAGCAAGGCGTTCTCCCCGCGCCCCGCCCGCATTCCCCGTCAAGTTACTCCCGTCCAAGTCCGAAAACCGCCGCGCACCGTGTCACTCGTTAGTGCGCCAGCCGCTGACTCCGGACGATTCTCAAGCTATGCTCACAGTGCGCACAAAAGTGCTCGTCGAGGATCTCATGAACCTTCCCCGTTTTGTCGCTGCCATCGTGGTAACGCTTTTCCTGGTTTCATCGGTAATGCACGCCGCCGAACAGGCCTCCTGCACCTTCGACACGTTTTCCGCGCCTTCCGGATATTCCTTCAGCCAGGTTAACGGAGTGAGCGACGACGGCACCGTCGTGGGCCAGTTGATCGACAACAGCACGCGGCAATATGTGGCCTTCACGCGCTCGGCCAGCGGAGTCTTCACCGAATACGCCGCCCCGAAATCGTCCAGCACGTGGTTATCTGGACGCAACGGCAGCGGCGTGAACGCCGGTTATTATCAGGACAACGTGAACCCCGAAAACGTTCATGGATTCCTGCTGCAAGGCAGCCAGTTCACCGCCGTCAACCATCCCAAGGCCACCAACACCTGGCTGTTCGACGTCAACCAACTGGGAGCATCGGTCGGCAGCTTCAGCGCCAGCGCATCCCAGATCAAGGGATTCATGCTGGTGAACGGCAATTACACTACCGTCGCTTATCCCGATGCGCAGTCAACCTATGCGCTGGCCATCAATGATAACGGCGATGTCGTTGGAACCTACGCCAGCACCGCCGTCAGCAACGGCTTCTTGTGGCAGAGCGGAACCTTCACCACCATCAACTACCCCCACGCCAGTTACGGAACCGTCCTGGCCGCAGTGAACAACTCCGGCGTAATCGTCGGCAACCGTCTTACCGCCGATAAAGACTTTGGCTTCATCTACGAAAATGGAGTCTTCAAGAACATCGTCTATTCCGGCGCGAAGTTCACCATGGCCGGAGGCATCAACAACAATGGCCTGATCTCCGGCCAGATCTATCTCACCGCCAGCAACACCCTGGGCTACACCGCGGTCTGCAAGTAGGCGAAAGCGATCGATCCAGCAAGGAACACGTAGGGACGGACGCCCTCGTCCGTCCAGCCGAGCGAAGCTCGGCAGCTGCGAGTTGGATTGACCTGGGCCGATAGCTGCGAGCCAAGAGCCAAAAGCCAGAGGCGAAAAGCGAAAAGCCAGCCCTCCCCTTGACACCTTCAGCCTCCATCCCCAATCATTACAGCGACCCATGTCCCGTCCATTTCAGATTTTCTGCCGGCTGGCCTTTTCCTCGATCCTACTTTCTTCAATCCTGGCCCATTCGCAAACCGAAGCCCCGGCCATAGTCACCTTTACCCTCGATTTCCCCGCCTCCCAGCCGGAGCACTATGCCATTCGCGTTCCCTCCGATGGCCCGGCCCGCTACCAGTCCAGCGGCCGGCTCTCGGCCGATTCCGACGAAACCGACAGCTTCGATTTTGACTTCACCATAGCCGCTGACACGCGACAGAAAATCTTCGAACTGGCCGCGAAGGCCGGCTATTTTCAGAAGGACGTCGACTCCCATCACAAGGGCATCGCCTTTACCGGAAAGAAAGTGCTCACCTACAAAGACGCGCGGCGCGGCGGCGAGTCCACCTACAACTATTCGACCAACCCCGCCGTGCAGGAACTGACCGCCCTGCTGCAGAGCCTCTCGGCCACGCTCGAATGCGGACATCGCCTGCAGTACGATCGCCGCTACCAGAAGCTCGCCCTCGACGAAGAACTCAAGCGTATGGAGGCCCTCGCCCACAACAACGAACTGGTCGAAGTCACAGCCATTCAAGCGATTCTCGATCAGATCGTCGCCGACCCCTCGGTGATCAACGTAACCCGCGCCCGCGCCCAACGACTGCTGGAGCGCGCCGGCGCGCACTGATCGCGGGTCCAAGGGGACCCGTTGTCCAACTCCAAGTTCCAAAGTCCATTGTCCCAACTCCCACTTGACTTAAGCTCCGCGCGCTCGCAGACTAAAACCAGTCCGGGAGAAGTCTATGGCGATCCGAAAACTCGGAAAGGTGCTGGCAGTCTGGGCCGTGCTCGCAGCGGCGTTTCTGGTGGTCTCGGCGTCGGCCGAGTCGAAGGCGCGCATCGTCCGTTTGAGCGAAGTGCGGGGTACGGTGCAGATCGACCGCGCCACCGGGGACGGCTTCGATAAAGCGTTTCTCAACCTCCCCGTAATCGAGGGCTCGCGCGTGAAGACAGGCAAGGACGGCCGCGCGGAAGTGGAATTCGAAGATGGCAGCGCGTTGCGCCTCGCCCCCGGCAGTGAAGTCGACTTCACTCGTCTCGGGCTCGGCGACAACGGCCAGAAGCTCAGCACCGTGCAGCTTGTCTCCGGCACCGTCTACGCGAATCTCAGCCCGAAAAAGATTTACGACAAAGACAAGGCGGGAGACCAATTCCTGTTGAATTTCTCCCGTGAGTCCGTCTCGATCGCCGGGACCGCGCATTTTCGCGTGGAACTCGACGGCGGCAGCAAGGCGACTCTGGCCGTATTCAAAGGCAAGGTGAACGCCTCCGGACCATCCGGACAATTCAGCGTTGCCGAGAAGCACAGCGCCACTATCGACCTTAGCGATCCCGCCAACGCCAGCACCCAAAAAGATACGTTCGTGATCGCCAGGAATTACGAAGAAGAACCCACCGACGCGTGGGATCGCCAGCAGACCGACTATCATGATCGCTACCTGTCCACCGGCGCTTCGAATCTGTCGTCGCCGTATGCCTACGGCGTGAGCGACTTGAATTATTACGGCAGCTACATGAACTGCCCCGGCTCCGGATTTGGCTGGCAGCCCTATTTCATCGATGCCAACTGGAGCCCGTTCCAGGATGGTGGCTGGATGTGGTATCCCGGATCTGGCTATATGTTCGTGTCGGCATACCCATGGGGCTGGATGCCGTATCGCTATGGCAACTGGGCCTTCGCATCGGGCTGCGGCTGGATGTGGCAGCCGGGTTCCTGGAACAACTGGTACGCGATTCCTCCGGTAGTGAATCCGCCGAAGCGCTTTCCGCTGCCGGCGCCCCCGCCGCGCGGCCGGTTGACGGTCATGGTGGGAAGGGGGCTGGCAACGAATCCGGCCACCGGAGCGCCGCACCGCCTGACCATCAATCCCGGCTCCGCCGGCTTCGGAGTGCCGCGGGGATCGGTACGCCACCTCGATCGCCTCTCGAAAACGATGACCGAGACGTCTCGTCCCGTAGTAATTGTGACGGCTCCGCCGGTTCCGGCCGCGGCGCCGGCAACCGCTTTCGATGCGAGTCCGAGTCCGGCAAGAGGCGGGACTTTTGGCGGGCCAGCCGCGATCGGGTCGCCGCACGGATCGGCCGCGCCGCCTCCGCCTCCGTCGCGTCCTCACTGAGGCGAGAATTATTTCGTCAGCAAAAGGCGGCCAATAAATGGCCGCCTTTTTTCTTCGCCGCGCTCCTGTTCCTACTCCACGATAATCCCCGCGTAACCCACCACCGAACCGTAATCGCCGGAGACATCGCCCGAGGTCGCATACTTGACCAGCGTGGCCGAAGTCGCTCCCAGAAGCTTGGCCGCCGTAAGCATGACAATCGTAGGCCCGAATCCGCACATGCTGATGTCCTCATTCATCACCACCTCCCACAGGCCGCGCGCATCCATGGCCAGCACGCGTGCGATTGCCTTGTGATCTTTAACGCGAGTGATCGCGTCTGATTCGTAGTGGTTCATGTCGCTGGAGGCGATGATCAGGACATCCTCTTCGCGGTTCTCTCCGTGATGCTCTGCTCGATTTTCTTCTTGACGATCGGAAATCACATCCGCCAGCGCTTCGCCCAATCCGCGAAGCACACCAAAGTCGCTGGTGCCAACGGCAATCGGCACGATCCTCAATTCCGGTTGAAGCGCCTGCAGGAAAGGAAGCTGAACTTCGATGGCGTGTTCGCCGCGGTGTGCCGCGCTGTCCTCTTCGAGCGCAGGGAAGCGGCGCAGCAGTCGAGCGCCCAGGTCGTCATCCGCCGCTACCTCGCCCAGCGGAGTTTGCCACGTGGTGTTGGCCATGACCGCCAGCGGACGTCCCTTGCCGGTGTGGTTGGGGCAGAGAAGCACGCAGCGTTTTGGGATTTCCAGACGCGAATACACAGCGCCGGCCACGCCGCCGGAGTAGATGTATCCGGCATGAGGAGCGACGCATCCAATGGCGGCGGTGCGGCGGATCTCAATCGGAGTCTCGCCCGCAGAAGTGTAAGCGCGAATATCACGCAGCAGTTCTTCAGCCCGGCCCGGATAAAACCGGCCGGCAACGGCGGGAGTTCGTACGGCGGAAGTCATAAAAAGCTCATGTGGCCGCGGACATTTGCCCGCGAAAAGTCAGGCCGTAAAAACTCAGCCCGTAAAAAGTGGGAGCCCGCGAGATTATGCGCTGCCGTCGCCGAGCGCGCGGAAAAGAGCGGCGGTTCTTTCGATAGGCAACGCTTCGGCCCGGATCGAAGGCTTCACGCCGCTTTTCGCCAGCGCGGCACGCAACACACCTTCATCGTACCGCGTCTTCAGATTATTCCAGAGAGTTTTGCGTTTCTGCCCAAAGCAGAGTTTTAGGAATGCGATAAACTCGGCCTCCGGAACCCGCAGCGATTCCAGCCGGGGCTTGATGGTAATGCGGACCACGCTGGAATGAACTTTCGGAGGTGGAGAAAAAGCTCCCGGAGGTAGCGTGAAGAGTTGCTCCACCCGGCCGTACAACTGCGCCGTGGCGGAAAGCAAGCCATAGTCGCGGCTTCCCGCCGAAGCCGCCAGGCGGTCGGCCACTTCCTTCTGCACCATGATGACAATCGTCGAAAAGTAACGGTGATATTCCAGCAGCCGCAGCAGAATGTCGGAGGTGATGTAATACGGCAGGTTGCCGACGACGCGGGCTGGCTCGGGCGTGAAGTTGAGCCCGCTACGAAGACTGCCCGGCTTGGCGCCAAAGACCGTGTCCAGTTCGATCTTCAGGATATCGCCTTCGATGATTTCAACATTGGGTTGCATGGAGAATTTCATGCGCAACTGTGCCGAAAGGACGCGGTCCAATTCCACCGCGATCAGACGCCGCGCCTTCCGTGCCAGCAAATCGGTGATGGCGCCGCGGCCGGGACCGATCTCCAGTACCGTGGCCTCGGACACATCGCCCAGCGCTTCCACAATGCGCAGAGCTGCCGGCTCGCTGGTCAGGAAATGCTGTCCCAGTTTCGGCTTGCGTGGACTCGTTTGTACGGTCGCGCCCTTTGGCACGTTGACCCTCTTTCTTCACGGCATTTAGACTGAAATAAATTGGTAATTGGCAATTTGTAATTTGCAATTGAGAGGACGATTCACCGATTTTCAATTACAAATTACAAATCGCAAATTACAAATAGCATGACCCGTCTTTACTGAAATAGTAGAAGCCGTAATCATCATAACGTGAGCGAGTCCAATCGAGTTCTCGCTCAGGAGGCTCCTTCGCAATGCATATCGCTTTCGCCGCATCCGAGTGCGTTCCTTTTTCCAAAACTGGCGGGCTCGCCGACGTGGTCGGCGCCTTGCCGCGCGCCTTGGCCGCTCTCGGACATCAGGTCAGCGTGTATATTCCGCGCTATCGCCAAACCAAACTGGCCGATCCGCAAACGGTCGTCCGCAGCATCACCGTCCCGTTCGACGACAAGTATCGTTTTTGCTCGGTAGTGACGGCCGGGTCGAGTGCCGGAGTGCGATTTTATTTCGTGGATTACCCGCCCTACTTCGACCGCGACGCGCTCTACGGAACCCCAGCCGGCGACTACCCCGACAATGCCGAACGCTTCGCCATGTTTTCGCGAGCCGTACTCGAAGCCTCCAAAATCCTGGGCGTGCCGCATGTGTTCCACTGTCACGACTGGCAGTCGGCGCTCGTGCCAGTGATGCTGCGCACGCTCTATGCCGAAGACCCCGCGTTTCGCGAGGTCGCTACCGTTTTCACCATCCACAACATGGGATACCAAGGTTTGTTTCCGTCCGAAACTTTGCCGCTGCTGACGCTGCCCTGGGAACTGCTCACGATCTCGAAGATGGAGTTTTTCGGGCAGGTAAATTTTCTGAAGGGCGCGCTCGTATTCTCGGACTTCGTGACCACGGTCAGCAAAAAATACAGTCAGGAGATTCAGACCATGGAGTATGGATTCGGCCTCGAAGGCGTGCTGCGCCAGCGCGCGGCCACCGTGACCGGTATCCTGAACGGCGTGGACTACGACGAGTGGAGCCCGCAGACCGACAAATTCAGCGTCGCCAAGTATTCGCCGCAGGATCTGAGCGGCAAGCTGCAATGCAAGCACGACTTGCTGCACGCCTTCGGAGTCGCGAATGCCGACTCCAAAGTGCCGGTGATCGGCATCGTTTCGCGATTCGCCGCGCAGAAAGGCTTCGACCTGATTTCACAGATCATGGACCGCCTTGCACTTGAAGAAATGATCGTGGTCGCGCTCGGCTCGGGCGACAAGCCCTACGAAGAAATGTTCCAGCGGCTCAGCAAGCAGTTCCCCAACAAGATTGCGGTCAAGGTCGCATACGACAACGCCATCGCGCACAAAATTGAGGCGGGCGCGGACATGTTCCTGATGCCATCCCGCTACGAGCCCTGCGGTTTGAACCAGATTTACAGCCTGAAGTACGGGACGGTTCCCATCGTGCGGGCGACTGGCGGCTTGGATGACACGATCGAACCCTGGGACGCGCGCACCGGCAAGGGCACGGGCTTCAAGTTCTCCGACTACACCGGGGAGGCGCTGCTCGCGACCATCAAACAAGCCTTGCTTGCCTATCAGGATCCGTCGTCATGGCAGGCGCTGATGCGAAACGGCATGGGCCGGGATTTTTCCTGGGGAGCGTCGGCCCGCGAGTACGGCAAGATCTACGAGCGGGCGCGGCAGGTGCGGGCAAGCGCGGAGGCGGCCGCGGACTTGAAGAAGGAGCCGGTGCTGGGGTAGCGCAGCGCCCGGTACCTTCGCGGCGCAAAACGTTATGGATAGTTGACATAGCTACTGGTTTCCCGTAGTATTATGAAGCTGGAATTCGAATGGCACAAGGCCAAAGCCGAAGCTAACTTCCGCAGACACGGTGTGAGCTTCGATTTGGCGAAGACGGTGTTCAAGGACCCGTTTGCCATCGAGCGCCTCGACGATCGTGCGGACTACGGCGAAGAGCGTTTTGTCATGATCGGCATGGCCGAGGGAAACATCTTGTTGTTTGTGGCTTATACCGAACGAGAGGAACGCATTCGAATCATTTCAGCCCGAAGGGCAACACAATATGAGCAAGACGACTACTTCCAGCAAAACGCTTAGGCTCATGACACCCGAGGCCATCGAGGAGGCTGCTCGCGCCGACCGCGACGCACAACCGCTGACCCCCGGCGATCTTAAACGGATGAAGCGGACGCCGCAGGCGAAAATCATTCGCCGCGCCTTGGCCTTGACGCAAGAGGAATTCGCCGTCCGCTACCATATCCCGCTGGGCACTCTCCGGGACTGGGAGCAAGGCCGCGCGGAGCCGGACCAACCAACGCAAGCCTATCTAAAGGTCATTGCGCGCGCACCCGAGCGCGTCGAGCGCCTCTTGAATTCAAGGGCGAATGGTGTACGTTGCGAATCCCACTCATCGCAAAGTACGCGATGAGTAGGCACCCGGTTAACGAAACGCTCTGCAAAATTCTCTGTCATAACCTTGTCGTGCTGATTCACGAAATGTGCGAACTAGGTATCGATCCTGTATTTTGGCCGACTGCCGCTTAAACACCTTCATCTATTCGTAGGGCCATATTCCAAAGTATTGTGCTGATCGTACCAATGGTTTCTACATCTCCATTAGGGTTAGTCTCGGCAAGGTTGGTAAGAAAATCTAAACGAGCATCATAGATCATTCCTTGTTTCGCCTTGATTTCATCACAGATGCGAGATATCGGTTCCCTAAATCTCATGCGGTAATCTCCGACAAATGTAGTTCTCCACGGCATGACCACTTCTCTCCACCTTTCTTGGAATGCTTCGGGGGTTTCTAGCAATTGCCGAGTAACTTTCGGTTCTGGGCCATGAAGTTTGAGAAACTCCTGTAAAGCCTTACCCAACATCAATACCCTTGCACAAAGATCGGGAGATGGGGAAGGAACTAATTCAGAAGATATTTGGAGTTCGGTTGGAATTATCTTTCCCTTTGCATCTAGAGCCGCTTCTCTAATACTCCGTACATTAGGGAGAGATCGAAAATATCTTTCCAATCTGGCGTACTCCATTAGAGCTGGCGCTCGGGTATCGAACGTAACACTTCCACGAAGGGGGTAGTGACAACCCTGAAACTCTGCGGGAGCGGTCCCGCTATATGTAAGAGTGGTATTCGTGAAACTGCAATTACGAAAACTCTTTCCATCTATCTCTAGCGATTGATTAGCGAAACTGTGGTCGCTTACTATTTCCCAGCGCGGATTCTTGAATGCATCCTGAACCGACTCGCGTTGCGGCTCTACTTTCTGCTCTGGCGTAGTTACAGAGCTGCTTTTTAGCCGTGCATTCTCACGCTCTAAATATTCGATGGTCTCTTTGTGACGATCTATACGACTGCGATATAACAACCTTAAAATGATCCATCCGATGAATAGAAGAATGCCGAGGCTGCCAAAAAATGAATATGGAGCGGCTGTAATCACAGGCCATTCCTTGTGAAGGAATTCCAGAGAACTAGTACTGGGTAGTTGCATAGCAGATACCTCCAGAGTGCCAAGAGTGTGTTCTTGGACCCATGAAGCATAATCTCTTCAGGGATCGGGCCCTCTGATCTTTTTCATCCCGGAATTATCTAGACATAAGCCCTGCCGGGTGCCCCACCCAAGCTTTGCTTGAGTGGGCCCTCTGATCTTTTTCATCCCAGAATTATCTAGACAAAAGCCCTGCATTCCGCAACAATAGTGTTCAGATTGGGGCAGTTTCGATGAGCGTCCATCAAATAAGGCGCCCCTCGAACCTGCCCCAAACCCATTTTCAGCGCTCTTTGACAACCTAAGTCCTTATTCCGGAATACTTTGATATAAGTCCTTTAGATTCAAAGACCGAGTGGAGAAATTCCCGCCAGCCCTATGATTCCAATAGACAGGGGGGAGGGGGGGTGGGGGTACCAACTAGTTAACTTCCAGCGAATCCGGGGTGCGGAGTGTGTGGTGTGCGCACCGCCCCGCTTTGAAGAGCTTCCGCCTAACTCGCGGTACACTTCTGCACGGTACTCCGATCACCCGATCGCCCGACGATGACCCGATCAGCCGATGGCCCGATTTCCCGCACCATCTTTCACGTCGATATGGACGCCTTCTTCGTCTCCGTCGAGGAATTGTTCGACCCATCGCTGAAGGGCAAGCCAGTAGTGGTGGGCGGGCAGCGCGACGAACGCGGAGTGGTCTCGGCCGCATCGTATGCGGCGCGCAAGTTTGGCGTGCACTCGGCTATGCCGCTGCGCACGGCGGCGAAGATGTGTCCGCAGGCGATTTTTGTCAATGGACATCCGGAGCGCTATCGCGAATATTCCGGAAAAGTGCATGAAGTGCTCGGCCATTTTTCTCCGCTGGTCGAGATGGCCTCCGTTGACGAGGCCTATCTAGATATGACCGGCACCGAGCGCCTGCACGGACGGCCGCTGCATTCCGCCCATCGGCTGCACGCGGCGATGAAGTCGGCGACCGAATTGAACTGCTCGATCGGGATCGGCACCTCGCGGCTGATCGCGAAGGTGTCCTCTGCCAAAGCCAAGCCGAACGGCGTGCTCTGGGTGTTGCCCGGAGAAGAGGCGAAGTTTCTGGCGCCGCTCGCCGTCGGCGACATCCCCGGCGTGGGCAAGGTGATGGAGCAGAAGCTGCATGCGATGGGCATTCAAAAAGTCGGCGACCTCGCGCGCCTCGAAGACCGCGACCTGGAACACCGCTTCGGAAAATGGGGCCTCGCGCTGGCCGGCAAGTCGCGGGGCGAGGATGCCGGTGGATGGTTCGACAACGAAGTCGGCGAAAATGTCGATCCGAAATCCATCAGCCACGAGCACACTTTCGACGAGGACACGGGCGACGCCGAGCGCCTGCAGTCTACGCTGATGCGGCTTAGTGAAATGGTGGGGCGGCGGCTGCGCGAGGGCGGTTACTTTGCGCGCACGCTGCAACTGAAATTGCGCTACAAAGATTTCTCGACCATCACGCGAGCGCATTCGCTCGACGAGCCGACGCAGATGGATAACCAGATTTTCGAGCAGGCGCGGCGTCTGTTTTTCGCCAACTGGAAGCCGGGCGCTCCGGTGCGATTGCTGGGAGTGCAGGCGTCGAATTTCGAATCGGGTCCGGCGCAGCTCGATCTGCTGGAGCCTGCGCGTGACGATCGTTGGCAGAAGGCTCTGGCGGCTGCGGATCATGTGCGCGACAAGTTTGGCGAATCGGCAATCGGCCTCGCGCGGGGGATGAAAGGAGGATTCCGCGAGCGCGTACACGAAAATCCGGCGGCGTTGCGGGGCAAAGGATCGAAGAAACTTCCCGAAATATGAGAGTGCGTCTAGGTTTGCAGAGGTCAGATTGAAGAAGTAAATCGAATCAGCAAACCCACTGCCGGTGGAATCCGAAGCCCGCACCGAGACAACCTCTGCAATCTGACCTCTGACCTCTGCAATTCCGCCTACGAAATGTATTCGCGGATGTAGTCGTCGCGCGAGGTGGCGAGTTCGTGGGCGTCGCCATCGAAGATGACCTTGGCGTCCTTGAGGATGAGGAAGCTCATGGGCACTTCGCAATGCTGGCCTTTGGGTAGAACAACCATCTGGTTGGTGGCTTTGTCGAACTGGTGAGTCGCCATGGTGAAGGCGTCCTGCAGACGGTGCGTCACCATGAGGGCGCTGGTTTTGTAGACGTCGCGCTGTTTCATGATGAGTTCGACAATGGTGTTCGAAGTGACCGGATCGAGTCCGCCGGTGGGCGAGTCGTAGAGTAGCACCTCGGGCTTGGTAACGATGGCGCGGGCGATGGCCACGCGCCGCCGCATGCCGCCGGAGAGTTCGGAGGGACGCATGTCGTAGGTTCGTTCCAGTTCCACGAAGCGCAGCACCTCGCGCACTCGCCGCTCGATTTCTTCCGCGGAAATGTGCTCTTCCAGCAGGCGGTACCCGACGTTTTCGGAGACCTTGAGCGAGTCGAAGAGCGCGCTCTCCTGGAACACGATGCCCACGCGCCGGCGCAGTTCGAAAAGTTCCCGCTCCGGCATGTGCGTGATTTCTTCTCCCAGCACGAAGATGCGGCCGCTATCCGGTCGCAGCAGCCCTATGGCGAGCTTGAGCAGAGTGCTCTTGCCCGACCCGGCGACGCCGAACAGCGCCTTGGTTTCGCCGTGCGGAAGCTGGAAGGAAACGCCGTCGAGCACCACGTTTTCATCGAACGCGATCGAAACCTTATCGAACTCGATCGCGTAGCCGGAGGGGCTGACCGCCGAAGCCGCCGGATTTTCGCTGGCCAGAGTGGGCGGCATGGCTTACCTGTATCCAAAAATTGCGAAGATCAGCTTGGTAACGAAGAAATCCGTGATCAGAATCAATACCGAAGAAGCGACCACAGCTTGGGTCGTCGAACGGCCCACTCCCTGCGTACCGCCGCGCGTGGACATGCCGTAATAGCAGCCTACGGTGGAAATAATGAAGCCGAAGAGCACCGGCTTGATCAGGCCGGTGAAGACGTCGCGAAAGACCAGGTTCTGCCAGACGGTAGTCCAATACTGCTGTGTGTCGACGCCGAACAGCAGATGCGCGACCCCATAGCCTCCGATCAGCCCGAGCAGGTCGGCGATGATGGTCAGGAAAAACAGCATGAAGGCAGTGGCCCCGACGCGTGGCGTAATCAACTTCTTGGTGGGATCGGTGCCCAAGGCGCGCATAGCGTCAATCTGCTCGGTGACGATCATGGAGCCGAGTTCGCTGGCCATGCCGGAGGCATTGCGCCCGGCCACCATCAGCCCGGTAATGAGCGGGCCCAGTTCGGTGACCATGCCGATCGAGACGAGCCGGCCGATGAGCGTGATGCCGCCGAATTCCTGCAACGTGCTGGCAGAGTTCAAGGCCAACAGCGCACCGACGGAGAGTCCGGTCAGAACCACGATGGGCAGGGAGCCGACGCCGACCAGGTCCGCCTGCTGCAGCATATCGCCCATGTACAGGGGACGGCGGAAGAAGTTCGCCAGCGATTGCGCCGAGAGCAGCGTGTAGTCCTGGACCGCCAGCGCAACGTCTTTGGCGACTTCAATGGGCGAAGTTAGTTCGAGTTCGAACGCCATGTTGGCTCAGGGATTCTGCTCAGGAAACTATAGCAGAGAGAGAAATCATCGGGTGATCTGGTGATCGGGCCATCGGGCGATCTAAAACCCGACGGAGCTTGCGGGATTCAGATGATCCGATCACCCGATGACCCGATGAGGAGATGACCCGATCTCTACTCGCGGTGGTTGTTCTTCTTTTTGATCTCGATGTTCAGCCGCTTGATCTTCTGATTCAGGGTGGAGAGCGGGACGTGGAAGTGTTCCGCCGCTTCGGTCTGGTTCCAGCCGCATTTCTCCAGCATGTCGACGATGATCCGCCGTTCGCAGTCTTCCATGATGCTGAACAGCGTGGCTCCCGCATTCGCGTCCAACGCCGGAACCGAGCTGCCCCGGCCCACGACGTGGTCAGGCAGCAAGTCGATCCCAATCTCGTGGTCGGAAGACAGTACCACCGCTCGTTCGATCGTATTCTCCAGTTCGCGGACGTTGCCCGGCCAGGAGTAGCTTACCAGCGGGCGCAGCGCCTCGGTCGAAATGCGGCGCCGGGGAAGCTCGTTCTCATCAGAATACTTCTGCAGAAAGTGCTGCACCAGCAGCGGAATATCCTCGCGGCGCTGCCGCAGCGGCGGCAGATCGAGGCTGATGACGTTGAGCCGGTAGAACAGGTCTTCGCGGAAGCGGCCTTCGCGCACCATCTGGCGAAGGTCCACGTTGGTGGCGGCGATAATG
>Ga0181523_10001072_pt1 | contig 29957 bp, 19 predicted proteins | sample PEATcosm2014_Bin_43_FD_119752 | JGI IMG/M metagenome (GOLD analysis project Ga0181523, IMG submission 119752) | Peatland microbial communities from MTU Mesocosm Facility, Houghton, MI, USA - PEATcosm2014_Bin05_30_metaG | ecosystem: Environmental > Terrestrial > Soil > Wetlands > Peat | place... | reverse complement strand
TATTACGAACGCGTGCAATACCGTGGAAGAGCGGCGCTTCAGCGCCGCGTCCAGCGCCCAAAAAAGAGACCGGGCTTCAGCCCCTGTGGATCGGGATTCCCGGGAAGGGCACGACTTCAGTCGTGCCGCAAGCCCCTAAGAACTTCTGTCATTCCGAATCGGGCTGAAAGCCCGGTGAGGAATCTGCTGTTACCGACACCACGAACCGGGGTGCCCCATAGCCTGCCCTGAGCGAAGCCGAAGGGTGCGATCCCACTCACCCATCTTTCACAGGATTTTGGGTGGCGCAGCGCTTCCAGCGCTGCGATTGGATGGCCTCTTAGCTCGTAGCCCCGGAGGGGCGGCAGATAATAGCCCAGGACGTTAGTCCTGGGTATCGCACCAGAAATGGAACCGAGTCCCGCAGGGACGAGCCGACAATTGCCCGACATTCCTCGCGTAATCCTTAAACGGCGATCATTTTTGGGCTACAATGCTCCGCTTGGCTAATCCTCTGCCCCAATACGGAGGCTCCCTGAGCAAGTACATCCGAGCCGAGAAGTACTACGATCTCCTTTCTTCGATCACGCACGATATTCGTGAGGCGCAATTGCGCGCTAAGTTCGATCCCGATCTGTACGCGACGGCAAAGGCGCGATACTTGGTTGTCGAAAACGGGTTCGTCCGTCGCGACAAGTTGGTCGACCTTATTCATGATGAGGGAGCCTTCAGTGAACGGGTAAAGATGGTGATGTATTTCCTGTTCATGTTTCGAGATCGCCGTTATCGTGAATTTATTTGCAATGTCGTTGGCCAGAAAGATGGGAAATGGGATCCGACGGTGTTCTCAGACACTCACTCGGAGTTTTTCGAGCACGCCGGCGGGCGAAAGGCATTTACAAACCTCCGCCAATTCTTATTCCAGACGGGCATCAGATGAATCTGCAGTGCAGAGTTGATCTCGCAGTCAAGTACAAGGCTGCAACTCAGATCGCGCGTGTTCTCACAGAAGACTGGTGCTCGCGCGAACTATACTGCCCAGCCTGCGATTCAGAATGCCTGACCGGGTCGAAGCCTAACAGCCCAGCTATCGACTTTGAGTGCGCTAAGTGCGAGCAGCCTTTCCAGTTGAAGGGCTTGAAAAACTGGAATCCCAAGAAAGTGGTCGATGCTGGCTACGAAGCCATGATTCGGGCGATTCGGGCTGACAGGACCCCCAATTTGCTTCTACTCCAGTATTCCAGCGCATGGCTGGCACAGAATCTGATGCTAATCCCACGAATGTTCTTCTCAGAGAGTGTCATCGAGAAGAGGAAGCCGCTGGGCCCAAATGCGCGCCGAGCCGGGTGGAATTGGATGCAATATCCTCCTCAGCGAAATACCCTCAGATGGCAAGATCACGATGATCTCGAGTGGAGTACCACTCAACAAGGAGCAAGTGCGCAGTGAGTTCTCTCGGGTCAAAGACTTATCGAAAGTTCCCCCTTCATCAAGAGGCTGGACGCTCGATGTACTTAGCGTGATCCGGCGACTGGGCAAGCAGGACTTCTCGCTCAAAGAGGTGTATGAGTTCGAGTCCGAACTAAGGGAGCTTCATCCGAGAAATCAAAATATACGCCCGAAAATCCGCCAACAGCTCCAAGTGCTGCGGGACCTCAGCATGATTAAATTTGCTGGCGAGGGACGTTACCTCCTGCCCAGCTAGAAGTCGAAAAAACTGCTAGGCCGCACATCGCTTTCACATCATGGACCTACCTTTCCACTCGATCATCTGAGGGAATAAGTCGCCCAAGAACCTCCGCGTGAAATCGTTGTAGTTCAGCCCGTCATCGCCATCATTCCGCCAGATCAGGCCGATGGCGAGCGATTCCAAGTGTCCAATCGTCCATTCATAACCACCCCTCGGCCGCCTATCGCTCACGACGCAAAGCTTGACGGTAGGGCCGAGGGCATCTCGGTAGAGGTATCTATACTCAAGCAGCTCAGACACTGCAAGACGTATAGGACCAGCAATGCTGTGGAGGGGGCAGGCTTTGATCTCGAAGATTACTGACACCGTCCCAACATTACAGAGGAGGTCGATATGCCGATTCGTGAGAGGCTCGTATTTGTTCGCAAGACATAGGTCAACAATGCTTTTTTCCAGCTGCCAGTGCTGGAGACTCGATCTTTCTCTTTCAACGACATCAACCGGCGTCGGACTGCGAGGCGGTCGCTTGCCGTTGATACGATTCAGGGCAGATTTCATTACTATGGGTCCGCAGCCAGCAGCATCGCGATCCTACTGTAATGATCGTCCCACCGCTCTATCTTGATTAGCGATAGCAGTCATGCGAAGGCTCTGATCGGTTCCATCGCGGGTGCGTGCCTGAATCTGGGCTGAAATCATCTTCAGCCCAGCTCGCGTGCTTAGCTGCACCCGCTCGTGCTGCCGCAACTTCCGCAGCGATAGCACGAACCGTTGCGGGTCATGATGCTGCCGCAGAAGCTGCAGGTGGGAGCGTCGCCCAGGTCGATGATGCCAGCCAGCGCGTCGGCGGCGTGAACGGAGCCGGGCTTCGCGCTTCCGGCTTCCGGGCGCCGGATCGCGGACGCCGCTTCTTCCGGCAACTGGCCATTGGCCACGGACGATTTCGGGCGCAGGTTTTCGAAGAGCAATTGCTGCTGTCCGGTGAAGCGCAGCTGCAGCCAGCGGAAGATGTAATCCATGATCGACTTGGCAAAGCCGATGTCGGGATTGCTGGTCCAGCCGCTGGGCTCGAAGCGGGTGTGGGCGAATTTTTCGCAGAACAATTTCAGGGGCACGCCGTGCTGCAGGGAGATGGAGACGGCCAGGGCAAAGCTGTCCATCAATCCGCTGACGGTCGAGCCTTCTTTCGCCATGGTGATGAACAGTTCACCGGGCTCGCCGTTGGGATAAAGTCCGACGGTGATGTAGCCCTCGTGTCCGCCGATGTTGAACTTGTGCGTGATCGAGGCGCGCTCTTCCTGCAGCTTGTGCCGCACCGCGCGCGGAGGCGCATTCATATCCTCCGGCTCTTGCGCCGCGGCAGAGAGAGCGTTGCGCGCATCGTCTTTGGTGGAGTTGGCCGTCTTCGTTCCCGCGGCGGAAAGCGGTTGCGCTTTTTTGCAGCCGTCGCGATAGACCGCGACCGCCTTCAGGCCGAGCTTCCAGGCCTGCAGATACGCGTCCATGATGTCTTCGACCGAGGCGTTCTCGGGAAGATTGACGGTCTTCGATATCGCTCCGGAAATAAACGGCTGCGCCGCCGCCATCATGCGCAAGTGGCCCATGTAAGCGATCGAGCGCGTGCCCTTGGCCGGCTTGAAGGAGCAATCGAAGATGGCGAGATGATCGTCCTTGACATGCGGCGCGCCTTCGATGGTTCCGGTGGCGTCGATGTAACTGACGATGGCATTCGCCTGATCGTGGTCGTAGCCGAGCTTAAACAACGCCGTCGGCACGGTCTGATTGACGATCTTGATCATCCCGCCGCCGACCAGCTTTTTGTACTTCACCAGCGCCAAATCCGGCTCCACCCCAGTGGTATCGCAGTCCATCATGAAGCCGATGGTGCCGGTGGGGGCGAGGACTGTGACTTGGGAGTTGCGATAGCCGTGTTTTTCGCCGTGGGCGAGGGCTTCGTCCCAGCAGGCTTTCGAAGATTCGTAAAGCACGGTAGGGACGTTATTTTTATTTATGTTGTTCACGGAGGCGCGGTGCATGCGGATCACGTCGAGGAATGGTTCGCGATTGATGTACCAGCCGGGGCAGGCCCCACCTGGCATGGTCTGTGCCGAGGCGCTCGCTTCGCTCGCTGGACGGACAAATGCGTCCGTCCCCACATGAGTCATGCCGAGGCGAGTGGAGACGGTTTCGGTTGCGGGAGTCAGCGGGGCGCACTGTTCGGCGATGCGACTCGATTGGAGATAGGCTTCGCCGCACATGATGGCGGTGACGCAGGCGGCGTAGTCGCGTCCGGCGTCGGAGTCGTAGGGTAAACCTGCGGCCATCAAGAGTGCGCCAAGATTGGCGTAGCCGAGTCCGAGGGGACGGTAGTCATGCGAGTTGCGCATGATCATCTCGGTGGGATAGCCGGCGTTGTCGACGAGAATTTCCTGGGCGGTGATGAGGACGTCGACGGCGTGGCGATAGGCTTCGACGTCGAAGGTGCCGTTGGGCGCGAACTTCAGGAGATTCAAGCTCGCAAGGTTGCAGGCGGAATCGTCGAGGAACATGTACTCGCTGCAGGGATTCGAGGCATTGATGCGGTCGGTGTTCTTCGACGTGTGCCAGCGATTGGTGGTGCTGTCGTATTGCATGCCAGGATCGCCGCAGTGCCAGGTGGCCTCGGAAATTTTCTGGAGGAGGTCTTTGGCTTTGTAAGTGGTCATGACACTGCCGTCCTGCACCTTCTTGGTGGAGAAATCGGTGTCGCGGAGAACGGCGTACATGAAGTCGTCGGTGACGCGGACGGAGTTGTTGGCGTTCTGGAAAAAGATGGAAGAGTAGGCGTCGGAATCGGGATGGGAGCCATCGTATCCCTGGGCGACGAGCGCGTGGGCCTTGGCTTCTTCTTTCTGTTTGCACTCGATGAAGTCGACGATGTCAGGATGATCGACGTTGAGGATGACCATCTTGGCGGCGCGGCGAGTTTTGCCTCCAGACTTGATGACACCGGCAAAGGCGTCGAAACCTTTCATGAAGCTGAGCGGGCCGCTGGCCGTGCCTCCGCCGCTGAGACCTTCGGTGGAGGAGCGCAGCGGAGAAAGATTGGTTCCGGTGCCGCTGCCCCACTTGAAGAGCATGCCTTCGGTCTTGGCAAGAGTGAGGATGGAGTCGAGCGAATCTTTGACCGAGTTGATGAAGCAGGCGGAGCATTGCGGATTGCTGTAGCCGGTGACGCCGAACTCGACTTGCTGCGTCCTGGGATTCCAGTGCCAGTTGCGAGCATCGGAATTGGGCTCGATGCGATCGCAGCCTACGTTGAACCAGACGGGCGAATTGAAGGCGGCGTACTGGCGAACGAGGATGTGCACGAGTTCGTCGTGGAAAGTGGCACCGTCTTCGGGAGTCTTGAAGTAGCCCTGGGCCAATCCCCAGTTGCGAATGGTCTCGGCGACGCGGGTGACGAGCGCGCGGACTCCGGTCTCGCGCTCAGGAGTGCCGACCTTGCCGTGCAAGTATTTCGAGGCGACGATGTTGGTCGCGGTCATGGACCAATCTTTGGGAACCTCGACGTCTTTCTGCTCGAAGATCACGTTGCCTTGGGCGTCGGTGATCTGAGCGAGGCGGAGATCCCATTCGAGTTCATCGTAGGGAGAGACGCCGGGCTTGGTGAAGAAGCGGCGGAAGGAGAGACCGGGGGCGGTCTTCTTCTGGGCAGGGTTTGCGGAATTGACCACAGGGGTTTCAACGGTAGTGGTTTTAACCTCGGGCATTGATCTCTCCATTAGTAATTAGATTCTATCCAGCGTGGCCCGATTCGGCGTCCATGGGGGTGGCGGGGGGAATTGGGCCATGCCCAAACGGGAAATTGTTTGGGGGTGAAGCGTGTGTTGTAAAGAGCTTATGCCCTTGCGGGGGCTTGGTGCCGTCTTGCTTGTATCTACCCCGGACTTACGTCCGGGGCTAATGGATGCCGCCGCCCTTGGCGGCTGGGGCATCGTTACTCGAGTAAATTTGTTTGTCCAACAAATTGATCTATACCTCAGGGGCTAAAGCCCCGAATCTTTTCTACTTCCCGACGCGGCGCTGAAGCGCCGCTCTTCCACGGTTGCGCTTGCGGCGGTTATGCTTCCTGCATCAGCGGCGGTTCTCGCATCCTCCGTGTTAATTATTTCGAACCTCAGGGGCTAAAGCCCCGAATCTTTTCTGCTTCCCGACGCGGCGCTGAAGCGCCGCTCTTCCACGGTTGTGCTTGCGGCGGTTATGCTTCCTGCATCAGCGGCGATTCTCGCATCCTCCGTGTTAATTATTTCGAACCTCAGGGGCTAAAGCCCAAATTCATCGTGCCCTCATGCGGCACGACTGAAGTCGTGCCCTTCCCGATCTGTACGACTGACGGAGCGGCTTAAATCCGCGCCCTTTCAAAACCAAATCTGCCAGCACCCTTCGGCGTGCTTCGCTTGCTCAGGGCGGGCTGCTAAAGCGCCGCTCTTCCACGCTATGCCGACAGCATCTACGCTCAAACGGGAAATTGTTTGAGGTGAAGCCTGTTTGTTAAAGAGCTTTCTGCCGCCCCTGCGGGGCTTGGTTCCTCCTAACTCTTCCAGCCCACGGCTTGCGCCGTGGGCTGCATTCTTTCGCCTCTGCGCGGCTAGTCCGTTCATCCACTCCTCGGGTCAAAAACCCGAGGGAAGGGGGTGAGGACAGTGGAGATTCTGGTTGCCTCCGGAGTCGAGATGGGGGAGCGAGCTAACATTCGCTCCTCGCGGAGACTCTGTTGCCGGAGTTGAAACGGCGTCGGCATTGGCGGACAAGAGTGTCCGCCCCACACGGGGTGTGCCAAGCGACTCTTCCGCGGCATTTAGTTCCAGCGACGAAGAGAAGCCGGCGGGGATGCCGCTGGCTTTTTCGGCGGAGGAGAGCATCCATTGATTGAGTGCGGTGCAAATATTGCGGCGCTGGTCCTGGTCTTCGACGACGACGAAGCGGAGGAAGCAGCGTCCTGAGGAAAGGCGAGCGCGCATGGGGTTGATGCGGGTAAACATGCGGTCGAGGGTAAAGGCCATGTCATCGTCTTCGGAGAACTGGAGGACGGCGAGCATGCGCTTTGAGGGCGGGACCTCAGCGGCTAAAGCCGGAGTGTTTTTGACGGGCGTAACGGCACGACTGAAGTCGTGCCCTTCCCGTTCGGTGCGCACAGCGAAAGTCGATGCGCTGGATGCAGGTGCCGAGCCTTGCTCGGCTGGACCGCCGGGGGCGGCTGTCCCTACATGAGGGCTGCCGAAATCCAGGATCTCTTCGGCGATGGCGAAGATGCCGGGCTTGCTGGGGACGACGAGGAGGCTATGGGGAGAATCGCAACGGAACCAGCGAGACCATTGCAGGCGGCGGGGGTCGATGGGACGATCGAAGCCGTGCCGTGCCAGCGAATCGGTAACGAGGCGAGTTAAAGATTCCATCCTGGGCTCCTCAAATTCCTCAGGGGGCTAAAGCCCCACATCTTTTTGCCTTGGATGGCACGACTGAAGTCGTGCCCTTCCCGAGCGTGTCATGGAAACATGAAGCTGACTTAGTTCCTTCACCAGTCGTTCACCCGGGGGAGGGTCGGGGAACGGCCACCGCACTTTACTTTGTACTTTTCTACGACCGGCTTGGGGCTTCCGGCGTCCGGACCCGCCCCAGATCGGGCTCGCCTTTACGGCTTTGTTTTGTTCGTTTTACGGAGGCGGCGCCGGGTCACCTCTGGCCTGGCGCCATCCCGTCCTCACTACTCTCCAACTGCACCTGCCGAAACCCGCCCCGTTCCCGCGAGGCGAATTTCAAAGCTATGGGATTGCAAAGTTACTCCCGCTTATTGTGCCTGTCAAGAGGGAAACACCATAGGTTGTATCTCCAGCAATGACGGGCTTGATGCTGGGATGAGGGATTGGTTTTCCACAACCGGAATTCATCGAGCGTTCATAAAAGGCGGCGGTGGGCTGCGGACGGGGTGCAGGGGCTAAAGCCCCGATGGATTGGGGATGCATTACGCGGCGCTGAAGCGCCGCTCTTCCACGGTGCCGCCGGCGGTCGTGGCGCTGCGCGGGTTCACGGTCCTGCGGGCGGTCGGGATGGATTTCGCGCGGTTGAAGCGATCCTAGCCGCTTGCGGCGATCGGGATGGATTATGGTCGTACGGTTTACGGTCGTGGCGGCCTCAGGGGCTAAAGCCGCAATTCTTCTCGAATGTTTGGGGCACGACTGAAGTCGTGCCCTTCCCGTTAGATAGATGGTCTTGGAGTTTCTTCTCTGCCCTGATCCGAAGCGTGTACGGAGGTGGCGGGACACAGGGGCTAAAGCCCAGAGTGAATTGGGGCGGAGTACGCGGCGCTGAAGCGCCGCTCTTCCACGGTGCCGCGGGCGGTCGTGGCGCTGCGGGGGTTCACGGTGCTTACATTGCGGGGTTCTGTTGGGGGGCCGGGAGGTGGTGGCGAATTCGCCGGAACTGGTTTCTGAGGGCTTGTGTACCTCGGGGGCTAAAGCCCGGAGTGAATTGGAACGGATTTCGCGGTGCCGCGGGCGGTCGTGGCGCTGCGGGGGTTCACGGTCCTGCGGGGGTTGGTGGCGCTTACATTGCGGGGTTCTGTTGGCCATCCGGGAGGTGGTGGCGAATTCGCCGGAACTGGTTTCTGAGGTTCCAACTATTTCGGGGGCTAAAGCCCGGAGGAATTTGGGATGGATTACGCGGCGCTGAAGCGCCGCTCTTCCACGGTTGTGTCGGCGGTCGGGATGCATCTCGCGCGGTTGAAGCGATCCTAGCCGCTTGCGGCGGTCGGGATGGACGACCTGCGAGTCAAGCGCGACGCGTCCGCGGTCGCGGTGCGAGTGGTGGTCGGGATGGATTGCGCGCGTGTCGGTTACGGTCGTGTGGATTTCTTCAGCGGCTGAAGCCGATTTTTTCGCAGTCCTTGATGGCACGACTGAAGTCGTGCCCCTCCCGAGCGATTGTGGGTTGGGGCATCGCGGAAACGGAGACGTGATAGGAGCTGAGTGTGGGGGCGTGGCAGGGGCTAAAGCCCGGAGTGATTGGGGATGGGTTACGCGGCGCTGAAGCGCCGCTCTTCCACGGTGCCGCGGGCGGTCGTGGCGCTGCGGGCGTTCACGGTGCTGCGGGCGGTCGGGATGGATTATGGTCTTGTGGTGGCTTATGGTCGTGGCGATTGCCTCAGCGGCTAAAGCCGATTCTTTCGCAGGCGCGGACGGCACGACTGAAGTCGTGCCCTTCCCGGGCGATTCTGCTTGGGGAAATCGCTGAACCGGAGACGTGATACGAACGAATCCCTTCCGCGCGAATCGTGTCCGCGTTAATCGTAGAGAGAGCGAAGGTTGGGGGCGGAGTTGCGAGATCCGCGGTCGGGTTGAGGGAATTTGCGAATTGGGAGCGAGAAGTGAATGGCTGTTTGGCGCGGCCGGGTTTCTTGTGGTTGCGGAGTTCGAAGCGGCTCGGAAGTCTCGCTGGCGAGCAAGGGGACGTAGATATCCTCGAAGATCTGGCGAGGGGCGATGCGGAGAACACCATCGGAGGACTCGACCAGATAGTCGCCCTTGCGTCCGGAGTGCTGACGGCCGAGGACGTCGGTGAAGGTGAGGCTGGTGGTGAGTTGTTTTGCTTTGACCAAGAAACGGGTGCGGTAGGTGATCCATGGATTGGTTGCTTTCATGAGTGCCGGCCAGTTTTTGTCTTTCGATGATGAAGGATGAATGGTTGACGGAGCGTTGCTGATGAAGTCCGCGTTTGTCTCATGCCGGTGACAGTCTCGGCTGAGTCGGTCATTTTTTTTGTTGAGGGCGAGAACGAATGTACGAGCGAAAGGTTGCTTGGTCAATTCAGTATTTTTGGTGCAGTTGAGGAAAATCCCAGGAACGGATTTTCGCGGATCGAAGGGATCAAGGAGTTGGGCGAAGATATCTGGCTAGGGCGCGTGGAGAGCGGGGGTTCGATTGGATGGCACGGGTGGAGAAAAATATCTGGGGGAGTCGGAGGGCGAATTGTCCACAGACGGTGCACAGGAAATGCAGAAAGGGAGGGAGGCTGTAGTCAGTGAGCAGTGGGCAGGTTCTTGTTTCCAGTTTCTGGTTTCCAGTTTCTTGTTTCTAGTTTTTGTGTCGGAGGTTCCGGGCGGGGAGAACCAACTGAGCATTGCCGAAGGGTAGGGATCCCCTTCGGCTTCGCTCAGGGCGGGCTTTCGACTTCGTGGCCGCTTCGCTGTTCGCGAAGCGGCCACTACGCTCAGAATGACAATTCAGTTGACGGCCGGTTAGTGAGCCATGGCCGGCTCATGCAGTGCTTTGCCGGACTTGAAGGCTTCGTAACGGGCGTTGACTTCGTCCCAGTTGATGACGTTCCACCAGGCGGCGAGATATTCCGGACGGCGGTTGTTGTATTTCAGGTAGTAGGCGTGCTCCCAGACGTCGTTGCCGAAGATGGGGAAATGGCCTTGCGTGATTGGGTTGTCCTGGTTAGGCGTGCTCATAATGTGCACGTCGCCACCGGGCTTGCCGGCGAGCCAGACCCATCCAGAACCGAATTGTTTGGTGCCGGCGTCGTTGAACTTGGCCTGGAAATCCTTGAAGTTGCCAAAAGTTTTGGTGATGACCTGGGCGATGGGGCCGGTGGGATCGCCGCCGCCTTTGGGCTTCATGATCTTCCAGAACATGGTGTGGTTGACGTGGCCGCCGCCGTTGTTGCGGACTGCGGCGCGAATGTCTTCGGGGATGGCGTTATAGTCGCGAATTAATTCTTCCGCGGTTTTCTTGGACAGTTCGGGATGTTTTTCGATGGCTGCGTTGAGATTTTTGACGTAGGCACCGTGATGCATGTCGTGGTGCAGGGTCATCGTCTGCTTGTCGATGATGGGTTCGAGCGCCGCGTAATCGTAGGGCAGGGGCGGTAGTTCATGAGCCATGATTTTTCCTCCAGAGTTCTTATTGTACTGATGACGAGGTCAAGGGTACGGATTCAGGCGAAGCGGCTTCCTGGAACTTGGATGAGGAAGAGCGGCGTCGCGGTTGCGAGGAGAATTTTACACCGGGGCGGAGAGCCAGGGGCTAAAGCCCGAGTGTTTTGGGGAACCTGAACGCGGCGCTGAAGCGCCGCTCTTCCACGGCTGCGCGGGCGGCGAGAAGCGCTTTGGGCGCAGGGGCTAAAGCCCCGGTTCGATCTGGCGCTTGGCGGCGCGGCTGAAGCCGCGCCCTTTCAAAACAAAACCTGGCGGCGCGGCTGGAGCCGTGCCATTTCAAAACAAAACCTTCCCTTATCGCAGGGCTGAAGCGCCGCGCCACCCAAAATCGAACTTCTTAGTTGGTGGGGGGGCCGAGGACTTCGCGGACTTTGCGGGAGAGGCTTTGCAGGGTGAAGGGCTTTTGCAGGAAAGTTTTTTTGCCGTCGGCGGGGAGCGGGCTGGCGAAGGCGTCTTCGGCGTAGCCGGAAAGATAAAGGACCTTGGCGCCGGGGCGTACGGGCAAGAGTTGCTGGACGAGTTCGTGGCCGCTCATGCCGGGCATGACGACGTCGGTAATGATGAGGTGGATGGTGTCGGGATGGGAGGAAGCGACGGCGAGAGCATCTTGTCCGTTGGGTGCCTCGAGAACATGATAGCCGCGGGACTCGAGAGTCTCGCGGACGAGCTGGCGAACGGACTCTTCGTCTTCGACGAGGAGAATGGTTTCAGTTCCGCCGACGGCGGCGAGAGAAGCGGGGGCGGCGAGAGCCTCAGAGGGCTCGTCGACGCGCGGGAAATAAATGGTGAAGACGGTGCCGCGGCCGAGCTCGCTTTGAACGAAGACGTAGCCGCCGCTTTGCTTGATGATGCCGTAGACGGTGGAAAGTCCGAGGCCGGTGCCTTTGCCTTTTTCCTTGGTGGTGAAGAAAGGCTCGAAGATGCGGGCCTGAGTTTCGCGGTCCATGCCCTGGCCGGTGTCACTGACGGAAATCATGACGTAGGGGCCGTGCTTGATGAAAGTATTTTCGGGGCGATAGGTGTCGTCGAGAGTGACGCTGGTGGTGCGAATGCAGATTTTGCCGCCGTTGGGCATGGCGTCTTTGGCGTTGACGACGAGATTCATGATGACTTGCTCGAGCTGACCGGCATCGGCGCGCGTGCAGCCGACGGCGGGAGCGAGACTGGTAGTGAGTTCGATATCTTCGCCGATGAGCGGACGCAGCAGGCGCTCCATGTCGGCGACGATGGCGTTGACGTCGATGACCTTGAGTTCGAGGAGTTGCTTGCGGCTGAAGGCGAGCAGCTGACGCGTGAGGGTGGTGGCGCGATCGGAGGCTTGCTGAATGGCCTCAGCCTTGGTGTGCAACGGATTTTCGGCAGTGAGCTGATCGAGGAGGACTTCGGTGTAGCCGCTGACGACCATGAGCAGATTGTTGAAGTCGTGAGCGATGCCTCCGGCGAGACGGCCGACGGCTTCCATTTTTTGCGACTGGCGGAACTGATCTTCGAGGACGCGGCGCTCGGTGATATCTTCGGCGATGGCTTCGAGAACATCGGCGGGCTCGTCTTCGGTGGCGACGGCGCGGCCGCTGATGCGGACGGTGATAGCAGATCCATCCTTGCGCTTCCAGCGGGCCTCGAAACCGTCCATGCGACCGGTGCGGCGGAATTCGTCGACCAGGCGGGTGTACTCGCCGGGGTTGAGGAAGACATCGTTTTGCGGATCGAGGGCCAAGACTTCGAGAGCGGAATTGTAGCCGAGCATTCCGATGAGAGCTGGGTTGACGTCGAGAAACTGGCCTTCGAGACGGGCACGATAGATTCCGTAGACCGCGGTCTGGACGAGGGAGCGGTAGCGAACCTCGGAGCGGCGCAGAGCCTGCTCGTTGCGTTTGTGCTCGATGGTGGCGGCTAATTGACGCGAGATTAAAGTGAGCACTTCCTTGTCGCGCTCGCGAAGAGGAGTTTTTTCGGAGTAGCTTTTGAGGACGAGCGCGCCAAAGACGTGATGATTGGCGCGAAGCGGAACGCCCAGCCAGAACAGGGGAGACGGGCCGGAGAGTTCGATTTCGCGGCGCTGCTGCATTTGCTGCAAGAGTTGCGGAGTGCAGAGCAGGGGCTCCCCGGTGCGAAGAACATATTCGACGAGGCCGCGCGCGGCGCGGGCGGGAGCGGGAGCGGACTCCTGCTCGTCGACGAAATAAGGGAAGCTGAGCAGTTGCGACTCCGGATCGTGAATGGCGATGGAAAAACTGCGCGCGGGCATGAGTTCGTCGACGATGCCGTGGATGGCGGCGAAGAACTGCTGCAGATCCTGAGTGGAGCAGGCTTTTTCGGCGACGTTAAAGAGAGCGGAATTCAGAGTTTCGGCGCGCTTGCGATCGGAAATATCGCGATAGACGAAGTAGTAGGCGGCGCTGCGGCCGTTGACGATCAAGGGAGCGGTGGAAAGAGAGACATCGAGCAGAGTTCCGTCGCGATGGCGGCGCTGGGTTTCGAGGGTAAGCTGCTCGCCACGCTGCAGACATTGCGCAATCCATTGCGCTTCCGCGGCGCGATCCGGGGGAAGGATGAGGGCATCGATGGGCTGCGACAGAATTTGCGCTTCGGAGTAGCCGAAGACGCGCTGAAATTCACGATTGACGCACTGCGCGTGAAAAGAAGAGTCGACCACGATCAGAGAGTCGGGAGCGTTCTGAAAGAGCTGTTCGAGATACTGGCGGCGGAGATCGAAAGAAGCTTGCTCGGTGGTGACGCTGGGATTCGATTCGGCCGGATTCCAGGAGAGAGACGATGGCTGCGCGGCGGTGGGGCTGCCGGTGGGAATGAATGAGGGCGACGCTCCGCACTCGAGCGCCTGGTGCAACGACTTGGCGCGCAGAAGTTCCCGGGACTGTCCTGACCGGGTGACACGACCACCCATTGATGGCTCCCCCTCTGAAGCCCAGCAGACTGGATAGTAAAACGCGAGGGGTTTACTCGAAAGTTACTGAGGTAATGGAAGCGGAATGGAATGGCACTGAGAATTTAGTGGTGGGTGAGATCCTTCGCTCTGCCTGAAAAGCGGCTGCGCTCAGGATGACACCGATCGGGCTGAAAAGCGGCTGCGCTCAGGATGACAGGAAGCTGAAAATTGATCAGCCTTTGGTGGCGAGCATATCGCAGACGCGGCGGATGGTTTCGCGCTGGGGGTCGCCGAGGGTAAGGAATTCGAAGCCGTAGCGCAGGCCCTGGCGATAGCGGACGATGGCGCGAACTTTCAAAGGGTACGGACTGAGAGGCAGAGGGATATCGAGGGAGACGATTTCGCCGGTTTCAAGTTCTCCGGTGAGAGTGGCTCCGATGCCATCCTGCCCAAGTTCGGTGGAGCGTCCCCAGCAACTGCGGAATTCGCCGGACTGAAACATGCGGACTTGCAGGCGAACGTCGATGGCGAAGCGGGGATAACGGCGTACATAGGCCGATGCGGGCGCGGGCGCGGTTTTTTTGCCGGGAGCTGCCATGAGTTAGTTTTCGAGCATCCGCCAGGGGCTAAAGCCCATATTCTTTTCGATCCTTTACGGCGCGTCTGAAGCCGCGCCCTTTCAAAACTACCCAAACAATGCGCACACGAACTTTGATCTCAAGATTCTCCCGCGACTAGTTGCCGTGCAGCAGGTAGCCGGGTTCGAGAGGCAGTTTGCCTCCGACCTTGACGACCGAAACGCTGCTGTTGATGGAGTACACATCCACCACGCCAACAGCTCCGGGAGTGGAAGCCACCGCGTTCACGAGTTCTTCGTCGGAAGTGGCGACCAGGATGGCCGGATGATTGGCGCGAGCGTGATTGGACGAAACGATGAGACTGCTGAGTTCGCTCTGCGACATGCCGTAGATCTTTTCGAGAACGACCTTCATCTCGGGCGCGGAGGGCGAGCGCATAACAAAGGTGACAGGTTTGCCATCAGGCCAGCGATTGGTCTGAGCCTTGCAAACCTTGACCAGATCGGCAACGGTGATGGCGCCCACGGCGTTGGATTTATTGGAGACTAAGGCGAGATCGCGTGCGGCGGCCAGCGAGGCGCCGAGGAGCACGAACACAAAGACACGAAGAAAGCGTTGGCAGAGCACTCTGGTTCTCCCGCGATCTGGACGTAAGTCTGGAGAGATTGTGCTTGATGAGGGGTCATTCATTAAAGGTAACTAAGGTCACGAAGAAGACGGGCGGATGGACCGGGGGCGGGGTTGGGAAAAAAAGTGGGCGCGGCTGGTGAGCCGCGCCCGGTGGTTTGAGTGATGAGTGGCGGGTTAGTTTTTCTTTTGGCGAGCGGCGTGAGGATGGAACATGGGCCGGGCAACGAACATGTTCGAGTGGGCCACGGCCGCAGAGGAGCTGGGAGAACTCTGCGCCACGATGACCCCGGCAGAGACCTGGCCGCTATCCGACTCGATAAAGGGGAAGGTAGTGCCATCCACGGTGTATAGGGTGAGAGCGAATCCGCCGTTTAGCGTGCCAGGCGAGGTGCTTGTCCCAGTGGTGGCAGTGATCCCCGAGCGTCCGGTGTCGATGCTTCCGTAGGTCCCAGCGAGCACCTGATCAAAGAACGGGGAGGTGGCGGTGTAGTAGTTTTCGTCGATCAAGCCCGTCACGGTTGATCCGCTGGGGGCGGCGGTGAACTCGGCGATGTCACCCACCGGGTCTATGCCACTCGACGAAAGGTTGTCACCCGAGAGACTTAACCCGAAACCTTGCGATGCACTGGCAAAGGTTGCGGTCGATGTTTGCGTGTAGGCCGCGCCAGCCGTGACGCCGACCGTATCGATCTCCAAGAGAAGCGTGCCGCCGCTCGAAGGATAGGCCGCATAGGTTAAGCCTGCGGGGGTGAAGCCACTGAAGTTACTGATGGTATATCGGCCAGTGCCGCCGGCAACATAGCTGGCGGTGAACGGCACCGGCGTAGCAGGAGAGAGGGTTCCGCCCTCGTTGAAGTCCTCAGTCGACGAACTGGTGATGTCGCCTGTGGAATCGGTAACCATGAAACCACCAGCTGCGACGGGAGCTCCTGTCGCCAATGAGCCTTGTAGAGTGAAGGCCAGAGTGCCGGATGGTAGGGTGGCGGTGGTCTGAGAAAAGGCGTCGCCGGACAAGGTTCCGTTTCCGTCGGTCTCAATGAATTTCAAATGGTTGGCATCGATGGGAAAGACATCGAAAGCGAGCGAGGGATACTGGGCGGTGCTCAGGGTCGTCGAAGGGGTGGAGGCGACGACCACGGTTCCTGCGAGTGTCTGGCCAGCAGAGATCGTAAGGGCACCGTTGTTAAAGTCTGCCAGGCCAGCGGTAATAGCTCCGCCGGAGCCAAGGGTAAAGTTGCCAACGGTCGCAAACGGAGCACCGCTGTAGGTGCCTCCGGAGAAGCTGAAGGCGTAGGCGCCGGAGGGCGTAACGCCAGAGGATTGCAAGTCGAGGGTTCCGCTGCCAGTGCCGAAAGAGTCGAACTCTGTGATCAGCCCGTGGGAGCTGGAAGAGAGGACGAAATCAAATGTGAGGTTAGGAAATCCGGAGATATTGCTGCCGATTGTGGCTTGTCCGCGTCCATCGACGGAGACGTTGTAGAAACTATTGCTGTTGATCGAAGCGTCTGCAATCGGACCGCTGGTGAATTCAGTGGTGTCGGCATCGTTGATGTCGAATGTGCCGCCGGTGATGGTGCCTTTGCCGTTGCCACCACTGCCATTGGCGGTGAACGTACCAGTGATCGCATAGGGGAGGGCACTGGCTTGGTCGGTCCCGGAGACGGAAAAGACGTAAGTTCCATCGAGATTGGCGTTGGTGAAGCCGCCGCTGGGCGGGGGCGTAGGATTAGTAATGCCGTTGTTGCTGCCGCAGGCGGCCAGGAATAAGAGTGTGGAGAGTGCGAGGAGCAGGACGATGGCGTTGCGTGGTGACATAACTTCCCCCTGGGTTGAATCGAGCGTGGATCGGGTCACTATTGATTCTGAGGTTAGCACAAGTCGTTTCAGTTGCCTTGAACCCGAACCATGAAAATAAGTAGCGCGGGCGGAAGAAAAATATTTTGCAAGTGCAATGTATACAGAACTTTACATTCCAGGAGGGAAGGCGGGTTTTGGGAAGGCGGAGGGGGAGGTTTCGGCATCTTAACGGGGAACGCGAGGGATGGGCCAGCGGGTCTGGAATTCCGGTAGCATGGGGTGGGGAAACTGTGGCTGCTTGCCCGAGACACGCCCGCAGGAACGCCTTGCGGTGCCGGTGGTTTCTATGACGTGCGAGGGTTCCCCTTCGACTTCGCTCAGGGCAGGCTTTCGACTACGGTTGCGCTTCGCATTCGCGAGGCACAACCTTCGCTCAGGATGACAGAGTTTGTAAGATGACGGGCTGGGGGATTTCAGGATGAGGAAGGTCGGACAGCGAATCTTGGTGTGCGTGGTCGCGGTGGCGATGAGCGGGGCGGGGTTCGGGCAAGCGCCGGCGGCGACGGACCCGTCCGCGCCGGGGAAGAATACGGATGAGGGGCTGGTGATTGAGCCAACCGAGTTGCCGGTGACGTATCCGCAGGGGCAGTATCAGGCGAATTTTCAAGGGCGCGGCAATTTCGTGCCGGTGCTGCATTGGCGGGTGGAAGGTGGCGCGTTGCCGAAGGGGATCCGGCTGGAAGATAACGGAGTATTGCATGGAGCGGCGGAGCGGGCGGGCGAATTTCAGTTTGTGGTGTCGGTGAAGGACGGCGGACAACCGCAACAGGCGGTGCAGCGGGGATTCGTGATCAAGGTGGTGGAAGCGATCACGCTGGCGTGGAAAAATCCTCCGCGGGTGAACGTGAACCGGATCGAGGGCAGCGTGGAAGTTTCGAACACAACGGCGGATGACATCGATCTGACCTTTGATGTGAAGGCGGTAGCGGAGAATGGGCGGGCGACGGAGATTGGATATCAGCGCTTTCCGCTGAAGCGAGGAACGGAACACATGGCGTTGCCGTTTGGCGAGACGCTGCCGCACGGGGCGTATGTGATTTATGTCAACGTGGCGGGTGAGATCGCGAAGAGAAACGCCATCTACCATGAGCGGCTGCAGACGCCGGGGCCACTGCAGGTGGTGGTGGGACCGTAGGAAAAGTGGGGGAAGCGGTCAGTGGGCAGTTTAGCGAGCGGCGGAGAATTGGTCCTACTGATCAGTGAACACTAGGACTGGTCTCATAAATAGTTCTCCGAGCGGACAGTCCTGAACGACACGGCTGAAGCCGTGCCCCAGCCAAAACCATTTATGAGACCAGTTCCAGCCAGTGATCCACTCACTATAGGATGCTGGTACGATGGTCATATTGACTTGGATTTGAAATTTTTGAAAGACTAGCGGCTGGGTTGTAAATCGTTTGCTTGCGTATGGAGTTGCTGCTCAATCTCGTGTGGCTGTTGCTGGTGTTGCCGGCCTATTGGCTGTGGCGGCGAGGCGCGGGAGCGCGACTGGGGCGCAGGGTGACGGCGTTGCAGTGTTTGCTGGCGCTGGGATGCGTGGTCGTACTGTTGTTCCCGGTGATCTCGGCCACGGACGATCTGCATGCGATGCGGGCCGAGATGGAAGAATCGGCATCGAGCAAACGCACGGTACTGCAGGCCGCGAGCGAAAGGCACTCAGCGTGGGTAAACCGGCTGCAGGGACCTCCGGCGCTGGCGGCGAGCGCAGCGCGGCTGCCTGAGCTGGAAGCGGGACTGCTTGAAGTTTGTGTTTCGTATTCGGCACCACCGGCGAGGCCTTGCGTTTTGCGTGCAGGGCGCGCTCCTCCTAGTTCCCTCCTTGGGTAGTTTGCCGAATCCCAGTTAACTCATCTTGGTGCATTCATTGTTCGTGAATCGCTGATCGGATGCAGCAATAAATCCGCAGCGAGGATTCTCATCTTTAGAGAATCCTTACAAAAGAGCCTAGATACTTATTTCCAGTGTGTTTGTGGAGCAATGCGTTCCTGGAAACACATTGCTCTACATCTCTGCCGGAGGCTGTAGAAGTCCGGAGATATTTGTGGAGTCGAGATTTGTGGAGTTATTGATGCGGAGAAGATTGCGGAGGAGTTGTGGAGCGCTGGTGGCGCTGGGTTGTGCTGCGGTTCTGGCCGGGGCGCAGGCAGCGCCGGCGAGGCCGCAGGCTCCGCCACAGGCGTGGACGTGGGAACAGGTGAAGGACCGGCTGGAGTTGAATAATCCCACGCTGCTGGCGGAGAAGTTGAATATCAGCGAATTCCAGGCGGACGAGATCACGGCGCATCTGCGGCCGAATCCGAATCTGACGGTGCTGGCGGATCAGATCGATCCATTTCCGGGGGGGCCTTCGCATGGGCCATTTGCCTACTGGCTGCCTTCGGCGACGGTGAGCTATTTGCACGAGCGGGCGCACAAGCGGGAGTTGCGAACGGAAAGCGCGAAGGAAGGGACGGCGATTGCGGTTTCCCAGCAAAGCGATCTGGAACGCGGGCTGCTGTTCAGCTTGCGCAGCGCGTTTGTGCAGACGCTGCAGGCCAAGGCGGTGCTGCAGGTTTCAAAAGACAATCTGGAATACTACGACCACGTGCTGAAGATCAGCAGCGATCGATTTCAAGCGGGAGATATCGCGCAGATCGATCTGGACCGGCTGGAGTTGCAGCGGGTGCAGTACGAGTCGGACGTGCAGACGGCGATCGTCAATTTGCGGACGGCGAAGATTCAGATGCTGATGCTGTTGAACGACCGCACGCCGGTGGACCAGTTTGATCTGGCGGGCGTGTTTGATTTCAACGATCAGATCGATCCGCTGGAGGCGTACCGGCAAATCGCGCTGGATAACCGTCCGGATTTGAAGACGGCAGTGCAGACGGTGCAACAGGCGCAGACCAACTACAAGCTGGCGGTGGCGAACGGATCGACGGATCCGACGTTCAGCTTTGATATGGGGCGGAATCCACCGATTGATCTTTATTTTGGCGTGGACGTGAGTATTCCGCTGCGCATTTTCGATCGCAACCAGGGAAACAAGCTGCATACCAAGCTGGACATTACGCGTAATGAAAAATTGCGCGATGCGGCCGAGGCGCAGGTATTCAGCGATGTGGATTCGGCGTATGCCACGTTGAACAGCAATGTAATTTTGCTGCGGCCGTACAAGCAGAAGTATCTGGCGCAGGCGGTGCGGGTGCGGGACACGATTTTGTTTTCTTACCAGCACGGCGGGGCTTCGCTGCTGGATTTTCTCAACGCAGAGAGCGATTACCGCAGCGTGGAATTGAATTACGTGAATCTGGTGGGCTCGTATTTGACGGCAGCGGCGCAGTTGAACCAGGCCGTGGGCAAAGAGGTTGTGCAATGAAGAAGAAATATTTCAACGGGCTGCGGAAATTTCCCGCAGCGGCTAAAGCCGCGGTTCATTTTGTGAGACCTACGGCGCGGCTTGAAGGCGCGCCCTTTCAAAGCGAGGCTGCGGGCAGAGTTTTTCCGCGTTGCTGTGCCGTCCCTGAAGGGACTCTCATGACGACTGGACTTTCCCCGGACTTACGTCCGGGGCTAGTGAATGGCGTCGCTTCGCGACTGGGGTTTGGATCCGGCCCCGCGGGAGGGTTTGGATCCGGTTCCACGCCGGGGTTTGGATCCAGACGCGGGCGTTTGAGCGGAGTTGGGTTGTGCCTGGCTCTGGCATTGATGCTTGCGGGGTGCAACGAGGGCAAGGCGGATCCGAAGGCGGAGGCCCCGCCTGCGGCGAATGTTCAGGCGGACCTGGACGCGAACAATTTCAAGGTCGATCATCCGGAACTGTTTCCGCTGGCGACGGCAGCGGAATATAAAGCCGCGCCGGCGCTGAACGTGACTGGCGTAGTGCAGCCGGACATCGCGCGCGCGGTGCCGGTGATTTCGCTGGCGGCGGGGCGCGTGGTGGAGATCAAAGCCAGGCTTGGCGACGTGGTAACGAAGGGGCAATTGCTGCTGCGAGTGCAGAGCAGTGATGTTTCCGGCGCTTATCAGACGTATGTGAAGGCGGTGAATGACGAGCGGTTGGCGCGGGTGCAACTGGAGCGCGCGCAGATTCTTTACGACAAGGGTGCGGTCGCCAAGAGCGCGCTCGAACAAGCGCAAGATGCTGAAGATGACGCCAAAGCTGACCTGACCGCAGCTACTGAGCAACTGCGGCTTCTTGGCATCGATAAGGAGCATCCTTCCGGCATTGTCGATATCTTCGCACCGACCTCGGGGATTATTACCGACCAGCAGGTTACGAACGCATCGGGTGTGCAAGGACTGGGCTCACCGAATCCTTTTACCATCTCCGATCTTTCTTATGTGTGGATCATCTGCGACGTTTACGAGAATGATCTGGATGCGGTTCGCGTTGGCGAGTACGCCGATCTCCACCTGAGTGCGTATCCGAATCAAGTGCTCAAGGGGCGGATCGATAACATCCTGCCGGTGCTCGATCCTAATATTCGAACGGCGAAGGTGCGGCTGGAAGTGCCGAATCCCGGGCTGATGCGCGTGGGAATGTTTGTGACGGCGACTTTTTATGGCAAGCAGGCGGAGACGTATGCGGCGATTCCGACAACTGCGATTCTGCACTTGCATGACCGCGAGTGGGTGTACGCGCCGCTAGGCGCGGGACACTTCAAACGCCTGGAAGTGGTAACGGGAAAGACGCTGCCGAACCATATGCAAGCGGTGGTTTCCGGGATGAAGCCGGGAGATCAGGTGGTTTCGAACGCGCTGCAACTGCAAAACACGGTGGAGCAATAGATGATTCGCAGAGTCGTTGATTTTGCTCTGAACAACCGATTGCTGGTGCTGGCGTTTGCGCTGATGCTTTTTGCCGGAGGGATTGTCGCGTTTCGTGATCTTCCGATTGAGGCTTACCCCGACGTGGCGGACAACTACGTGGAGGTGATCACGCAGTGGCCGGGAATTTCGGCGGAGCAAATCGAGCAGCAGGTCACGATTCCGCTGGAAATCGTGATGAACGGCATTCCGCACGTGGTGCATCTGCGGTCATTTTCGCTGTTCGGGCTTTCGGACCTGAAGCTGATCTTTGACGACGAATCGGACAACGACTGGAACCGGGAGCGAGTGCTGGAGCGGCTGAGCCAGGTGACGCTGCCGCCGAATGTTGTGCCGCAGATGGGAACGGACTGGAGCCCGGTCGGACAGATTTATTTTTTCACGCTGCGCAGCACGAATCCGGCATATGACCCGATGGAGTTGAAGTCGCTGGAAGACTGGGTTGTCGAAAAGAATTTCAAAGCGGTGCCGGATGTTGTGGATGTTTCGAGTTTCGGCGGGCCCACGCGGGAGTACCAGGTGCGGCTCGATCCGAACAAACTGGTCGCTTACGGGCTGAGCCTGGCGCAGATCGAGCAGCAACTCACCAACAACAATACGAATGCAGGCGGCAGCTTCATACAGGAAGGACTGCAGCAGATCAACGTGCGCGCCGTGGGACTGGTCGACCGGTCGCAAGATATCGCGGAGACGGTGATCCTGACCAAGAACGGCACGCCGCTTCGGATCAAGGATATTGCAGCGGTATCGCAAGGTCCAAAGATCCGGCTGGGGCAGTTTGCCAAAGCGATTCACCGGGAAGACGGGAAGATTATTGATAACGACGATGTGGTGTCAGGCATCGTGCTGTTGCGAAAGGGCGCCGCCGCGGATACGGCGCTGCAGGGGATTCACGCGAAAGTGGAGGAAATGAACGATCACATCCTCCCGCCGGGGGTGAAGATTGTTCCATTTATCGATCGCAGCGACCTGGTTCACTTCACCAGCCACACGGTGCTGCATAACCTGACGGAAGGAATGATTCTGGTCTCAATCATTCTGTTTTTGTTTCTGGGAAATATTCGGGGCGCACTGATTGTGGCGGCAACGATTCCGTTCTCGCTGTTGTTCGCCTCGATCTGTCTGGACTTGCGGCATATTCCGGCAAACTTGCTGTCGCTGGGCGCGCTGGATTTCGGCATGGTAGTGGATGGCGCGGTGGTGATGGTGGAAAACATCGTGCGCCATTTGGGACACAAGAACGGGAACGATAAAAGTCCCAGTGAAAAAATCAGCGAGGCGTCACACGAAGTGCAGCGTCCGGTGTTCTATGCGATCGCCATCATTATTACGGCGTACTTGCCGATCTTCACGCTGGAGCGGGTGGAAGGCAGGCTGTTTCATCCCATGGCGTGGACGGTGGCGTTTGCGCTGCTGGGGGCTTTGGTGTTCTCGATTGTGATTGCGCCGGTGCTGGCCAGTTTTGCCTTCGCGAAGGGAGCGAGCGAGTGGAGCAACCCGGTGATGCATTTTCTGATTGAGGGCTACCGGGTTGCAGTGCGATGGGCGATTCGCCATCGGGGAGTCACGATCGGCGTAGTTTTGGTGATGGTGGTGGTAGGAAATTATCTAGCCTTCAGCGGCGCTATCGGTTCCGAATTTCTGCCTCACCTGGATGAAGGAGCGCTTTGGGTGCGGGGAACGCTGGCGCCGAGCACCGGTCCGGACGAGGGGATAAGGGTAGCGAATCAGGCGCGAGTGATCCTTTGTTCTTTTCCGGAGGTTCCGCAGTGTACGAGCCAAACGGGACGGCCGGATGATGGAACCGATACGACGGGCTTTTTTAATACCGAATTCTTCGTCGACCTCAAACCCAAAGAAGAGTGGCGGCCTGTGTTTCACCAGGACAAAGACGAATTGATTGCAGCCATGCAACGGGAGCTGGATAAGATTCCGGGCGCGGTGTGGGGATTTTCGCAGCCTATCGAAGACAACATGGAAGAGGCGGTCAGTGGAGTAAAAGGCGCGCTGGCTACGAAAGTTTTCGGTGACGACCTTAAGGTGCTGGAGCAGAAAAGCGACGAGGTGGTCAATGTGTTGTCCAAGATCAAAGGCATTGAGGATCTTGGAGTGTTTCGCGTGCTGGGCCAGCCGAATTTGAATGTGACGGTAGACCGGGCGGCGGCGGCACGTTATCAGATCAATGTGGCGGATGTGCAGGACGCGATTCAGACTGCAGTAGGCGGAAATGCGATCACACAGGTGCTGAAGGGTGAGGCGCGATATGACCTCACGTTGCGGTATCTGCCGCAATATCGGGATACGCAGGAGGCGATCGAGAACATTCGATTGCTGTCGCCGAGCGGAGAGCGCGTGTCTCTGGCGCAACTGTGCAAGATCACCGAAGCGGACGGTGGTTCCGAAATTTATCGCGAAGGCAACCAGCGCTATATCGCCATTAAATACAGTGTCCGCGGGCGGGACCTGGGCAGCACGGTGGAAGAAGCGATCAAGAAAGTAAATGAACAGGTGAAACTGCCCATCGGGTACAGCTTCCGGTGGGAGGGCGAATACGCGAGCCAGAAGAGAGCCAACGCGCGGTTGCTGATCGTGTTGCCGATCACGATTCTGATCATCTTCATCCTTCTTTATACGATGTTCAAGTCGCTCAAATGGGCGCTGCTGATTATGGTGAACGTTGCGATCGCACCCATTGGAGGGTTGCTGGCTCTGTGGTTCACGGGCACGAATTTCAGCGTTTCTTCTGGCGTAGGATTTCTGGCGCTGTTTGGCGTGTCAGTGCAGACGGGAGTGATCATGCTGGAATACATCAACCAGTTGCGGGCGCGGCGATTCACGGTGGAGGACGCGGCGGTAGAGGGTGCGGTGTTGAGACTGCGTCCGATTATGATGACGATGCTGGTGGCGACGCTGGGATTGTTACCGGCGGCTCTGTCACACGCGATTGGGTCAGACTCCCAGCGGCCGTTCGCGATCGTGATCGTGGGAGGACTGATCGCAGCACTGGTCATGAGCGTTTTTTTGCTGCCGACGATTTATGTGTGGGTAGCCGGCGAACGGGACGTGCTGCCCATGGCGGAAGAATCGTTCGAACTCGGCGAGCACGTGGATTAGGTCAGTTGTCAGTTGTCAGTTGTCAGTTGTCAGTTGTCAGTTGCCGGTTGCCGGTTGTCAGTTTCTGGTTTCTGGTTTCCGGAAGAAACGATCTGGTCCGTCGAGATATGTGATTCCCAACGGCGACCTCGCTGGCGTGGCCGGTATATCCTGAGGGAGCATTGTTTGCTCGGGAACCGACCTATGCCTGACAAAACCGACATCAGCGCGGAAGAGAGCTTGGCGCGGCAGGCGCTGGAAATCGAACGACTGAAGGACGCGTTGGGATTGTTGGGAGTGAATCCCTGTTCATGGTGCAAGAAGTTTGTTCGCCGAACCGAGCCGGGGGCGTTGTTTGATGCGGGCGAACTGATTTGTTACGGCTGCGTTCCGGAATGGTGGGCGCAGCGCTGCGCGCAACTCAGCACTAAAGAGCGCGAGAATCTCGAAGGCAAGCTGGTCTTCTGGCTGCGCGACCATCATCACGCTGAGTTGTTCAAGGATCCGGCCAAGCTGCCGGAGAGTTCACAGCAGGAACTGCACATTGTGGCAAACTGCCTGGAGTGCCATGGGACGGGGAAATCGCTAGGGCAGGAGCGCTGCCGGTATTGCGAAGGGCGCGGGACGGTGTGGGTGATTGTGTTGAGGAAGCGGGGGTAAGGACGTACGTTTCTGGTTTCTGGTTTCTGGTTTCTAGATAATTCGGGACGGGACTCGACACAGGAAACCGGAAACTTCTTGCCAAAAAAATTAAGAGTTCCGAGGTGGTGTTGAGTCCATTCGTCTCGGCCAGTAGCTCGCGTTAGACCCTTGCTTGACCTGCTGTGCCGCTTCCCTTGCGGGTGCTCTGCACGCGATCTTCGCTCGGGCTCCGGGCTCACCGCCAACCGGATAAACCTACTCAACGCCTCGGAACTCTATCCTGCCTTCGACTGGGCTTCCCGTTCTCCTCGACCAGCGCTTTGCTATAGACCCTCACTTGCCTTCCCTCCGCATTTTGCAATGTGGAGGGTGACTCAGCTTGAGCCCCGGACGCCGCACCAACCGGAAAAACTTAAGAAACTGTCAAAGAACGATCTTGTTGTACTCCTTTTAAATTTTGAGTCAACGAAAAGAGCGCGACTTTATGTGGCTTATTTTCAATCGAGTGCAGGCCGTCCACAGGCGGGTGACAGGATTTTGTGCAATGCCGATGAGCGATTTGCGCAAACGGGGCGGAGAGGGCGCGGTTTGACGACATCGAGCCGAAGCATCCGCGGGGATTGCAGAATCTTGCGGTCCTGAGAGCTTGTGAATATCGGGCAAAAGCCGCGCCGGACAGGGGATTTCACGGGTTAAGGGGGAAAGAGGGCTGGCCTTCGCCGAGGCAACAGGACGCGCGTTTAATGGCTTGACAATGCAGGTAAGTCTGCTAAAGTGCGAGAAAAGCTGCATAAACGACGATTCGCAGGTGCCCAAAGTTATGAAGAATGTTTATGAGGTTCTGAGGCAGAAGGAAATGGAGTTGACCCGGCTGGAAAAGGAAGTGGAAGCTTTGCGGCTGGTGGCTCCGTTGCTCTCCGAAGAAAAGGAAATGAACACCGACATGGTGAAGCCGATGGCTCAGGCGGTGAACGGACCGCAGGCGCCCATTCGCATTCCATCGCCGCCGGTGGTGGCGGCGCAGCCGGTGCGGGCGGCCGGTTGGGACGATACAGCGAAGCGCTGGCCGTAGGTTCAGCAAAAATTTATTAGTCCTCTCGACGCGTGGGTTCGGCACGGTGGAGCGGCGTTTTTCTCAGCCTGGGATTCTTCCCGGGCTTTTGTTTTGGGGCGGAACGATTCCACAGGGGCTAAAGCCCGGCATCCTCATTTGAGCTTGACGCGGCGCTGAAGCGCCGCTCTTCCACGGTCGCGCACGACGCGGTTTTCATACCCAGCGGGTACTGCACGGTGCGGCAAAAATCTTTCGCTCGTCTCGACGCGTTGACGCGGCGCTGAAGCGCCGCTCTTCCACGGTCGCGCACGCCGCGGTTTTCATGCCCAGCGGGTACTGCACGGTGCGGCGAAAATCTTTGGCTCGTCTCGACGCGTTGCGCGGCGCTGAAGCGCCGCTCTTCCACGGTGGCGCACGACGCGGTTTCTTTTCCAAATCCCAGATAGAAGAGGCTGGGGAATCCCATGTCTCGCAAAAGAGGCGAGACCCTTCGACTCGGCTCAGGGCGAGCTATGGGGCACCCCCATCCCATCTTAATTGCGCAGCCGGTTCTAACCTTCCACAATCTCCCGCAACGCCGCGAGAAGGCGGTCGACTTCTTCGGCGGTGTTGTAGTGGACGAGGCCGATGCGGAGGAAGCCGCCGGATTTTTCCACGTCGAGTTGCTCGGTGAGGTTCAGAGCGTAGTAGTTTCCGTCCCAGGTGAAGAAACCGCGGTCGCCGAGTTTGGTGGCGAGGGCGAGTGGAGTTTGGTTTTGGTTCTGATCAACGACGCGGACTGCGAGCGTGGGGCATCGCCAGTCGAAGCACGAGGGATCGGTGATGCCGTAGATCTTCAATTTTGGAATTTCGGAAATACCGGCGATGAGGCGCTCCATCAATCTGCGCTCGTGGCGGTGAATGGCTTCGAAGGCGGCGACGATGGCGGCGCGGCGGTCCGATGATTGAGGATGATGGTGGCGGCCGAGGTCGGCGAGGTAGTCGACACAGGCGGTGATGCCGGCGATGCATTCGTGGTTGAGCGTGCCCCACTCCCAGCGGTTGGGGACGGCGTCGGTGAGGGGGCGGACTTTGTAGGGACGCAGGCGTGCAAGATGCTCGCGCTTGCCGTAGAGCACGCCCATGTGCGGGCCGAAGAATTTGTAGGTGGAGCAGACCAGGAAATCGCAATCGAGAGCGGCGACGTCGATGAGGCCGTGCGGGCCGTAGTGGACGGCATCGACATAGGCGAGGGCACCGGCGGCGTGGGCGAGGCGGACGATTTCTTTGACGGGATTGATGGTGCCTACGGCATTCGAGGCATAGCCGACGGCGACGAGCTTGGTGTGCTGGTTTATTTTGCCGGCGAGATCGGCAATGTTGAGCGTGCAATCTTCTTCGTGAATTTCCGCCCAGCGGATGGTGACACCTTTTTCTTCGAGGGCGAGCCAGGGGGAGACGTTGGCGTCGTGATCGAGACGGGTGACCAGGATTTCGTCGCCCGGGGCGAGATCGCGGCCGATGGCGCGGGACATCATGTAGGTGAGGCTAGTCATGTTGGGGCCGAAGACGATTTCGTCGGCGGCGCAGTGGAGGAAGTCGGTCATGGCGGCGCGAGCGTCGGCGAGCATGGCGTCGGTGTGGCGACTGGTGGCGTAGGCGCCGCAGGTGTTGGCGTTATCGCGGCGCAGGTAGTTGGAGATGGCGTCGATGACGCGCTGCGGAACTTGCGTTCCGCCGGGACCGTCGAGAAAGACGGCGGGATGTCCGTTGACGGTTTGGGCGAGCGAGGGGAATTGGGCGCGGATGTAGGTGAGGTCGAGGGCGGGGGGAGCGAGGGTTTCGGTGGTCGGCATGGTCGTCATTCATTTTTATCACGGGGCCGGTCAAGATATTCACGTAGAGTTGAAAACCAGTTCGCTCGTGGGAAGTCGATGAACGAGAGATCCTTCACTTCACCTGAAGAACGGCTGCGTTCAGGATGACGACGGAGTCGCGGGGCCTAAAGGCCGGGGAAACTTCGGAGGCTCTACGCGGCCCTGAAGGGCCGCTCTTCCACGGTACTCTGATACAGCGCTTTATCACAATGTCCTACCCGGTGACCGCTCGAACAAAATCCGCGAGCATGCCGTAGGCGGTGGCGTAGAGGCCGGGATTTTCTTCGGTGATGGCGAGGCCGGGGAAGATGTCGGTTTCAAAATAGATGTAGGACGAGGTGCCGGTGATTTGGGACATGGGATCGGTGAGCGGGATTTGTTCGGGGCGGACGGTGGCGGTGACTTCTGTTCCTTCTTTTTTGGCTCGGCAGATTAACTTGTAAGGGACGCCTTCTTTTTTCGCGTTGCGGACGGCTTCCGCGGTCAGGTTGCGGATGCCTTCGCGGCTGATCTCTTCCAACCTTATTGGAATATCCATCAGGACGGTGATGAGGGCGGCGGTTTTTACGGCGGCGTCCCAGGCGTCGATGTCGTGGGTGGCATCGGTTTCGGCGATGCCGAGGGACTGGGCTTTCTTTAAAGATTCGTCGAAGGTGAGGCCGTTTTCCATTTCGGTGAGGATGACGTTGGTGGTGGAATTCAGGATGCCGTGAAATCCGTGCAGGTGGATGACGGGAAGCTGGTCGAAAAAAGAGAAGATGGGGACGCCGTCCATGACGGTGGACTCGAAGAGGAAACGTGTGTTCCCACCCTTTCGCAAAGAACGCGAAAGAGTGGGGCACCCGGCGGCGGCGAGATCGCGGAGTTCGCGGTAGGCGTGGACGATGGGTCCTTTGTTGGCGGTGATGGCGTGGGCTCCGTGGTGGAGCGCGGCGCGGATGTGATCGACGGCGGGCTGGCCGTTATCTACGTTTAGGGAAGTGGCTTCGAAGAGGACGTCGGCGTGGGCGGCGGCGAGCCAAGTCTGGACGGTGGACGGCTCTTGAGAAGCTTCCTGGCTTTTAGCGGGCAAGAGTGCCCGCTCCACACAAGCATTCGGATCCAGGCCGTTGGGGTCGGCGAGCCAGCCTAGACGGCGTGAGGCGATGCCGGTGATGCGGAAAGAAATTCCGTGGCGGGAGCGGAGGTCGGGTTCGCGGTCGCGCAAAAGTTCGACGAGGGTGCGGTTGACGTTGCCGAAGCCGAGGAAGCAGAGGTTGTAGGTGTGAATGCGAGTCCCCACAGGGGCTAAAGCCCCGAGAAATTTGAGACGCTAACGCGGCGCTGAAGCGCCGCTCTTCCACGGTATTCCATGGTTCCGTGGTGCAGCCCTTACGCGAAGCTGAAGCGCCGCTCTTCCACGTGCTCCATGGTTCCGTGGTGCGCGCCCTTACGCGAAGCTGAAGCGCCGCTCTTCCACGGTATTCCATGGTTCCGTGGTGCAGCCCTTACGCGAAGCTGAAGCGTCGCTCTTCCACGGGACTCCATGGTTCCGGTGCGGCCCTTACGCGAAGCTGAAGCGCCGCTCTTCCACGGTATTCCGGGCTTCCGTGGTGCAGCTGTTCCACAGATTACGTGTGCGCCTCTTCCACGGTGCTCCTGACGCTTTGTAGCTCCCGCGTGGCGCCCAAAAGGCGCATGGAATAACAATGCTCGAATGGCGCGGCTGAAGCCGCGCAGTTTCAAAACGATCCCTCGCCGCGCAAAGAACGCTTGCTCGGGATGACCAGGGCAACCTAGCCCATCACGGTGGTGTGCTCGGGCTTGATTTTGTAGATCACGCGGACTTCGCCGGGCTGGCCGTAGGGGTATTTGTCGACGCCGAGATATTTCTTGGCCATCTTGTCGATGTGGGCGCTGGCACCG
>Ga0181523_10001070_pt1 | contig 30046 bp, 38 predicted proteins | sample PEATcosm2014_Bin_43_FD_119752 | JGI IMG/M metagenome (GOLD analysis project Ga0181523, IMG submission 119752) | Peatland microbial communities from MTU Mesocosm Facility, Houghton, MI, USA - PEATcosm2014_Bin05_30_metaG | ecosystem: Environmental > Terrestrial > Soil > Wetlands > Peat | place... | reverse complement strand
TAGGGCTGCCGGACCTTCCTTTTCATCTGCGTCTCGACGCGCTCTCCGGGTTCTTCCTTACGGTTATTGGCCTTCTCTCTCTCTTCGTCTCGGTATATTCCATCGGTTATATTAAAGGATACCTCGGGCATCGTTCTGTAACCAGCCTTATTATCTTTTATTGCCTCTTCATTGCCGGGATGATGATGGTTGTTCTGGCGGACGACGCCCTATGCTTCCTCGTATCTTGGGAGATAATGGCAGCGGCATCTTACTTCCTGGTGATCTTTGAAAATGAGCGGCAGGAAAACCGGAGGGCCGCATTCCTCTACCTTATCGTGGCACATGTAGGGGCAATCGCCATCCTTCTGTCTTTTGGAGTCATGGCAGGATTTGCCACCAAGTCCGAAAGCTTTCTCGGTTATACCTTCGATGCTATGCGTACGGCACAATTGCCCATCGAATGGGCCACTGCTGCCTTTTTTCTGTCATTCTTCGGGTTCGCCGCAAAGGCCGGTGTCATTCCACTTCATGTCTGGCTGCCTGAGGCCCATCCCGTTGCTCCTTCCAATGTATCGGCACTGATGAGCGGCGTAATGCTCAAGACTGCCATTTACGGAATTGTCAGAGTAACCTTCGACCTGATTCACGTATTCCCGGTCTGGTGGGGCGCAATCGTCTTGAGTTTCGGCCTCATCTCGGCGGTCATGGGCGTGCTTTATGCATTGATGCAGCATGATCTGAAGAGGCTTCTCGCATACCATTCGGTCGAGAATATCGGGATCATCCTGATCGGGATCGGGCTGGCCATGATCTTCAAAGCTTTCAACCTGCCGCTGCTGGCAGCCCTCGGTCTTATCGCAGGACTCTATCACACGATGAACCATGCGATGTTCAAGGGGCTGCTTTTCATGGGTGCAGGGGCGGTTCTTCATGCCACCGGCGAGAGGAACATGGAGGAGATGGGCGGACTCATTCACAGGATGCCATGGACTGCGGCCCTTTTTCTCATCGGATGTGTGTCGATTTCCGCCTTGCCGCCCTTTAACGGATTCGTTTCAGAGTGGCTTACATTTCAGGCTTTCCTGCTGTCACCTGCTCTGCCAAGTCCCCTGATCAGGCTCCTCATACCTCTGGGCGCCGCATTGCTGGCCCTGACGGGAGCACTGGCCGCCGCCTGTTTTGTGAAGGCCTTCGGGGTTACTTTCCTGGGTCATTGGAGGGGCCATCATAATCCCAAAGTCCATGAAGTAGACTGGTACATGCGGATAGGAATGCTCCTGGCAGCCCTGACATGCTTCGGTCTCGGCATCCTGCCTTCCGTCTTCATCGACTGGATGGATATTATTGCAGAGCAATTAATTGGTACGACGATTGCCTCCTCGGCCGGCCGCTACGGCTGGATGTGGCTGACACCGGTCTCTTATGAGCGCGCATCATATTCGGGCTTCATAGTATTCGTTGGAATAATATTGGTTTTAGTTCTCGCATACGCGCTTCTTCATGTCAGGCCGGGTACTATACGCCGGGTGCCGATTTGGGACTGCGGCTTCGAGAAGATCAATCAGAGGATGCAATACAATGCGACCTCTTTCGCGATGCCGATACGAAGAATATTCGGGTATCTCTTCAGTATCAGGGAGCGTGTGGAACTAGCCCCGCAGGCTGGTCACAAGGCCTTCCCGAAAAAAATACAGTATCACCTCAGTATACGAGACCGCATATGGGGATGGCTGTACAAGCCGGTCGTCGAAGCAAGCTTCTGGATGGCGCGCAAGGTCGGAAAGCTCCAGCAGGGACGCATTCAGGCATATCTTATTTATTCATTCATAACGATCATAATACTGCTGGTATTTTTACGATGAACCTGAACCCATATATTATTGAACTTCTGCAGGTACTCACCCTTCTGGGGCTTGCGCCCGCCTTTGTAGGCTGGGTGAGGATAGTGAAGTGCTGGGCGCAGGGGCGCACATCTGCAGGGCTCTTCCAGCCTTACCGGGATCTCGCGAAGCTTTTTTCAAAGGAAGTACTTTTGGCCGAGAATGCTTCCTGGATATTCCGGTTCACTCCTTACCTCGTCTTCAGCACCGTCGTCCTTGCCGGTGGTATCATTCCAATCTTGTCACTGGATCTGCCGCTTGCCTCGACCGCAGATGTCATCGTTATCGTCGCATTATTTGCAATTGCCCGTTTCTTTACTGCCTTGGCGGGGATGGATATCGGCACTGCGTTCGGAGGAATGGGATCGAGCCGCGAGATGATGATCGCCTCGCTTGCCGAGCCCGCGATGCTTATGGCGATTTTTACGGTCTCACTGGCAAACAGGTCTACATCGCTTTCAGAGATAATACAGGTCATCTACAGCGGGCAATCGGTGCTGAGACCATCTCTCGCCTTCGCTTTCCTGGCGTTCATATTGATCGCCCTCGCCGAAACGGGCAGGGTGCCGGTGGACAATCCGGCAACCCACCTCGAATTGACCATGATCCATGAGGCGATGATACTCGAATATTCTGGCAGGCATCTCGCCCTCATCGAATGGGCAGGGATGATGAAACTCTACCTTTTTGTGATATTGGGTATAGCGGCATTTGCACCGTGGGGGATCGCAGCAAAGGGAGGCCTGCTGGGGATACCGGAGGCATTAGTTTATATGGTACTTAAGCTCGGAGCAGTTGGAATAGGCATAGTCCTGATAGAGACCGGACTGGCAAAGATGAGATTATTCAGATTAACAGAGTTCCTTGGGGCGGCATTCCTTCTCGCGACCCTCGGTATGCTCTCCTTTTTTATACTCGACTGATATGGACCTTATTACTGCGGCACACGTTAACAGTTTCCTGGCGGCGCTCGTACTTCTGACTGCGTTTGGGATGCTCGTCCAACGGCGAATCTACGGGCTGATCAATCTGTTTGCATGGCAGGGACTTTTCCTCTCCCTGAACACGGCTATAGTCGGATACGTCGCCGGCAAGCACCATCTGTATATTTCTTCGCTTCTTACTCTGTCGCTGAAGGTTTTCCTTCTGCCTTATATTTTGCATGTCCTAATACATCGCCTGAAGATACGCAAAGAAGTAGAGACAATCGTCAATATCCCGATGACAATGCTTATTGGAATAGCCCTAGTCATATTCTCTTATCACCTGACGGCTCCTGTAAGGGAGCTGTCTGCCATGATAACGCGGTCGACTCTTGCGATAGCCCTTGCGACCGTCATGATCGGCTTGCTGATGATGATAACTCGGCGGCATGCCGTCACGCAGATTATCGGCTTTCTTGCGCTTGAGAATGGGCTCTTCTTTGCTGCAACCAGCGCTACTTACGGAATGCCACTGGTAGTTGAACTTGGCGTTGCGCTGGACGTCCTGATCGCAGCCTTCATATTCGGCATCTTCTTTTTCCATATACATACCACCTTCGACAGTCTCGACGTCGATCAGATGGCCCGACTGAAGGAGGAGGATTGAGCATGATGAACACCAGTGTAATGCTCCTCATCTTACTGGGCGTTCCGCTGGTATGCGCTGCTGCACTTGCATTCATGGGGGATCGGAAGTTCGCGCCCGAAATGAATATATTTTGTTCGGCGGCAACATTCGCGGCAGGCGTCGGCCTTGCGCTGGAGGTCTATCTGCAAGGTCCGATGCTGGCCGGCGGCAAGTTTTTCTTCGTCGACGCCTTCAATGTCTACCTTGCGGTTCTTACCTCATTCGTCTCGATGACGACTGCGATCTTCAGCAGGAGATATATGAGAAGAGAGAGAGAGCACGGCCGCGTGGGACATATCCGCATGAGGTTCTATCATGCCATGTTCCAACTCTTCATATTCGCCATGCTGCTCTGTCTGCTGACCAACAATGTCGGCGTGTTGTGGATTGCGATGGAGCTAGCCACGCTTTCCACCGTTCTGCTCGTCTCTCTATATCGCACTCCGACAGCCATTGAAGCAGCATGGAAATATTTCATCTTATGCGGCGTCGGCATTGCGCAGGCACTGTTCGGGACCGTGCTTCTCTATTTCGCCGCTGAAAAGGTGCTTGGAGAGGGCGGGGACGCACTGCTATGGACGAATCTAAGCAGGGTCAGCGGACAGCTCGAGCCTACGGTATTGTCGCTGGCCTTCGTGTTCCTGATGGTCGGCTACGGCACAAAGGTCGGTCTCGTGCCACTCCATAATTGGCTACCGGATGCCCACAGCGAAGGCCCTACACCAATCTCGGCCGTTCTTTCAGGGCTTCTTCTGAACATCGCACTTTATGCCCTTGTCAGATGCAAGGTCCTTGTTGACGGCTCTACGCGGACCCATCATGCGGGAGACATCATGATGGGTTTCGGAATCCTTTCGATACTTGTCGCGGCCTTCTCTCTCCTCAGGCAGAAGGACATAAAGCGGATGTTTTCATACTCATCTATAGAGCACATGGGGATTGCGACCTTTGCGTTCGGATTGGGTGGTACCCTGGCGACCTTCGGGGCTTTGCTGCATATGCTTGTTCATAGTCTGGCGAAGTCCGCGATATTTTTTACCGTGGGACATGCCTCTCAAATGCATCGGACACAGGAGATGGATAAGATTAAGGGTCTTTTCAAGGGCAATCCGCTGGTCGGCTGGGGATTGATGTTCGGGGTGCTGGCCATCGTAGGCATGCCGCCTTTCGGCATCTTTACCAGTGAGTTCCTAATACTTACCGCCACGATCAAGGACGCACCTCTATGGACGCCGCTTCTGCTGCTCGGACTCGGGGTCGCCTTTGCCGCACTCCTGCGCATGGTCCAGCCCATGGTCTCGGGTGAGATTCCGCCGAACCAGAAACCTATGACTGCAGCCCATGTCCCGGTGATGCTCCACATGGCGCTAGTACTGATGATAGGCCTTTATATCCCGGACTTTCTGAATCAGTGGTTTCATACCGCGGTGGAGTTGCTGAAATGAGCGTTCTGAAAGCAGCCATAGTTTCCGCGCTCAAGGAAGATGCCAGGTTTCGTGCAAGGCATTACCCGGAATCAGTCATTTTTTGCGTTGTCCCGAGGGCCAAGTTTGTCGAGGCCGGGAGGGTGCTGAAAAAGGCCTATGCCCTGCTCGCTGCCGAATGGGCGACCGATGAGACGCCTTACGTGAGAGGTTACGCTATATATGCCTGCTACAGGTATGGAAGTGAATACCTTATAGTGAAGTCGGATATTCCCTTAGACGATCCGGTCTTCCCGAGCCTCACCAAACACTTCGTGCCTGCCTACCGGTTCGAGCGCCAGATCGAAAGCCTGATGGGACTGACTGCTGACAAGCATCCCGATGCGCGGCCATGGATAAAATTTGAGGATTGGCCGGCCGATGCCTGGCCGCTCAGAAAGACCTTTGATGCATCCAAGCCGCTGCCCAGAGTGCAGGGCGAGTATAAATGGGTGAGGGCGGAAGGCGAGGGGATATACGAGATCCCTGTCGGCCCGGTTCATGCCGGTATAATCGAGCCCGGACATTTCAGGTTTCAGGCTGTCGGAGAGACTATAATTAATCTCGAAGAGCGGCTGGGGTACGTCCACAAAGGGATAGAAAAAAGGTTCGAGGCGCTTTCATGGGATGAAGGGGCGCGGCTTGCAGGCCGCGTTTCTGGTGACACGACCGTCGCCCATAGCCTCACGTACTGTATGGCACTGGAATCAATGACTGCATGCAGCCTGCCCGACCGTGCTAATTGGCTGAGGGCGCTATTTCTCGAAAGGGAACGCATAGCAAATCACTTGGGAGATATCGGCGCCATCTGCAATGATGTTGCGTTTGCGTTTATGCTTTATCAAACCATGAGGCTCAAGGAGATGCTTCTGCGCACCAATCTGAGACTTTTCGGGCACCGCTTTATAATGGACAGGATACTTCCCGGCGGTGTCGCGGCTGATATCGATTCACAGGGAATAACGGACATCTTGGAAGAACTCAATTACCTGTCGCAGGAATTCGAGAAGTTGGTTGTTATCATTGATGAGAACTCCTCACTTGAAGACAGGACCCGCGCTACCGGCATTCTTGATCCGGAGACGGCGAGGGACCTCGGAGTCGTCGGCCTCGTTGCGCGAGCAAGCGGGCTGAATCTCGATTGCAGAATACAGAATCCTTTTCCCCCTTATGACCGAATCGTGGTAAACGTGCCTGTCCTTATAGCGGGCGACGTTCACGCGCGTGTCTGGGTTAGGGTAGAAGAGATACGCGAATCAATACGGATCATACGCGAAATACTGACCACGCTTCCGGAGGGTGATATCACGACTGCCGCCAAGGCGCCGTGGCATGATACATCGGGGTTTGCGGCTGTCGAAGGATGGCGCGGAGAAATCATCTACTGGCTCCAGGCAGGGCCGCAGGGTGAAATAAACCGGTGCATGGTCAGGGACCCATCGACCATAAGCTGGTTGGGTCTCGAAAGGGCAGTGCTTGGGAATATCGTTCCTGATTTCCCTGTCTGTAACAAGAGCTTCAATCAATCATATTCGGGGCATGATCTATGATAAAGATTTTGTATCAGATATTCCGCACCGGCATAGTTACCGAGCCACTGCCTCAGGAAATTCCAGCGGAAGTCGCGGCTATAGGCGTGGAGCTGAAAGCGGAAATCTGGAAACATTTCAACCGGAGCCTCACGATAAGGCAAGTCGACGCAGGCTCATGTAACGGCTGCGAACTTGAGATCCACGCGATGAACAATGCGATTTACAATTGCGAGAAGTTCGGCATCCATTTTACGGCATCTCCGCGGTTTGCCGACGTTCTGTTGGTTACGGGCCCAGTCACACATAACATGGAAATAGCCCTCAAGCGGACCTATAATTCGACCCCATCCCCGAAGCTTGTCATCGCAGTCGGAGATTGTGGCTGCAACGGCGGCATATTTGGCGAGACCTACGCATCTCTTGGTGGGATAGACAAGGTCATCCCCGTAGATTTCGTCATCCCTGGCTGCCCTCCAACCCCGACCGATCTGCTTCTCGGACTTCTTCAGCTTATGGATAAGATGGGCGGGAAGGGACGAAGATAATTTAGTGGTGATCGAAAAATATGCTGCAAATTTTACGATTATGGGCCATTAGTTACTTTTGCCGCCTGCTGTACTTCGTTGCGTTTCCACTCGACAGTTCGACCGGATATCTCGACTCATTGAGTTCGATCTTTTCCATGACAGCCTCTTCTATGTTCACATTCAGCTTGTCTGCAAGCCGCACCAGATAGATAAAGACATCGGCCATCTCGTCCCTGACATGCTGCATCTCTTTTTCGTCGTCGATGATCTCGCACGATTGCTTTTCAGTGAGCCACTGGAAGATTTCGAGCAATTCAGCTGCCTCAGCAGACAGCCCCATCGAGAGGTTTTTTGGCGAATGGAATTGGTCCCAATTTCGTTCAGCAGCAAAGTTCGCGAGTCGGTTTTTGATTCCAGCCAGGTTCAAAGCTTACTCCTTGGTTAGGTACTGTAAAAAAGCCGCCCATAAAGGACGGCTCCTTTACAGTGCTTTAAGTTTCTATTTCACAGCTCTCTTCAGCCCGAGTCCAGCCGAGAACTTGGGGGCCTTTCTTGCAGCTATTTTTATTTCCTTGCCTGTCTTTGGGTTGCGGCCCTTTCTCGCCTTCCTTTTTAAAACAGAGAAGGTCCCAAATCCGATGAGCGTGACTTTCTGTCCTTTCTTAAGAGATACCGTGACGGCATCAATAAGAGCGTCAATACACTTCCCTGCGTCAGTCTTCGTAAGTGCCGCGTTCTTCGATACCTTTTCGATCAGATCTGCTTTTGTCATTCACACCTCTCCCCTTCAAACGTATTTATCGCTGCATAATGCCTGAGAGTATACCACACCAATGCCAATATTCTTATGATTTTTATCCGGCTTTTGAGGTAGCTTGAATATTGTTGCGGGATAGACCTGAACCCTCCGACTCCAGACCGGTCAATATTTCAATTTCGCTCTAGCATTGCCCGCTTTTCCTAGTTGCTATTACATTTACGACGACAACCAGTCCGATTCCGATCATGATTGCTGCTGCTGCTGACACGACGCCCTGCGAGGACAATAGTACAAGCAAGACGGCACCGCCCAGGATGACCTTCGACGCCCACGGCGCCTTGTTATTTACCCCTCAAACATTTCCCATCCCAGTTCTCCTTAGATTATAGACTCCTTTCATGATATCCGATCTTGCTCTGTATTCTCAAACCACAATTTAACGCCATCATTTTCGGAGCAATCGAATTGAACAAACTTAAATCCAGCTTGTATGATAAGAGAGCTGGATATCGACGATAAAGAGTCCATCACAAAGGGGGAGGCACCATTGCAGAAGATAGTCTTTCTCATGATAATTTCTACGGCATTGTTATTTGTATTTCTTCCAGCATTTACCTTTGCCGATAAGGTTCCGCCGGCACACTCCTGTACCCAGCCGCACAGGCCTTTTAAGTTCAAGACCGAGGCCGAAGTGGACGCCTATAAGGCCCAGGTCGAGAGCTATAGGAAGTGCATAAATGATTTTGTCGAAGAACAGAACCGGGCGATGCAGAATCACAAAGACGCGGCCAACCGTGCGATAGAAGAATATAATTTTTTCGTAAATACGGAATCACGCTGGTAACTTGCCGTGTTTTAGAGCTGATGTGCGGTGAGGAATGAATCTATGTATCCGTCCAGCCCGATATCGAACTTGTACAAAACCCTCACTGCCGGCTTATCTAAGCGCACTATCCTTCGCAGGTCCACTGGTGTTGCAATGACAGCCACGTCGAAGGGTGTGCGCGAGATCGTCTCTGCCCATGCCTCTGTGCCTCGGAATATCCCATTGCGGGCAGTACCGGCCCTTGGCGCTGTGTTGTGTATAGCTCCTGGCTAGCTTCAGGGTGCCTTCGACAACCTCGCTACCCGAGGCTGAAAAAAAATGTATCGAGTCCCAAGGGAGTGATTTTATTCAGCCGTTGCGGTAGATTAACAAGCGGTTCATGATAAAAGATGCTGCCGGCTTTTGCTGCCATGATATCTGTATGGATAACGAGGGCTGATGTCAGCACTGCACTTGCCTTTCCACCAAGATCAATGTTCAGGGGGCTCCATTGGAGTTTTTTTAAGAGCGGGATCTTTGAATGGCAGACTTCTGCTCGTACATCCGTTTGTCAGCCGCAACGAGCATTTCTTCAATCCCGCATGGTATCAACGGATCGCATATAAATATCCCTGTGCTGATCGAAAGGAGATAGGGACATTTGCCTATGGCGTTATATGCGTCGAGATTGGTCTTAAGCCTTTCCATGAATGTCTTTTCACTACCGGCTCGGAATGTAGTTGCAAGAATTGCAAATTCATCGCCTCCGATGCGGGCTATAATATCGGATTCGCGGAAGGTATTTCTGAGGATTTCAGCCAGGGCCTTTATGGCTTCATCACCCTTTGCATGCCCGTATGTATCATTGATCTTCTTCATTCCATTCATATCGGCATAGATCAGAAGCAAGAGTTGTTTCATTCTCCTGGCGATCTTGATCTGCTGCTCAGAGAGCGTCAGGAATCCGCGGCGATTGTACAGCCTGGTCAATTCGTCAGCTAACGACAGAGCATATAACTCTGCCTCGAGAGTTTTTAGGGATGTTATGTTTTTAGATATGACGGTCACCGCTTTGATCGTATTGCTCGAACCCGCTACAGGACTGAGAGTTCGGAGAAAGTAGCCCCCATCTCTCACGCTTCTGTGCTCATATTGGCATGATTCGCCCGTCTTAAATACCGTGTCTACCTGATGAACGAATGCACGCGTCTCGTCCTGAGAGTGAAAATCTCCATAGCCTTTGCCGAGAAGTTCTTCGATGCGAAGGCCCATTCGGGCGAGATGTTTCTTATTCATGAAGAGATAACGGGCTTTTTTGTCGACAAGATAAATAGAGTCGTCTGTGGATTCGATCAAGGCCGTGTATTTCTCGAGGTGGTCGCGTAGTTCATCGGCCGCCTGAGTCATTCCCCTTAGCATCTGGTGCAGTTCCTGATTTTGCTCGCGAAGTTCAGCCAATTCCTTTAGAGTTTCTTCTTTGGTCTTGTCTTTATCCGTCATAATCGCCTCCGAAACGCATGCACCGGCCAGTTGAAATAACCGGAACAATTATATCACGTTTTTATGCCTGTCGCACTTTTTTCATGTACACGGTTTTAATCGGCATATTTCCTGTTATCCTAAAGTGAAGCGATGATCGAAGGCGAGAACGAGAAGACAGATCCGGTTGAGTTCCCTATTGACGGGACCCTTGACCTGCATACCTTCAATCCCAAAGAGGTGAAAGAATTGCTGCCGCACTATCTGGAGGCCTGCAGGGGGAAGGGCATCCGTGAGGTCCGAGTAATACATGGGAAAGGTACGGGTATGTTGAGGGAGACGGTCCACGCCATCCTCAAGAAAATACCGGTCGTCGTGTCATTCCACCTTGGAGGAGAGGATGCAGGAGGATGGGGTGCGACACTGGTGATTCTGAAGCCGATTCCGCAAGAGGAAAAAAGCTGAAGCATTCTCTTGTTGCTGGTCTTTGTGGAGTTCAGGAGACGTCAACATCCAGACGCTCTGAATTAGGCCGTTGATCGGGCGGGATATTCGTTGGGGCGATGATTGCTTGGTCTTAGGGATTCGTTTGATCCTGGCTGCTAGCGCGGTTCTGATGACTCAGACAGCGCGTCTGGATGCAGATCTCTCCGAACTCCGGTTTTTTATCGTGCAAAGTTTTCTTGATCAATCCACTTGACCAACCTTGGATTGACAGCCCGGTGTATGTTGATAAACTTTCATTAAATAATAAGTTGTCACGAGGTCATCATGAAAAATGATATAAGCAGACGAGACTTTGTCAGGAGAGTCGGGCTGGGGACAATCGGGCTTGGGTTCGGCGTCTCTGTTTTTGACGGAGTATTTCATTATGCCGAGGCCCTGACCGAAGAACAGAAACATGCGATGCTGATGAAGGGAACCGTCAACTTCATGGGATTTACGGCGAAGGAAATAACGCCGAATGAGGAGTTCTATATCACTACTTACTCGAGCAAGGTGCCGGAAATCGACGCAAGCGCCTTCAGGCTGAGGATAGAGGGAATGCTCGACAATCCATATTCCCTTAATTTCAATGAATTGGAAGCTATGAAAGACGTGACCGAATTCATTACCCTGGAATGTATAGGCAACCCTGTAGGCGGAGACGCGATAGGCAACGCTTTGTGGGAGGGTGTGACACTGAAAAAAGTCATCGAAAGGGCGTCGCCGAAAAAGGGCATTGTGAAGACTGTTTTCTACGCTGATGACGGCTACAGCGACAGCATCCCTTACGCCCTATCGCTCTCCGAGGATGTCTTTCTTGCATTCAAGATGAACGGAAAATTGCTGCCGAGGGAGCACGGTTATCCCTTAAGGGCGATTGTGCCGGGAATTTTCGGAATGAAGAATGTGAAGTGGCTGTCGAAGATAGAGCTTGTCAATTACGACTACAAGGGATATTGGGAAAAAGAGGGATGGTCGGACAGTTCCGTTATACCGGCGATGTCAGAGATACTAATGCCCATGGCCGGAAAGCAGATACGGCTCGGCAGCTACGTAATAGGCGGCATAGCATTTGCTGGACGCTATGGCATACGCAGGGTGCAGGTATCTCTAGACGACGGTTCGAGTTGGCATGACGCCGCGATGAAGGAGCCGCTTTCAAAATGGTCGTGGGCGGTATGGAGCTACGACTGGAAACCGGCTAAAGGGGGTAGGTATACACTTAAGGTGCGAGGCATCGACAGGACCGGGAAGCTGCAGGAGTCAGGATCGATCTTCAGCGTCATAACGAAGAGCTACCCGAATGGCTCCCGCGGATTACACTCAGTAGATGTAAGGGTTGTTTGACCTTCGTCCTCAATCAATACTCGGTGACTTTTATCCCCGGATTGCTTTCAAAATCACACGATTCATGGAAAGACCTGAAAAGTTCCTTTTTGTCATGATGGTCACTAGCGCTGCGCTTTCAGCTATATTTGTCAATGACATCGTATGCCTCGTATTTACTCCGGTGCTCACTGTCACACTTCTTAGGGCCAGATTGAATCCCATACCCTTTCTTGTTGGCCTTGCAGTATCGAGCAACATCGGGTCAGCCGCGACCATCATAGGAAACCCCCAGAACATGCTTATCGGCCAGTTAGGCAGACTCCACTTCGGGCATTTCCTGTTTTGGTGCACCCCTCCTAAGATCCTGTCGCTTGTCGGTGCTTTTTTAATCATAAAATTTAGATACTGTAAGAGTTTAAGCGCTGAGCATTCGCGTAATATAGCTACCTCGCCTGAATGGCCGGATTGCGACCGTCGTTAGAGCTCCAAAGGCATATTGGCAACGCTACTGCTCCTTGCAGCCTTCTTCACGCCCATACCCCGAGAGATAAGCGCCATCGTTATTGCTGGGCTTTTGCTCTGCAGCAGAAGCATTCACACCCGTGGGATACTGGGGCTTTTAGACTGGCATGTAATCACACTCTTCTGCGCTCTTTTTATCCTAATAAAAGGAATCAAAACAGCAAATCTGCCGGCTGATCTCATCGGAATATTAAGCAATAGTGGGATCGACCTTCGCAATCTCTATGTCCTAACGGGTGTGTCCGCCTTCTTCAGCAATATTGTAAGTAATGTACCCGCTACGATGCTATTGACGAACTTTCTCCATCCCGGAGCATATAGCCAGGGGTAAGTCCTCGCTCTCACAAGCACTTTTGCTGGCAACCTCTTCACCATCGGGAGTATCGCTAACCTAATAACCTTAGAACAGGCTCGGGAACAGGGCGTAATCAGTGGCTTTAGAGAGCACGCAAAGACAGGCATCTCAGTTACAGCCCTTTCGTTGATAATTGTAGCAGGATGGATATGGATTGCGGGATATTTGTTCGGGTAATAATAAGCGGAGTAGAAACGGAATGAGTCGTGAACTAATTCCGGTTCCACTTGCATATACACATTCTTTCAGCCTTGCGGACTGAAAAAAACTGACAAAAAAGACTGTGTCCCTTGAATTAGGAATCCCCAATGGTTAAAATTACAAGAGCTAATATTCAAATCAAAGGAGGAATTACGATGAAAAGATTTCTAGCAGCTGTAGTTATTGGCGCACTTCTTGTCGGCGGAACAGTCGGCATTTGTGCAGCCGACGAGCCTCATATGAGGGCCGCTCTCGAACATCTAAGGGAAGCAAGGCAACAATTAGAGAAAGCTGTACCAAATAAGGGAGGGCACAGGGAAAAAGCGATAGAACTCATCGATCGCGCTATGGATCAGGTAAAAGAAGGTATTGAGTTCGGCGAACACCACGGTGAGAGACGCTAGGAGACTTTCATGAACAAAAAGACAATCCTTGCCTCTGTTATCAGCTCACTATTAATTGGGTTAATGGCCGGATGCGCCGGCCCCCAGATTGATCATCAGCCCCGCATGGATGCTGCTCTGGAAGATTTAAGAGCGGCAAGGCAGGAGTTGGAGAGGGCTGTGCCCAATAAGGGAGGGCACAGGGAAAAAGCGATTGAACTAATCGATCGTGCTATTAACCAGGTAAAAGAAGGCATAGCAGCCGGAGAAAGATACGTTAGATAGTAAAGCTAAAAAAGAGGGGGGCTCCTCTATGGCCCCCCCTCCAAAAATCCTTTCTCATTTATCCCTTGACCGGGTCAGGCTAAGACTTGCCTGCGAGTCTCGTCGCGCAGGTACTCGAGCAACTCCTGAGAACTCAGGCCGCGCGGTCACAATTAGGGCAGACCATGGGAAAAAGTGCTTCAATATGTTCACGCACAATCCGATTATGATCTAACATATCATTAACACCAGTTCTCAATCACAATTGGCCGTTTATCTTGCCAACATGTCCCTGATTTTTCCTAGAAGATCTTTAGGTGATACCGGTTTAAATAGGAAATCGACATTTTCTCCGCCAATGCTCTTATTATCTATCCTGTCGGCAGTATACCCACTAACAAATATAACCTTCACATTCGGCTTAATTCTTTTTATTTCATCATAGACTTCTTCGCCGATCTTCTTGGGCATTATCATGTCAAGTAGGACAAGGTGAATTCTATCCTGATTTTCGACAAACTTCTCTATTGAATCCTCCCCATCTTCAGCAAGAATTACCTTGTAGCCCTGTTGCTTAAGAATGATTTCAGAGAGTTTTCGTAATTTCTCATTATCCTCCGTCACAAGTATAGTCTCTGTCCCTCCTGACAACGACGATTCAATTGTTGTTTCAGTTGCTCCTCTTTTCGATTTGGCGGCGGGAAGATATATATTAAACGTTGTCCCTATACCAAGCTCGCTATATCTCCTCAAAATTTCTTTCCAAACAGGTATTTGTGAATTGTTCCTTTTCGAAAGGCACGGATAATATCTCTCCGTCTTTCATCACCAGCAAGCGATCTGCAAGCCTTGCCGCCTGATCTCTGTAATGCGTGGTCATTATAACGGTCACCTTTCCATCTTGCTTCATTGTATGGATGATGCCTTCGATGATCCCGGTGTTTTTCTGATCCACTGAAGCGGTCGGCTCGTCGAGAAAAAGGATTTCCGGCTCTATGACCAGCGCACGCGCGATTCCTAGCCGTTGAGCCTCGCCACTCGAAACCGTTCGGGCATTTTGGACTTTCTTGTGAGACAGTCCTACAAAATCTAGGACCTTATCGACCCGCCTGTTCGCCTCCGGTCCTTTGATCCCCCTTATCGTTAGCCCGTAAGCGACATTTCTGAAAACCGACGTGTTGAAAAGTCCCACCTTCGGCAAGACGAGGGTGATCCGGCGTTTAAGCGCAAGGTCATTATTCAAAACCTGTCCGCCCGAAACATAATGTACTTCTCCGCTATCCTGGGATTCGATAAGAGCGCAAATCCTGAGGAACGTGGACTTGCCGGAGCCGTTAGGGCCGGTCAGGACATAGACGCCACCTTGGTCAAAGGAGAACGAACAGTCTTTGAGCACAGCATCACCGTTATAACTCTTGAAGATGTTAGATGCCGTAAGATGAAGGCTCATCGGTTGATCCTCACCATCCCTCTTTTCTGTATCATATGAAGGGCCGTATTTATCATCAGCGAAATAGAGAGCAATATTATCCCGAGTGCGAGGGCCAGTTCGAAATTCCCCTTGTCGGTCTCGAGCGCAATGGTAGTGGTCATTACTCTTGTATAGCCTGCGATGTTCCCGCCCACGATGAGGATTGCCCCGACCTCCGCCATTACTCTACCGAAAGCAGCCATTACGCCCGACATGATGCCGTAGCGTGCCTCCCTTATGACAGCCAACGATACCTGGACCGAAGTGGCTCCGAGAGTGACAGCCGTCTGCCGCAATATGGGGTCGACACCGGCTATGGCCGAGTGGCTGATCGCTGCGACAATGGGGAATGCCAGCACGCTTTGGGCTGCAATCATGGCTGCCGGTGTATAGAGCAGAGACATGAATCCGAGAGGTCCGCTCCTGGACAGCAAAAGATAAATAAACAATCCTACTACAACGGGGGGGAGTCCCATAAATGTGTTGAGTATAGTGACGAAGAACCCTCCGAGGGGGAATTTTTTCAGGCCGAGCAGCGCACCGAGTGGAAGCCCCGTCAGCGTTGCGATAACAAGCGCCCCACCCGAAACTTTGATCGAGAGCAGGATGATGCCGAGCAATTCAGCATCGAGATGAAGAATGAGTGTCAGCGCTTGGGAGAACCCCTCTAGGATCGAAGACATCTCTTATAATAAACCAAAATTGGAGATATGAGTCGATAAGCAGGAGGGATGCACATTTCAGGGCGTTTCATTAGTCCGTGTAAGCAGCTTTTCCGACTGAGTCCGAAAAGACATCATGCTCAGTGGTACGCTTGCCCTGGCAGCTCGCGCGCCTCTGATGACCCAGACATCGTCCTTGAATTCGTATCCCTCCTACTTCCTTTAAATCTTTACTTAGCGTTCGGGATGAAAGGCAGGTTACCGTTACTATCCTTAAAGGATGCTATCGCCTGCTGTCCTTCTTTTGATATCAGCCAGTTGATAAACTCCAGGGCTTCTTTGTATTTCACCTGGGGGTATTTCGAGGGGTTGACCGCCATCACTCCATACTGGTTGAACAGTGCAGGATCACCCTCAAGAACGATCATCATAGACAATTTATCTTTGTCCTTAGTCATCAGCCATGTGCCCATGTCAGTAAGAGTATATGCGCGCTTCTCGTCGGCGATCCTCTGGGTCTTCTCCATGCCTTGTCCTACTTCGAGATACCACTTCTGACCTTTCGGAACAATGCCGGTCTTCTGCCATATAGCAAGTTCCTTGGTGTTCGTTCCCGAATTATCGCCACGCGAGATGAAGATGAACGACGCGGCTATCTTCTTGAACGCCTCGACGGCCGATTTCATGCCTTTTATCTTTGCAGGGTCTTCGGAAGGGCCAATAATGACAAAGGCGTTGTACATAACATCATGTCGGTTGACGAAATAGCCTTCCTCGACTGCCTTCAGTTCCTGCTCTTTGGCATGAACAAAGGCTACGTCCGCGTCGCCTCTCTTGCCCATTTCGATAGCGGCGCCGGTCCCGCGTGCAACCACCTTCACCTTGATGCTTGTCTTCTTTTCGAACATTGGCAATATGTAGCCGAATAACCCAGAATTATCGGTGCTTGTTGTGGACGAACAGATGATTTCAGATGCAGCAAATGATACTGACCCTGTGCAAACAATCATCGATAAGACAAATACCGCAAGTACTGATAAACCCGTAACCTTTTTTGTCATTCACACGCCTCCCCATGTTTCTATCAGTAATCAATATATCATTGAGCGACCTAATCGTCATATTGTTTCGCATAAGCCGCGTCGTTGTAAAGACCGTCACTATATAGTTCTTTGCCGAAGTCTCCGATGATCTTCTGTCCATTCGCGGAAGATACGAAATCGATGAACCTGCTGGCGACACTCGCCCCGGGTGTTGCACCTAAAGGCTGCGCAAGAGTATGGTATGTGTTGATGAGAAACTTATCTCCCCTGAAAAGAATCTTTAAATTCGGCACACTCGCTCTCTCGGCGGCCCATGTGCTGCTGTCGGTCATGAAGTACCCCTTTTCGTTATCGGCCCTCTTCAGCGTTGCAGTCATGAAGTCTTTTGTGACTATATACCATGCGCCTGAAGGAGCAATTCCCGACTTTTGCCATACATCCATCTCTTTCTTGTGGGTGCCCGAGTTATCGCCTCTCGAAAAGAACTTTGCCTTCGCCAACGCGATCCGCTGATAGGCGTCGGAAACGCTCGTTGCCTCTGAAATCTTCGCAGGATCATCTGCAGGTCCAACTATATAAAATTCGTTTGAGCCGATAAGCATACGTTTTGTCCCCCAGCCGTCTCTTACAGCCTTCTTTTCGGCGGCCGGCGCATGAATCATTATCATGTCGACCTTCTTTTCCCTTAGTAACTTGAGAGAATCTCCGGAACCAGCCTTGATCCAGCAGAGAGAAGCATCATTTGCTTTGGCGAATGCCTCGCCGAGGACCTTCAATATGCCCAGCTCTCCGGGGCTTCCGGTCGCCAGCGAAAACTTATTCGTGCCGATTCCATAAACAGCATCGCATCTTTCTTGTGCGAACGATATCGATACCGACAATACGAAAATAACAAGCGTCAGCACGCATGATTTTACCGCAGGGGTAAAGATCGACGCATCTTTGCAGGCTTCCAAGCCGGTTTTGTCTTTTTCGAGGGTGAGCTGCCCGCCGTCGATTGTAATATTCACCACTTGCCCCCCTATTCCTTAAGAGGGATCGCATCGGGATAGAAAAGATGCGCTCCGTGCTTCGTATAATCTGCTATAACACCCTGTCCTTCCCGTGAGGTTATAAAAGCGATAAAATCAATGGCTTCCCGGTATTTCGCATTAGGAAAGCGGTAGGGGTTCACAGCGATCACGCTGTATTGGTTTTTGAGCAGAGGGTCCCCTTTAAGGAGTACCTGCAGTTTGATTTTGGATTCATAGTTGAGGAATGTGCCCATATCCGAAAGGGTATATGCCTTTTTCTTGTTGGCGACGAGTAAGGTGTCTCCCATCTTGCTGCCAGTCTCGAAATACCATCCTTTTCCTTTCGGGTTGATTCCCGCATCGTCCCAAATGTCGAGCTCCTTTATGTTTGTACCGGAATCGTCGCCTCTCGATACAAATGAGGAAGCTGTTTCGGCGATCAGTTCGAATGCCTCAGCAGCATTTGCGGCAATTTTAATTCCTGCGGGATCTTCGGAGGGGCCGAGGACGACGAATGAATTGTGCATCACGTTCCTTCGGTTGATGCCGTAGCCCTCGGCCACGAACTTTTCTTCCCTGAATGGGTCGTGAACAAAGAGCAGGTCAGCTTCTCCTTTTTTTGCCATCCGTATGGCCTTGCCGGTGCCGACGGCAACCACTTCGACCCTTAAATCATACTTCGTAGATTTCTCGTACACCGGTAGGAGCGTATCGAGGAGCCCCGAATTCAGGACGCTGGTAGTCGATGCAATAACTAGGGTTCTCTTTTCCTTGACCATGATTAAACATAAGCCGCTGCCACCGCGCAAGTCAACCTATTTCCTTGCATTTCACGTATGAATTATTTTCATTAATAATTGACACGGCCCCGCAGACACCTTAGAATAGGACGTATGGAAGATCATCGGCTCAAGTCTTTTTGTCTTGTATACGAATTGAAAAGCTTCTCAAAAGCTGCCGCAGCGAAGTTCATGACTCAATCCGCTATGAGCCATCTCATAAAGAACCTCGAGGAAGAACTCGGAGTCAAACTTCTGAACAGGCAGGGTAAAACGGTGCTTCCGACCGCAGGTGGAAAGACTTTTTATGTACACGCAAAAAAGATCCTTGATCAGTATAAATCTCTGGAGAATGCAGTTTACTCATCGGCAAATATAGTAAAGGGGCCATTATCCCTTGGTGCCACTACAACCATTTCGACCTATCTCTTGCCCCAGGTCTTTTATAGTTTCTCACGTAAGCATCCCGAAGTGTCGATCGAGCTCGCGCTATCGAATACCGAGAAGATAATCAACGATCTCCGGGAAGGCAGGATCGAAATGGGCATCGTGGAGGGCAACCTGAAGAACCTTTCGGTCCACTCTGAGGTCATCGCGGAAGACGAAATTGTTATCATAGCATCTGATGACAATCCGCTAACAGCCAACAAGGCTGTCGACCATCATGATCTGGTGAAACAGGCATTCATAATGCCGGAACCAGGCTCCGGTACGCGAGAATTCATCGACGACTTCCTGCGCGGAATCGGCATGTCAATGGAGAGTATAAATATTTCGATGATTCTCGGAAGCCCTGAGCTCATAATGCAGATGGTCAAATCAGGGGTAGGAATATCCCTTGTCTCGAAGTGGTCAGCATTTCAGGCATTGAAAGACGGATCAATTAAGCTTTTACCCTTTTCCGGCAAACGACTGCGCCGGAAATTCTATCTCATCTACCTGGGAAAGGAGCCTGCGACAATAGCAGCAAGGGCTTTTGCCCAATTCATTAAAGAGTATCGCTTTTTCGCCCCTTTTTAGCGGCTGTGCTATGCTGCCGCTCCCTGACACGACGACCCCTGGCCTGCCGTGCATCCGAAACAGTGATCATCCACGGCAATCTCTCTTTCCGCAAGAATTCCCGTGTCAAATTTCCTTACGGTCCCTGGATATTTGTCATTTAATGAAAGCCCGATCATCTGATTGAAGTCGCAGTCATAGAGGGTGCCGTCCCATCCCACGTTGATCAGATAACGACACATTATCCCCTCAACAGCGGCGGGGTTGAAAGACTTGCTGAGTCTTTCCATATAGCGATCCAGCTGATTTCTCTCAACCAGGAATTTCCGGAAGCGTCCTATCGGCATGTTGATGAGAGTGAAGAGATTATTGAATGATACGCCGTAACGTCTGTCGAGTTCCCTTCGGTATTCATCTTCCATTTTCGCTTGGCATGGAGGAAAGAACATGCCCTGGGGGTTATGAACGAGGTTGAGCTTGAGCCCTCCCGGATCTACGCCGAAACCCAGATTGTTTAACGTCCTGAGCGCACGTATGCTCTTTTCGAATGCATGTTCACCCCGCACCCGGTCGACGACCTCCCCCTGGTAATACGGCAACGACGCTACCAACTCTATTCCATGGTCTCTGTAGAAAAGCGGCATGTCTTCCATGCCGTCCTCGGAATAGATAGTCAGATTGCTTCTCACCATGATGTGACATCCGATGGTCCTTGCTTCTTCGATTAAAAATCTGAGGTACGGATTGAACTCCGGCGCGCCGCCGGTAATATCGAGCAGCCTTATGTCCGACCCCGCAAGGATGTCGATAACAGCCTTGATCGTATTGAGGCCCATCATCTCTGCCCTCGAAGGTCCAGCCTGAACATGGCAGTGCTTGCAGGTCATGTTGCATCTGTACCCGACATTAACCTGAAGGGTCTCAATCTTCGAAGCCCTAATGGGATAACAGCCATGTTTTTTGAGAGTCTCGATGAATTCCATGTTACATCGATATCTTATCTACAGCATTATGCGCCTGTATGGCATGGACGAGTGATGCCCCGCCGCGGATAGCAGAAGCGACATGCACGGCTTCAGTGATGTGATCGAGATTCATTCCCTCTTCGAGACAGCTTTTCGTGTAGGCATCGATACAGTAAGGACATTGGATCGCATGGGCGACAGCGAGACCGATAAGAACCTTTTCCCTCTTGGAGAGAACGCCCTCCTGCAGTGAAGCGCCATACCAATCCATGAATTTCTTAAACAAGTCGGGACAATGTTTGCCGACTTCCCCAAAGCGCTCTAAATCATTGTCGCTGTAATACTCACCCATTTATGCCTCCTCCTGGCTGGAACGATTGTAGGTATTTCCTATCCGGGCAGCAGACTTTTCTTTAATGCTCGTAAGCAGAATCCGGCGGGGCCCGACATGCCGGAAGACTTCCGGCATGTCGTCTATGGTTTCAGGATACTAATTTTTTATTGCGAGTTCTATTTCTTGGATTCGATATGGCATTTATCGCATTCGGTCACAGCGAAAGCCACCTTCTCATTGTGGCAGACCCCGCAGAACTTGCCTTCATACATAGGATCCATCTTCATCTTCTTTGCGCCCTTTTTCATAGGCCAGATGGCAGTATGGCATTTGTTGCACTCGAATGCCTGTGTATGAAACTGATGGCTGAAAGTGACCGGTGCCACACCCGCGGGCTTGTAAACGATTGGTGCCTTTGGTACAGGCGCCTTCAGATGGCAATTCGTGCAGTTGGTGTACGAGAATGCCTTCTTACCATTATGGCAGGAAAAACATAGCTTTCCAGCTGTGTGATCGGTAAATGCGATTTTGACCCCATCCCTTTGCATGGGGAACAGAGCCATATGGCATGAATTGCATCCGAACACAGCCACGTGAACAACATGCTCGTATTTGACGGTGGAATCACCCTTTCCGAATGTAATTGGCCCTTGCGGATAAAGGCTTTCTCGATTTCTGTGACAAGCCAAGCAGTTCTCATCGGCCGGAGGATGGAGTTTCTCAGATCGTCTCTCGTCGTGGCAATGGAAACATATTTGCATATTCGACCTATATCCAGTGATGCCGCTATGGGTTATTTTGGCGTGACAGGTTACACAATTGATGCCCATGTCGTAATGCATCTTGTGATGAGGGTCCACTTTAGCAGACGGTCTAATCGGTTCGACTATAATGTCGGGCAGACCCCACTTTTTTCTGAATTCAGGGTTCTTGACGCTGTCTACGAGACGGAAAGTGACGCCCAGAGACATGATACGATTACTTCTTATTTTTTTATTCATCTCGTCGGAGTGGCAGAAGAGGCAGATGTCATTTTTCACAAGTTGGGCGGCATAAGCGGGATCGGAGGTACTCATGAGGACATGCATCTTATGATCTGGGCCCTTGATGAACTCGCCGTAGACGTCATAGAGACCGCCCATCTTAGCTCGCATGTATCCGATGAAGCCCGGTTCGGCATGACAGTCGAGGCACTTCACCCCGGCTCTTGCGTGTATCGACTTCTCCCAGGTAGCTACCTCACCGAGGGGGCCTGGTTTATCCAACGGATGGCAATTCTTGCAAAAGGACGGGTCGCTCGAGAAATGGAGCGCCTCGATGCTGATGAAGGTGAAGAAAGCTATCAGTGCAACGATGATGAGTATAGTGAGCTTCGTGTGTTTTGTTACAAAGCTACGCGCATTTTCTGCAAGCCTTTTTAGCCACTGCATCATAAAACCAACCTCCATTGATAATTAAGCCAACCGCTTAATGATTAAAGCCACCCATCAGGTGACTCTGCATATAAATGTTTCAGGAAACGTAAATATTATGATAGCAGTTTTCAGCCGACATTTACCGCCGTTTTTTGAGCCCTATGTAAACTTTCCATATAGTATGTAAAAGTTACATAGTCTATTGGGCCTATAAAAAAACGTCAAATAAAATATCTTTATAATTCAATTCCAATTCATTAAGTTATTCATTGGCATATGTCTTGCTAACTCTATGAGATAATTTATTAGGTTTCAGGGGATAGGTCTGCCGGCCGACAAGCTGCCCCCCCTCCCAACAAACAGTTTCCCCTGAAACCGCCTTACTTGACCGGGAAAAGGAAAAAACTCAAATATGACCGCGAAGAAGATTCCGGACAGAGACAAATTGATCAGCACCCTCCGATTCCTTATTGACATCCATCCCATCAGGCCGTCGCGCGCCGTAAGTCTGACATTTATTTATATGGGATTACTCGAGCGCTATCCGGGTATCGTTTCATACAGTGAACTGAATACTATATCTAGACGCAAGAAGACTCCGGAGCAGATAGCCGAAGCAATCCTGCTCATCTGGCGGCCTCAACCGCCGGAGCTGCAACCGGGCCATTGAGTCACAATTCCGACAAATCCTGAGCAAGACAGCGGACGTCACCCCGTTGGGGTCCGCCATTTCACCGATTTCGACTTCCTGTGTTAATCTACTTACTGATGATGGATTTCCATGCGATAGCTCTTCAATCGGGCAGCAGCGGCAATTGCATTTATGTCGAGACATCCGGCAAGCGTCTCCTATTCGATGCGGGCCTTAGCTGTATCGAAACAGAGCGCAGGCTTGCCTCGTTCGGAAAGAACATGAAAGGGATAGATGCCCTGATTATTTCTCATGACCATTCCGATCATATCCGCCATGCAGGCGTCTTGCAGCGCAAATACGAGTTGCCGCTTTATGTTACCCGCGATACTCTCGACGCCGCCCTTGCAAGACACAGGCTTGGCCTTCTCGGCGAGATTAGATATTTTAGTGCTGGTGAACCGGTCAGGTTTGGGGATGTCGAAATAAGGACGATCCCTACTCCTCATGACGGCGTCGACGGTGTCGTTTTTGTTGTGGACAGCGGCAGTAAGCGGCTCGGCATTATGACCGATCTTGGGCATGTCTTTGACGGACTTGCATCCGAAATCTCATGCCTCGACGCTGTTTTCATCGAAAGCAACTATGATCCCGAGATGCTTGCCAAGGGACCTTACCCATCCTTTCTTAAACGCCGTATCCAGGGACCACGCGGGCATATATCGAACCGCGAGGCCGCAGAACTGTTATTGTCGGGGAAAAACCTGAAATGGGCCTGCCTTTCGCACCTTTCTCAGCATAACAACTATCCAGATCTGGCTATCAAGACTCACCGGGCCATCCTGCCTGATTCGCTCATATTGCATCTCGCCCACCGCACCCATCCTACCGATATCCTGACTGTCTAGGATTGGACGTTTGTTGCCTTTAAATTCCGCCGTTTTTTATAATTACCAGATGGAACAATTATCATTGCAGAAGCCGGCTCTGACCCTTTTCGAGCTGAATTCGCTGATCCACTCTGCCATCAGCCGGGCACTCCCCGACCTCATTTGGGTGATAGCAGAGATAGCCGAGAGTAAATGCAATCAGAAGGGCCATTGCTACCTCGATCTCGTAGAAAAAGAGGGCAACAAGACTATCGCTCAGACTAGGGCAACGATCTGGTCTTATGAGTATCGTACGCTGAGTCGCAAATTCGAGTTGGCGACAAAGACCCCAATCAGGCCGGGCATCAAGGTGCTTCTGCTCGCCTCAGTCTCTTATCATGAGGTCTACGGATTGAGCCTGAATGTGAAGGATATAGACCCCGCTTATACGATGGGAGAGATGGCACTTCGAAAGAAAGAGATTATCGACCGGTTAAAAAAAGAAGGTGTAATCGACCTGAACAAAGCATTGTCACTTCCGCTTGTGCCGCAAAATATCGCTATCATATCATCGCCTACAGCAGCCGGCTACGGGGATTTCATAAACCAACTTGAAGGGAATCCTTACGGGTATAAATTTATCCATGTTCTATTCCCGGCGATTATGCAGGGATCGGAGACCGAAATGTCTATAATTGCGGCCTTCGACAAGATAGAGAAATTGAAGTCCCGCTTCGATATCGCCGTTGTCATAAGGGGCGGCGGCTCTGTCGCGGATTTGAGTTCCTTCGACAGTTACCCTCTTGCCCGCAGGATCGCTTCGTTTCCGCTGCCTGTCATTACGGGTATCGGTCATGAAAAGGATGATACGGTTGCAGACATCGTCTCCCACACTAAGATGAAGACACCTACTGCGGTGGCCGAATTCCTAATATCTGGCGTCAGGAGTTTCGAAGAGCGGATCATAAGTATCGAAAACACGCTCCGCCTCTTCGTCGAGAGGCTTCTCGGCGAAGAGGTGGATTCGCTCAATTCACTGGCAGGCAGGCTCTCCCTCGTGCCGTCTCATCTTACCACCGTGCCACAGAACCATATCAGTGCGCTCGCAAAGGGCATTAAGAGCTCTGTCAATCAATACCTGCAGCACAAGGAAAACAAGCTTTCTTCAATAGAGCAGGCGGTCAGACTGTTGGATCCGGTCAATGTGCTCAAACGAGGGTACAGTATAACGCGCCACAACGGAAAAGCGCTTAGGGATGCATCGACAATTCTCAAGGGCGACTTGATCGAGACCCGGCTTTACCAGGGCCGCATTGCCAGCGTTGTTGAAAAAATCGCGAAAAACGGCGGGCAGGAGTCGGGAAGTCTAGCTTAAGGTAGTTCTTCTGCATCCTGACTGAAAACTGGAAATATCTTGCTGAATATCCAGAAAAGGATGAAGGGTGTTGCCGCTACCATGAGCGCCCCTGCAAGTCCCTCCTTGAATGTCTCCCAATTTCGAGGAATTATCGGCAAATGGTAATGCATATAGCCAGCGAATGTAAGGGAAAATGACTGGCCGCCGATTACGACGTTCCACCTCATCATAAAGACACCGAAAAGGACGAATATCACGCCGACTAACGCTCTTCTTATGGTCAGACGTGGCCACAAAAATAGTATCAATGGCAGGAGATTCCCAACCCCGTACTGAAGTATGAATATATCGGTGAAGTCTTTGCCGTAAATAACACTTCTTAGAATATCCCATGTCTTAACCGCGGTATATCCCCTGAATATGAGGTCCAGCAGTTCTAGACTTATGGCGAAGAGTAGAAAGAAGAGAAGATATCGCGCCGTGATTCGTATTTCATTCAATTCGATGCCCTTGATCGCTTCACTGGTTGGCAGGTTAGAAGCTGATGATTGAGCGCGGCGGACGTTGAACTTTTTTATCTCCATGACGACTATATAGGTGAGCATGCAGAGCGCAATCCCCGATACCACAGCGGACATTATGAATATGACCGGCATGAGCGGTGTCATCCAAAGCGCGTTTGCCTTGACAGAGCCGAAGATAAAGCCCGCGTATCCATGAAGAAAACATGCCACCGGGATTCCGATGCCCGCAAGGATTTTGACGGCCTTTTCGTCTTGGTGGAGGGCCCCTTCGCTCACATCGTAAGCCCCGAGGGTCAGGGCTGAGAAGAAGAGATGCTTTACTTGATCCAGAGGATTTTTGTCAGCCTTTCTCCGCAAAGAAAGGGCAGTCTCGACAAAATGTTTTCTGTAGACAAACCACAACTCTGATGCGACGATGATGCCATACGTCGAAAAGACAATGCCAAAAGCGGCGATTGCCGATGTGAAATGAGGTGTCATCAAAACCTCAATACCCCTCTGAGGCTGCTGCAAATGCAGCATAAGAGGCATCATCGCTACCGGCAAAAGCGCAAAGGAAAAGACAAGAGAAAACCGGGCCATGTTTTTTAGCTGTTTAATACCGAAAACGTGATAGAGGGAAGACAGGACGAATGCACCGGCAACAAGCCCTGTCATAAAGGGATACATGACGATCTGTATGCTCCAGTATATGTATTCGTTCGGCAGGACGAACAATTCTTTAACCGTCCAAAGCTCGCCATGGACCATAATTATCGCACCTCCTCATCTAACCCTATGTAGTACGCCTGGGGTTTTGTGCCGTATTCGCTCTTCAACACATTGACCCTCTCCGTCATTATAATCTTCGTGACGGGGTCTCCTGGATCCTTGATATTGGCGATCATCCTGGCCCCAAAGGGACAGGCGTCAACACACGCCGGCTTAAGGCCCCGATTGACCCTGTGATAACAGAAAGTGCACTTTTCGGCGACATGCAGCACAGGATGAAAAAACCTTGCTCCATAGGGGCATGCCATTATGCAATACCCGCATCCGATGCACCAGCTTCTGTCTACCAGCACGACTCCTTCGGGGGTCTGAAAAGTTGCACCCACAGGACAGACCTGCACACAAGGCGGGTTCTCACACTGATTGCATAGTTTAGGGACAAAGAAGGCCTTGTCTATATCTTTCTCGTCTATGTTCTGATAATGTCCTTCCCCGAGATCGATCTTGCTTGTCGTAAAACCGTCCCTTCCGCCTTTGGGTGTATCTGCGAAGTCCCGTCCGTCTTTAAGATGAACATACCGTTCGACCCATGTCCTTGTCACATTGGCATCATAGGGAATCTCATTTTCGGTCTTGCATGCCTTGACGCATAAACCGCATCCGACGCATTTGTGTGTGTCGATAAGAAATGCCCATCTGACACCGGCCTTAACATCGTTGAGCGCAAAAATCTTCCTCGGGCTTGCTATTTCTATGACTGACAGAGGAATTGATAACCCGGCGATGCCCTTTATTGCATTCTTTAGGAAATCTCTTCTCGATATCATTTCATTGCCTCCAGAGATGGCATATGAGGATTATGACAGGTGGAACATTCAATGCCGGGATTGTGTTTTTCGGGGTCCACCCCTCTGATATTTGCTCGGCCGCTTGTAGGATAATGCAGGGGATAGTGGCATCTCAGGCACAGCTCACGCTTCTTATCGACTGTCAGTTTCTCCGGATCTGAGGGGTGATCAAGAACGGGTCCGTGACAGTTTTCACAGTGGATGATAGCATGCGGTGTCTGCATTATCGAGTATTTATCGGCGTGGCAATCCTTGCAGTAATCAGTGTTGAATTGATACTTCACCTTGAACGCCTTCCAGTAATCTTCAGCACTCTTGCGATGAAAGCCGTACATATATCCCCGCTCATAGATGCCGAAATCTTTCGGCACCATAAAGTATCTCGCAGCCAGAACGAGAACAACCAGGCATATAACTGCGTACAGCGGACGCCAGACATGACCTTTCATAGACAAGACCTCATTCCCAAAAGAGAAAAATTGGATTTTGCCACTTACAGCGCTCAATATATATTAGCAAACTTTCCACGACAGTACAAACCGACACAAGGGCGAATCGGGAAAAGATTCAAAACTCAGCTCAGACGATGATATAATTATAACAGAGCGATTCAGTGAATTCGTCTGGAGCATTGATGATAATAACAGGAGGACCGATGGCCAGGAATAAAGAGAATAAGGAGCTTACATACAGCCAAGCGCTGGCCGAACTTGAAAAGATAATAAGCAGGATAGAGTCCGAGGAGGTAGATGTCGATGCCCTTGCCGAACAGGTGAAAAGGGCGTCTGTACTAATCAGGTTTTGCAAGGGAAAGCTGCAAAGCACCGAGGAGGATGTAAAAAAAGTCCTCTCCGAAATGGAGTCGAAGCCTGTTCAGGGTAACTCGTTCGAAAGTGACCTGGGGCTTCTCTAGTATGTCCGGAAAGCAGGAATCGAGAGGATTTTTTAGGGTCGGAGCGATTGTTCCTATGTTTGTGCGACATATAGACGCGGAAGAGGCGTCCCACTATACGTGTAATATGGGCGTGCAGGGCTTCGAAAAGAATATAAAGAAAGAACTCCTTAGCAAGATAAATATAAGCGGCGCCGGCATCTGCTTCGAGAGCCCAACCCCATATTCCGCAGGAGATCTTCTTGAGGTGCGTTTTATGCTCGAAGATGTGTATCCGGGCATTATTTCCGTATGCGCAAGGGTGCTGCGGGTCGAGAGCTGTCCTAAGCATTATTGCATCGCTGTCAAGTATGAATGCATGGACGAAGACATCAGGGAACTGATAGTGAAGTTTGTCTTCCAGCGGGAGCGGACACTGATACAGGAGAAGAGGGTGGGTTGGCTTTGAGCGTATACGCAGGCCCATTGTTTTTCAAGAGCCGGACAGAAGCCTTAGTTCCTGCCGGATAGAGTTCCGGGGATCCTGAATCTTTCGCCGATGACCCTGCTGAAACGCGGCACGTATATGAGGTTGAAGACATCCTCTTTGCCGGGGAAGAGCCGCAGAACCGTCTTTCTCGTATTCTCTACGAGATCGAGACAATCCTTGTGGGAGAGTTCCGAGCGGCGGAGAAGTGACTCTGCGTAATCTACTATAATTCTCAGCTGTCTGATTTCCTGATCATCCCTGAAGAGGTCATCGCTGTGTTCCATGAACTATTATAGCACGATCTGAATTCAGCGCTTTTATAAGCGTCTTATTATGTAGCGCAATATTAGATTGCGTCATGTGCCTCTTTGGAGGTCTTTTCAGTGGACATGTGGAAAGATTGAAATGCGGTCCATGGAATGATCTTATAATATAATTACATATAATCAATCATATACAGATTAATTGCCTCACTATTTGTAAATTAACATGGCATATATTCATATTAATTAGTATTATGATATAATTACATCCGTTGAGCGGGTTGCGGTTGATTTTACGACTAAGGAATATGCCCTAGGCATCAGGAAAATCGCTTGAAAAATGAAAGGAGAACTTTTATGGATGCAAAACCAGGGGACTCTGCCGTAAAGGCCGCCGAGACTCCCAAACAAGCAGAAGATCGCAGATGGCGGATGGTGGATCGAGCCATGCGCCTGAATGGTTTTCAGTCACACGCACTTATCGAAACGCTCCATGCCGTCCAGGAATCTTTCGGCTACCTGGACATTGACTCCCTGAAGTATGTGGCGAACGGGCTTAAGGTGCCCCTGAGTCAAGTCTATGGAGTGGCGACTTTTTATCATTTCTTCAGCCTTAAGCCTGCCGGTGATCACACCTGCGTAATTTGCATGGGAACAGCATGCTATATCGGGGGAGCCGCTGAGATTATCAAGGGGGTAAGCGACCAGTACGGGATCGCCCCAGGAGAGACAACGACAGACGGCAAACTCTCTGTAGTGATTGCACGGTGCATCGGTTCCTGCGGCCTGGCCCCGGCGGTTGTTTTCGACAATGAAGTAGTAGGAAAGTCGACGTCGAAGACTGTCCTCGAAAAAATAGGGAGGTGGACTAATTCATGACCCTCGAAGAGCTTCAGGAAATAGCACAAATTGAACTTGAAAAACAGCTGAGTTATAAGCACCAGGTTAATGTATGCGTTGCTGCGGGGTGTCTTTCATGCCAGAGCGATGCTGTTAAGGATTCCCTGCAGAAGGAAGTGGTCCGCCGAGGCCTTGAAAGCACCACGAAGGTGAAGGGGGTCGGGTGTCTCGGCCTTTGCACCGCCGGGCCGCTTCTTACGGTAGATGATAAAACTCTGTACCAGGGAGTGACGGCAGCGGACTCATCGGATATAATCGACGCCTTAGGCGGGAGCCCTGTGGGACGTCTGGACTGCTCTGCCCAGATGCCATTTTTCAGTAG
>Ga0181523_10001067_pt1 | contig 30059 bp, 26 predicted proteins | sample PEATcosm2014_Bin_43_FD_119752 | JGI IMG/M metagenome (GOLD analysis project Ga0181523, IMG submission 119752) | Peatland microbial communities from MTU Mesocosm Facility, Houghton, MI, USA - PEATcosm2014_Bin05_30_metaG | ecosystem: Environmental > Terrestrial > Soil > Wetlands > Peat | place... | reverse complement strand
TCCGGGGAATCCCCATAAGCGGGCGGGACTGTCGCTAGACCGTCTCCCACGATTTCGCTGACAGGGAGTCGCGCCCCTCGTCGAGGTCGATGAAATCAAAGTAGGTCTCGATCGGCTTTCCCGTGAGGCCTCCTTCCTCGATGCGCCGGCGGAGGCGTTCCGCGATTGCGTCGCCGTCGTGCCAGCCGCGCTTCATCATGAAGCCGTTCCAGACGACGCATTCCTCGTCCGCGCGCCGGCCGCCGCGCCCCTCGGCCCACTCGAGCACGGCCCCGTCGCTCGCGCCCTCGAGCGTCCGCCGCCTGATGTCGTCGTACGGCACCCTCAGGAAGGCGCAGCAGCGGGTGTCAAACATGCCCGGCGTCTTGTCGCCGAGGTTCTCGATGTAGTCCGCGGGCAGCCTGCCCTGGGCGTGGAGCCGGATCTTGTCCAGCATCCGCCCGAAGTAAACGAGGCGTCCAACCTTGGCGTAGGGGCTGCGCAGACCGGGGACGTGGGGCATGTCGGTAGGGGGTTCGCCGAGCAGAAGACGGATCGGCGCCGGAAGGCAAGGCTCCGGCAGGGCCGCGGCGGGCCTGTCGACCCCCTACGCGATTTCACGTAATAACGGCCATTGTCCCGCTCTCGAGCCCCCATATCCGTTTCGCGTTCCCCGAGCGGTTGCGCGCCGGGCATCTCACCCTTCGGCAAATATGAAGCTCGAGTCGGCATTCAGCGGACGACGTTTCACCGGCCGGTGGGCGCGTCCGGCGGAGATCCTGGTCGCGTCCATCCTGATGTGCTCGGGCGCGTTGAAGCTTGTCAGCTCGCTCCAGGGCGACGCCCTGCTGGCGGTGCCGGACCCGGTACTCGCGCTTCAGACGGGCCACCTATTCCTGGCCGCGGGCCTCATCGAGGTATTGATAGCCCTCGCGGTGGCGCGCCCGGGCCATCCAAGCATGAAGCTGCTGCTGATCACAGCGTTCTCGCTCTGCGTGACGGTCTATAGATTGGTCAGGGTTGTCGGCGGCACCAGGTTTCTGACCTGCCCGTGCCTGGGAAGCGGCCTCGCGCGATGGCCCGCCCTTAACGCGCGCGTCCCGCAGGTCTCCGCGGCCTTTTACATCACGGTGCTGCTGGCGAACCTGTATCTCGCACTCGCGTTCCTGGCCCGGAGGCAGGAGGTGATCCCCGCGTCCGGCGAACCCCAAGGGTGCACGACCTGCCATTAGATGCTCCATGCCGGGAATAGCTCGAATGCCGACACCAGAGGCGCCTCGGGAGCCACCGGGGGCCCCGGCCCTCAACCGCTTCAACAACACAAGAAACATATGACTCCAAAACAATGCCGATTGGTCCCCGGCCGCGCAGTGATTCTCGGTGCAGGCGTGGCGCTCGCAGCTCTCGTCTCGGGCTGCCAGCCCGCGGTCGAGTGCGGCACCTGGGCCTTCAGCGGCTCTCCGGGCGATAGCGACAACTACGTCATAAGCGACGGATTCACCTTCAACCCCGCCAACTGCGGAAAAAGCTGCGATTGCAGCGCGGACTGCATCATCCAGATGACGTGGGTGTATGACGCCGAAAGCGGCACGTATATCCTGGACCACAGCCACGAGAGCCACGGCTCGGTGAAGGCGACCTCCGACAACTGGGAAATCGACCAATGGGACACCTGGGGCTATGCCTACTATGGCCTCCAGAACAACGGGGTCTTCGACCCCGGCTATAACAACGCCGGGAGCAACGGCGTCGCGACCACGCTATACGACAACCCCGGCGGATACTCCAAGAACACCTATTTCTACGCCGTTGACGTCGCGGTCTGCTACACCTCCAGGACCTGCCAGAACAAGATCCTGGGCTCCTACTTCTGGAGCTTCGCCGTCGACGGCAGCGGCAACGTCTCCGGCTTTTTGAACGCCCCCGGATGGACAAGCATAGAGTCCGAGTTTCAGGACGCGGTGACGGTCTGGAACACAAAGTGGGTTCCGTTTTCGACCACGATAACCATTGACGACGGCACCGCCACCCTGCCGAGCGCGGTTCCCCTGCCCACCCTAACGGACCTTTAGACGAGGAGTACCCCCATGAATATTCTCAAGACAGGTCTCCGCGCTTGCGCCGTATTCTGCGTCCTGTCAGCCGGGTGCAGCCAACGCCAGGGAAAACCGGAAACCATCCAGGCACAACAGGGTGCGGCCGCGAATCTGGACGCCGCCCGGAAGATCGTGGCGCAGACGGCCCAGACCTACCATGCGATGGACAACCCCACCCTGCTGAAGAGGCTGGCGGAGCAAAGCGCCAAGAAGAAGGAGCCCTTCAATTCGCTCGCATTCAGGGAGCTGCAGGGGAGGAAGGACGTAAGCAGCGAATCCCTGGCCTCAATGATCAAGGAAAAGGGCGACGCTGACGCCCTGCTGCCCCTGCTGCTGCTCAGAAGGCTGGATGCGAATGCGTATAGGGACGTTTCGGTCGACCTGAAGGTCGCAATCCTCACCGACGCCCTGCGGACCTCGAGGACGTTCAACACGTGGGGCCTGCCCAACTTCTACGTCGAGGAGGCCTCGAACGCCTTGATCGAATGCGGCAGGAGCGCCTATCCCGCCCTAAAGCAGATGCTCTCCGACACGCGCCCAGCGCCCGTTTTCGGCAGCAAGATGCACATGGAGTACCTCCGCCATAGATACCGGCTCTGCGACTATGCGCTGTTCCTCATCGAGAGGATACAGGGCAAGTCCGACTTCCGGATGCCGCCGGCTGTCGCGGAAAGGGATTCCCTCATAAAGGAGATCCTCAAGTGACCCTTTGCCAGTCGGCCAGGGACCTCGCGCGGCCGGGAGGGTGTTGGGCCCGCCCTCCCAGCCTGCCGTCTATCTCGGCGGGCTCCTTTCGTAGGTGGCCCAGCCGCGTGTGATCTCGTGGACCACGCGGCTGCCCACCTGATAGGCCGCCTCGAGTGACGGGAGGTAGGCCGAGTAGCCCTTGTCGAGGCTTTCGCCGGAGAGGCTCTGGGCCGCGGTCGCGCCCGGCCACTGCATGACGAAGTTCGACGCCGTCCTGAGGACGAGCGCGCGCCTGACGTCGACCCGACCGGCCCTGGAGAGCCAAGCCAGCGCCTGCATCGTCCCCGTGTCCTCCATGGCGCTCGTGGCAAACATCCCCTTTCCCCCGGTGAAGTAGGCCACCCAGGCCTCGGCCCACTCGTTCATCAGCCTGCCGTGCCAATAATCCATCGAGGCCAGGTTGTCGCCCTTGAGGACGAAAGGGGGCCTGAGCGCGTTGGGGTAGCCCACGTAGAGCGCGCGGTGCCTCCGAAGCGCCTCGCTGTCCGCCAGGGGCGTGTCCTTGGTCAGGCGGTAGGCCCAGTCGACCAGCGCCGGGTCGAGATGGAACACCTGCCCCTCGGCGGGGGCCAGCGGCTGCTCGTACGGGGTCTTCTTGCGCAGGGGGATGTGTCCCGTCGGCCAGCCGGCGGGCACCTCCCGCGCGTCTATCTCGTGCCCCAGGTCCCCGTCGACCACCCACTCCGCCCAGGCGGCAGAACCGAGCGACATGACGTCGGGATTGGCCCCGGCAATCCCCGCCACAACCCAATAGGCCTCGGTCAGGTCAAAGCGCGGATCGAGCCCGAGGGCCATGATGGTCGCCGAGCTGTGGATCGTGCCGGTGCCCGTCACGACGCCGAGCAGGCTCCCGTCCTGGGTGGAGCGCAGCTTCCGCTCGCCCTGGGGGAAGTCCCAGATGCGGTCCAGCTTCTCGCGCTCGACCCAGAATTGGAATTCGCCGGGGACGTCCCCCTTGTCCTCGCCGACCTCGAACATCGCCACAACGACAACCCTGACCCTTACCGGGGCGGCGGAGGCCGGCCCGGCGGACGAGCAGGCGACGAGGATAAGGGAGAGGGCGATTCTTCGGATCATTCCGGAAGGATAGCAGTTTCCGCACCGGTTCGCAGCCCGCACAGGCACAAGGCAATGAAGGGCGCCGAGCCTCCGGCCGCTCCCCCATCCCTAGGCCAGACCCGGGTGCCGCCAGTTTCCCATCGCGCTCCCTTTGATGCGCCGCCTACCCGCTGCCCTGGCGCGCCGTCGCCCGCGGGCGTTCGGGCCAAGCGGTCGTAAGCGCCAGGGCCACCGCGATGCCCAGGGAAACCTCGATGAACCTGTGAAGGGCCACTATCGGGGCGCTCTGATTGCGATTGATGAGCATCACGACGGCCAATGTTATGCCCGCGTACCGATAGGCGCTCCGATCGACTCGTAAGGCCCAGCAAACGATCCCGAGCGCGAACACCGAGACGGCAAACGCTAGAATACTGGCGCCGAAGAAGCTCCCCACAAGTGCTCCGGCAGCGGTCCCGATCGCGGCCCCCACCAAGCGCTGCACGGAGACGGGCAGCGCCGCCCCAAGCGTCGATTGCATCACGATCATGCAGGAGATCGCCGCCCAATAGTACTCCGGCAGCCCGAACAGGCGCGCGACCAGCAATGACGCCGTTGCCGCGGCCGCGGTTCGCGCCGCGTGCACCGGCGTGGGGGGATTCTTTCCCGCAGCAGTGGATTCAATGAGGTGCTTAATGTTCATAGGGTCATCCGACTTGCTTTCTAGGGGCGGACAGCGCCGGTCAAGCGTCCAGATTACCGGCCCCCAGGCGAGGCTGCCGATGCATGGCGCCAGCCAGGGACGCCTGCCGGCGGCGGTTCGCCGCGGCTACGCCTTGACTTAAGGGATTCTGTTGCGAAAACCGAGCGGTCCAAGATGGGATAACCCTTATGCCACACCGAATACTCCGCCTGCTCGCGGTCCAGCTTTGCCTTGTCCAGGCCATTCTCCTCGCGGGATGCCGTTCGTCGTCGTCGGCAGCCGCCCCGAATCCAAAGGTCCCTGCGGGCGCCCAGAGCTCCGGGGGCCTGCATGCCGACCTCGAGACGGACAAGGGGACCATCGAGATCGAGTTCTTCGCCGCCGACAGCCCCAAGGCTGTGGAGAACTTCCGCCTCCTCGCCGAACACGGATACTACGACGGCCTGGTCTTCCACCGGATCATCAAGGGCTTCATGATCCAGGGGGGCGATCCGGCCGGCAATGGCACGGGAGGCGAAAGCGCGTGGGGCGGCAGATTCCCCGATGAGATCAAGAGGAGTTCACCCCTCTACCAGGCCGGCTACCGCAGGGGCATTGTCGCGATGGCAAACTCGGGTCCCGACACGAACGGCAGCCAGTTCTTCATCATGCACCAGGATTATCCCCTTCCCCCAAGCTATGTGATCTTTGCGAAGGTGACCCGCGGCATGGACGTCGTCGACGCGCTGGCCAGCACGCCGACGACGGCGGGGCCAGACGGAGAGGCCAGCAAGCCCGTCATCCCTCCGAAGCTGCAGAAGGTGACGATCCTTCCGTAGCGGGCGCCGGCAGTGGCGGGAGCAGGCGAAATGCCCGCTTGGCGCGAGGCGGGCGGTTGTGGCGAAGGGGCGCGCGCTCGCCCGCAAGGTGGCGACGCAGCGCGGCGAAACCTGAGGAGGGGCTTCTCGATGAGGAATAGGCGCTGGGATAGGCGCCGAGGGAAGATCATCGCATGCACCTGAGCGGAATCCCGTCCTGAACGGCATTCCGTTGACGCCGGAGCGTCCACCGCTGAGGCTATGACTCGTGGGGCCAACCGCCGAGACGCCGCCGAATTCCAACGCCAGGGCTATCGGCGTCGTCTATTTGCTCTATTTTCTGGTGGCCGTGCTGGGCGAGCTCTTGGTGCCCCGCCGCCTCGTTGTCATTCGCGAAACGGTCAACCTCGCCGCGTTTGCCGTCTATATAGCCGTGACGCTTCTCTTTTACGGCCTGTTCAAGCCGGTGAACAGGAACCTTTCTTTGCTCGCTGCGATCATTAGCCTCCTCGGCTCCATAGTCGGAATCCTTGGCGTCTTTCATCTGGCCCCAACCCGCCTCAGCCCCCTGTGGTTTTTCGGGCCCTACTGCATCTTGATCGGCTGGCTCATACTCCGGTCGACTTTCCTGCCGCGAATCCTGGGCGCGCTCTTGGTATCGGCCGGAATGGGCTGGATCGCCTATTTGTCGCCGGCCGTTGTTAACCTTCTCTCAAACTGGATAAAAGGCCTTGGGATCCTCGCGGAAGCATCGCTCATGCTGTGGCTCGTCGTGATGGGGGTGAACGAACGGCGGTGGCAAGAGCAGGCCGGTAAGAGAGAAGCGCGATAGGCCCCCGATGCCGGTGCGGCGGCGAAGGCGAAAAGCGCGGCCCCGGACAGATTTTGGGAGGGGGATTCGGATTACCTGCCGGGCATCCAACCGCCAGGGAGCGCCGGTGAAATGCGTGCAGCTTCCCCCGCGGCCTCGCGACTACTTTAAAAAACGTAGACAAAATGATTTCGCCAACGGGCCATTGATTTGACCATTCGGCGAAATCATTTCGTCAGCGGGAGAATAGGGGCATTCCAACAGAGGCAGGTCGCCGTGAAAGGCCATGGGACTATATTTCGATAGCAACATTCCGAACGATGCGCATAATTTCATCGGGAGCTGCATGAGCGGCCCGGGCGTGTCGGTTGTCGCATTCACGCCAAGCGGAGGCTGGGTCGTCGTCGCGCCAAACGGCGCCTATTACGCGGAGGGCATTCCCCCGGACTGCTTTACCACGCTAGGGAGCTTCATCAAGAACGGCTGGACCGTGCGATCGATCGCATTTCCGCCCGCGGGCGGGGATAGCTGGGTCATCGTGGCCGACCAGGGCTACTACGCACGGAACATTCCAAACGACTGCTTTCAGAAGATTGGGGATTTTTCCAACGGCGGCTCGAGGATTTCGTGCGTCGCCTTCCCTCCGTCCGGAGGCGACTCGTGGGTGATCATCGCGAACAACGCCATGTTTGCGCAGAGCATCGATGACGAGTGCTTCCAGACGCTGAGCAACTACACGCAGGGGACGCGCCGGGCAACCCAGGTGACCTTTGCCCCAAACGGCGGATGGGTGATCTATGGCGACGACGCCACCTTCGACAAGAACCTCGACAGCTCCTGCCTCCAGCAGATCCAGTCGTTCGAGGCCGGCGATTGGCTGGTCGAGCACGTCGCATTCACCGCCTCGGGAGGATGGTCCGTCATCGCCAACGATCCGCTTCCCAAGTCGCCCGACCCGCTCCGGGTCTTCGAGAACTCCTTTCTTCAGGACGCCGGCGGCCAATGGCATACGATTTACGATCGAATGGCCCTCTATGGCGTCCCCGGGGCGAGCGTCGCATTCGTGCAGAACAATGCGGTGGCCTGGCGCACGTCGTACGGCGTCCTGCAGGCCGGCGGCAGCCAGTACGTGTACACAAACACGCCCTTCCAGGCCGCCTCGATCAGCAAGCCGCACACCTCGATTGGCGTGCAGCTGCTTGCCCAGAACAATTCCATCGGCCTCACCGATCCTGTGGGCAACCACTCGACCTGGCCGGTGGCCACGCGCCCCTGCGCCCAGGCGGCATGGGCGAGCCAATCGACCATCCAGCTGATTCTCCAGCACATGGGAGGCTTCATCGGCAGGGGGAACACGTACCCGCTCACCTCCTGCACGAATTTCGTCGCCGGCGGGGGCGGGTTCGGCGGGTATCCGAACACGCCAGGAGTCGTCCTTCCGACCCTCGACCAGATCCTTGGCGGGACGACGCCCGCCAACTCGCCTCCGATTGAAATCTCCACCCAGCCGGGGACCTTCTATTACTCCGGGATGGGGTACGTCGTCCTGATGCGCATGCTGCAGGACGTGACCGGCGCGGACTTTCGGGACTGGATGCAGCAGAATGTCCTGGCGCCGCTCGGCATGACCGGCTCGACATTCGCCCTGGACCTGCCCGCGGCGTTGTCGCGCGCCGCGGTGGGCCACGACACGAATGCACAGCCCATCGCGGGACTTCGAAACCTTTACCCGGAGGCGTCCGCGGCCGGCCTGTACACGAACGCAGGGGACCTCTGCCAGACGATCATCATGCTCAATGCGGGAGGCGCCGTCAACGGCACGCAGGTGCTGACCGCCAAGCAGGCCGGCCAAATGCTCTCGAGCCAGCTCGGCATTTTCACGGGCGGCCAATCCGGCCAGCCAGGATATTTCTTCAACCACAGCGGCGAGAATTATGGCTTCACCGCGATCATCCAGGGTTACCCCAATCAGGGCGCCGGCATGGCCGTCATGGTCAACCGGGACAACGGCGACGCCGCCGGCAATGCCGGCCTGTTCTACACCGAGGTGATCAACGCCTTGGTCCGCGTATATGGGCTGCAGACGTGACGCTCCTGCCCCCGCAGCGGGGTTGGGCCAAGGCCCGGCGCCTGCGATGCAGAGGTTGGGCGTTTAGCCGTCCGCCAGCAGCCCCGTCGACCCCAGCACAGCCCTCCCCGGCGCCTGGCGCCGATCTCCGCCACGAAAGGCCCAACCTCTCGCCGCCCCGATTCCGGTCCGGGCGCGGCTTTGGGGGTTGATCGGAGCACGCTCACTGGGCTACACCGGAATTACAATTGATGGCGCGGGCCTGACTGAAACCATTCATACAATTCCAGTCCTAGCTGACGGCCCCTGCCCCGGAGCAACACAGTCAAAACATGAAGAAAATAGCCATCATCGGCGGTTCCGGCCTTGATCGACCCAACATCCTGGACGAGCCCATCGAAAAGCGCGTTGACACCCGGTTCGGCGCGCCGAGCTCCCCCTTGACGTGCGGAAGAATCAAAGGCGTTGAAGTGGTCATACTCGCAAGGCACGGAAAGGACCACGGCACTATGCCGAGCAGGGTAAACTTCCGCGCAAACATCGTCGCGTTGAAGGAAATAGGCTGCACTCACATCCTAGCGACGACGGCCGTGGGCTCGCTGAGAGAGGAGATTGTCCCGGGCAACCTCGTCTTCCCCGATCAATTCATCGACTTCACCCGCTTGAGGGAGCTGAGCGTTTTTGTGGACGAGGTCGTGCATACGCCGATGAGCGAACCCTTCGACCGGGGGCTTCGCGACGTGCTATGCAAGGCCTGCGACGATCTGGGCTTCGCCTACAACAGGGATGTGACGATCGTGACCATCGAAGGTCCTCGCTTCTCGACAAAGGCGGAAAGCCGCATGTTCAGGCAGTGGGGCGCCGACATCATAAATATGTCGTCCTGCCCCGAAGTCATATTGGCAAACGAGCTTGGCCTGCCCTATCAGGCCATCGCCATGTCTACCGACTATGACTGCTGGAAGGCTGACGAAGCTCCCGTCACCTTCGAAATGGTCTTGGCGAGGATGGCTAAGAATGCGGAAAGAGTTAAGACCCTGCTCATCGAGGCCATTGCCAGGATTTAGGAACAAGGCTGTCGAACCGCAGTCCGCAGGACCAGAGCTATACCCACCTATTGGGAGCCCGACGGCCGGCTGACTCCAAGAAACCTTAGGCCATGGGGTTTCCACCTACGGCCAGACGACACGCGACTAGTTTGCGTCATCGTGCGCGCCATTCTTGCCGAAGGCGTCGGCGGCGCACGTCGAGCTCCTCATTCTGGCTGGCATGTTCCGCCATTGCTAGAATCGAGAGCAAGGTCGCTGCGGCTCCCGGTGTCCGGAAAAGGGTCAATTATGGGCCGCCACCTCCGCCTCGAGCGGGGCCCCTGGGATCCCTGAGGCCTCGCAGGCGAAGTCGGCCTTCGTGGCGCAGCAGAAGTTCCGGCCCAGCCAGACCACCATCGCAGTGCCGTCATCCGGACAGTCCTCGTGCGAAACGAGAAACCGGAGGTGGACCCCATTCAGCGTGACGCCGCAATGGTGGACGCGCGCCTCGTGTTGGGCGCACTGGACCTCCCGCAACCACACGGGGTCGATCATCTGCGGGGACATGAGACTGAAGGTTTTCACGAGGGTCCGGGGTGCCTGTGTGCTTTTTAGCTAACCAACCACGATGCGCCAAACCTGCCCGGTTGCGCGCCGGTCCGCCATGGGGTGAAACCCTACCTCGCGTATCGGCCGTGCTGGGCGAGTGACTCGTCCCCTTGGCCGGCATGTCACGATGAGAGCCTGGCCCCAGTCTCCTAACTCAAGCCAAGGCGCTCCCGACGCACCGTCGGGCCAAAGTCGGCGCGTCGTGAGCGGATTCACGGGCGGCGAATCGTCTCGGTCGCCCAACGATCGTCCGATAAAGCGCGGGTTTGGCGGCATTCTCGGGAAACGCCATGCTCTTGAAAGGGATCCGTTAAAGAATTGTGGCCGTTTGCGCCTGCCCATATCAACGGATGCGTGAGCGCGCCTCGTTTCAGAGTGATTCTTGGCGCCGCCTGATCACAGGGTGGATGCAAAGGGCTGTTAGGGAATGGAGCCGAATTCTCACGCATCCCTGAATTACAAGGTTTCGAGATTCAAGCGTGCGCCTATCTTGTATTTTGCGGTTGCGCCGGCAGCATGAGTCAATCATCGCTGTCCATTCGATGAAAGACCGACCCATAGCCAACATGACCACGCGCCGCAGCTCGTGGGATGTCGCTGCGAACAATGTTCGCTTTGGCATGGGCTACGTCGATATTTCGGGCGCCTGACCGCCAAGCAGCACGTCAAATCTAACTTAAAGCCAGACAAGAAACTTTGACCCTGCTTGCCGGAAGGCGAGCAGGGTCATTTGCTTCTATGAAGCCAAACCCTACCCTTTTCACCAGCCTGCGGGCCCTCCCGCCGGTCGCGTGGATCCTCTTTTTCGGGACGTTCCTGAACAAGTTCGGGAGCTTCGTTGTCCCATTCCTCGCACTGTACCTGACCGGGAAGGGGTACTCAATAGCCCAAGCCGGCTTGGCGATCGGCGCCTACGGAATTGGAAACGTCCTGGCGACAATGGTTGGCGGGCACCTCGCAGACCATATTGGGCGCCGCAAGACGATCGTCTTCTCAATGCTCTCTGGGGCGGCGTCGATGCTCCTCCTTTCGCAGGCGACCAGCTTGCCGTTCATCCTCGTCCTCGCAGCACTCGCCGGGCTCACCGGGGAATTCTACAGGCCCGCCAGCAGTGCCCTCCTCACCGACTTGGTTCCTGCAAGCAACCGCGTGACCGCATTCTCGGCCTATAGGATGGCGATCAATGCGGGCTGGGCGTTTGGCCCCGCCACAGCAGGGTTCATCGCAACCCGTGGGTATTTCTGGCTATTCGCCGGAGATGCTGCGACCTCGATATTATTCGGGGCGGTGGCCTTCTTCGCGCTGCCGGAATCCGTCCACCCGCGGACAGTTGGCTCCAGCTGGGGCGAGGCGACAGGCACCCTTTTGAGGGACAGGAAGCTTCACAGGTTCCTGTTCGCGGCCTTCGGGGTCGCGCTGATATTCTTTCAGATGAATTCCACGTATGGGCTCGCGGTAATGCATCTTGGATTCTCGCCGGCGACCTATGGTGCGCTGATTTCGCTGAACGGGGCCCTGGTGGTGATTTGCGAGCTGCCCCTCACGACGGTGACAAGGAGGTTTCCAGCCATGCGCGTAGTGGCGCTGGGATACCTCCTTTCGGGCATGGGATTCGCGCTCAATGTGTTTGCCCCTACTATCCCAGCCCTCGCGGCCTGCGTTGTTGTATTCACGCTTGGCGAGATGTGCGCCATGCCTGTTGCCTCGGCCTATGTGGCCGAGCTCGCTCCGGCGCATATGCGCGGCCGCTACCTGGGCACCTACGGACTCACATGGACACTTGCGCAGGTCCTCGGGCCCGGGATGGGGATGTGGCTATTCTCAACCAGTCAATCGGGATATTGGATCGGAGGCGGGGTTATCGGGATCGTCTCGGCGGCATTGGTCTTGGGGCCCCCTTCGAAACGCAGCGCTGGCGTCTAACAACGTGCCGTTTCTTGCACAGCGCTCTGTAGGACCCCTTCTGGCTGCCTTCGTCCCCTCCTCTTCGCTCTCGGATGCAACTTTACCACATTGAGCGTCGTTTGAAGGTCCAATAGCTGTCTGCCCGTAGCGTCATCCGCGAGTCTCAAACCCCGCTCAACAATTGTTCGGGCCTCGGAAGCGTAGCCCCACTGCGCGTAGGCCCTGGCTGACGATAGGAGCAGAGCAGTGTCAAAGGGATATAGCCCCATTCCTTCCCTCAACACGGCTAGGTTCAATAACGAGGGTTTCTCGACACACTGCGACCAAGCATCGGCAATGAGCCGGAAGCCCACGGCGTCCAGCCTCGCCGCTACCCGAACGGCAAAGAGCGGCCTTAGCACAGCGGCCGTCTGCTGGGCGCTGAATCGCCCACCCTTGACGCACGGATGCTCTCTTGCCTCATTGGAATTCAATTGTGCTAGAGCGATATAGGCTGCCGGCCGCCTGGACCGGCGACGATAGTTCTACTGTTGCAGCCGTTAGCTTAGGAACTTCATTTCGCAAGCCGTCAGAAGCGCGCATCGGCCCCCTGAACATCAAATCGAGTATCCTCACAATGCCATTATCCGACGTTAAACATGTTTTTGTCTTGATGCTCGAGAACCGATCCTTCGACCACATGTTGGGGGCGATCCCCCTTAAGGGAGTGGGCCCGGACGGGACGGTCACGGTCGCGGACGTCGCGGCCCCGGGGTCGTTCGTCAATGCCGATGCCCAGAATAATTCGTTTAGCAATACGACCCCGGCGCCCCTCGTCATGCCCAGCGATCCGCCCCACGAGTACGATGACGTTGTCCTCCAGCTCCTGGGGGCGAACAATGACCCGCCGAACAATTATAACAATATACCCATCAACAACAGCGGGTTTATCAAGAGCTACGCTCCGGCGGCGAAGGGGCCTCACGGGGACGTCCTAACCTCCTTCCTGCAAGGCCAGGTTCCGTGCCTCGCTCAACTGGCGCAGGAATACTGTGTCTGCGACCGCTGGTTTTCCTCCCTTCCGGGCCCAACGATCCCGAACCGATTCTTTCTTTGTGCGGCCACAAGCAACGGAAACCCAAAGAGCCCGCCGGCCCTTGGCGTGGCGGACGCACAGTTTGTCGACAGCTACGCCTTCGCGAACGGCGACATCTTCAAGCGGATAAAACAGGCGACCAGCCTGAAATTCCGGATATACCGGGGAGACTCGCTGCCCTTCGCGTCCTTGCTGGAGGGAGTCGACTACGACGCCGACACGGTCCCGTATGACGCCGCCGCGTTCGCCGCCGACTGCAATGGCCCTGCCCTGCCGGACTTCATCTTCATCGAGCCCAGCTACGGCATTTTCACCGGATATCAGTATGGCACCTCCCAGCATCCCAGGGCGGACGTGTCGCTGGGCGACCGGCTCATCGGGGAGGTCTACAACAGCATAAGCCGTTCGGCCTGCTGGGCCAGCAGTGTGCTGATTATCATCTACGATGAACATGGTGGCTTCTTCGACCACGTCACCCCCCCGAAGGCGGTCGCGCCTGGCGACGTTCAGGACGTGTACGACTTCCACTTCACCCAGCTCGGGGTCAGAGTGCCGGCGGTGATCGTCTCCCCCCTGCTCGTGCAGCGGGCCTTGATCGACCACACGGTGTATGACCACACGAGCGTGCTCGCCACGCTGCGTGCCGTCTTTCCGGAGATCGGCAGCTTCACGCAACGCGACCTGGCGGCTTCGACGCTTTCCCACCTGTTTGACGGAGCCCCGGCAAATGCTGCGCCGCTCCAGCTTGCGCCGTTTGCGCCGGTCCCGGCCGCGGCGGTTGCGCCCGGTGCGCCCATGGCGGACGACACCGAGCCCATGGAGCACGCGGAAATCTCGGGTTTGAGGATCGCGGCCGGGATACGCTACCGAGTTGGCAAGGTGCCCAGGAAGACGGTGCTTGCAGAGATTTCCGGAATCAAGACGAAGGGCCAGGCCCGCGCGTACATGCGCGATGTCGACGCGATGATAAGGGCAAGGGACGCAGGACCGCGGATCAGCCCGGGGCCCAAGGCCAGCAAGACCAGACCCGGGGCCAAGCCAGGGAGGAGTCCCGCCAAGCGCACGCGAATCCCAAACGGAGAGCAAGGGACGGGCTAGTGCATCCAGGCATGCCTTGGTGCGTAAGTGACTTATGCTTAGCGCCTCGGCACATTTCGCTCGAGCGAAAGCGACCGCGTCGCGCTGGGCCCCTGGATTTCGATGGGAAAACCGGCGCTCCTCAAATTCTTGCCGTCGGCGGACTTTGCCGCGCCAATAATGGCCGATGAACCCGGCTCGGCTCATTCCCCTTTGCCTCGCGCTGTCGTGTCTGCCGCTCGCGCGCGGCGAAGGAGGCCCGGTGGCCCTGTACGACCCGACCCAGCGCTGGGAGGTCGACTACGAGACCGGAGTGATCTGGCGGGTCACCGGCGATGCCACGCCGCTGAGCTACACGGTGCTTCCGCAGCTTCTGACGGTGAAGAGCCCCCTGGTCGGCACCGCGCGCCCCTTTGCGGGCGGGGACCTGGTCATCCGGAACCGTTTCAGCCTGCTGGTCGAGCCCATCGCGACGGGGCCCGAGCATCACTTCATCGGCGGGGCGGCATCGGGCATCATGGAATGGTGGGACAAGCGGCGGACGCGCGACCTGTTCTTCGCGGCGGGCGGCGGAATCGGGTGGCTCGACAGCAAGGGCCACGAGATCAGGGGCGCGCAGGGCGAGGACTTCAACCTGAACTGGCTGGCCTACACCGGCGCGCGGATGCTGTTCAGGAACAGGCTGAGCGCGTCTGTGGGCGTCTACTTCCAGCACATCTCGAACCGCGGAATGAACAGGGTGAACCCCGGGCTGAACGCGGTGGGCCCGATGCTAAGCGTCGGGCGCCACTTTTAGCCGGGGCCCGATGGGCCGTCGTCACCCCTCGGCGCGGGCGCGCGCATCGGCCTCGATCAGCGCCTTCAGCCGGTCGAGCTCGCCCCGCACCCTGGCCTTGACCGACGGCAGGGCCGACGGCTCCCCGACGCTGTCGGAAGCGAACAGGTAGAACTTCATCTTGGGCTCCGTCCCGCTTCCGCGGGCGGCGAACCTGTACCCGTTCGAGAGGGTCACGACGTAGAGGTCCTGCTTCGGGACCTCCTGGCCGTCCTCGTCGAGGATCCGCTCGCGCCCGAAATCCTGGAAGGCGGTCACGCGGACCTCGCCGAATGCCTTCGGGCCCGCCGTGCGGTACGAGTCGAGGATCCGCCGTATCTTCGCGCTTCCGCTCGCGCCCTCGTAGTAGATGTTGATCGTGTCCTCGAGGAAGAAGCCGTACTTTAGGTAGATCCGGTCGAGGTACTCGGGCACGGTCATGCCCTGGCCCTTCACCCAGGCGCAGACCTCGCAGAACATGAGGCACGCGGCGTTCCCGTCCTTGTCCCTGACGCAGTCGTTGGGCAGATAGCCGTAGCTCTCCTCGGTGCCAAAGGCGAAGAACGTGCTGTGCTCGAGCAGGAGCCTCGCCCTCTCGGCGGGCGGCGTCCTGTCGTAGCTCCAGCCGGGCCCCATCGCGCGCCCCAGGCGCTCCTCGTACAGGTGGATCCTCGCCCCGATCCACTTGAAGCCGGTCAGCGTGTTGATCACCTTGACTCCGTGCGCGCGCCCGATGGCGTCCTGGAGCCGCGTGGTGACGAAGGTCTTGATTATGCACGCGTTTGGGGAGCCCGCCTGCGGAATCCGCCCCAGCTCCTTCATCTTCGTCAGCCGGTACTCCGCCATGAGCGACCCGATCTGGTTGCCGGTCAGCAGCTCCATGGAGCCAGACGGGCCGCGCACCGCGACGCCCATCCGGTCGCAGTCCGGGTCGGTCGCCATCACGACGTCGCACCCCCTGCGGTTCGCCGTGGCGACGGCCATGGACAGGGCCTCCGCGTTCTCCGGGTTCGGCGACTTCACGGTCGAGAACCGCGGGTCGAACTCGAGCTGCTCCACGACCTCGACGACGCTGCAACCAGCGTGGATGAGCAGCGGGGAGCAATGGACCGCGCCCGTCCCGTGGATGTTCGAGTAGACCACCTTGAGCTGGGCGCTGCGCAGCATCGCGGGGTCCACGACCGCGGTGGCTGCGATCTCTATGTAGGCGTCGTCCATCTCGCGGCCGAGGACCGTCACCCGCGAGAGGTCCTTGCGCAGGAAGTCCGACACGGCGCCGAGGGGCACGTCCGCCACGCTGGCCGCGATGCCCGTGTCGTGGGGCGGCACCACCTGGCCCCCGTCGACAAAGTAGGCCTTGAATCCGTTGTCGTGCGGGGGATTGTGGCTCGCCGTGATCACGACCCCGGCGTGGGCCGAAAGGCGGCGCACCGAGAAGCTCAGCTGCGGCGTCGGCCTCGGGCCGTCGAAGATGAAGGCCTCGCCGCCGAGCCGCGCCCAGATCGACGCGGCGAGCTCGCAGAAGTGCCTGGAGAAGTACCGCACGTCGTGCGCGATCACGAGCCGCGGCGCGGCGGCGTCGCCCCGCCCGCGGAGGTAGCCCTGCGTGTAGCGGAAGAGGCCGATCACCGCCCGCGCGAGCGTCATGTCGTTCAGCATGTTGCTCCCCACGGCCGCGTGCTCCGGCATCCCGTCGGCACCCGGCGTCCCCGTCTCGGCGGCCGCGGCGACCGCGCCGATCGTCCGGCCCCGCATGCCGCCCGTCCCGAACTCGAGCTCCCGGTAGAAGCGGTCGTTCAGCTCGCCCCAGGACCGCCCCTCCACGAGCTCCCCGATGCTCGCCCGCGCCCAGGGCGGCAGGTTCGCCGCGAGGTACGCGGCAATGTTCGCGGCGGCGGCCGGCATGAGCCGGCCCGCGGCCACCGCGGATTCGATGCTGGAGGATTGCGTCATTTGGTCGGTGATTCGAGGCAAAGCCCGTCCGCGATCGCGGGTTTGGGCGAGAGGAGGGACCAGCTCTCCATGAAGGTGTCGTCGTCGTAGCCGAACAGCGGCGAAACCTCCAGCGAGACCTCCGGCAGCCCGGTCGGGTCCGTCGGCACCTCGGCGCCGGCCGCCCTGAGCCACCGGGCGAACTGGCGCAGCTGGTCGGCGCGGCAGGTGGCCGGCGAGTCAATCCCCTCCGCGTTCTTCACAGGCGAGAAGTCGTCGGCGCGGCTCGTCTCGACGACGACCGGGTGCCTCGCGAACGGCAGGGCGTCGAACACGAAGAGCTCGAACTTGACGCCGTTCGCCTTCTCCGGCCTCACGGGGCGCCCCTCTTCGTCCACGGTCGCGATCCTCTTGTCCGCCCTGTGGAAGGGCAGCCCGTCGGCGCCGCGCGCCATCCTGCGGACGAACTCCCGGTCGATCGCATGGATCGCGATGCTCCCGGCCCCGTAGCGCAGGGTGCCCGTGCCGGGATCCCTCTCCCGCTGCAGCGGGAGGGGCAGGTCCGAGTACTCGATCACGACGAGCTCGCCCCTGCGGACGCAGAAGTGGCCGAGCTTCTCCTCGGGATACGCCTTGGGCACCGTCTTGCTCGACATCTCTGATCCGCGCGAGAGGTGCCAGCCCAGGAAGGCCGGGTCCACGCACCGGACAAGGGGGTTGTCCACCTGGAAATAGCTCAGGGTGTCGATTCCCTCCGAGGCCATGAGGTCGAGCGACCCGCTGCGCTCGAGCGCCCGCAGCGACCCGCCGTGCCCGTCGGGGGACAGGGCGAGCGAGGCCTGGGTCTCGAGGAGGATCCTCCCGGAGAAGTCCACGGCCGGCATCCGCCCCTGCCGGAAGAAGTGGACCCGGCCCGGGTCGAGGCCGAAGTGCCGGTTCTCCCCGAAGAACGCCACCGTCTCGGCGTGATTCTGGTGGCTGGTCATCACGAACCAGTGCAGGGGGCGTCCGTAGCGCCTGCCCGCCGCCAGGATCTTCCACGCGAAGACCTGGAAGAGGGGGCGGCGCAGGACCGGCGTGACGGGAAAGGTCCCCTTGGGGCCGTCGTAGCCGAGGCGGGTTCCCTGGCCGCCGGCGACGGTGAATGCGGCGACCCGGCCCGCGCGAAGCGCGGCCTCGCCCGCCGCCTTCGCCGCCGACCACGCGGCGCTGTCCCCCCCGTGCGAGGGCAGGCGCTCGTAGGGGGCCGGCGCGAGCCCCTCCAGGTCCGCGGCGGGCGCCGCTCCCCTGAGGACAAGCGTCCGCACGAGGCGGTCGACCTCGGCAAGGTCGACCTCGCCGGCCTCAGAAATGAGGCGGGTCCGGGAATCGGGCGGCAGCCGGTCGAGGAACTCGAACACGTGGCCCTGCCCCGCGCGGCGGAAGGAGTCGACCAGTCCGGTGGTGTCGCGGGTCATTCGCGCCTATTTGTCATTCCTCAGGACGGAGGACGGCCCGGCCGATCCCTTCGAGTCGTCGTCCTCGAAGCGGAAGATGTACTCGTCGGGCTTGGCGTATCCCAGCCTCACGCGGATCACCTTGTCGACGTACGCCGGGTCCGTCCGCAGGCGCTCGAGCACCCGCTCCTGCTCTCGCAGGTGACCCTGAGCCTCGGCGAGCCGGCGGCGGTTGGCGGACTCGACCTGCTCCAGCCGGCTGTACTCGTCGTGCGCGTCCTTGAAAAGGATCCCCCCGGCCACGGTCAAGCACGCGAAGAGCAGGACGTAGAGGCTGAGGATGACTTTGCGGAACTTCACGAGTGCTTCCCATGATAAACATGGGGCCGTCTCGGGTTCGCAATATCTTTTGCGGTCGCCGCAGAGGAGCGCCTCCCTGGTCGGGCGCCGGGTCAGGCCCTAATCGTCAGCGCGAGGCGGTTCGCCCCGCCGGCCGGAACCGCGATGACCCCGGCGGGATCGGACAGAAGCTCAGATCCCGAGGCGGACGCGACGCCCACCAGCTGCAGCCTCCAGCCCCTCGCCTGTCCGGAAAGGGAGGCCTCGATCGCCGCGCCGCGGCGCCTCACCTCGAGGCGGCAGGCGGGCTCGCCCTTGGGCCCGGGCACGTCGCACGCAGCCGAGCCGCCGTCGGCCAGCTCGTAGACGCGGAAGGTCACCCCTTCCGCGAACGGATAGTCCGGCCGGCTGTCGACGGCGCCGAATGCGATGACGCTTCCGGGCCGCGCGTAGGCCGGCAGGCTCAGGTACCCGTGCCTCTCGCTGTGCCAGCGGCCGCCCTCCCTCACCTCGCCCGTAAGCAGATGCGTCCAGCGGCCCGCCGGTAGATAGTAGTCGACGAGGCCGTCCTCGCTGAAGACCGGGGCCACCAGGAGCGAATCCCCGAGGAGGTACTGGCGGTCGAGGAAGAGGCAGGCCGGGTCGCCGGGGAACTCCATCATCATGGGCCTCATCACGGGCAGGCCGTCCCGGTGGGCGACGACGGCCTGGGCGTAAAGGTAGGGCATGAGCCTGCACTTGAGCTTGGTGAAGAACCGCAGGACGTCGCACTCCTCGTCCCCGTACTGCCAGGGCACGCGGTAGCTCGTGCTGCCGTGGAGGCGGCTGTGCGAGGAGAGCAGCCCGAAGGCCACCCAGCGCTTGTACAGCGCGGCCGGCGGCTTCCCCTCGAAGCCGCCGATGTCGTGGCTCCAGAAGCCGAAGCCGCAGAGGCCGAGTGAGAGGCCCCCCCGCAGGCTCTCGGCCATCGACTCGAACGTGGACTCGCAGTCGCCGCCCCAGTGCACCGGGAAACGCTGGCCGGACGCGTGGGTGGAGCGGGCGAAGACGAGCGCCTCGCCGGCGCCGCGCTCCTCCTCGAGCACCCTGAACACGGTCTCGTTGTAGAGGATCGGGTAGAAATTGTGCATCCGCACCGGGTCGGACCCGTCGTGGTAGACGACGTCGGTGGGTATCCGCTCGCCGAAGTCCGTCTTGAAGCAGTCGACGCCCATCTTGGAGAGCCTCCTGAGGTGGCCCGAGAACCAGGCGCGCGCGCCCGGGTTGGTGAAGTCGACTATACCCATCCCCGGCTGCCAGAGGTCGGTCTGCCAGACACCGCCCCCCGGCTTCCTCAGGAGGAAGCCCTCCCGCCGCGCGGCCTCGAACAGGGGGGACTGCTGCGCGACGTACGGGTTGATCCAGACGCACACGCGCAGGCCCTTCTCGTGGAGGCGCCGGAGCATCCCCTCCGGGTCGGGGAAGGTCCGCGGGTCCCACTGGAAGTTGCACCACTCGAACTCCCGCATCCAGAACGTGTCGAAATGGAAGACGTGGAGCGGAAGGTCGCGCCTCTTCATCTCGTCGATGAACCCCACGACCGTCCGCTCGTCGTAGTCCGTCGTGAACGAGGACGTGAGCCACAGGCCGAACGACCACGCCGGGGGCAGGGCCGGCCTGCCGGTGAGCGCGGTCAGCTTGCGCAGGACGTCCCCCGGCCCGGGCCCGTAGATGAGGTAGTACTCGAGGGACTCGCCGGGGACGCTGAACTGGACGCGGGAGGCCTTCTCGGAGGCCACCTCGAACGAGACCGGGCCCGTGTCGTTCACCAGGACGCCGTAGCCCCGGTCCGTCATGTAGAAGGGCACCGACTTGTAAGCCTGGTCGCTGCTCGCGCCGCCGTCGCGGTTCCACGTCTCCACCACCTGGCCGTTCTTCACAAACGCGGTGAACCGCTCGCCCAGCCCGTAGACCAGCTCGCCCACCCCGAGGCTGAGCTGCTCGTGCACGAATTCCCCGTGGCCGGCCCACCGGACATACCCCGCGCCCCTCGCCCCGCTGCGCGTGAGCGCGCGGCCGCCGGCCTCGAAGGACACGGTCCACGGGTCGCGGATCAGCCGCGCCGTAAGGGAACCCGTCACGAGCGTCGCCTCCTTGGCGCCGGCGTCGACGCGCACCGCGGGCGGCGGCCGGGGGACCGTGGGAATCTCCGGACCGCGCCTGTCCCCGCCGCTGAAGTGCTCGATCCGCACCTTGACGACGTCCGCAAGCGGTGAGCTCAGCCTGACCGTCAGGAGGGGCCCCTGGAGCGTGTCGCCGCGGTGGCGCATCGGCCTCGTCGGCGCCACGACCACCAGTTCGTCGCCCTGCGCGCGAACGTCGTGGGCGACCGCGGCATAGTGGGCCTGCACGCCGGGTTGGAGCAGCCAGAGGCCGTCGGTGAATTTCATGGATTGGTTCCCGCTCGCCTGGGTCCCGGCGCTCCAGGGGACGAATGAAACCGGGCTGATCTGCGCGCGCCAGAGACGGAACGGCAGCTGAATCGCACCAGTTTGACACCCGAAGGCAACGAGGAACTTGGCCGCCGGGCGCATCCGGGCCAGCGCGGCCGCGAGCAACCTCTTGCCGCTTTGGCCATCCCCCGCCACGCTTGCTCCCGACAACGACAAGAGGGACATGGAGCGAGTGGAGTACATCAAGCCCGACTTCCCGGCGGACGCCTTTGCCGGCACGGCCTCCTACTACGTGCGCTACCGCGTCCCGTATCCAGGCGCGCTCCTGAGGGACCTGACCGGCCGGGCCGCCGCCGCGCCCGGCGGAAGGCTCCTCGATCTGGCCTGCGGCCCCGGGCGCGTGGCTCTCGACCTCGCCGCGTCGTTCCGGGAGGTCTTGGCGGTCGACCTTGAGCCCGAGATGGTGGAAGCCGGGCGCAGGGAGGCAGCGAGGCGGGGCGTGGGCAACGTAAGGTGGTCGGTCGGGAGGGCCGAGGAAGCGATGGCGCCGCCGGCCTCGTTCGACCTGATCACGATTGGGGACGCCTTCCACCGCCTCGACCAGGAGCTCGTGACCCGGCGGGCGCTTGAATGGCTAAGGCCGCGGTGCTGCCTGGCCATCCTCGGGAGCAGCTACGGCCTTATGGGAGGAAGGGAACCGTGGCAGCGCATCGTCGCGGGCGTCGTCCAGAAATGGACGGGCCGCGATCCGTCGGCCGGGGACTCCCCGGGGAGGCCGGTGCCGGGCAGCACCCCCGAACATGCCGAGCGGGTGCTGCGGGAGTCGGGCTTCGAGGGCGTCGCCAGCTATCCCCATTTCGAGCCGCATGACTGGACGATCGAGGCGATCGCCGGATACCTCTTCTCGACGTCGGTCTGCTCCAGGAACGCCCTCGGCGCGAATGCCGGCCCGTTCGGGGAGGAGCTGAGGGCCGCGCTCCTCGCCCACGATCCCGGCGGGAATTTCCGCGGGGTCATGAAATTTGGATACACGATCGGCCGGAAGAAGGGCTAGGCTGCCGCGGCGCGGCGCGCCTGGCGGACCCGCGGGCTCCCGTCCCGCGCCCGACCGGGCGGTCAAAAACACACGAATACAGCGGGCGCACGGCTTTTGGCGTGCGTTTTGGGACCAGTAGGGCTTACTCAATGCGCACATGTACCTGAGCTACTACGGGTTCAAGGAGATGCCGTTCAACATCACACCAGATCCGAAATTCCTCTTTCTGAGCCCGACGCACCAGGAGGCGCTCCAGCACCTCAAGTTCGGCGTGCGCGAGCGCAAGGGGTTCATCGTGCTCATCGGCGAGGTGGGCTGCGGCAAGACCACGCTATGCCGGCGATTCCTGAACGAGCTCGACCCGGCCCGGTTCGACACGGCCCTCATCCTCAACCCGCGCGTGACCGAGACGCAGATGCTCAAGGCCATCCTCAGGGAGCTCGGCGAGACGAAGCTCGCGCGCAGCCAGGTGGACCTCGTCTCGCAGATGAACCGCGTGCTCCTCGAGCGCATCGGGCGCGGGCGCGACATCGTGCTCATCATCGACGAGGCCCAGAACCTCTCGACCGAGGTCCTCGAGCAGGTGCGCCTGCTCTCAAACCTGGAGACCGACAAGCAGAAGCTTCTCCAGATTGTCCTCATGGGCCAGCCGGAGCTGAAGGACCTCCTGGCGAGGGAGGAGCTCCGCCAGCTGCGCCAGCGCATCCTGGTCCACTACGAGCTCCATCCGCTGTCGCGCCGGGACATGGGCCACTACATCCAGCACAGGCTGACGCTCGCCGGCGGCTCCGGCCGACCGGCGTTCACCCCCTGGGCCCTGCGCGAGATCCACAAGGCGAGCAGGGGGATCCCCCGCATCGTGAACAACCTCTGCGACAAGGCCATGCTCTCGGCGTTCATCCGGGAATCCGACGAGGTCAACTACTGGGACGCGCGGCGGGCGGCCCGCGACATGGCCAACCTCACCAACTGAGAGCGCGACCATGAGCCTCATCAACGATGCGCTGAAGAAGGCGGCGCGCCAGCGGGCGGAGGAACAGGCCGACATCGCGCCCCTGGCCCAGACGGGCCGGCGCAAGCGCATACCCCGCCACGGGGCGCCGATGAGCGCCCAGACCCTGGTGCTCCTGGCCGCGGGCGCGGTGACGCTCATCGTGGCTTCCGTTGTGATCACGGGCATCCTTATCACCGGAAGGCTCGAGCCGAGGGCCGCGGCGGTGGCCACTCCCCTGCCGGCCACGCCGGCCCCGAAGCCGCCGCCGGTCGTCGTCGTCCAGGTGCCGCGCCCGGCCGACCTGCCGGTGGCGCCGGTCCGCCAGCCCGCGCCGCAGCCCCCGACCGCGGCGCCCGTCGCCCAGGCGGCGCCGCCAGCGGCGGCCGCGGCCGAGCCGGCCGCCCGTGTCGCCGCGGCCGAGCCGGCCCCCCGTCCCGCCGCGGCCGAGGCGCCCAAGACCCCGGCCACGCCGCCGCCCAGCCGCGGGGACCAGGTCCAGAGCTTCGTCGACGGCCTACGCGTGACCGGGGTGCGGGCGGCCGGCTCCGACAGCAAGGCGCTCGTCGACGGGCACATCTACCGCGTGAACGACTTCCTCGACCGCGCCCTGGGGGTCAGGCTGGTGCAGGTCGACCCGGATCACCTCACGCTGGTGGACTCGCAGGGCGTCACCTACATCAAGAGCTTCTGACGGGCTCCCTCCCAAGGGGCTGTCAGAACGCGGTCTCCGGCGGAACGACCACCTGCCAGAGGGTCTTCGCCGCGATCTGAAGGTCGAGCAGCACGGACCAGTGGGATATGTAGTAGACGTCCCAGTAGACGCGGCGGCGGACCATCTCCTCCTCGAGGACGGCCCCGCGGTAGCCCAGGCTCTGCGACAGGCCGGTTATCCCCGGCTTCACGAGGTTTCGAATCCGGTAGCCCTGCGTCTGCTGGCGGAACTCCTCGTCCAGGATGGGCATGTAGGGGCGCGGGCCGACGACGCTCATCTCGCCGACGAGGACGTTCCAGAACTGAGGGAACTCGTCCAGGCTCCGGCGGCGCATGAACCTCCCGAAGGGGAAGATGCGCTGGTCCTCGGAGAGCGCCTGCATCGACTCCTCGGCCGCGTCGCCCGCCGAGGCGAACATCGAGCGGAACTTGAGCATGCAGAAGACCTCCCCCCGCCTGCCGCGCCGCTCCCGGGCGTGGAAGAGGGGCCCGGGCGCCTGGAGCCTCTGCATGACCGCCACCCACGCGCACAGCGGGGGCAGGATCAGGACGACGACGGGCAGCGCGAGCGCGATGTCGAAGGACCGCTTGACGATGCGGTTGAGCGGATCCTCGAGCGGCTCCTCCTGGAGCGTGTAGAAATGGCGCCCCTCCTCGGTCACGGGCACTAGCGGCTGCGAGTAGCGCTCCTCGATGTCGCTGTGGATCATGAGCCGGCAGCCCCGCTCGCGGCACGCGGCGATGACCCGCGCCGCCTCGGCGTCGCTGGCCGGCAGCTCGAGCATGATGACCTGGCCGACCAGCGACTCGTCGAGGACCCTGGGAAGGTCCGACGGCCTGCCGAGCCACGGGACCGGGACCGCGCCGGAGCCCGCCGCAGGCTGCTCCGCCGAGAGCAGGCCCACCGGGTGAATCCCGAGCGGCTCCTTGTGGGCGATCCACTCCTGGAGCTTCGCGAAGGACTCGGGCTTGCCGATGAACACGGTGGGGAGCCGGTGGCCCTTCTGGAAGACGAAGCGCGCCAGCCTGCCCGGGACCCACGCGTTCAGGAACGCGAGGCCGGCCCAGCTCCACACGAGGAACGTGCCCAGGAAGAGCCTGCTTATGCGGTGGTCCTGGGTCGCGAACATCATGGTGAACACGAGCAGCGCCATGAGGGCCACCTGGCGGAACGCCATCCGGGCGGAGCCCCCGAGGTCCGGCAGGTGGAAGCGCGCCGCCAGGCGCCGCGACACGTCGCGCGCGGACAGCAGCATCCCGGCGATGACGCATAGGAAATACGGCAGCAGGTTCACCTCCCTGCTCAGGCGCACGAACGGGACGTGGTAGATCACGTTCGCGTACGCCCAGAAGAACGCCCCGACGAACGCCGTCATCATCGCGGCGTGGATGTTGGCCAGGCCCCGCGCCCTGACGTCTAGCATCGGCGCCCCCCCCTCCTAGCGAGCCGGGCCTCGACGGCCTTGAGCGCGAGCGTGTTGATCACCTGCTCGCGCCCGAGCCAGCCCTTGCGGGCGGAGTTGACGCCGGCCTTGACGTACGCGAGCTGCTCCGTGCCGTGCGCGTCCGGATTGATTGAGCACTCGAGGCCGCGCTCGGCCGCCCTCCTCCAGTGGCGCCAGTCCATGTCGAGCCGGAACGGGTTGGCGTTCAGCTCGACCACCACGCCGTTTGCAATGGCCGCGTCGACCACCTTCCCGACGTCCACCCGGTACGGCTCCCTTTCGAGCAGGAGGCGGCCCGTGAGGTGCCCGAGCATCGTCACCCGCGGGTGCTCGATGGCCCGTATGATCCGCGAGGTCATCGCGGCCTCGCTCTGGCCGAACGCGCTGTGGACGGAGACGACGACGTAGTCCAGCCGGGCGAGTACGCCGTCCTCGAAATCGAGGCTCCCGTCGGGCAGGATGTCGCACTCCGTCCCCGAAAAGACCCGCGTCCTGAACTTGCGCGAGGCGTTCAGGGCCGCGATCTCGCCGAGCTGGGCGGCAAGGCGCTCCTCGGTGAGGCCCCTCGCCTGTCGGCTCGACTTGGAGTGGTCGGCGATCCCCAGGTACTCCCAGCCCAGGGCCTCCGCCGCGGCGGTCATCTCCCGCAGCGTGCTGCGCCCGTCGGACGCCGTCGTGTGGTTGTGGAAGGAGCCGCGCAGGTCGGCCAGCTCGACGAGCCTGGGGATCTCCCCCCGCTCGGCCGCCTCGATCTCGCCGGCGCCCTCCCGGAGCTCGGGCGGGATGAAGGCCAGGCCGAGCGCGCGGAATATGGCCGTCTCGTCCTCGGCCGCGACGCCCTCCCTGCGCTCGGCCTTTTCGCGGGCCGTGCCCTCCCCGGCGGACTTGACCAGGCCCCATTCGCTGAGGCTCATCCCCCGGTCGAGGGCGCGCTGGCGCATCTGCACGTTGTGGTCCTTCGACCCCGTGAAATGGTGCAGGGCGAATGCGAACTGGTGCGGCGGGACGATCCGCATGTCTGCCTGCAGGCCCCCCTCGAGCCGGACGCTCGCCTTGGTCTCCCCCTTCGCCGTGACCTCCTTCACGCCCCGCTGCCCGGTGAACCAGTCTACCACGGGCGGCGCCTCCTCGGCCGCGACGATGAAGTCGAGGTCGCCGATCGTCTCGAGCCCGCGACGCAGGCTGCCCGCAATCTCCGCGCGTCTCACGCTGGCCAGGGCCTTGAGCCCGGAGACGATCGGCCCGGCCACCTGGATCGCGTCCCACCACAGGTGCCGCCGCGAGTAGGCCTCGCGGTTGCGGATTCCCGCCAGGATCTTCTCCTGAGTCTTCTCCCCGAACCCGTCGAGGGCCGCCACCCGCCCCTCCCTGCAGGCCTTCTCGAGGTCCGCGACGGAGGCCACGGAGAGCTCCCGGCGCAGGGCGATGATCTTCTTCGGGCCGAGGCCCGGGATCCTCAGCATCTCGACCAGCCCCGGCTCGGTTGAGGCCTTGAGCTCCTCCAGGAATCCAAGGCGGCCCGTGGCGTGAAGCTCCCCGATCTTCGCCGAGAGGGCCTCGCCGATGCCCTTGATGCTCTGGAGGTTCTTCTCGGCGACGAGCTTCTCAAACTCCTCGTTCTCCAGGGCCTCGATCGCCCGGGCGCCCGCCGTGTAGGCGCGGACCTTGAACGGGTTCTCCCCCTTCAGCTCGAGCAGGGTCCCGATCTCGGCGAGCACGTCCGCGATCTCGGTCTTGGTCATGGGCCGATTCCAGACGCCCATGCCGCCGAGTTCAACGCCGGAAGACGGGCGCGCCCGCGCCACTCTGCGATGTTGCCTAACGCGCCCGGGCGACGTTGGCTTGGGGCGATGCCCTTCAGCTACGACCGCACGGTCCACTTTGCGGACACCGACGCCGCCGGCGTCGTTTTCTTCGCAAACTACCTGGCGATCTGCCACGAGGCCTACGAGGAGTCCCTGTCCGCGTCGGGGATCGCCCTGAAGGCGTTCTTCTCGGACCACGGCGTCGTCATCCCGATCGTGAAGAGCGAGGCCGAGTACAGCCGGCCCCTGTCCTGCGGCGACAGGCTGCGCGTGAGCGTGCAGCCGGCGCTCCTTTCGGAAGATGCCTACGAGGTCCGCTTCGAGATCACGCGGCTGGGCCCCGCCGCCAAGAGGGCCGCGCGGGTCCGCACCGAGCACGTCTGCATCGGCTCCGCGAAGCGGGATCGCCGGCCCCTTCCCGGTCCGCTGTCGGCCTGGGTGCGCGCGGGCTGAGCGCCCAAGGTCACGCCCCCGAGGCGAGCCGCGCCAGCTCCGCGCGGTCGACCTTCCCCTGGGCGTTTCGCGGCCAGGGCGAGACGCCCGCGTACCTCTTGGGGCGCTTGAATGGGGCCAGCCCGGAAAGCGCGGCCTCGAGCCTGTCCGGGCGCGGCGGGCGCATGCCCGCGGGGTGGCAGGCGACGACAAGCTGGCCCCACTCCGGATCCGGAAGGCCTATCACCGCGACGTCGTCGAACTCCCCGCTCGCTCGCAGGGCGTCCTCGACCTCGGGGGGGTGCACCTTCCGGCCGCCCGTCAGGATGAGGTCGTCGCTGCGGCCCAGGATGACCAGGCTCCCGCTCGCGTCAAAGGCCCCGATGTCGCCGCTCGTCCACGAGCGCTCGTCCGCCATCGCGGGAAAATACCCGCGGAAGAGCGACCCCCCGGAGACCCGCACCGCGCCGCCGTCGGCAATGTCGATGCGGGCGTGGGGAAGCGCCGGCCCGCACCCGCGCTGGCCCCCGAGAAACCGGCCCGGCTCGAGGGCGGCCACCATCGCGGCCGTCTCCGTCGCCCCGTAGCTCGGGGAAAGGGGCAGCTCCAGGCGCGCCGCCTCGTCGAGCAGCCCGTCCCAGGCGGGCCCTCCACCCAGGAAGACGATCCGGAACCGGCGCAGCCATGCGGCCGCGCCGCCGGTGGCGAGGAGCCGCTGCAGCTGGGTGGGGACCAGCGAGAGGCAGCAGTCGGCCGGAACGTCGGCCGGAAACCGGCCCGCCTCCGCGTCCCTCCAGGACCACGGGACGAACGTGCCGCCGGAGAGCGCGCTGCGCATCCAGGCCATGAACCCGCTCACGTGGTAGAGGGGAAGCACGCACACCGAGTTCACCCGGTCCATGCGGAAGTGCCGGCGGAACCCGTCCACCGCGGCCGCGATGGTCCAGCCGTCGTGACGGGCGAACTTGAGCCCGCCGCCGGCGCCTCCGCTGGGGATCATGAGCCACCCGCGCTCGCCGCACCCGCCGGCACCGAGGAGGCGGCCGAGTTCGGCGCGCTCCGCCTGCCGCCAGCCGGGGTTCGCGAGGAAGACGCTCCCGCCATCGGCGGCGGCCCTCGCGAAGGCGTCCATGAACCTCCCCGGATCGGCCTCGGCCACGGCCCTCGAGGCCGCGCCGGAGGGCGCCGGCGCCGCGCCGAGGAGGCCCGCTAGCTCGCGGCGCTCCATAGGGCCTCCGGGTCGATCCCCTCCACGTCCTCGATCCGGATCGAGGGGGCGCAGCGCGGCCCGTCGAAGCGGGGTTCCGCGAACAGCGGCCAGACGCCGAAACCGACGGCCGGCAGCTCCTCCGGCCACGCGAAGGCCGCGCGCAGGGCCGCCCGCGCCCCGATTCCTGTCTCGAGCGAGGACGAGAACACGACGCGCGCCCGGGCCCCGGCCAGCCTTCGCAGGACGCCGCGGGCGTCTCCCAGCAGTGCCGGCTTGACGACGAAATACCCCGGCCATCCCGCCTCGAGCCACCGGCCGACGTCCCCGTCGCCGCGGATCGACTCGTCGAGCGCGATGGGGACCGGATAGTCCGCCGCGAGGCCCCTCAACCGGTCGTCGGCCCCCCTTGAGTCGTGCGCCACGGGCTGCTCCACGAACTCGACGGGGCGGTCCGCGCAGCGGTCGAGCCAGCGTTCCGCCGTGCGCCGGCCCCACGCCCCGTTCGCGTCCAGGCGGATCCTCGAGGAGGCGGGCAGCCCCGCGATCAGGTCGTCGAGCAGGCCCATCTCGTCGTCGGCCGCCTCCACGCCGACCTTCCATTTGAACACCCTGAACCCGGCCTCGGCCTTGCCTCGGGCCTCCGCCAGGGCCGCACGACCCGGGGGCAGGAGCGCAGCCACGCCCAGGCTGCGGCGCACCGCAGGGCCCGCGCCGTCGCCCATCGCGCAGGCGAGCGCGTTCCGAAGCGCGAAGAGGCCCGGCGGGACGCGCGACAGCGCTTCCCCGTCGACAGCGCCGCCGAGGGCGCGGCAGAAGGCCTCGCCGTCCTCGAGCGACTCGGTCCCGAGGGACGGGATCGGCGACGCCTCGCCGTACCCGGCCGACCCGTCCGGGCGGCCGATTCGGACGTACAGCCCCTCCCTCACCCGCCAGGCGCCGCGCGCCGTGCGCACAGGCGCGCGGAACGGCAGCGTGTAGCGGCGGTACGCGAAGCTGAAAGCCATTTTGTTTGCGCTTTCACTGAACGGCATTAATTGAATCCCGGCAACCCATGAACAAGGTTGCAAAGAGGGACCGGTCGGCCGTCGACGCCCAATTCTACCTTCCGGCGGAAAAATTCTTCCGCGCGAACGCCCCGACGGCGCTCACGTTCGACGACGTGACCCTCGCGACGTTGTACTCGGAGGTCCTTCCAAGGGAGACCGACACCTCGACCACGATCTCCGAGCGGCTTTCGCTCCAGATCCCGGTCATCTCCTCCGACATGGACACGGTCACCGAGAGCCGGATGGCGATAGCCATGGCGCTAAACGGGGGCCTCGGACTCATCCATTTCAACATGTCGCCCAGGGACCAGGTCGCGGCGGTGGCCAGGGTGAAGCGGCACATCCACGGCCTGATCCGCGATCCGGTCACCGTGGGCCCCTCGCAGACCATCGGCGAGGTGCTCGCGCTGATCGAGGGCAAGCGCTACACGTTCTCGACGTTCCCGGTGGTCGACGACCAGGGGATCCTCCGCGGCCTTCTCTCCGGCAACACC
>Ga0181523_10001065_pt1 | contig 30093 bp, 25 predicted proteins | sample PEATcosm2014_Bin_43_FD_119752 | JGI IMG/M metagenome (GOLD analysis project Ga0181523, IMG submission 119752) | Peatland microbial communities from MTU Mesocosm Facility, Houghton, MI, USA - PEATcosm2014_Bin05_30_metaG | ecosystem: Environmental > Terrestrial > Soil > Wetlands > Peat | place... | reverse complement strand
TCCCTACCCGGTAGCGCCCTACGGCACCGCTCCCTACCCGGTAGCGCCCTACGGCAGCCCCTACCGCAGTCCGGCCGGCGCCCATGACCAGACGCCGCCGAGGAGGAGACGTCGCCGGCGGCTGGCCACGTTGTTGGTGGGGATCGCCTTCCTGCTCGGCGCGGTCGGCCTGGCCTTCGGCCTGTCGCACCCAGGGGCCCGGTCGACGGCGGTGGCCCCTGCGGCACCCCGGCTCTCGTCGGATCAGCGCCTGGCTGATTCGCTCATGTTGACTCACAACGACCTGCCGCAGGGCTGGGGTGTCTCGCCCAGCAACTCGGGCTTGGGCAACTCGCACCACGATCAGATCATCGAGCAGGAGATCACCGACGCCTTTTCCCGGTGCATGGGCATCACCGACGACCAAGGTGCCGTCCTACTGGGTGGCCAGGCCGCGGACCAGACGGCCCAGTCCACCTCTCCGATCTTCATCGGGCCCTCTCCGTCCGCGCAGCCCGGCTACACGCTGGAACTCCAGACGGCGGCAGACATCGTCCGGACCCACGACGACGAGACGAGCGACCTCTCGCTGTCGGCCAGGCCCGGGTATCCGCAGTGCAGCGCGAACGCGGTGGCCTCGGAGCTGCAACTCGGTGTCAACGACGCGACCGGGGGCAACGACCAACCAGGTCCGGCCACCGCGTTGGTGCTGAGCCTTCCCTCCCCGGCGGGAGTGCAGACGCTGGGCCTCGTGATCACCTTCACGGTGTCCGACCGGACGACGCCCCTTCCGGTCGAGGTGGAGTCCGTCACCCTCGGGAGCAACCGGATCGAAGCCCAGCTCCAGGCCTTTGCCGTCGGCGGTTCGATCCCGAGCGACGCTCTGACGGCACCGCTGTCCACCTTCGAGGGACGTGTGGTGGGCCAGGGCAAGAGCGTCGCTGTCTGAGGACAACGGCGGAGGAGGTGGCAAAAGCCCGCCGTCCAGGGCCGTTCGTGGCACACTGCGAGTAGTGTGCTGCGGCCAGCCGTAAGTGGCGGCGGCGGTGCACCGCACTGGATCCCGCCGCAGCTTGCCCCATCGCCCCGACTGACGGCAGGATTGGCAACGCCGATGAATCGAGCACAGAGCCCCCCGCAACGGAGGAGAGGTACATGACCGTCGGAATCACGGAACTGCCTCCCGAGGGCATGCAGCTCGGCGGCGTTGCCCTGGCCGGTGACGCCGAGCGGGGGACCAGGACCACTGAGGGACTCAGCCTGTTGTTCACCACGGCGGGCATCACTGTGCAGGGTCCTCAGCCCCAGATCGAGCGGCTCCTGGTGTGGTCCGGCCTTGATTCGGCGACCTGCAACGAGAAGATCGTGCTTCCCGACGGCCGGGATGCCGCGGTCATGGAGCTCACCTCGGGGGGGCAGTCCATCCGATTCCTCCTCCCGACGTCGACGGTCTCACCAGGTCAGGCCGCGTACCTCGACCAGGCGCTCCCGGCCTGGCTCTCCCGCTACAAGGGGCAGCCGATCGCACCCACTGCCGCTGCCGCGGCCACCGCTGCCGCTTCCGCAGTGGAGAACCGCCCGGGTGGCGACGGTGCCGTCGCAGAGCCTCCGCCCCCTTCCGCCCCTTCCCCAGCCCCCCCTTACGGTCCTGCCGCTGCTCCCGGTCCCCGCTTTGCTCCGGCCACGGCCACGGCCGCGGGTGTCGCTGAGGCTGCGGGTGCTGCGGCCGCGGCTGCAGGTCGGGCCCACAACTCCGGAAACGCCAGCCCGTCGGAGCCGGCCCCGGCGGGGACGGGGGCCATTGCCGAGGCCGACCGGGCGTCGTCCGTCGCCCCGCCTTTGGCTGCCGCACCTCCACCACCGCCTCCCTCTCCACCACCGCCTCCCTCTACTCCCCCATCTGCCGTTTCCGCCGGTGGGACCGCACCATGGTCTGCCGCCCCCCCCACCGGCCCCACGCCGCCCGGTGCCGAGACACTGCCCCCACCCCCACAGCCTGGGCTGGCCGGTGCGCCGCCCGTCGTCGCCGGATGGGAGTTCTCGACCGACTCGGTGCCCGGCGCCACGGCCTGGGACAACCCACCGCTCGGCCAGCCGCTGGAACCCGCGGCCGACTTGTCCTCGGAGAAGACCAGGGGGTGGCGCAAGTCGCGATCGCCCGAAGTCGCGCCGGTTCCACCGCCGGGTGCCCCGCCGGGTGCCCCGGTTCCCCCGCAGCCGCCGGTCGACGCCGTTCCCCTCGAGACGCCCCCGCCGCCCCCGCCGCCGGGTGCAACCGGGGCGGCCGCGCCGCCTCGACCGGTGACCTGGCAGCCCCCCATCGATCCGGTCACCGGAGAGGCACAGTGGGATCGGGCGGATGTCGTCGGCGCCTCGACCGTACCCGTGGAGGGGACGCCCAAGAAGAAGAAGAAGAGGGGTTGGCGCAAGGGAGCGGCCACCGGTGCTGTGGCGGCCGGCGCAGTGGCCGCCGGTGCCGCGGCCGCACCGTCCGCCGATGCACCGTCCGCACCGCCTGGGCCGCCTGCGCCCGCACCGTCCGCCGATGCACCGTCCGCACCGCCTGGGCCGCCTGCGCCCGCACCGTCCGCCGATGCACCGTCCGCACCGCCTGGGCCGCCTGAGCCCGCACCGTCCGCCGATGCCCCGTTCGCCGCCGACGACGGCGGCCACGCAGCCGACGCCCAGGGTGCAGCGGCCCCGTGGACCCCGGGTGCCCAGAGCGGCCAGCACGCATTGTCTCCCGAGGAGGCTGCACTCGGTTTTCAGCCACCCATCGGCGCGCTGCCGGTCCAACCCGCCACGGATCTGCCGGCGGGAACGCCGGCCTCGAAGGGCCGGCGTTCACTGTTGATCGGAGTGCTGGTCGCCGTGCTCCTCGTGGCCGTCGCCGGCATCGCCTACCTTCTGGTCAAGAAGCACAACACCACCACCACCCCGGCGACCACCCCGGCGACCACCGCGGCCCCTTCGAGCGAGGCGGTGGCCTACCAGCTGGCCCAGTCGATCAATCTGCGCCTCACGGACCTGCCCGCCGGGTGGACCTACACCACGGTGCGTGGGTTGCCGCCGCAGCCACTGGCGGCTCCGACCGCCGCGGTGTTGTCGGCCAACCAGGCGTTGGCGACGTGCGTCAACCAGCCCGTCAACACCGTTGCCGCGCTGCTCGGCAATTCTGCCAACGGCCAGGTCGCCGTGGCCACGTCACAGACCTTCCAGAGCGGATCGGATCCGGGCATCCACATGTCCTCCGTGACCCGGACCATGGGTACGGCCGCCGAGGCACAGTCGCTGGCCGCGCCGTTCGCCGCTCCCAACTTCTCCACCTGCTTCGGCCAGTACCAGACGACCCTGGCCTCTGCCGTCGTGACCGGTGCCACCGCCCAGGTGCAGACGGTTACCCTGTCCGCCCCGACCGGGGTCCAGTCGTTCGGGTACGTCACCACGCTCACCATTCCCGGGAAGGGCAACGAGGTGGTCGGTCAGGCGTACATCATCGGCGGCCGAGTGGAGGCCCGGTTGACGCCTTCGACCAACGGACCCCCGATCCCGTCGGATGCGTTCGTCCCGGCCTACAACGCCATCGCCGGGCGGGTGGCCCAGGCTGCTTCCAAGTAGCCCGGCCCGCCCGTGGCTTGCCGGGCTCAGGCCCCTTCGGGAGCCAGCCGGGCGATGAGGGCGACTGCCCGGTAGGCGGCCTCCGCCGGGCCGGTCTCGTCCGGACGGAGCAGGTTGGCCATGATCCTGAGGATCCAGCTCATCAGCGACTCCGAGTACATCCCCGTGCCGACGCAAAGCTTCATCAGCTCCGGCCGGCTGATGATCCGGATGAAGGCTCGTGCGACCCGGTAGTAGAGGCCGTAGGCGTCCTCGAGTCTGGTCTCGTAACGCAGTAGCGCGTCGGCGCCGTCACCGGAGAGCGCCTCGCCCAGTGAGGCGGCAGCGATCCGCCCGGTCTCGAACCCGTAGGCGATCCCCTCCCCGTTGAAGGGGTTGATCGAGCCGGCGGCGTCACCCACCACCAGCGTGGTGGCGCCCGCCCTGGGGCCGACGGCCAGTCCCATCGGCAGCTTGCCGCCGGTGGGAGGCCCGAGGCAGGTGGACGGCGACAGCTCCCACTCCTTGGGCGCCCACGACACGAAGTGGTCCATCAGCGTCGAGGTGTTGACACCCTTCCAGCGCTGGTCGGTGGACAAGAGGCCCACGCCGACGTTCACCCGTCCGTCACCCAGCGGGAAGATCCACCCGTACCCGGGCACCACCTTCCCCTCGTCGTCCCGGATGTCGAGGTGCGATTCGATGAACGGCTGATCGTGGCCCGGCGAGTTGTAGTACCCGCGTAGGGCCATCCCCATGGGCTGGCTGCGGTTCCGCTCCGTACCGAGGGCCCGTCCGAAGCGCGAGTTGGCCCCGTCTGCCACCACGATGTACCTGGCCCGTACCGGACGGGTCTCTCCGGTGGCCTTGTCCTCGACCACCGCACCGACGCAGGAGGGCAGGGCCCGGGAGCCGAGTCGATGATCCTGTGGCACCGTGGCCGGCTCCCCGAGGATCGGCTCGAGCGCCTCGGTTCCCTGCCACACGGTGGCACCCGCCTTGACGGCGCGCTCGTTGACCAGGGCGTCGAGGTCGTGGCGGGTGATGACGTACCCGTACGAGGGGAAGGTGGGATGCTCCGGCCAGGGCAGGTCGAGGACCTTGCCGAAGGCGTGGGTGCGGAGGCTGGTGAAGCGGTGGGCCCCGGCCAACGCCCCCTCCATCCCCATGTCGGCGATCTGGCGCACCGAGCGCGGGGTGAGGCCGTCACCGCAGGTCTTCACCCGGGGGAACACCTTCTTCTCCACCAGGGCCACGTCCCACCCGGCCTCTGCCAGCCAGTAGGCGCAGGAGGATCCCGAGGGCCCGCCTCCCACCACCAGGACGTCGTAGACGTGGCCGGCCCCACCGGCCCCATCGGCAGCAGTGGGTCGGACCGACGTCCCGGCGCCGGCGTCGGTCGTCTCGTCTGCGGTTTCGTGGGAGAGAGGGGAATTCACGGTGCCAATCGTAGGTGCCAGCCGGTTGGACGGCACACCGGGCACGGCCCGATTGCCGCACGGGCACCGGAGGACCGTCGATGTGCTTCGACGAAGGGGTGCGTGGTAAAAACAACTCTCAGTGGACGACTATCTGCCGATCCTGATCCTCCTCATTCTGGCCGGCCTGTTCGCGTCGGTCTCCTTCGTGGCCTCGGCCCTGCTCGCCCCGAGGAAACGGCCGACAGCGGCAAAGACCGCCCCTTACGAGTGCGGCATCGTCCCCGCCATCGAGCCGCCGACCCGCTTCCCGGTGCGCTTCTACCTGGTGGCGATGATCTTCATCATCTTCGACATCGAGATCGTCTTCTTGTACCCCTGGGCGGTGATCTTCCACCAGCTTCGCTCCTTCGGCCTGGTCGAGGTGTTCGTCTTCGCCGCCGTGGTGTTCATCTCCTTCCTGTACCTCGTGAGCAACGGGGCCCTGAGCTGGGGGCCGGCCAAGCGGCTGGTCGGCGCCATGCCACCGCGGACCTCCGAGTCGACGATCGCCCGCATCACCGCCGGACCGGGAGGTCCCGGCCAGTCGACGCGTTCGGTCGGCACCCCGTCACCCACCGACCCGGCTCGTCCCGCGGTCACCGACCCGGACGCACCCACGACCGGGGAGCCGGCCACGGCTCCCTCCGGACCCGGTCGAGCGGCGTAGGGCGAGGGAGTCAGCGCTCATGGGTCTCGAAGATCTGCAGCACAACTTCCTCACCGGCCGTCTCGAGGATCTGGTCAAGTGGGCCAGGACCTACTCCATGTGGCCCGCCACGTTCGGCCTGGCCTGTTGTGCCATCGAGATGATGTCGGTGGGAGCCGCCGACTTCGACCTCGCCCGCTTCGGCATGGAGGTCTTCCGGGCATCGCCGCGTCAGGCCGACCTGATGATCGTGGCCGGACGGGTCTCCCAGAAGATGGCGCCGGTCCTCCGCCAGGTCTACGACCAGATGATGGAGCCCAAGTGGGTGCTGTCGATGGGTGTGTGCGCCAGCACCGGCGGCATGTTCAACAACTACGCCATCGTCCAGGGTGTGGACCAGATCGTCCCGGTCGACGTCTACGCCCCCGGCTGCCCCCCCACTCCCGAGACGCTCATGCACGCCATTCTCACGTTGCACGAGAAGGTCCGGACCAACGAGATCACCCGGCGGACCCCGGCCGAGCCGGCCGCAAGCGGCGCCGTGGACCTGGCGGATCTCGCCCAGGACCAGGGGGGGGACACCGACGACGCACGCACGCACGCGGGGGAGGCCACCTCGGGGTGGACCCCTGATCGGCCGGATGCCGTGCACCTGGGCACGCCCAGGCGCAACCCGGTCATCGCCCGCAGTGTGGGTGAGCCCCTGTGACGGAGGGGAGCGGTGTGCATCTTGCCCATGCCGGGCCCGGGGTCAGCGGGTCGGGAGGCAGCTCGACGCGGACGTCGGAGCGGAACCGGCAGGAGGTGGTCTTCCCCACCCGCGACCAGTACGTCGAGGTGGTGCGCGGCTATCGCGACGGCGGGTTCGAGATGTGCGCCGATCTCTGCGGCGTCGACTACCTGACCCACCAGGGCCGACGGCTGCCCGAAGGGGTGGCGCCCGAGCGGTTCGAGGTCGTGGTCAATCTGCTGTCGCTGAGCCAGGTCAAGCGGGTGCGGATCCGACTGCAGGTTCCCGAATCGGACGCGGCGGCTCCCTCCCTCTTCGAGCTGTACCCCGGAGTGGAGGCCATGGAGCGCGAGGCCTACGATCTGCTCGGCATCGTCTTCGCCGGGCACCCCGACATGACCCGCATCCTGTTGCCGGAGGATTGGGAGGGTCACCCCCTGCGCAAGGACTACGGCGTCGGTCGGGTGCCGATCCAGTTCAAGGGTGCACCGGGGCCGAGATGAGCGAGGCCGAGCCCCCCGACGACCACGAGGACCCCGACGCGCAGCCACCCTCCCCCCATCCGGACACGGTGCAGGAACCGCCGGTGTCGGGAGACGACTTCTTGAGCCCGGCGCCAGACGGCACGGCCACGGGCCTGATCGTGGAGACCTCCGAGGGAGACCAGGAGCTGAGCTTCCGCTCGGCCACCGATGCGGGCGAGCTCCGCCGCGAGGTCGGCGCCGTGCTCCGGCTGCCCGAAGGCGTGGCCATCGACCCCTCCGACATCGACGTCGAGCGGACCGACGACGAGACCATGATCATCAACATGGGGCCGCAGCACCCCTCCACCCACGGCGTGCTCCGCCTGATGTTCGAGCTCGACGGGGAGACGGTGCTGCGCACGAAGCCGGTCATCGGCTACCTCCACACCGGCATGGAGAAGACCGCCGAGGAGCTGACCTACGTGCAGGGGTCGACCAACGTCACCCGCATGGACTACCTGTCCCCGCTCCATAACGAGCTCGTCCTGTCGCTGGCGGTCGAGGCCCTGCTCGGCGTGGAGATGCCCCCGCGCTCCGATTGGATCCGGATGCTGCTGGTCGAACTGAACCGGGTGTCGTCCCATCTGATGTGGATGGCCACCAACGGCATGGACCTCGGTTCGACGTCGATGATGATCTACGGCTTCCGCGAGCGCGAGATGATCCTGGCCTTCTTCGAGAAGACGACCGGGCTCCGGATGAACCACAACTTCATCCGCCCGGGTGGCACCGCGGCCGATCTGCCCGACGGGTGGGAGGACGACGTGACCATCATCTGCGACACCGTGCTCCCCCGCGCCGACGAGTACGACGAGCTGCTGACCGGGCAGCCGGTGTTCCGGCAGCGGACGGAGGGCATCGGTGGGCTCTCGGCCGAGGAGGCCCTGGCCCTCAGCCTGACCGGCCCGATCCTGCGGTCGACCGGCGTTCCGTGGGACCTCCGCCGGTCCATGCCCTACCTACGCTACGACGAGGTCGACTTCGACGTCATCGTCGGCACCTACGGGGACAACTTCGACCGGTACTCGATCCGCCTCAACGAGATCCGCGAGTCGATCCGGATCATCCGCCAGATCGTGGAGAAGATGCCGGCCGGCGACTACCGGGTCCAGGACAAGAAGGTCACCCCACCTCCCCGAGCCCGCATCAACGAGTCGATGGAGGCGCTCATCCACCACTTCAAGGTGTTCACCGAGGGGTTCAAGGTCCCCGAGGGCGAGGTGTACGTCGCCACCGAGTCGCCGCGGGGCGAGCTGGGGTGCTACCTGGTGTCCGACGGGTCGCCCAAGCCCTACCGCATGCACATCCGGGGCCCGAGCTTCGTCAATCTGCAGGGCCTGCCACTCATGATGCGCGGCGGGCTGCTGGCCGACGCCGTGGCTGTCTGCTCCTCCGTCGACCCGGTGATGGGGGAGGTGGACCGGTGAGCGGTGCCGCCCCTCCCACCGGCGTGGACTTGCCTCGCCGGGCCGGCGCATCGAAGGCCCCGGCCCCCCGCCACCTGTCGGCCGACACCCTGGCTGCCGCCAGGGAGATCGTCGTCCTCTACCCCGAGCCGCGCTCGGCCCTCATCCCCCTGTGCCATCTGGCCCAGGGCCAGGACGGCTGGTTGACGCCCGAGGCCATGGCCGACATCGCCGGCCTGGTCGGGGTCACGCCCGCCGAGGTGCTCGGCACCGCCTCGTTCTACGACATGCTCCACACCGAGCCGGTGGGCACCTACGTGGTGTCGGTCTGCACGAACATCGCCTGCCTGCTGAACGGTGCCGCCGAACTGCTCGAGCACGCCGAGTCCTCCCTCGGGGTCAATGCCGGCGGCACCACGGCCGACGGGGTCATCACGCTCGAGGAGTCCGAGTGCCTGGCCGACTGCGACCGGGCCCCCTGCACGCAGGTCAATCACCGATTCGTCGGGGCCCAGACCCCGGAGTCCTTCGACCGGCTGGTGGCCGACCTGCGCGCGGGCGCCCGCTCGGGGGAGATCCCCGACCACGGCACACTCGTCCGGGTCCGGCGGAGCACGGGGCTGCAGGCAGACCCGGCCCAGGTGGCCTCGGAGCGTGCGGCCATGGCCGATGCCCAGGCGGAGCGGGCGGCGGCCACGGTGGCCAAGGCCGCCACTGCCGAGGGGGGCTCATAGTGGCCATCACCGAGGCCCCGAAGATCGTCACCAGCCGCCTGCAGCACGCGGACTCCCACACCCTCGAGCGCTTCCTGGCCACCGGAGGCTACGACGGCTTGCGCAAGGCGCTGTCGATGACCCCCGAGGCCGTGGCCCGGGAGGTGGACACGGCCAGCCTGCTCGGCCGCGGCGGCGCCGGGTTCCCGGCCGGCCGCAAATGGGCCATGTTGCGGAAGAACCCGGTCACCTACCTGGTGGTCAACGGGGACGAGAGCGAGCCGGCCACCTTCAAGGACCACCTGCTCATCGAGCGCGACCCCCACCAGCTCATCGAAGGCGTGCTCATCTCCGCCTACGCCCTGCAGGTCACCCAGGTGTTCATCTTCATCCGCGGCGAGTTCGCCCTCGGCCTCGAGCGGGTGCAGTCCGCGCTCAACGACGCCTATGCCCAGGGCGCAGTGGGCCGGGACATCTTCGGATCGGGGTTCTCGGTGGATGTCGTCGTCCATCCGGGTGCGGGCGCCTACATCTGCGGCGAGGAGACCGCCCTGCTCGAATCGCTCGAGGGCAAGCGCGGGTTCCCCCGGATCAAGCCGCCGTTCTTCCCTGCGGCCATCGGTCTCTACGGCGAGCCCACTGTGGTCAACAACGTGGAGACGATGTCCAACCTGCCGTGGATCATCCAGAACGGTGGAGCCGCCTTTGCCGCCCTGGGCGAGGGCCGGTCGGCCGGTACGCGGCTGTTCGCCCTGGCCGGGCACGTGAAGAACCCCGGCGTGTACGAACTCGAGATGGTCAAGACCACGTTCAACGATCTGATCAACGCCCCGGTCCTCGGGGGCGGCATCCCCCACGGGCACGGCCTCAAGGCGTTCATTCCCGGGGGCGTGTCCGCTCCCTGGTTCGGGCCCGACCAGATCGATCTCCCCCTCGGCCAGGACGAGGTGGCCGCTGCCGGATCCATGCTCGGCTCGGGGTCGATCGTCGTGATGGACGACCACACCTGCGCGGTGCGGGCGTCGTGGCGGATCACCAGGTTCTTCTCGCGCGAGTCCTGCGGTCAGTGCACGCCCTGCCGCGAGGGCTCGGGGTGGTTGGAGAAGATCATGGAGCGCATCGAGACGGGACACGGCCGCGAAGAGGACCTCGACCTGCTCCTCGATGCGTGCGACAACATCGCCCCCGGCCTGACCTGGCCGCCCGAGCAGACCACCATCTGCGTGCTCGGGCCGTCCATCCCCTCCTCCATCGGTTCGGCCATCGAGATGTTCCGCGACGAGTTCCTCGTCCACATCAAGGAAGGCGGGTGCCCCTATGAGTGAGCAGACCGCCGCCCAGGGGCCCGGAGCGGAAGCGGCCGACACCGTCCCGTTCACCCTCGACGGCCGCGAGGTCACCGCGCACAAGGGCGAGCTGCTCATCGCCGCGGCCGAGCGGGCGGGCACCTTCATCCCCCGCTTCTGCTACCACCCGCGCATGAAATCGGTCGGGGTCTGCCGGATGTGCCTGGTCGAGGTGAGCGGCCCCCGCGGCGCCTCGCTGCAGCCCAGCTGCTTCCTCGAGGTCCAGCCCGGGATGGGGGTCACCACCGACTCGGACAAGGTGAAGAAGGCACAGGACGGCGTCCTCGAGTTCCTGTTGGTCAACCACCCGCTCGACTGCCCGGTGTGCGACAAGGGAGGGGAGTGCCCCCTGCAGGACCAGACGCTGGCCTACGGCCCGGGCGAGACCCGGTTCGTCGAGGAGAAGCGGCACTTCGAGAAGCCCATCCCCATCTCCGAGCTGGTGCTCCTCGATCGCGAGCGCTGCATCCAGTGCAGCCGCTGCACCCGATTCGCCGAGGAAGTTGCGGGCGAGGCCCAGATCGACTTCATCGGCCGCGGGGAGCATATCCAGGTCAACACCTTCCCCGAACTGCCGTTCTCGTCGTACTTCTCGGGCAACGTCGTGCAGATCTGCCCGGTGGGCGCCCTGACCGCCGCCCCCTACCGGTTCGCCGCCCGCCCGTGGGACCTCGACCAGGTGGAGTCGACCTGCACCACCTGTGCGGTGGGGTGCCGGGTGGCGGTGCAGTCCTCCTCCAACCGGGTCACCCGGCTCCTCGGCATCGATGTCGACACGGTCAACCAGGGGTGGCTGTGTGACAAGGGCCGGTTCGCCTTCGACGCCGTCAACAGCGTGGACCGTCTGACCGAGCCGCTCCTGCGCAAGGACGGCGAGCTGGTGCCGGTGTCGTGGCACGAGGCGCTGGCCGCGGCCGCCGAGGGACTGCAGGGCGCCGCCGAGGCGGGCGGGGCGGAGTCCATCGGGTTCCTCGGTGGGGGGCGGCTCACCAACGAGGGCGCCTACGCATGGGCCAAGGTGGCCAAGGGCATCCTCGGCACCGACTCGGTCGACGCCCAGCTGGGCGACGGACTCCCCGCAGAGGTGGTCCTCGGCCTGCCCCGGGCCACCATCGACCAGGCCGTGACGGCCGACACGGTGATCGTGCTCTCGGGCGACCTGCGCGAGGAGCTCCCGGTGCTCTTCCTCCGCCTGCGCTCTGCCATCGTGGACGGCGGGCCGTCCGTGATCGAGCTCTCACCCCGGGCCACCGCGCTCACCCCGTATGCGACGGCGTCCCTCCGTTACGGGCCGGGCGGCGCCATCGCACTGGCCCAGGCCCTGGTGGGCAACGGTGCGCCTCGTGACGTGGGAGTGGATCCGGAGGCCCTGGCCGAGGCCAGGCGGCTGGCCGGAGCGGCGAACGTGGTGGTCATCGCCGGCCGCCCGTCCCTGGCCGAGGACGGGGAGCTGGTGGCCGAAGCGGCCCAGGTACTGGCCCGGGCCCTGCCGGCGGCGCGGTTCCTCCCCGCACTCCGCCGCGGCAACGTGCTCGGGGCCCTCGACATGGGACTGGCCCCGGGGATCCTCCCGGGGCGGGTCACACTCGACAGTGGACGTGCCTGGTTCGGCCAGGCCTGGGGCTCGGTGCCCGAGGCACGGGGCCGTGACGCGGCGGGCATCCTGGCCGCAGCGGCCGGCGACCAGGCGGAAGGGGGGCGCGTCCGCGCCCTGGTCATCCTCGGCGCCGACCCGTTGACCGACTTCCCCGATCACCGTCTGGCCGAGCGTGCCATCGACGGCGCCGAGTTCGTGGTGACGGTGGCCTCGGCGCCCGGACCGATCACCGACCGCGCCGATGTGGTGCTGCCGGCGGCCGAGGCTCACGAGCGGCCCGGCACCACCACCAACATCGAGGGGCGCATCGCCCGCCTCGGGCAGAAGCTGGTGCCGCCGGGCCAGGCCTGGGCGGACTGGATGATCGCCGGTGAGCTGGCCGTCCACCTCGATGCCGACCTGGGCTTCGACTCGGTGGGCGCGGTCTGGGACGAGGTGGAACAGCTGGCACCGTCGCATCGCGGCATCACCCGCTCGCTCCTCGACACCCGGGGCGCCACCGACGGGGTGGTGGCCCCTCTCGTGGCCAGCGCGGTGTCGATCACCCGTCGGGCCCCGCTGCCGCTCGACCCGATCGCCGTTCCGGGCGTGGAGTCGGTGGAACGCCAGGGTGCCCCTCCTCATGCCGGCCTGGCCGAATCGCCCACCGCCGACCTGGACCCGCCGGACGACGACGTGGCGTTCGGCGCCCTACCTGTCCGGCCGGAGCCGCTGGTGGGCCCGGTCGATGTGGTGGTGCCCCATGTGGCCCCCGGTGACAGGTACTCGGTACGCCTGGTGGCCTCGCGTACCCTCTACGACCTCGGGGCGGCGGTAAGCGCGGTGCCCGTCCTGGCCGGGCTGGTGGCCACCGCGCCACTGCGGGTCAATCCGCAGGACCTCGATGAACTGGGCGTGGCCACCGGTGGCTCGGTCCGCGTGCGCACCGCCACCGCCTCGGCCGTGCTGGGCGCCGTTGCCGATGCCTCGCTCCGGCGCGGGGTGGTGGCCACCGAGTTCAACGCCCCCCTGGCGCAGGGGACCGTCGGCGACCTCATCGACCTCGGCGGGCCGGTGGTCGAACTGCGGATGGAGACGCCATGAGCTCGCTCGCCCCCGTGCTCCGCCCCCTCTTCGGCTCGGGTGATCCGCTGTTCGCCAACGGGGTGGACTGGGTGGTCGTGCTCATCGTCCTGATCCAGGCGGTGGTGGTCTTCGTCGCCTTGATGGTGGCAGTGATGTTGATGATCTGGTTCGAGCGCAAGGTCATCTCCGACATGCAGAGCCGGATCGGCCCCAACCGCGCCGGGCCGTTCGGTATCGCCCAGACCATGGCCGACGGGATCAAACTCTTCTTCAAGGAGGACCTGCTCCCCGACCAGGCCGACCGGTTCGTCTTCAAGCTGGCGCCGTACCTGACCATCATCCCTGCGTTCCTGATCTTCGCCATCGTGCCGATCGGTGGCGAGGCGACCATCGCCGGGCACACCTTCGAGCTGCAGCTGGCCGACCCTCCCATGGGGATCCTCTTCCTGCTGGCCATGTCGGCGATCGGCGTCTACGGGATCATGCTGGCCGGATGGTCCTCGGGATCGAAGTACCCCCTGCTCGGGTCGGTGCGGGCGTCCGCCCAGATGATCTCCTACGAGGCCGCCCTGGGAATGACCGTGGTCATGGTGGTGCTGATCACCGGGTCGCTGAGCACCCGGGCCATCGTCGACTCCCAGGCAGGGCACTTCTGGCAGTGGAACGTCATCCGGCTGGCCGTCGTCCCCTTCGTCATCTTCTTCATCGCCATCGTGGCCGAGACGAACCGGCCCCCGTTCGACCTGGTCGAGGCCGACTCCGAACTCGTCGGCGGCTTCGTCACCGAGTACTCGTCGATCCGGTTCGCGCTCTTCTTCCTGGCCGAGTTCATGAACACCATCACCATGTCCGCCATCACGGTGACCCTGTTCTTCGGCGGCCCCGACGGCCCGGTGCCCCACGTCGCCCATCTCCAGTGGCTGTGGCCCATCCTGTGGTTCCTGGGCAAGACCATCGCCTTCTTGTTCGTGTTCGTCTGGTTGCGCGCCGCGCTGCCCCGGCTCCGCTACGACCAGCTGATGGGCCTGGGCTGGAAGCGCCTGATCCCGGCGTCGCTGGGCTGGCTGATGATCGTGGCCGGATTCGTGGTCGACGGATGGTGGGGACTCGGGATGGTGGCGGCGGTGATCGCCGGTGGTGTGCTGATCAGCCGGGCCTTCTCCATCGGCGCCGACCGCGAGGAGACCCGGGCCATCGTCCCCCCGGTGGGGATCCGCCTCTGGGCCCGGCCGCAGGAGCCGCGGACCTTCCCGTCGACAGAAGGAGGTGACGGCTGATGGCCGTCCCCGAGGTGCCGCACGGGCGGCAGAACTTCCTGGGCGGGTTCAAACTGACCCTCGAACATCTGGCGCGACCCCCGGTCACGCGCCAGTACCCCGAGGAGAAGAGGCCCAAGCAGCCACGCCAGCATGGTCGCCACGTCCTCAACCGCTACGAGGACGGCATGGAGAAGTGCATCGGGTGCGAGCTCTGCGCCGGGGTGTGCCCGGCCGACTGCATCTACGTGCGCGGCCTCGACAACCCCCCGGACCACCCGGTGTCCCCCGGTGAGCGGTACGGCTACGTCTACGAGATCAACTTCCTGCGGTGCATCCACTGCGACTTGTGCGTGGAGGCGTGCCCCACCGAGGCGATCACCGAGTCGAAGCTGATGGAGTTCTCCTTCACCAACCGCAATGACGCCATCTACACGAAGAACGAGCTGCTGGTGGACGACGACGGCAAGCCACAGCACATGCCGTGGGAGGACTGGCGGGAGGGGGACGACCTGCACACCTCGGGATGGATGCGGGCCACCTCGCCCGGTGGCAGCGCGGAGTTCGAGGGTCGGGTGCAGTGGTCGGGGGAGCTGGGGTTCGGTGTCCGGTCGCCCGAGGGCGGGCAGAGCGCCCACCGCGACGACGCCACCACCGGCAGCCGGCAGTTGCGCGACACTCTGCTGCGCCACCTGCGCCCCGTCGACATGCCCGCGGTCGAGCGCGGCCCGCGAGGGGTCATCGGCCGGATGGTGGAGAAGGCCGAACGGTTCGCCCCGGGGGCCGGGAGGAAGCACCGCAAGCAGGCGGACGTCGACTACGCCCAGGCCGTGGTGGACGGAAACGCCGAGCGGGACGTCCCCGCTGCCGGCGTGCGGGACACACCAACGGCGGAGGTCGTCCCGACCGACACCGGCCCGGAACCGGGTGGCCTTCGATGATCGGCCTGATCGGAGTGCTGGCCGCCGTGGCCTCGGCGACAACCCACGCGTCGTGGGTCGATGTCGGGACCTTCTCGGTGGCCGCCGCCGTCGTGCTGGCCGGCGCCATCGGCGTGGTCGTGGCCCGCAACCCGGTCCACTCGGCCCTGATGCTGGTGATGACCCTATTCGGCGTGGCCTTGCTCTTCGTGCTCCAGCAGGACAGCTTCCTGGCCGCGGTGCAGGTCATCGTCTATGCCGGCGCCATCGTCGTCCTCTTCTTGTTCGTCATCATGTTCCTGGGGGTCGACCGCGAGGAGAACCTCGGCGTCGAGCCCCTCCGGGGGCAGCGTCCGCTGGCCATCGGGTTGGTCGCCCTCGGTACCACCGGCCTCCTGTTGTTGGGCCAGGTGTCGGGATGGACCACAGGGGCCCCGCACGTGGCCGGGTCGGACACCGGGCAGCCCAACGTGAACCTGCTGGGCAAGTCGCTCTACACCACGTACCTCTTCCCGTTCGAGGCGACCGCCGCCCTGTTGATCATCGCCGTGGTCGGCGCCGTGGCGCTGGCCCGCAGGCCCCCGCCCTCCACCAACCCGGTCGATGACGAGGACACTGCCGGGCCGATCGACGCCACCGGCGAGACCGTGGCGGCCGACGCGGCTGCCGCTGCGGAGGTCGCCTCCCCGCCGGGGGAGGGGGGGAGCCCGTTGCGCCCCCCACATGCCTCCGGCGTGGCCGGTTCCCCCGGTTCCCCCGAGGAGACGGGATCGTGACAATCAACGCCGACTGGTACCTCGCCCTCGGCGTGGTCCTGTTCTCCATCGGCGCCTTCGGTGTCCTGATCCGGCGCAACGTGCTGGTGATGTTCATGTGCGTGGAGTTGATGTTGAACGCCGCCAACCTGACGTTCGTGACCTTTGCCCGCGTGCTGCACGACATCGGGGGCCAGGTGCTGGTCTTCTTCGTGCTGGTGGTGGCCGCCGCCGAAGTGGTGGTCGGACTGGGGATCGTGGTCGCCATCTTCCGCCGCCGGGCCAACGCCACCGCCGACGACCTCCACACGATGAAGGGCTGACGGGACGATGCTGCACGTGACCTACCTGATCATCCTCCTGCCACTGGTCGGCTTCACCGTCCAGCTCCTCGGGGGGAGGCGGCTCGGGGATCCGGTGGCGGGCTGGGTGGCCACCTCCTTCATCGCAGCGTCGTTCCTCGTGTCGATCGGGGTCTACCTCGACCTGCTCATGGTGCAGGCCCCGGTGCGCACGTACTCCCAGAACCTGTGGACATGGATCCCCGTCGACCGCCTGCAGGTCCATGCCAGCCTGTTCGTCGACCCCCTGTCGATGACCATGGTGCTGTTCGTCACCGGCGTCAGCATGCTGATCCACCTCTACTCCGTCGGGTACATGAAGGGCGACAGGGACTTCTCCAAGTTCTTCTTGTACATGAACCTGTTCGTCGCCTCCATGCTCATCCTGGTCCTGGGCAGCAACATGGTCGTCACCTACCTGGGCTGGGAAGGGGTCGGGGCCTGCTCGTACTGGCTGGTCTCGTTCTGGTTCACCCGCGAATCGGCTGCCAGCGCCGGCAAGAAGGCCTTCGTCTACAACCGGATCGGCGACGCCGGGTTCCTGTTGGCCATCTTCCTCACCTACGACAAGGTCCACTCGCTCGAGTACTCCACCGTCTTCGCCAACATCGACAAGATCGGCTCGGCCGACGTCACCGCCATCTGCCTGCTGCTGCTGGTCGGGGTGGTGGGCAAGTCGGCCCAGATCCCGCTCTTCCCCTGGCTGGCCGACGCCATGGAGGGCCCCACCCCGGTGTCGGCGCTCATCCACGCCGCCACCATGGTGACCGCCGGGGTATACCTGCTCTGCCGCGTCAACCCACTGCTGCATGCGTCGCCCGACGCCGCCCTGGTGGTCGCCATCATCGGCGCCGCCACCGCCTTCGTGGCCGCCACCATCGCCTGTGCCCAGAACGACATCAAGAAGGTGCTGGCCTACTCGACGGTGTCCCAGCTCGGATACATGTTCCTGGCCATCGGATGCGGCGCCTACGAGGCGGCCATCTTCTTGATGGTGGCCCATGCCTTCTTCAAGGGCCTGCTGTTCCTCGGTTCCGGCTCGGTCATCCACGGCCTCCACGACGAGCAGGACCTCAAGCGGATGGGCAATCTCCGCGCGTACATGCCGATCACCTTCATCACCTTCGCCGTCGGCTGGCTGGCGATCGCCGCCGTACCGCCGCTGTCCGGCTTCTGGGCCAAGGGCGATGTGCTCGAGAACACCTGGGCGGCCCACCCGGCCCTATGGGCGGTCGGCGTCGTGACCGCGGGGTTGACCGCCTACTACATGAGTCGCCTGACCGGCCTGGCCTTCTTCGGCAAGGACCGGTGGTCGGCCGAGGTGGCCATCGACGCCGGGGACGACCTGCCCGGTGCCCACCACTCCGAGGGCGCCATCCCCGAGCCCCACGAGTCGGTGTGGATCATGACGGTCCCCCTGTGGATCCTGGCCTTCTTCGCCGCCGTGGCCGGGGTGATGGCCATCTCCTCCAGCCGGTTCTCCCTGGCCAGCTGGATCGATCCGGTGTTCGGTGCCAACCTCTACAACGACCACCTCTCCAGCGCTTCGGTGTGGGCGCTGGCCACGATCGACGGGGTGGTCGCCGTCGTCTTCGTGGCCATCGGCCTCCGGCTCTGGATGACCCGGGCCCAGCGCCCGGCGCTCGAGGCCGCCTTCCTGAGGGGTGCCTGGTACATCAACGAGTTGTACGACGCCGTCTTCGGGCGCCCGTCCGAGCGCCTGGCCGCCTTCTGCGCGGACGTGGTCGATCCGAAGGTGATCGACGGGGCGGTCAACGGGGTGGCCTCGGCGGTCCGGGGGTCGGGCGCTCTGGTCCGCCGCACGCAGACCGGCTACGTCCGCAACTACGTGCTCGGGATCGTGGTCGGCACGGTGTTCGTGCTCGGGTTCATGCTGACCAGGTTGTGGTGGTCCTGATGGCGACCTCCACCCCCTTCCCCTACCTGACCGTGCTGGTGCTCGTGCCAGCCATCGGCGCCGTCCTGGTTGCGGTGATCCCGCGCCACGCGGTGGCGGCGTGGTTCCACGAGGCGCTGGGGGTGGCCGTCACCGTGGTCACCCTCTGTGTAGCGGCCGTCGTCGCCTTCAAATTCAAGGCGGGATACGGTGGCTTCCAGCTGGTGTCCGACCACATGTGGGCCAAAGACCTGGGGATCCACTGGTCGCTGGGTATCGACGGCATCTCGCTCTTTCTGGTGCTGTTGACCGCAGTGCTCTTCCCCCTCACCATCCTCGGGGCCCGGGCCCGGCGGGATCCGCGGTCGTTCGTGGGATGGCTGCTCCTGCTGGAGGCTGCCTGCATGGGCAGCTTCGTCTCCCTCGACCTGGTGCTGTTCTTCTTGTTCTTCGAACTCACCCTGGTGCCCGCCTACTTCCTCATCGGCGGGTGGGGGTACGCCCGGAGGGGCTACGCCGCCATCAAGTTCTTCGTGTACACGTTCGCCGGATCCGCCTTCCTGCTGGTGGGCATCTTGGCGGTGGCGTTCATCCACCAGTCACAGACCGGTGTGCTGACCTTCGAGCTGCCTGCACTGATGCACACCCACTTCTCCGGGTCCGAGGGCGTGCTGCTCTTCCTCGCCTTCACTGCGGCGTTCGCGGTGAAGGCGCCGATCTTCCCCTTCCACACCTGGTCGCCCGATGCCTACGCCGAGGCGCCCACCGCGGGTTCGGTCCTGATGGTGGCGGTGATGGCCAAACTCGGCACGTACGGCATCATCCGGTTCGACCTCAACCTGTTTCCTCAGGCCAGCCGGACCCTGGCCCCGCTGCTCCTCACCCTGGCGGTCATCGGCATCGTCTACGGGGCGCTGGTCGCCTGCGCCCAGCGCGATCTCAAGCGCCTGCTGGCCTACTCGTCCCTGGCCCAGATCGGGTTCATCGCCCTCGGGACCTTCGCGCTGAACAGCCAGGGCCTCAGCGGCGGCGTGCTCCAGATGGTCAACCACGGACTGGTCATCGCCACCCTGTTCATCCTGGTGGGGTGGATCTACGAGCGGCGTGCGACCTGGCAGGTCTCCTCGCTCAAAGGGCTCCAGGCGCCGGCCCCGGTGCTGGCCGGGATCTTCACCGTCGCCATGATGGCCTCCATCGGAGTGCCCGGCCTCAACGGGTTCGTAGGGGAGTTCCTCATCCTCATCGGCACCTTCGTCGCCCACCGGTGGTGGGCGGTGGTGGCCACCGGTGGCGTCATCGTGGCCGCGGTCTACCTGTTGTGGGGCTACCAGCAGGTGTTCCATGGCGAGCCGACGGCGGAGGACGCTAAGACCCGGGACCTGAGCTGGAACGAGCGCCTCATCGTCGCCCCGTTGATCATCCTCATCGTCCTGCTGGGTGTCTTCCCCAAGCCGCTGTTGGACCGGATCACCCCCTCGGTGAACCAACTGGTCGTCCACGTCGACCAGGTGACCAACACCAGGATCCCCGCCGGCCTGGAGCCCCGGCCGGTGGCCGCGGCCACGCCCCGACACGCCCCGTCGCTGGCCATCGCCACCCCGAGGCCCCCCGCCGACCCGGGGTCGGGCACCGCAGCCCCGACGGGAAGGACCCCCTGATGCCCACCCTCTACCTGCTGGCCACCAGCCCGGCGACCCCGACCATCCACACACCCCACGTCGACTACCTCAGCATCCTCCCCATGCTGATCATGCTGGGAGGCGCACTGTTCTTGATGGTGGTGTCCTCCCTGTTCCGCAAGATCCTCAGCGTGCGGACCGGAACGCTCGTCGCCTCGGCCGTGTCGATCGCCGCACTTGTGGCTGCCCTGTTCCAGTGGCACCAGGTCAGCACCCACGGCGCCCAGGTGACCATCGCCGGCGCCATCGCCTTCGACGGCTTCGACGTGTTCATCCAGATCGTCGTAGCCATCGCCATGCTGCTGACGGCGCTGATCGGCGACGGGTACCTCCGGCGCGAAGGCGTGGAGGGGCCCGAGTTCCATGTCCTGGCCATGGCGTCGGCCTCCGGGGCCATGATGATGGGGGCGGCCAACGATCTCATCGTGATCTTCCTGGGCCTGGAGATCATGTCCATCGCCCTCTACGTGCTGGCCGCCTTCAACCACAAGAGGGCAGAGTCCGGAGAGGCGGCCCTCAAGTACTTCGTGCTCGGGGCCTTCTCCTCGGCGGTGTTCGTCTACGGGATCGCCTTGGTCTACGGAGCCACCGGGTCGAGCAACCTGCCCCAGATCGCCGACTACCTGTCCAGGAACGTGATCGCCTCGAACGGGGTGCTGCTGGCCGGCCTGGCCCTGCTGCTGGTCGGCTTCGGGTTCAAGATCGCCGCGGTGCCGTTCCACATGTGGTCGCCCGATGTGTACGAAGGCTCCCCGTCACCGGTCGCCGGGTTCATGGCCGCCGTGGCCAAGGCCGGCGCATTCGCCGCCCTGCTCCGCGTGTTCGTCTCGTCCTTCGGCACCGTGCGGGCCGACTGGCAGCCGATCATCTGGGCACTGGCCGTGCTCAGCCTGCTGGTCGGGGCGGTGGTGGCCCTCATGCAGCGGGACGTGAAGCGGATGATGGCGTACTCGTCCATCAACCACGTGGGCTTCATCCTGCTCGGGGTCGAGGCCGCCACCGCACGCGGGGTGTCGGCGTCGCTGTACTACGTGTTCACCTACATGTTCCTGGTCATCGGGTCGTTCGCGGTGATCACCGTGATGGCCCGGGACGGTGACACCGGGAACCAGATCTCCGACTACCGGGGCCTGGCCCGACGGCAGCCGCTGGTCGCCCTGGCTTTCGCCGTGCTCCTGCTGGGTCAGGCCGGGGCGCCGTTCACCACGGGGTTCCTGGCCAAGTTCGGGGTGGTGAGCGCCGCGGTCGACACCCACGGCTACGTTCTGGCCGTGGTGGCCATGGTGTCGGCGGCCATCGCCGCCTTCTTCTACCTGCGGTTGGCCGTGACCATGTACTCCCCCGTGGGCCTGGTCGGGAACGCGGCCGATGGCGGGGGCGAGGGCGGGGCGTCGGCAGTGGCCGGAGCGGTCGGTGGCGACGGCGCGGTATCGAACCTGCAGGTGCTGACCGATGCGCCCCCGACCGAGGCGGTCACCGAACGCGGGCTCGTCACCGTTCCGGGGCTGACCGCACTGGCAATCGGCGTGTCGGTGGCGTTCACCCTCGTGTTCGGGATCTTCCCCGGGCCCATCCTGGACTTCGCCCACCAGGCCACCCTCCTCTTCACCTAGGGTCGCCGTTCCGCCGCCGGCAGCAGGGGCGTTGGGTCCGATCCCCGAACATGGGCGGCTGCCCGGGTACTGTCGTTCGGGCGGATGATCGTGTGGGGCGAGGAGTGAGCGATGGCCAACAGTTCGGGATCGCCGGGGCCGGGGTCGTCCCCGGCCAAGAAGCGTGACCCACGCGACATCACCCGCATCGTCGTGGCCGTGGCAGCCCTCGTCCTGCTGATCGCCTTCGTGCTCGGCAACAGCCAGACCGTGAAGGTCAGCTTCGTCTTCTTCCACGCCCACATCAGCCTGATCTGGGTGCTGCTTATCGCCGCCGTGCTCGGTGCACTGGTCGACCGCCTGGTGATCATCCTCCGCTCCCGGCGCAAGAAGGCGCGCAAGGCGTAGCCCCCCGCAGCCGCAGCCGCAGCCGCAGCCGCAGTGGCCCGGATCGCCCCCCGGGGCGTCGATCGGGGAGCACAGGCCAGGGCGCGGACAGGCCCGCGAGGTACGATGATGGCCCCATGAGCCAGTTCACACCGGACGTACGGGCTGCCCACGGGCGCGAGGCACGTGCCCTGGTGCCCCGCACGCGTCATGGCGAGTGGCAGGTGCCGTCCGATCGCACCGATCCCCTGGAGATCCTGGCCCTGCAGGCCGCCACCCGGATTCCGGACCTGGTCCCCATCCGCTACGGCCGCATGGCCGCCTCGCCGTTCGCCTTCTTCCGGGGTGCGGCGGCGGTGATGGCGGCCGACCTGGCCCACGAGGAGCACTCCCATCTGGACGTGCAGCTGTGCGGGGACGCCCACCTCCTCAATTTCGGCGGGTTCGCCTCACCCGAGCGGGACATGGTCTTCGACGTCAACGACTTCGACGAGACGATCCCCGGGCCGTTCGAGTGGGACCTGAAGCGGCTGGCGGCGAGCTTCGAGGTCGCGGGGCGTGGTCGCGGGTTCGACGACGCCCTGCGCCGCTCGCTGGTCTCGCTCACCGCCCGTGGCTACCGCGAGGCGATCCGGGAGTTCGCCACCATGCGGAACCTCGAGATCTGGTACTCCAAGCTGGACGGGACGGTGCTGCAGACGAAGTGGGGAGACCAGGCGGGCAAGACCGTCATGGGCAACCTCGAGCACCGGGTGGCCAAGGCCCAGAACAAGGACCATCTGTCGGCGATGGCCAGGCTGACCGCCGAGGTCGACGGCGCGCTGCAGTTCGTCGACGATCCTCCGCTGATGGTCCGGGCCGAAGAGGTCTTCGCCGACCCGCACTCCATCGAGGTGGTGACCTCCCTGTTCCGCGGGCAGTCCGAGTACCGCCAGACCATGTCCGGGGACCGCCAGCGCCTGTTCGAGCGCTACGAGTTCGCCGACCTGGCGCGCAAGGTGGTCGGCGTGGGCAGCGTGGGCACCCGGTGCTGGGTGGCCCTCTTCATCGGGCGCGACCACGGCGACCCGCTGGTCCTCCAGATCAAGCAGGCCGAGGAGGCGGTCGGCGAGCCCTTCCTGGCCAAATGCACGTACGCCAACCAGGGCGAGCGGGTGGTCGAGGGCCAGCGGCTCATGCAGAGCGCCAGCGACATCTTCCTCGGGTGGAACAGCGTCACCGCGGAGGACGGCGTCACCCGCGACTTCTACATGCGCCAGCTCTGGGACTGGAAACTGTCGGCCGACCTCGAGACCATGCTGCCCGAGGGCCTGGCCATCTACGCCCAGATGTGCGGGTGGACCCTGGCCCGCGCCCACGCCCGCTCGGGCGACGCCATCGCCATCGGCTCCTACCTCGGGGCCGGCGACCGATTCGACCAGGCCATGTGCAGGTTCGCCGCGGCCTACGCCGACCAGAACCAGAAGGACTACGAAGCCCTCAAGATGGCCGTCGCCACCAACAAGGTCCATGCCATCAGCGGGGTCTGACCCTGACGACCGTCCACCGCGAGACAACCACCGCGAAACAAGAAAGGCGGAACCGTGCCGCTCCACAAGCATCAATCCATCCGTGAAGACCTGCTGGACTCGGTCTATGCCGGCCAGGACCTGCTGACCACCCTGCCGGCCAACCGTTTCCCCAAACAGGAGATGCGTCCCGACGACGCGTTCCAGGCCATCTCCGACGAGCTGCTCCTCGACGGCAACGCCCGCCAGAACCTGGCCACCTTCTGCCAGACCTGGGAGGAGGAGGAGGTCCACCGACTGATGGACCTGTCGATCAACAAGAACATGATCGACAAGGACGAGTACCCCCAGACCGCCGAGATCGAGCGCCGCTGTGTCCAGATGCTGGCCGACCTGTGGAACGCCCCGAAGGAGGGCGGTGCCGTCGGGTGCTCGGCCATCGGCTCATCGGAGGCATGCATGCTCGGCGGCATGGCGGCCAAGTGGCGGTGGCGGGCCAAGCGCCAGGCCGAGGGCAGGCCCACCGACAAGCCCAACATGGTGTGCGGCCCCGTCCAGGTGGTGTGGCACAAGTTCGCCAGGTACTGGGACGTCGAGATGCGCGAGATCCCGATGTCACCCGGCAGCTACTGCATGGACGTGGAACAGATGCTGGCCCAGGTGGACGAGAACACCATCGTGGTGGTCCCCACCTTCGGGGTGACCTACACCGGCGCCTACGAGCCGGTCGCGAAGCTGGCCGCCGCCCTCGACCAGTTGGCCGAGGAGACCGGCCTCGACATCGACATCCACGTGGACGGGGCGTCGGGTGCCTTCCTCGCCCCGTTCTGCGCCCCCGAGGTGGTGTGGGACTTCCGCCTCCCCCGGGTGAAGTCGATCTCCACCTCGGGCCACAAGTTCGGCCTGGCCCCCCTCGGGGTGGGGTGGGTGCTGTGGCGGGACGCCTCCGAGCTTCCCGACGACCTGATCTTCCACGTCACCTACCTCGGCGGGGACATGCCGGTCTTCCAGATCAACTTCTCACGGCCCGCCGGCCAGATCGTGGCCCAGTACTACAACTTCGTCCGGCTGGGCCGGAAGGGGTACCAGGACGTGCACGACTCGTGTTACGCGACGGGTCAGTACCTGGCCACCGAGATCGTGAAGCTCGGGCCCTTCGAGCTGCTGTGCGACTCCGATCCGCAGACGGGCATCCCCTCGGTGGCCTGGCGGATCAAGGAGGGCGAGGACCCCGGCTACACCCTCTACGACGTGGCGGACCGCCTGCGGGTGAAGGGCTGGCAGGTGCCCGCCTACCCGCTGACCGGCTCGGTGGCCGACATCTCCGTCCAGCGGATCCTGGTGCGCCAGGGCGTCAGCCGGGACCTGGCCTACCTGCTCCTCGGCGACATCCGGGAGTCGATCGCCCACTTCGACAAGCATCCGGTGTCGGTGGCGATGACCAAGGAGGAGTCCGGAGGGTTCAGCCACCTGTAGGCGAGGTGGGCCGGCGGGCGGCCCGCAGAGGGGCCGGCCCTGTTCAACCCGGTGCGGGGAGCGTCCAGTCCACCTTGATCGGATGGCTGGTGAACATCCGCGGGCGCCCGACCGACGCCGGTCGGTCGGTGGTCCACGGAGCGGGGGCGGCCATGGTCAGGCCGGCCAGTCCCCGCACCGCCGAGTCGTAGCCCGAACGGATGGCGGCGAAGCGGCGCCAGCACTCCTCGCGCTTCTCCTCGGGAACCGGCAACAAGGGGTGGAGCCGGTCAAGCGCGGCGATGTACTCCTCTCGGCGGATCGAGATGTCCGGAGTGGGCCCCGAGGCCGCGCCGATGAGGTCGACCAGTCGGACGGGCTCGGGGATGGGAAGAGCGGCGGCCCGTGCGATCCGGACCAGGGTGGGCACGCCGTAGGCGAGGGCCATGATCGGCCCCTTCGCCTCCTCGGCGGCATGCTCCTCGGTGCTGTAGTCCGATGCCGAGGCGAGCAGGGCCGCGCCGTCCAGCACGGTCCCGATCGAGGCCACCCACGACTGTTCCGGCGATGATTCGGGGAAGTAGCAGAGGGCGGGGAAGTCGGTGTGGGTCCGGTCCAGCTCGAGCATCCAACCGGACGCCGTCGTCCACAGCTGGGTGTCGTCCAGCGTGCCCAGGCGCTGGAGATTGGCGAGTAGTTCCACCGGAGAGTTCGGTGTGCCGGCGAACGGACGCAGCACGCTGATGCCCTTCTCCCTCCCGTGGTGGGCGGCGTAGATGGTGGGAAGGTAGCTGATCAGGAGGGCCACCAGGCCGAGCCCGATGGTGGCCTCGATGAACGTCAGCCAGATCCGGCTGGTGCCCGTCGGCTCGGCGAAGCCCAGGGTGAACAACGATGACCCGCTGACCTCGAACGATCGCTGCAAGGAGCCCGTCCCTGCCCCCCAGAAGATGAAGGTGAAGCTGGCGGTGACGAGGAGCATCCACACCAGAGGGAGGCTGACCAGGGCGATCGGCGCGTAGAGGGCGCGCAGGTTGGCTCGGCGCTCCTTGTTCCGCCACCGGTGGACGAGGATCCGGTCGGCCAACGCGAACACGAACCGGGAGATGCTGGTGAACCCGTTGCGGGGGAGGACAACCGTCTCCAACGCGGAGATGAGCACGGACATGGCGAGCACAGTGCCGAGCAGGAGGGAACCGACCTGGAGAAGGGTCACGCCACTGCTCCGTGGGCGGCGACGGGTGGGCGGACGGCGCTGCCGGGTCCGATCGCTGCGGGAGGATCAGGTAGCAGCTGCGCCCGACGAGCCAGAAGCCGATGGTCAGCCAGAGGGCGGTGATGAACTGGTCGTTGCGCGTCTCCAGCCGGTGGCGCAGGGCGACCAGCTGTTTCCTCGCCGTCCTCCTGCCGGGAGGCGGCACATTGCTCCATGGCGAGCCGGGCGTGCAACCGGTCACCCGTGCGTTTCTGGTGCCGCAGGGCCGGGCGCGGCGCCCGGTGCCGCGCCCGACGGCGGTGCCGATGCGTCCCCGCCCCCCGACGCCGCTGATTCCGCGGTCCGTCGGGCTTCGCGGAGCTCGGTCGGCGTCTGGGGAAGCCACGCGGTGGTGGCATAGGCGACCACCACGGCGACGATGACCAGCGGCATGACATCGAGCCCGTCGCTGTAGAGCAGCAGCGTGGCCAGCAGCGTGGAGGTCAGCGGAAGCTTGAGCATCACCGTGCTCATGGCCCCGATCCCCATGCCCACCGCGGGAACCAGCGAGAGCCCCACAAGGTGCGACGCTGCGATACCGCCCGCCGCTCCGATGAACAACGACGGGAAGACCGGGCCGCCCCGGAAGCTGGACAGCGAGAGCCCGTAGGCGGTGGCCTTGCAGACCACCAGCAGGACCAGTGCCCCGACCGACCAGCCGGCGGCGTGCTCGACCAGGCCGGGGAGCGTGTTCTGCCCGGAGAAGAGGACCTCCGAGGCGCTCTTCCCGGTCGCTTCGCTGAAGACGACGGCCAACCCGGCGACCGCCAGGCCGACCAGCGGCATGAGGAGGAAGATCCGTTTCTCGACCGGAGGCCGCACCACGAGACCCAGGAGGCGGACGCCGGTGCCGAGCACGGAGGCTGCCAGGCCGATCACGATGGCCCAGCCGAACATGGCGATCGTCGGGTGGTGGAACGGGGGAAGGCCGGGGATGGCCAGCGAGAACGTCCCCCACCCGGTCAGCGAGTTGAGGCCGATGAAGCACAGGGTCCCGATGCCGGCGGCCAGGAGCCCCGGCACCAGCACCAGCCCGAGCACGGGCCCTCCGAAGCCTGCCGCCTCCATCAACAGGAAGCCGCCGGCGAGCGGTGATCCGAACAGGGTGCTGATGGCGGCGAAGCTTCCCGCTGCGGCCATCACGGTGGCCGCAGCGGGCGGAGCGTCCTTCTTGGCCAGCTTGACGGCAATGACGCCAAGGGTCCCGCCGATGGCGATCAACGGTGCCTCGGGACCGAGGACCACGCCCAGGCTCAGGGTGGCCAGGGCGGCGAGGAAGACACCGGGCAGGTCACGGAGGTCGGGTGTCCCGCCGGCATGGAACCCGTCGGCCGGGGAGTGGCCGCCCCTCCCCGGCAGGAAGGTGATGGCCAGGCTGACCAGGATGCCGGCCAGCCCGAGGACGGGGAACGGCCACCAGGCCGGCGTCCCATGGAATCCGAGTTCACCCGGGAGTGACGCGAAGAACCAGTGCTGCAGCACGGCGACCACTTTGAGGAACGCGTACGCGACGGCGGACACCGGCACGCCCATGACGGCGGCCAGCACCAACAGCTGCACGTAGCTCCGCGTCCGCAGCATGGCCATCGGATCGGGGGCTGCCACCGGTGGAGGAGCGCCCACCGGGGCCGGCACGGTCACGGTCGCGCCCTCGGCAACCGCCCGTCTGCCCGGGCAGCGCGCCGCCACTGCCGGCGAGCGCGCCGCTCCACCTGGGGCGCAGCCCGCCCGGGATCAGTCATCGGGGTCGTTGGCCTGTCGGAACTTCCTGATGAACACGAACACCACGACGATGGCCATGGCGGCAAAGACGATCGCACCGACGTAGTACACGGATCTCCCTCATTCGTTAGAACTCCGTTTTCGTGCACCTTAGGGGCATCGGGGCGCCGGGGGATGATCCGGCCCGCCAAACGGCCTCGCCAGGTCATGGTCCCGCCGAACGCCCCCCACCTCGCACTATTGTGCTGGGCAGTCCCCAAACCAAGGAGCAACACCGAACATGCTTGCCTACACCTATCCGATACTCGGCATCTTCTGGACGATGCTCGAGTTCTTCATCTTCATCCTGTGGATCTGGCTCCTCATCTTCATCTTCATGGACATCTTCCGCAGCCACGACATGGGCGGGCTCGCCAAGGCGCTCTGGGTGATCTTCGTCATCATCCTCCCCTTCCTCGGGGTCCTCATCTACCTGATCGCCCGGGGCGGCAGCATGCACGAGCGTGCGGAGGCCCAGGCGGCCCAGCAGCAGAAGGCGTTCGATGCCTACGTGAAGCAGGCTGCCGGAACGGCCGGTGGCAGCAACGTGGACGATCTCGCCAAGCTGGCCGATCTCAAGTCGAAGGGCATCATCACCGACGCCGAGTTCGAGGCGCAGAAGGCCAAGCTCCTCAGCTGACGGGCTGCAGCCGACCTCTCGGTCGGCCGGGAGCAGCGACGAGTGGTCGGCCGGTGGCGGCCTCGTGGGGTTCGTCCCCCCGGGGCGGCCACCGCCGCACCGGAGCGGGTATTTCCGCACCGGTGCAGCCGATACAGCCTCGGACGTCCGCGCGGCCCGTGCCGTGCGCCCCGGTCGACGGTCCCGGGACCCGGACGGGAGCGCCGGTACAGTTGCGGTGTGGCCACCGACGAACCTGACGCCGACATCGACGCGCTGAAGCACACGGTCGAGGATCTCGAGAAGGAGAACGAGGCGCTCCGCGTCGCCGAGGAACAGAAGCACGCCGGCCGGACGAAGCGCCGGGTGAAGGCGATCTCCTCGTGGGTGCTGATCGTGCTGGCCTGCATCCTTGCCGTCGTGTCGGTCTTCGCCGCCTTCGCCCGCAACGAGCTGCTCAACACCGACACCTTCGTCAGCACGGTCACCCCGCTGGCCGCCAACCCGGCGATCCAGCAGGCGGTGGCCACCAAGGTGAGCGACCAGCTCGTCGCCCAGACCAACCTGGAGCAGCGGGTGAAGAACGCACTGCCCGCCAAGGCCGGGTTTCTGACCGCTCCGCTCACCTCCGAGGTCAAGAGCGCGGCCGATCAGCTCACCTTGAAGCTGGTCCAGTCCAGTGCCTTCCAGAAGCTGTGGGCGGCCTCCGTCCGGAACTCCCACCGGCAGCTGGTGGCGTTGCTGACCGGTTCGAAGGAGGGGGCCTTCGAGGCCAGCAACGGCGAGGTGACGGTCGACCTCTCCCAGATCGAGGCGGCCGCCAAGAAGCAGCTCGATGCCAGGGGCCTCACCGTGTTCAACAAGGTCCCCACCGTCCACGGGCCCGACCTGGTGCTGTTCCGCTCGACCCAGCTCCAGAAGGCCCAGCGGCTCACCAAGCTGGCCAACAGGGCGGTCCTGATCCTCCCCATCGTGACGCTCCTCCTTTTCGCAGGGGGCATCCTGCTGGTGGAGGACCGGCGTAAGGGACTGGTGCGGGCGGCCGCCGGACTGGCCCTCACCATGGCACTGGTGCTGGTGGTGGCCTCGGTGGCCCGCAACCAGTACCTCAACTCGCTGCTGCCCTCCCAGCCCAAGGACGCAGCTGCCGCGGTCATCGACACGGTGAGTGCCGTGCTGCTCGACACCATCCGGACCATCCTGATCGTGGCCGCCCTGGTGGCCCTCGGCGCCTTCATCGCCGGCAACTCGTATGTCCGGTCGCTCGTCGGCTCGCGGAGCAAGCCGACGTGGATGACCGGCGGGCCGGTGCACGGCTTCGTGGCCGCGCACCGCAAGGGCCTGCAGTGGGCGGTGCTCGGCGTGGGGCTGCTCATCCTGGTGGCGTGGAGCCAGCCGACGCCGTTCGTGGCCGTGATCGTCCTCCTGATCACGCTGGCGGTGATCGGGCTGGTGGGCATCTACGCGCGCATGGAGCCCGGTCAGCGGGAGGAGGCGCCCGGCCTCGGGGCCGGGGAGGACCTGGCTCCCGCGCTCGGGTCTGGCCCCGCGGCCCACGTGGACTCCTCCGCTGGTTCCGCGAAGGAGTGACGGCCGGGTCCGGCG
>Ga0181523_10001064_pt1 | contig 30100 bp, 20 predicted proteins | sample PEATcosm2014_Bin_43_FD_119752 | JGI IMG/M metagenome (GOLD analysis project Ga0181523, IMG submission 119752) | Peatland microbial communities from MTU Mesocosm Facility, Houghton, MI, USA - PEATcosm2014_Bin05_30_metaG | ecosystem: Environmental > Terrestrial > Soil > Wetlands > Peat | place... | reverse complement strand
GTCCGTGGAATTTTGAAAGCAGCGACTCCTCTGCAAAAGGGAGACTTGATTGCCGTGCACATCCACTCTTGTGTCCGGATCAGCAGGGTCGTGCCGCAAGTAGTTGTCCAAGGGCTGTCCTGGCATATAGGAAAACGCAGGGAGCAAAGGTTTCCTGCTGCCTGAATGGCATTGAGCGCAGACGTCAATCTGGCGGTCGCGCGTCAATTTAGCCGGATTCACAATGAAGCCGAGGATTATATCTTTTTCCCTAGCCGCCACATGCGCCCTGGCTGGTCCGTGGCAGCGCTCGCAGGAAATTCCCATCAGCAAACTCGCCGGTTTGTAGCGATTTGGAGGCGGTTGCCCAGCGATCTGTTCTGCGTAGCTCATATGGCATTCCAGGCAGCGCGGAACGACGGGGCGGTCGAACCTGGCGACACCGTCATGGTAGCCGGGACTGTTGACCCAGCTGCCGGGATCGATCCAATAAGACACCGGGAGTTCGAACAGCCGGTCGTTTTTCCAATAAAGGTAGGTCTGCCCAACTCTTCCAGAACCAATCACGATATCCATTCTTTCCGAGCGGAGCGGGCTGACCGGTGGAAATGCCCTCATGGAAGTTTGGTAGAAGCCATCGGGCTTAGAATCCATGCGGAAATAAAGACCGGCATTCGAAGTTTGCAGCATGTTTTTGCCTGCGGCAAAAGATCCGGCGATAGATTCCCGGGAGGGACTCTGCGAAGTCAGATGGTGCGCGGTGTGAGAGTAGCTCTGCAGTTGTTTCGCGTGGCATGGACCGCACGCTCCATCACCTGCGTAACCCTCTCGATCTGCAACGGAGTTCACGGGAGGGGGGGTATTTTGCGGCTCCGCCGAGGAGTTGGCTCCCCCAAGCGTTAAATTCCGTGTGAGGGACAGGTTTTGGGCTAGGAGAGCGGGAGCGGCTAACAGGATCGCCCCGACAAGAACTCGCTTTGCACTGCCAACACGCACTGGAGCACAACCTCTGTGCCCGCATTCTATCCGGCAACCGCGTTATCCGGAAAATTGTTTCCTGGGGGTTGGCTAGGCTGACGGTCGCGTGCAGTTCCGGACGGGTTCCAGTGGTTGCCTGGTGCGGGAGATAGGAAAAGTGAGCCCCCAAGTAGCTGTTCTCGCGCAAAGTAGAGATGACTGCAAGCGGGCGGGGTAGAGACCGGGGACGGGGGAAGCCTTGCGAGAAACCTGCACACTTTTTGTTTCTGCTGTCCGGCGGAGGGAGCAGGCCAGCTAGTTTCGATTTCTTCTTTTATCCTTTGGTGAGGGATGCCAGGAGAGCGGGACGTTATCGGCAGGGTACTCGAACACCACGTCTTCGACAGCGATATCGGCGGAGGAGGCGAGGCGGCTCAGGATACTCTGCCCTTTTTCCCTGCGCGGCAACGGGCCGGTTTCGCGGACGTTGGGCTTCGCCGAACTGGATGCATAAAACGGGGAAAGCCAACCGTGACGGAAGCGCGGTGGCGGTTCAGAAACAGGCGGAGATTCTAAGGAGGTTCGATTTGCGAGTTGGGTGCGTCTAGACAGAGAAAAAGTGGGCGGAGACCGGTAGATGTAGCACAATGAGTCTCAGAAACTGTTGCAAGCCAATCAAACGGTGTTCTTTGTCATTCATCAGGATTACGTGCGTTCATGCGAAAGTTGACGGAAGTTCAGCGAGCCAAGGAATTGATGAATGAGGCGGTGGACTGGTCCACGTTCAGGTGGCTATTTGAGAAGCCGAGAGTGAGAGAAATCGCCGACCTGGCCAACGCGGCCCTGGATAAACTGGAACGTGCGACAAAATCGCACTGGAGTGATGAAATCAAAGCAGAGTACAGGGAAATTTCGCGTCAAGGCGCCAGCCACAAGCGAGGACAACAGAACGAGCCAGCCCTGCCAGGTTCAACCGACGCTCAGTTCAGACTACTCGTTGAGAAGATGTTTGATGCCGACAAGGCAGCAAAACGTGCCAGGGAAGAGGCAGAGAAAACCTTCGATGAAGCGGAAAAGAAGTTAAACATCGGCCTGGCGCGAGAAGGATGCAAGAAAGCCATTCATTCCTGGGAATTGCACGAGAAGGCCATACGCAAGGCAGAATCTTTGGGGAATACACCGGGTATCGGATCGACGGTGGAATGACGAGTCCACTCTTAGGAAGCCCGACCACGGGTACCGAAGCAAGGACGAGGGCTTGACAGTGACAAATCCGCGCCGTAAAGTTCGGGCAGATACTGCGTTGCAGTATGGGCCATCCGTGACCGGAACCGGCCAGGGACGCGAGGCGGGAGCTCGATGAATTGCCCCGTCCACCCGCCCAGAGTGGTACAGGGCGCGTAAGACCTCCGAGAATTGCACTCACCTTGTAGAGGCCCGAGCGCGGCTGGCCGCTTAGGGGATGACTACGGTGACGGCCGCAGTCTGAACGGCAGACCGCGCAAGTAGCCGAAGAGGGTGCCGTGAAAAACCGCATCCAAATTGACAACGAGTCCTTGCAACAAGCGCTACTGCCATTCTTGAGCGGTTATGTAACCGTTGCGGAGAGAATTGACGCGGTGCAGGCCGTCTTGGAAAGCAAGGAAGGGAAATACTGGCGGGAGGAGTTCGGAAAGTGGACCATTCGCATGGTGCCTGTCGAAGCGCTGGTTCCCAAGGTGCATCAGGAATGGCGGCCACTAGTTCGCGAGGCCATTCTCTTTGTTGTGTCTCGCCTGTCGGCCGCTCGCTTGGCCCCCAAAATTGTGGAACAGATGGGGCTGCGATCGGATACTTCTTCGGAAGCGCGGCTCTTGAGGTTTATCGCGAGGGTTCCCGGGTTGCAGAAGATTGGCCAAGTGTTGGCGCGGAATCGCAACCTGGATCCTCGGCTGCGGCGCGCGCTGATTAAACTCGAGAACGGGATCTCCGATGTAAGCATCGATGAGATCAGAGCCATCATCAACAGGGAATTGCAATCGCAGATTGAAACCTATGCGATTAAGGTCGAACCGGCCATTCTGTCTGAGGCGAGCGTCAGCGCGGTTGTGGGATTCACCTGGCGAAATCCAGCTCGGCGGTGGCGCGAGCGCGGCGTCCTCAAGGTTCTGAAGCCACACATCGCGAGTTGCTACGCGGAGGACATGAAGATCATCGGCCAGCTCGCGCAGCACTTTGCACGCAAATATCGGGCAGCAGGCACGACCCTGAGTCGGCTGGCCGAGACACTCACGGAGATCCGTCTGCTGTTGCAGCGCGAAGTGGACTTTCCTCGCGAACAGGCGACGCTCGCAAATGCGCTGAACGAGTACCGTGCGCTGAGCGGAGTACGCGTACCGCGTTTGATCCCGCTACTTTCGACTTCAACGATTTCGGCGCTGACTTTCGAACGCGGTAAGAAAGTAACGGAAGTTCATGCGCTCCCAGTCAAGTTCCGGATGATTGTGGCCGAGAGGTTGGCAAAAGCCCTGCTCACGGTCCCGGCGTTGTCCCGGCAAAAAGATTCGATCTTCCACGCGGACCCACACGCCGGCAATCTCTTGTACGACAAGAGAAGCAACGACCTGGTGATCCTGGATTGGGCTTTAACAGAGCGCCTCAGTCGGGCGCAACGCAAGAACGTGGTCCTGCTGGTGCTCATGATGATCTTGCGTGACGGGAGCGGCATGGCCAAAGCGATCCGGGACTTGTGCCAGTTGCACGTCGATCAGGACCAGGCGCAAATCCGTACCATCCGCAAACACGTCGATTGCCTCCTGGATAAGCTTCCCCTGACGCATCTATCAGGGCCCATGGACGCCATGCGTTTGCTGGACAAAATTGCCATGGAGGGGATCCGCTTCCCGGCGGCGCTGCTGATGTTTCGCAAAGCCTCGTTTACACTGGAGGGAGTGGTCGAAGATATAGCGGGATCCGGAGTGCGCCTGGACACGCTGGCGACAGCCCACGCCTTAGCCAACTGGAAGGAGACCGTCGCCACCCTTTTCTGGCTGCTTTCGGCAAGGGACTGGGCAGCGCTCGATTGGAGCGCCCTGACTTTGACTTCCCGCATCTGTACACGTGCAATGCTCCGCCCATGGAACTGGATGCCGGGACTTTCCAGGAATGCCGGCGCCGCCTAGCGGTTAAATCGAAAGTCGAATGGCAGAGTTTCGGGTTTGCGCGAGAGGAAGAAGTCAGACTTCAACGCAGCGTGGTGAGAAGCGCTACAAAAGGGCATCGAGGACAGGCCAAGGTCATCGCGCGGGATGCTTGCGTTTCCGTGTGCGCGGAGCGTGCTTCTCAAGACGAGCCTGAAGATCTTCCACTCGCCGGCGAAGCGTTTCCACTTCACTGACATCTTGCCCGGGCACCGGCCAGGAATGTCCCGAGAGAAGATTGCGGACGAAATCCAGCGGACTCGCCACGGCATCTTTTGCGCTGGAGAGCCTCGTTTGCACGGTGTCCTGGGCTTTCTTGTACAGGTCGAGCGTGCTGTTCAGGTACCAAGTCAGAAAATCATGCGTCGCTTTGTCGGAAGCCCGGACGAGTTGTGTCAATAGCTGCAACGGAAGGGCGATTTCGCGTTCACGGGCGTTTTCCACAATGATTTGGGTGAAGATGAGGTGAGTGATGTCCTTACCTGAACGGCCGTCCACCACGCGAACGTTAGTTCCCTTGCGCACCATTTCCGCTATGTCCTCGAGCTTCACGTAGCGGCTAGCACCGGTATCGTACAGCCGGCGGTCGCTGTACTTGCGGACCAGAACCTCAGCTTTTTTCACAGCACCCTCCGGTTCAGTGGTTCGTTCGACGTTTGTTCCACGAAACAGCTTGACACGGTCGTGACCCGGACGTACAGTCGGGTTGGATACTGCAGTGCAGTATACCGAAACGTGAGAGGAGAATCAATCATGACGGCGAGAGAAAAGAAGGAAGCGCAAACGGCCTCGCCCGGTAGTTTACTGACGGGTTGGGCTCGTCAGGGCGTTCAGAGCTTTGTGGCTGCACAGAAAATTCTGATGGATCTGGCGGCGCAAGAGAACGCGTTGCTGATCGGCATGGTGCGAGAGCGGTTAAGCAAATCGGGCTTTCAACCGGGAATTTCCGTGGCCGGGTTGGCTGAGAAGGGCGTGGAGAACCTGGCCAGTGCCGGGAAAATCCTGCTGGATTTGGCTGCCGATGAGACGGCGCTGGCCGTCGATGGGCTGAAAGAAGGACTGCGCCTTCCCGCCGCGACTGGTGCAGTGGCCGAGGTGGTGCGCCACAGAGTGGACACTTTCATCGAGCTGCAAAAGAGCTTGTTAGATGCCACCGCTGAACAGGCGCACGTGGTCGCGGAATCCTATCGCGCAGGCGAAAAGATGATGGCTGCCGCAAATGTCGCAGAGCTCGCACGCCGCGGAATGGAAGGCTTTGTGGAGAGCGAAAAGAAGTTCTTGGATCTGGCCGCTCAGGAAGTCAGTGCCGCAGCGAAGGGTGACAAGCGCTCCACCAAGCCCCCGAAGGAACGGATGGAAGTATTGACAAAGGTGGCGCGCGAAGGCGCGGAGAAGTACATAGCGACGCAGAAAAAGCTCATGGATTTGGCAATCGAGCAGTTAGAAGAAGCAGCAAAACCTTCGCGGGAACACAAAGAAACGCCGAAGAAGGATGCTCCACCGTTGTGGGGAGAACTGACAGAAAAGAGCATGAAGAACTTCGTGACTGCCGAGAAGTCCTTGCTTGATCTGGCGATGAAACCAATCAAGGGGCCGGGGCATGAAGATGGCAAGAAGAGCGCGCGTCCACGGCACAAAACGCATCGTGGCGTCAAAAAGCAGACCGCAAGAGCGCGGGAAGGAGTAGGCAGCCTGGCCTGATCCAGGAGTGTCCTGCTCCAACAAGAAGCGGATGCAACCCGGCCGGATGCCGACCGGTCCTCGACGGCGGCCCATGACTTTGTAAACAATGGGTCCGGCGGGCATGTCTTGTGTCGCTGAAAACGTCGAGTAGACTGGTATGCGAATGAGAACTCGTCGCAGCCCTGGCCCAAAGGAAGTGGAGTCCGTCCAACTGCCGGTGTGGCAGGAATGGCTTGCAGGAGTGGAGCTAGCTTTTCTGCAAGTTTCACCTGTTTATTGGGGATTTGGGATTCCCCGCGGAGACGGATCGGCAGTGGTGTTGGTGCCCGGCTTCTTAGGGACTGATCTTTATCTGACCCAATTTGCGATTTGGCTGCGGCGTATTGGCTATAAGGCGTTTTATTCGGGCATCCGGTTGAACGCCGATTGTCCGAACCTGTTGATCCGCCGAAATCTGAACGACGCCATCGAGCAAGCCAACAAATCCACAAATGGAAAAATACATCTGATAGGCCACAGCCTTGGCGGCGCGCTGGCTCGCGCGGTCGCTACACAGATGCCCGAACGAGTGGCATCCGTGATTACCTTGGGTGCCCCTATTCGGGGAATAGGGGCACGGGCTTCGGTGATGAGCGCAGCGGACTTAGTCCGCAAGCAGATCTTAGAACGGCATGGGAAGAGTGTGCTGCCGAACTGCTATACGGCCAGATGCACCTGTGAGTTCTTCCAATCTCTGCGGGAAGAATTTCCCGACTCGGTTCGACAGACGGCAATCTATACGAAGATGGATGGCATCCTGGACTGGCGGGTGTGCAGAACGGGCGACCCTAAAGTTGATTTTGAAGTGTCCGCCACGCACATCGGAATGGTGTTCAGCCCGCTTGTCTACGGCATTGTAGCCCGGCGACTCGCCGGCGACTGCCCAGACTGAAAATGCTCTCTAGATCATTCCGAAAGGACATGCGCGTTCCCGTTCGGGCGCCTTACCGGTGACGCCCGAGTCGTTCGTGGCTGGAAACCCAGTCAGAGGAAGATATCGCCGCACCCAGGGAAATCTCTCCGGCCAGTGCGACGCTAGCAATAATTTCGGCCAAAGAGTTGACCTTACCATTGCCATAACAGCCTATAATTTCCAGGCACTCGCGTTGCGTTGCCAGCCCAGTCCCCCCACCGTGGGTGGCAACGATCAGTGAAGGAATCGTCAGCGACAGGTACAGATCTCCAACGGAGGTCAGCTCCGCATAGAGAATTCCGGCGGAGGACTCGGCGACATTTGCCACATCCTGTCCCGTGGCGATAAACATGGCGGTGATGGCGTTGGCTGATTGCAATGCATTGCTGGTCGATCCCGAAAGGAAAGCCCCTATATTGGCCACTCCATAATGGTGGGCTAGTTTTTCCGGGGTGACACGGAGGTGGCGCAAGAGAACATCTCGGGTGATGGTGGCCTCCGCAGTGACTCGTTTACCGCGCGTCCTCATGATGTTGATGCGCGAAGCCTTCTTGTCCGTGGCGAAGTTGGATTCTAGATAGGAGCTTTCAATTTCGCTATAGTGTTCAAGAATCCAGTTGTAGGCCGCGAGAGTGGCCCGCCCCACCATGTTCTGACCGGCAGCATCGCCGGTGGAAAAGTTAAACCGAAGGTAAGCAAAGTTGTTGGCTACGTAGGGATCGATGTCCTGCAGCTTGGCCACTTTAGAGGTTGCTTCGGCTGCGCTTCGGATGGGTGCCAGATTGGACTGAATCCAATTCACGAACTCGCGGCCAGCGCGCGCATTCCTAAACACGAATACTGGTGCGCGCTGCATGGCGTCGGCAACAACCGTGGCCTGCACACCACCGCACAAATTCAGCACCTTCATTCCGCGATTGTAGGAAGCCACCAAGGTTCCCTCCGAAGTCGCCAAAGGAATCAAGAACTCCCCGTCGGCATGTTCCCCGCGAACTCGAAGGGGCCCTGCGAAGCCTAGGGGGACCTGTGCCACCCCAACAAAATTTTCGCAGTTGCCTTTGGCAAGATGGGGATCGAAGGAGCAGCGCAAGATGTGGTTCAGCTTCACGCCGCTGGTTCGCTCAATCAGTGTTTGCCGTCGCATGATGGCTTCGGGATTGTAGTCATCGACTTCGTCGCGCGTGATGCGCACACTCTCCCTCGTTTGGTCTGCTATCGCATCCTCGACTTTCAAGTGCAGACTGCCGAAGGGTCGTGCTTCAAACAAAATTTCAATTTCGTGTCGGCCTTTCCGAAGTCCTGGCATGGTCGTATGAACTGTGACAATGGAACGAAGCGGAAAGGGAAGTGGGTGGGCAGCATCCACCTGGGATGGGGGTAGGGTCCGTTGGTCGGGCAGTGCGAGTCGAACTTGATCGAGGGCCACAGCCCCTCCGTCAATGGCAATACTGCGAAATGCAGTTACCTCAGCGTCGCTCAAGCGGTTCTTGAGGGCAAACTGGGCGCCCGTATCTGTGTTTCTGAGGCTGCCAATGGTGTACAGCCTTTGCAGCATCGGGGCTGGGATTTTCATAGGGCCCATTTCTGCCTGCGCACTTTTGCTTACGCGGCTTCTTTCGAGTGCTCCGCGCGAGGCGCCGGACAAGACGCCGTCGGTGTTCCCGACCTATCGGACGAAGAAGCGGTCGCCCGCGCAGGCTCGGCCAGTTCCGCCTCAGGTCCTTTTGCGACTCTCTTTGCTCCTTCCGCGCTGCGGGCCATTTTCGAGGCTACAGAACGGCGCAGCTCCTGAAAGGAGAGAACAAGAAAATCGCGCAAGTGGTCGACGTCTGGAGCCGCGTGAGTATCGGCAATTAGCCCAAAGAAGAGTTTGCCGTCGTAGCTATGCACAGCGCAACCAACCCCGAACTCATACCCCGTTGGCACTTGCGGATATGCCGACAGCATCCGTCTTCCAACGGCATAAAGCGGCGTGGGCGACCCGGTCACGTTGGTGCAAATCAAATTCAGAACGGGCACCGGCAAAATGACGTCCGGAATGTTTCGCCAGAAAAGCGCATGGAGAGGGGGCGGCGCAGCGGCGAACCATCTCGCGGCAAGGCCAACCAGACTGAGCGCGCCACAGCGCTTCAGCGCTTCGGTTCTTTTGACGACCGCCTGGAGCATCCGAATTGGGCCACGCGCGTCCATCGGGAGCGCCACCGGCAAAAATGAAATTTGGTTCCCCAAGCCGCCCTGCTGATCCGGCTGCCTGAGATTGACGGGGCATCCGTACCGGACATAGCGGTTAACCACGGATTGTCCATGCATCTTTACGTATCGCGCCAATGCGCGCGTCAGTACCGCGAGGATTACGTCGTTCACTGTGCCACCAACGGCTTCACGAACCGCCTTCACATCCCCCATGCTGAATTCGGTCCAGCAAAACCTACGGGAGCCAGTGCAAGGCTTGTTGAACGGAAGTCTCTCTACGGAGGCAGCATAGTCCGGCAACAATTTGACCAGCCCTTCGAGTGCATCCTGCTGCTTAGGTCTGACAAACGCTTGGACAAGATCCAGTAACCCCGACTCAAATGCGAGCAAGCTGCCGAGTGTACGGTTGACCGCGCTCGAGAGGTCGTTCGTTACGGATGCTTGTGCCTTGGTGGGGCGACGTGGCCGGTAGCGTCGTTGCAAGGCGCTAATCGGGATGTCAGGCGTCGGATCCAACATCAACTGCACCATCTCCGCACCCGACACTCCATCGGCGAGTGCGTGATGCACTCGCCAAATGATTGCTCCGCGTCCGTCTTTGAGGCCGTCGACGACGTACATATCCCACAGCGGTTTGTTGCGATCGAGTAGTTGACTGAGTATCCGGCTGGCCAATTCTCGTAACTCCGTTTCGCCACCCGGCGGGTCGAGAGTCAAAGAGAAAATGTGCCGGCGGATATCAAAGTGTGGATCATCTTGCCAGTTAGGGAATTCAAGACTCCACGCCGGGAAAACAGGAATTTGCAGGTACCGCGGGACTAGAGGCAGTTTGGCCTTTATGCTCGCAACAAATTCCTGAAACGGTATGGGACCGTCGAAGACGCACACGCTCGCTATATGTAGGGGAATTTCTTTACGTTCCAGGTAAAGAAAGGCAGCGTCGGCCGCAGAGAGTCCACAATTTGGGACCGACTTATTCATACCCGTGTCTCACAGAATTACTCGGACACCATCTTATGTACGCAAGGACCTGTGTTACGCCAGCGTGGCGACAAATGAATGTGATACGCATCACGCCTCCCGGTGATGCCCCATCCCTTTCACCGCGCCGACTGCCCGATCTACCTCACCCCAACCCATTTATCGTCCGGCCCATTGCCGCAAAGCCTTTTTCTTCTCCACAGTCGAACCTTCTGCTTCTGCGTACAGGTCACTAATGCGCTTGCGATACCGCTCCTCAATAATCCTGCGGCGAATTTTCATCGTTGGAGTGAGGGTACCGTCGTCCGCGGTGAATTCATCTGCGACCAATAGAATTTTTTTCAAAGTTTCGTAACGCGCCAGGCCTCGGTTGACTTCGCCAACGATGTCTTCATAGAGCGCTTTGACCTTATGGTGAGAAACCAGCTCTTCCCGAGTGGAAAACGTTATGTGGTTTGCATGCGCCCATTGCTCGAGGAGTGGAAAGTGAGGTGAAATAATCACGGAAGCGAACTTCCTTCGGTCCCCCAGGACCACGGAAGTTCCGATGAGAGTATTCAATTTTAGAGAATTCTCGATCGGTTGCGGTGCAATGAACTTTCCTCCCGAGGTCTTCAGCAGATCTTTCTTCCGATCCGTGACTGACAAAAACCCGTCCTCATCGATCTGGCCGATATCTCCGGTTTTGAACCAGCCGTTCTCAAAAGCGTTTTTGGTCTCCTCGGGCCGGTTCCAGTAGGCGCGGAAAACCGAGGGGCCGCGTACCAAAATTTCCGAGTCCTCTGCAATGCGCACTTCGACATTCGCCAGTAGACGGCCCACCGTCCCCATTTTGTGAGCGCATGGCGAGTTGAGCGAGATCACCGGGGAGGTTTCCGTCAATCCATAGCCTTCGTGGATTCGAATCCCGATGTTCGCGTACCACTCCGCCAGCTCCTTCCCTAAAGGTGCTCCCCCAGAGACAAATATCGCCGCCTTACCTCCCATTCGAGCATGCACCTTCGAAAACACCAGTTCATTCGCCAGCTTCCACCGGAACGAAGTTGGGATTTTGCCGGCCAAAATCTCAGGCCGATGTGCCTTGCCTACAGAAAGAGCCCAACGGTAGATAGCGCGCTTTGCAAATCCTTTGGTTTGCTGCTCTACCTGGGCGTAGATCTTCTCGTATACGCGTGGCACACCCACGAAAATGTCTGGACGAACCTCCAAAAGGACTTGAGGCAGCTGTTCGATGAACGGGCAATAAGCCAGAGTAATGCCGTGATAGAGAAGGGCGATATCCGCATGGCGCGCGGTCACATGCGACAGCGGCAGAAAAGAAATGCTGATCTGCCCCGGGTGAACTTGAAAGCCGTCAAGCGAATGTTGAATATTCGAGGCCAGGTTGCCGTGGGTCAACTGCACACCTTTGGAGTTACCTGTGGTTCCCGAGGTGTAAATGATGGAAGCCAAGTCGTCAGGCGAGATCCCGCGGGCGTAAGTGTCCAATTCCGGATCGCGTGCAGCGGGGCCATTCTGCATCAGCTGGCGCATGTGCGCGGCCTCCGCCGATTCCACTTGATCCATCACCACCACTGTTTCCACGGCGGTCTGATTCCGAATCGAGAGGACTTTGGCCAGTTGTTTTTCCGTCGAGACGGCGACGACCTTCGCCCCCGAATCACGCAAAATGTATGCCGTTTGTTGGGCTGTCAGCGTTGTGTAGATTGGGACGACTACCGCGCCCAACAGGAAAGAGGCGAAGTCTGCGACCGCCCATTCCGGCCGGTTCTCGCTCAGGATGGCCAGGCGATCCCCCTTACGCAAACCACTCTGGCGGAGCCACCGCGCGAGGCCACCCACATCCCGATAAAACTCCTGTGAGCCAATGGGCACCCACTGATTCTCCGCTCGAGTCAGCATCACTTGCGCGAGCCCATGCTCCACAATAGCGAAGAAAATGTCGTTAATGGTTCGAGGGTTCATGCCCGGGAAGGGTCTCTTGGCGCTAGGAGACCGAGTTTAATTGCTGCCCCTGGACGGCTTGTGAATCGGACTTACCTCTTGAATTCCTTACCCTGGATTACTACTACAAACTTCCCCAACGAAACGTGGGGCCAACCGTGAACCTGACGTAGTTTTGCCGGTCTGTCAGCAGACCGGAGAACAGGTGCGTATTGATCCAGTCGGCCGTAAACCGGAGTCCAACCCGTCGTGTCAAGTTGAGATCGAAGCCTCCGCCCAAGCCAACAAACCAAGTTGTGTCGGTTTGGTGCGAACTAGGGACGGGTATTCCTAACCCGGTGAAAAGTCCCCCCAACCCGGGCGGGAAGGTCAAGTTTGCCGACTCGTGAATTCCCCCCAGGCCCGGACGACCGAGAAAAGTGATCTTCGGCCACTTGCGCCAATAAAACTGAGGGCCCGCAGCAAACGTGTAACTGGTGGATTTGAACGGTACGTTCACCGCGCTGGGAGGTGGAACGCCTGGCACACCTTCGCCGATGGCTGCGAGCAGGATCGGTGCGTAGATCGTCTCGGTTCCGTTGATCGTTCCACCACCACTGATAATGCTGTCGCCGATGGCACTGAAGTCTCCGCCCAGGGCGAGCCACGGTTTCACGGTGACGCCGAAATCGGCGTCGAACCCCCGTTCCGTAAGGTTGCGCGCTGGGCTGATCATGTAATCGAAGCCGGTATAAAGTGTGTAACGGTTTATATAAGCATCCTGTGCTAACGCAGGCAGACAAACGAATATTGACAGGACACAAAACAACCCATATTTCATATAATCCCCACTTCTCAGAACGGAACGGGCTCGTCTCATAGGACGCCACGCGAGGTTCTTGACTCAGTCTCAACCGCTGGCCGCTTCCGCTGACGCGTTGGCACGCTTGCCCCGCGATGACAGGGAGGTAGGACTAGATTTCGCAACAAAAGCGGGAAGTTTACAGTGATGCCCGTCACTGTTGTGGCTCAGAACAGGAGTTCTGGGCTCGCAATCGTTGGCCAACTGATTCAGAGCAGGCAGGCTGCGGCAAGAGCCAACAGAGATTTTCTCTTACTTCCGGCGACCGGTCGCGGTGCTACACTGCCCGGGTTGACAGAGGTGTCGAAATGAAAGCTAGACCAGGCGCCGTCCTATTCGCGGTAACCTTCGGGTTGCTCTCGACCGCTACCCTCTCCGCTCAAGACCTGCAGAAAAACGTCGTCTACGTCTGCAACGGCGAGCGCCTGGTGATCGATAGCTGTAATATCCGCGATCTTTCCGACACTTCCACATGTATGGTGGGGCATCCCGATACCGTTCTACCCAATGGCCTCATGAAGTACACCTACGAAACACGCGGGGCACTGAAGAAACTTCTTCCCACCTGCAAGCAGCCCTCCGCGGAAGAAATTGCACACGCAAAAGCCTTCGAGAAAAAGCAGAACGACCTTTATGAGGCCAACGTAAAAAAAGCCAACGAGGCTAATCCCCAACCTACTGCCGGGAATCCACAACCAGCCGCCGCCAACGGTTCCCTGGTACGGCCGCCTAGAACGCCGGAGGAACGCGCTATGCGCCGCTGCGTCAGCTCGGGACGGCTGGTCGCCACCTGCACCGGCAACTCTCTGCTGGGTGCCTTCGGCCAGATGCTCTCCTCAGTTCTACCCAGCGCCAGCAAGGAACCAGCACCCGGCCCGGAGATGGCGGGAGTGTTCCAGGGTGCCGGCAACTGGCGCCTCGACTTCATTGACGGCGGCGTCCTGGTGAATTGCTCCACCCTCTCTCCCAACCAGGAGAGCTACACGCTTGAGTTCAAGAATGGCCGCACTGTCCTCACCATCGACACTACACCGAAGCCCCTCGTCCTCACCTTCAGGCCTGATGGAACCATCGTCGGCCCAGGTCCGGTCACTATCGACGGCGTCGTAGCCGCCGGCTATGTCAGCGGAGCCGCCGGGACGAACGCTCAATACAAAGACCAGTTCGGCAATCTGTACGATGCTGCTGGCAACCGCGTCCCGGGAAGTGACAACGCCGGGCACACCGTCTTCTCTCACAGAACAGCCACCTGTCCCGCGCTCAATCTCACCTCGAAGGGAGCCGGCACCGGCGTGCAGACCATGCAAACGGATCTCCTAAAATCCATGTTCAACGACGGCGACAAAGGTCCTCCCACGCCTCCCGGAATTCGAATGCGCGGCATCTTTGCGGCCTCAACCGGGTTCAGCGTCCAGTTTTTTCCTGAGTCCGCGATCCTCGGGTGCGGTCCTGATGCCGCACGCGCCTATCCCTATACCGTTGTCGCCGATAGCACCAGGGCGCACGTCAAAATCGACGCGCCGGATCACCCTCTCACTCTGGCTTTCGAGCCAGACGGCTCGCTCGATGCCGGCTCCGGTCCCTATCAGGTGCACGGCCGTATCGTCACCGGCCAAAATAACGACGGCGACTTCACCTTCGCTCCAATGGAGCTGACCTGCAACCTTGGCATTCTGACAGCCAGTAAACAAATTCCCGCTGTCGGTGGCAACCCGGTAACCATGGTTGCCTCCACGGGAGCTCCGGCGGCCGGGTCGGCCAATGGAGGTGGCACCCTTTCAACTCCGGCGGCCCCCCTCGGCAATGCCGCTTTGTCCATCGTCTCCGGATTTCCTGCGGCGCCGGGTACTCCGAACCCCCTCGCGGGTCGCCCCTACGTTCTGCTCCGCGACAGCTACGCAAACGCGCTCGCAAAAGGTGGCGTCTCGGTCCCCCCAGGAATGTCGCCGTATAAATATGCGGCTACCGCTTGTGCCAGCAGGACGCCCGACTGTCAAAGGATCACGGATGCCATCAAGGCCGACGCTGCCTCAGCCGTCAGGGCCGACGCCAATGGCAGCGCAACCTTCCCCGGCGTGCCCCCGGGAAGCTACTACTTGATGATCTCCACTCGCTACAACAACCAGCCGATCATTTGGGGTCAGGCCGTGCAACTCAAACCCGGCCAAAACTCGTTGACGCTCGATCAGACCAATGCAACCTTGTTAAATTGAAGGGCGGTTCCCGACGCGAAACAAAGACGGCTAGCCATGAGCCCTAGGGCAAGAACGAGTCGCCCAAGCCCCCGACAAAAGTGCAGGGGGAGACGCTTTTGTGGTCACAGCGACATCGGCTTCTGAATGACTAGCAATCCGGATATTACAGCAAAGCAGATATCATTTTTCCCCGCCATTGCGCCATTGCGTTGACTCCTGTTAAGAGGGGTCTTATACTCCGCGCCGCCTCTAATCCAAGGAAGATCTTTCTCACGGAGTGTCCCATGCACACTTTCCCATCCCCCAAGACAGGTGCAAAGGTTTTGGTTCTCTTCCTCATCGCATCGGCGATTCTGCTCACCGCTGGTGCTCTTGCGACACGCGCCCAGGACCTGCCAAGGTATCGAGTTGATCCGTTCTGGCCGAAGGACCTACCAAACAAGTGGATCATCGGGCAAGTCGGTGGCTTAGCTGTAGATCGGGAAGACCACGTCTGGGTTTTGCAACGACCGGCCTCGAACACGGTCGACGAGATTGGGGCCTCACTGACACCGCCACGGTCCCTGTGTTGCGTCCCCGCTCCTCCCGTCCTGGAGTTCGACAAGGAAGGACACTTGCTCCACTCCTGGGGCGGCCCTGGCGAAGGATTTGATTGGCCCAAGTCAGAACACGGAATCTATGTGGACAGGGATGAAAACGTTTGGATCGGTGGAAGCGGGCCGACCGACCGCCATGTGCTCAAATTCAAAAGCGATGGGCATTTTCTGATGCAGATCGGTCACCCTTCCTCCGATCCGCCCGACAGCTTGCGAACGGACATTTTGGGTCGTCCTGCGGGCATCGATGTGGATTCGGTAGCACACGAGGTGTACATCGCCGACGGTTACATGAATAAGAGAGTGATTGTTTTCGACTCTGACACAGGGGTATTCAAGAGGCTTTGGGGTGCGTATGGAAACTCTCCCAAAGATGCTGACGCCGGGGCGTACAGTCCCAGCGCACCACCAGACCCGCAGTTTCGCAATCCCGTACATTGCGTGCACATTTCGCAAGATGAGCTCGTATATGTCTGCGATCGCGTCAACGACCGGATACAGGTGTTCACCAAACAGGGGAAATTCGTTAAGGAGTTCACGCTGCGCCCAGAAACACTGGGGATCGGCTCGGCATGGCAGTTCGCGTTCTCGACCGACGAGCACCAAAAGTTTCTGCTGGTAGCCGACGGCGAAAACAACGTCATTTGGACCATCCGACGCGAGGACGGGGCTGTCTTGGGCGAGACAGGACACAACGGCCGCAATGCCGGGCAGTTTCACTGGATTCATCAGATCGTGTCTGATTCTGGCGGGGATCTCTATACCGGGGAAGTTGACACTGGCAAGAGGATCCAGAAATTCATTCTGGTGAACCGCGCGAAGCCTTAGAAATGCAATCTTTGCTCAATGACCAGGGAAGCTGGTCAGCCTGAGTTTTCGACCCAGCAGGGGATAGAGAATTCACATCCCGGCGGTAGGGAACAGGCGTGCCACTTTCAAAGCACCTTCACCGTTGTGGCCCCAGAACATGTCATTCTGGACAGCAAGACCCGAATAAATTGGACACCTAGAATCAACTACCCACGCTGGTCTGGCACACTGCACATTGAGGAATTCTCCGATCTGATCTTAGGAACTCGCGTCCACGGAGCGGGAATGTCCTGTTTTGCTATCCGTTGGGCAGTGGAAGCCCTCCTTGATCAGCATGGCGCGGAAGTCTTCTTCCCGGATAAGGCAGTTTGAACTGCATGAACTGTGAGAATGTACCTGAGTGCTGCGAGAATGTTGGGTTCAACCGACTCGTCTCAACTGGATGGGGTAGCTCTGATTGGACCACCACTGCGCAACGTATAGAGCTCCCGTGGAGTCTGCGTAAACATCATGGGGGTGATTGAACGTGTAGTTGAACACTTCGAGCGGTTGCAGTTTTCCCTCGACGTATCGGGGAGGTTCGCCGCCAACGACGGAGACCACGCGGTTGCTGGCGTCCAGGATCAGTATCATTCCGTTCAGGCTGGCGATGGCGATGTGATTTTTGAATCTAGCGTCGTTGGTTCCGTTGAAAGGGGCTACGTTGCTTGGCTGCGCGCCGGGGACAGGCACGACCTGCTGTAGTTCTCCCGAGGGAGAGAACCACTTCAGCATTTCATTCCCGCGGTCGCAAACCAATAGGGATGGCTTGCCCGCGCGCGTGTCAATCCAGACGGCGTGAGGGGTATTCAGGTTAGGGGGTGCGTCACCCGTACCACCGAAGCTGGAGATGTAGTGCCCTTCTGGGTCCATGTGGTGGACGAAACTCGAGCCGTAACCGTCGCTAATGAAGAAGTCTCCCTCGGGCATGACGGCCGAGTTGGTGGGGTGATATTTTTTCAGCTCGGGATACTTGGCAGCTAGGGCGTCGGGGCCTGTGCGGCGTAATTCTCTTCCATCGGGAGCGCAGACAGAAACGCACTGGACATCGTGATCCGTGATCCAGTAGCGGTCTTCGCCGTGAGAATCCTCGATGTCAAGACCGTGGGCGCCCGGGAAACGCTTCTCCCACGCCTGAATGAACTTTCCTGCTTTGTCGTAGGCGAGAAGATTATTGCGTATGTCGTTGGTGAGCAAGACGATCCGACCCGTTCGGTCTTCCGCGATGCCGTGGCAGTCTTTCACTGGATAATGGGAACGATCGAGTAAGCCCCAGAGGCGGTAGGCGCGATACCGGAAAGGCTCCTGACCGAGAATTTCGCCATCGCATGCTTCGTTTGGTTTCTGAGCGCTCGTTGAATCTAGCGTCGATTCACTGCCGTTCAGCTCGAACCCTCGCAAGGCAGCGGCCGCAACCGTGAAGGTTGTGCCACGAATGAGCGAACGACGAGAGACCAGCTGAGGATTAGGCATAGTTGAGAACCGTTCCTTTCCCGATCGATGGTAATTTTTGTTTTGAATCTCCGCCTGGTACATCAAAAAGTGATCTTGTTTTTCAACTGCTCGGGCATGGGTGCGTCAGGGGTAATCCTTGTTCCATGCACGTAAAGATGGTTGAGCTTGGGAAGTTGGCCGATTGCAATCAGGGCATCGGCTGTGACCGCTGTGTCAAAGAGATTTAAAGATTCCAATTGAGAGAGCGGGGTGAAAGCCTTCACGGAAGCATCCGTGATTTTTGTATTCATTAGACGGAGCGAACGCAGACGATTCATGGCGGCGATGATGCCGGAGGAGCGGTCGGTGATCGCAGTATTCGAAAAATCTGCGACAACAATTTGACTACTGATCGGAGCTAGTGCAGCGAGGTCCCCATCTCCAAAGCGGGAGCCGAGTAGCGAAGCATTGACGACCAGATTGGCTGAGCCACGCGTTTCGTAGGCTAAAGTGGAAGGGAACCGCTGTTGGAGTTGTGCTACGACTGGCGCGAGAGCGGCTCGCTGTTTGGCGACCGCTGCGGGATCAATTTCGGCAAAGGTTACCTCTGCGACCGGTATCGTTGCGGTTAGATCGTCAGGCGAATCTTTGATGGATTCTGCGAGCTGCGTGCCTGAGGCTCCACTGGAAATCCAACGTTCGATCCGTTTTGTCTCATTTGCTGAAAGAGGAGGCTTGTGTTCGGCAGGCATAAAATCATCGTCGGTGGGGGGCAAGTTGACGCGATGGAAAAGTTCGCTGCCCTGCGGATTGCCCAGCTTGATCACCGGGCCGTCTTTACCTCCACGCATGACTGCATCATAACTGTCGAGGCGCAGCTTCGCCTTATGCTTGGACTGGCCATGACAGCCGATGCAGTGTTGCGAGAATATTGGTTGAATACGGGCACCATAATATGTGGCGGGTCCGCCGTTGGCTGAGTTCGAGGAAATACTTGCAAAAGCATGAATACCCAGCAGTGAGCGCAGTTGCTGCGGCATATGTTCGGTGAGGTGATTTTCCCCTTGTGATAATTGCCCACCACGATAACCCGTGAACAGTACCAGTCCGACCGTTGCGCTCAGCGCAATTGCATACACAGGATTCAGGCGCGTCTCCTTGCTCCTCTCGCGCAAGAGCCAACAGACCCAGGCGGCGACAGCGACTGACACCCCGCCCCACATGTGTTGCGTAACTAATCGACCGGAGTAACTGCCGCTTCGAGCCAGGCACCATCCGAGTCCAACTGCCGCAATCGCGCCCCATGTCGCGACTCCCAAGAGAAAGTCGACCGAGGGGAGCAGATGTGGAAAAGAGCGACTACGCCCGGCCAACTCGAACAGTGGCACCAGGATGAGGATTGCAATTGGAAGGTGCACGGCGATGGGGTGAAAATGACCGAGGAACTGCAGCCATTGCGAGCGTTCGTTGCCGTCCGGAGGGGCAAACATCACGAGGATGAGGAGAATTGAAATGGGGACAAGCGTAAACAGTCCAAAGTAAACGCGTGAAGAGAGACGTTGAGCCTCAAAGGTCATGGACGCGTGAAACTCCCATGGCCGGGCGATCCCAGGACCGGCCTAATCATGTGAGAACCTGTGCCACAACCCTCGCCGGCTTTACCCCGGTCACTTTTTGATCAAGCCCCTGGTAGGAATAATTGAGTTTGCGATGGTCGAAGCCGAGTAAATAAAGGATGGTGGCGTGGAGGTCGCGAATCTCAACGGGATCTTTGACAATCTCATAGCCCATTTCGTCGGTCTGACCGTGGGTAAGGCCAGGTTTGATGCCGCCTCCAGCCATCCAAATGGTGAAAGCACCGGGATTGTGGTCTCGTCCGATAAGAGTCATAGCCTGCCCTCCGCGATTTTCTCTCATGGAGGTGCGGCCAAATTCGCCGCCCCAGACCACGAGCGTGTCCTCCAACATGCCGCGAGCTTTCAGATCGGATAACAAAGCACCGATAGGCTGATCCACTTCGCGGCACCGTTCTGCGAATCCGATATTCAGGGCCTCATTTGCGCTTGAACCGTGGCTATCCCAGCCCCAATGATAAAGCTGGATGAAGCGGACACCGCGTTCGGCCAGGCGCCGGGCCACAAGGCAATTGTTCGCGAAACTGGATTCTCCCGGTTTTGATCCGTAGCTTGTCCGAACTGCGTCTGGTTCCTTGCGGATGTCCATCGCGTCGGTAGCGTCCATTTGCATGCGGAAACACATTTCGTACTGCGCAATGCGCGTGACCGTTTCCGGATTTCCAAACTCAGCGTAGGTCTGGTGATTGATCTCGTCGATGGCATCGAGCATGTTGCGGCGCAAAGAGCGGCTGATGGTTAGCGGATTGTCGAGATAGAGGACAGGTTCGCCGTGAGAGCGGCATTGCACTCCTTGATAGACGCTCGGTAGGAAGCCGGATCCCCAAAGCTGCTTTCCGCCGTCGGGAGAATTGCCGCCCGAAAGAAGGACGACGAAGCCGGGAAGATTCTGATTTTCAGTGCCTAGTCCGTAAAGCACCCACGAGCCGAGCGACGGATGGCCCAGGCGCGCATCACCTGTCTGCACCAGCAACTGGGCGGGAGCATGATTGAACTGGTCGGTACGCATCGATTTGATGAAACATAAATCGTCAACGTGTTTTTCGAGGTGGGGCAAGCGGTCGGAGATCCATTGGCCATTTTGGCCGGTCTGGTGAAAAGGATACTGCGACCCGAGCAACTTGGGCACGCCGTTGATGAAGGCGAAGCGCTTTCCGACCAAGAAAGAGGCAGGGCAGTCCTGGCCGTCCAGCCTCGCGAGCTCGGGTTTATGTTCGAAGAGTTCCAATTGGCTTGGTGCTCCCGCCATGTGGAGATAAATGACGCGCTTTGCGCGGGGAGCAAACTGCGGAGGTAAAACGGTTAGCGGGGTCTTGGGATCGCGGCTGAAATCGAGGCGCGGCGTTCCGTCGGTGTCAAATTCTTTGGTTTGCGAACAGCCGAGGAAGGGCGAAGCTAGCGTGCCCAGGAACATGGTACCCACGCCCGCGGAAAACGAACGAAGGAAATGACGGCGGGTTTGCGCTTGCAATTGCGCGAAAAGTTCTTCGCGATGCATTTGCGCGGCGAGTTCTGTCGGGCTCCGGCGTTTCGCGTTTTGACTTTTCATAGGAGTCACCGGGTAAGAGCAGAGTCAAGATTGAACAAGACGCTGCCCACAGCTGTCAGTGCAGCTAGTTCTTTTGCGGGATCATATTCGCCACGCATTGCGACGTTATGCAACATCGCCTTTGTTCCGTCGGTCGATGGCTGATCCGACAAGGCCAGAGTCTTCTCAAAGAATGCACGTAGAACCGCAAGTTCCCGTGGCGTGGGATCGCGGGACAATACCAATCTCGTTTCATACGAAAGCCGGGCATCGAGCAGATCCGCCTCGCCCGCGTCACCTTGGATACGGGTCATCGGCTCTTTCATCACGCGTTTCGCCAGCGACTCCGCCGCTTCCTGATATACCGGATCGTTTAGCGTCACTAGCGCCTGCAAAGGAGTATTGGTGGGTATTCGTCGGGGAAGGCTCGTATCCCGGTCCGAAGCATCGAACGTGAGGAAACTCGGGTATCCACTTGTACGTTTTACGAAGGTATAGATCGCGCGACGATAGCGGTCGGGACCCGTAGCGTCCTTCCAGTTGTCGTCGTTGTAGACGCTTTTCCAAACACCGGAAGGTTGTGGCGGCATAACCGGCGGTCCGCCCATGGTTCGGTTCAACAGGCCACTGGCCACGAGCGCCTGATCACGCACCATTTCTGCGGTAAGCCGCTGCTGCGGGCCCCGTGCCAGTAACCGGTTACCAGGATCGTTTGCCGTAAGAACCGGTGTGGACTTGGCGCTCTGGCGGTAAGTGGCGCTGGTGACAAGTTCGCGCAAAAGCGCCTTCATGTCCCAATGCAGATCCTTCTCGAAATGCAGAGCTAGCCAATCCAGCAGTTCGGGATTGCTCGGCTCTTCACCTACACTTCCGAAATTTTCCAAAGTCTCCACGATTCCGGTGCCGAACAGTTCTTCCCAATAGCGGTTGACGGCCACGCGCGAGGTGAGGGGCTGTCCAGGAGCGAAGAACCATTGAGCGAGAGTGAGACGATCGCGGGCCGCGCCGTCGGGAAGTCTGGGGAAAATCCCTGGTACACCGGGAGCAAGGTCCGGTCCGGTTTTGGTAAGGAAATTTCCACGTTCGAATTCCAGAGTTGCCCGCTTTTCGTAAGGTTGCTCTTCGGACATCACGGGAAGACTGACGGTCGGGATCTTTTCGAGCGCCCGCTCCAGATCCTTGAGGTGCGCAATGTTGCCGGCTCGTGAGGGATCATGGCAGAGAGACGCCCACGAATCATCACCGCTGACCGACAGCCGCACGTGCTGAACCAGTGCAGGCTTCGAGTCGATACTGTCTGTCTGTTTGAGGTCTACCTCGAGCCGAGACGTGGGATCTACTCGCAGGGGCATTGTGGGTACACCCACGATCCAACGCGTCTGGAAAAGTTTAGAGTGCGTTGCGAATCCGTCGCCTGCTTCCTTCTTCTCGAACAAGTTTTTTGGATCAACAGATTCCAACAAGGACGCTTCCAAATTTGTTTCGGAATCCTGAAGAAAACAACGAAAAGGGACTCTTGCTTTACGCCCATCGGCTTGAACGATCCAGGCTCGCACTTCATCGACTATGAAGCCATTCTCTGGGGTATGGCGGGCCTTTTCCGCATCAAAGGGGGGCACCTCGACTCGAATCGCTGTTATCACCCGAATTGTTGGCGCTGCGGTGAGTTCGTAGAACGATTCGGGAGGACTCGTTATATCGGCGAATGCTTCGCCGTCGTGAATGTGAAACGTTTTTGCACCTACGCCGACGGTCTTGGCGCGAGCGAGCCTCTTTTTCGCCACAGCGAGCTTGTCACTGAGGTCCTTCGTTTCATCAGCTTTTTTCGCGGCTGACTTTTTCTCTAACTTTAACTTTGATAGCTGTTTCTCCAGATCTGCGATTTTCGGCTCTAAGACCTCTATCTCATCTGCGCTGGCCTTCAGAATCGGTACGGGCTGCCAGTTGGATTTCGCCACAAGCGCGCGATCGGAGTCCTCTTGCGAGTGAATCCTGCTGGCAATTTCGTATTGTAAGTCAGCGGCCTCTCGGTAACGGACTTTATCTTTCGGAACGCGAAGAGTGGGAAAGTCGTCGTCCAGGTCTGCATCCTCCGACGTATTGAAAAACGCCAAGGATTTGTAATACTCCACGTGCCGGATGGGATCGTAAGGGTGTGAGTGACACTGCACGCAGTTCATGGTGATGCCGTTGAGCACAGCCCAAGTCGTGGCAACGCGGTCCATCGCCGCGATAGTGCGGAATTCTTCGTCGTCTGTTCCACCTTCCTGGTTGTTGGGAGTTTGCCGGTGGAAGGAAGTTGCGATGCGGTCTTCGAAGGTCGCGTGAGGGAACAGGTCGCCCGCCAATTGCGTCATAACAAACTGATCATAGGGAAGGTTCCGGTTGAAAGCCTCGATGACCCAGTCACGATAGGGCCACACTCCGGGGCGACGGCGATCCGCCTCGTATCCCATGGTGTCCGCATAGCGCGCCAAGTCCAGCCACATTGCCGCCCATCGCTCGCCATAGCCCGGCGAGGCCAACAACCGGTCCACCTGTCTCTCGTAGGCGTTCGCAGAGATATCGGCCATATACGCCGCTTGTTCCTCGACTGTCGGCGGAAGTCCGGTAAGATCCAGCGACAGGCGACGAAGAAGCTCCGGCTTACTGGCTTCGGGCGATGGTTGAAGTGACTCTCGTTCCAGGCGTGCAAGGATGAAACGGTCCAGCGGTTGGCGAACCCAATCCCCACGCTTTACGGCCGGCAATGGCGGTTGTTTTGGAGCGACGAATGCCCAATGATCTGCCCACTTCGCACCTTCTTTGATCCACCGCCGAAGAAGCGCGACCTGCTCTGGCGAAAGCGGGGGCGCGTGGTACGGCATGCGCACGTCTGGATCTTTGGACGTGACTCGAGCAATCAGTTCTGAAGCGTCGGGGTCGCCGGGAACAATTGTGCGCCGGCCAGACTTACCGATTCCCAGCGCTTCCTCGCGAAAGATAAACGACACGCCATTTTTCTGACGAACCCCGCCGTGGCAGGAAGTGCAGTTCTGATTGAAGATCGGCCGGATGTCGCGACTGAAATCAACTGGCTTTCGAAATAAACTGGAGAGTAAAGGAGCTGCATGAGGCCAGCTCACCAAACCTATCCCTGCTGCCGCAAGCGAAAAGGCTATAAGTCCGAGGTGACCCCGACGAATTGCGGGTAGGTTGAGCATCGGCAGTTCTCTCGACAATACAATTGAAACCAGCCAGTCGAAATTAGCCGCTCCCGTGGGCAGAGTCAAGGTTCGTCATATTACGCTTTGCTATCGGACCCGAAACTGTGTGCTTCGACGGATGCATGTCGGGAAGTCTGTTTCAGCGGAGCTATTCAAGAGACGTATTGGAATTAGAGAAGTTGCGTCGAAAGAAATGAGCACTCATAAGGAATACGAAACTGTCCCCTCGAAGGAGCCCGCGTGACGCGCAAGGCTGCGCTGACACGTTCACCCAATTAGGTTAACAAGTGTGTCCTATGCGGACCGTGCAGAAGCGGAAGATAAAGGACAGGATGCTTGACTTCCCAACTGCCCGAAATGTGCGCTTCAGTGTGGTCGCAGAGTGAATTCTCCTCAGCCTAGCGAAGGATCGCCGATGTTCGCGCGTTTTATCTTCGAGCTCATAGAACCGGGTTACACAAGCGCAGGAAGCACACTGAGTTGCGGGCACTTAGCACTCTTGGAGCATGAGTCTGATTCTGTACTTACGACCAGTAGGCAGTCGAAATCGGGAGTCATTAGACTGGTATGGCAGCGGCCAACGGAGGGATCACGCGTGGACTCCCCTAACTCGGTTTCCAATAATTACCTCAGCTCCCGGGAAGGCACTTCCGCAGGGCTCGATCCTTACACGCTTATCCTTGCTCTATTCGCCTGTATCGGCCTGGCAGGCTGCGCCTCGGTATCTTCGTCGAGTGCGACCTCAGGAAAAGGCTCTGTGCCCACAATTTCAAACTTTGTGGCGGATCCAACAAGCATAAGCCCCGGTACAAGCATCACACTGCATTGGGCGGCAGCAGGAGCGACGAGTATTGCCATTACGCCGGGAACATTCACCTCGACAAGTGCGAATGGTTCAACGAGCGTGAGCCCGACGGCAACGACGACTTACACGCTGACCGCCACGAATGCCGCTGGCTCGACTACCTCCACGGTAACAGTCACCGTAAACACACCGACCAAGCCAACCATTAACTCCTTCATGGCCAGTCCCACAAGCATCGCTTCGGGTTCCAGCAGCACGCTCGGTTGGGCCACAACCGGAGCGACGAGTATAGCCATTACCCCGGGAACATTCACGTCGACAACTGCGAATGGTTCGACGAGCGTGAGCCCAACGGCAACGACGACTTACACGCTGACTGCCACCAACGCCTCAGGATCGACAACAGCGACGGAAAAAGTTACTGTGGCAGCGTCTGGCGGTCCTTTGGCGATTACAACCACTTCCTGCCCAGGCGGAACACAAGGCGCGGGGTATCCGGGCTGCACCATCATCGCGAGCGGTGGCTCTCCGCCTTACACCTTTTCCGTAAGTACAAGTTCCAGCTTTCCACCATTACCTGAGGGGATGTCTCTCAATGCAACTACGGGGAACATCAGCAGCTCGCGGATTGGCGGTCAAGGCGCCTACACTCCCGAATTTGTAGTTACAGACTCCAGCAATACTCAGGCAATGCAGGACATAAGCATCGCCATCAGCGGCAACAATGCGTTTCTCGCAAACATTTTCCCAACAACTTCTATTTTTCACCATCGGGTGGACGCAGCCACGACCAACTTGCCCGTAGACATTTCCCCTGCCGCGCCTATGTATAGCGGTTATTTGTCAGAGACGGTCAAGCCATTCTTCGGAAACAATTCGAATGCTCCCTTTCCGAATGGAATCCCGGCCATTGAAGTTCCTTACAACCAGTCAGACGTATCGGTCACAACCACCCTCTATCAGTCCTACTTCACTTCCGGTCCAATTCCGGCGAACGCTCCGGTAGAGGGCACCAGCAACTCGACAGGAGATAGACATGTTCTGGTCTACCTGGAGGCGGGTGGCGGAAATAACCCGGCCCTTTACGAAATGTGGCAAGGAATATACGCAGGCGGTCCCTGGACTGATTCTTCAAACGCGTTTTGGCCCAATGTTAGTTCGAATGCCCTGACACCACAGGGCCAAGGAACGTCCGATGCAGCTGGACTTCCCGTAGCGCCGCTGCTCGCCAATGCCGACGAGGTTGTTGGCACCGGCACACCCAGTTCACCGAACGGTGTGATTCGGCATCCCATCCGATTCACACTCAACCATATGTTGAATTACTGGGTCTGGCCTGCTACGGAAACAGCGGGCGTAGGGAGCTGCACGGTCACGGGAGGGGGTTCCATTCCTGTGGAATCGCTCATTTCGCAATCTACTCCTCCGGCAAGCTGCACCATGTCAGGACCCGCAGGCGAGATCTATCGACTGAAGGCTTCGGTCGCGACCCCCTCTTGTGCCGTTACAAGTCCGCAGGCGGCCATCATCATCACCGCATTCCGAAACTATGGAATCATCCTGGCGGACAACGGAGAAAGCGGGGGGCTGATCGGCACGCCCGATGCTCGCTGGAACGATAACGATCTGGCGTGCCTTACGAGTCTCACCTTGTCGGATTTCGAACCTGTGAATGTCTCGAGCCTCATGGTGAGTAATGACAGCGGGGTCACCAGCCATTAGCCGAGCTGTTCGAATAGGATTTCAATCATTGCACCAATCGTGACCGACGATAGGTCCCCTATTGGGAGCGCTTGATGAGGAAGAATCCGGTCTCCAAAGACTGAGAGTGCTGTGCGGACTTTCGCTCTCGGCAGTATGCTCGGGGATAACGAAAAGTATGTCGCTCTGAACGCATGGGTTTTGGCTATAACAACCTTGATTCAGACGACACTTCAATAGCGACGAAGGCACTGGAGACGGAGGGAGCACGTTAACTTGCACATGGCCAGTTAATTCCGCGCGATTTAGCCGCGATTTCGCCAACCCTACTTCTTTCCCAAAACTTTCCCGCGCACTTTTCCCGCAAGCGCGTTTACCGGGACCCATTCCGATTTTGACCGCCTAGAAACGCGGCAATACACGTCAATTCGTGTCAATTCGTCTAAGACCCCGAGTTGACTTGGCTGCACCGCGCAGCTAGCTCTGTATGAAGAGTGTGTCTCAATTCCTTATTGTCAAGACGGGGCAGCGTGCACCGCACACCACTTTGTAAGCAGCGGCCCACGGCATATGGGACTCCGTCTCGATATACGCATGGTGCTTCAAACCGAAAATGATGAGATCGGTTTTGAGATCGTGGGAGACCTGCAAGATTTGTTCACTAGCTATCCCGAACTTGACCATAAATTCAGGCTTGATTCCCATTGTGGGATTTTGCAAAGTCAGTTCCTCAAACCGTCTTTGACTAGCCATTCGGGCTTTGTCTCGCATTTGCATGAGGTCGCCTGTGCGTGACCAATGAAAACCCTCCGGTATGGGGGCCGCAGGCAGAACGTGGAGCACAACGAGTCTTGCTCCGAAATGATTGGCGAATGAGATGGCGTGGGGCAAAGCATGCAAGGAAGCCGCTCCAAAATCCGTAGCAAACAAAAAGGGACGAACTGCCTGAGTTTTCTCAACTAGGGAATCCTGATAAGAACCGGGACCTACGGTCACGACAAAACAATCTGCATGACGAAAGATTTGTTCCGCTACCGACCCGAGCAGTAGCTTCCCCAGACCTCCTCGACCGTGTGTACCTATGACCACCAGGTCCACTTGTTTTTGCCTTATGACAAGTTCCAACTGTTCCCAGACATTGCCTTCGCGGACGATAAACTCATGGTGCAGACCTGCCAGCGCCCCACTTTCGAGAAGTTCCTGTTCCAGTTGTCGCGCATCCCTCCGGGTTTTTTCAATTGCTAAATTCAAAGCTTCCGGCCCCGCGATGGTATATCCAATGTGGGAGACCACGTGCGCCAAATAGAACTTCGCTCCGTAGTGACGGGCAACAGCGAGTGCATGATGGAGGGGCTTGTGAGAAGCTTCTGAGAAATCATGCGCAATCAGAACCGACTTCATTGCAACGTCTGCAGCTGCTCCGATGGGGGACATACACACTCCTTCCCAGCCTCGAAGTGTAGCAAACAGTGGTTTACTCCTGATCATGAGTCACATTGACCCGAACAGAGCACTGTGAACGCAGCCATTGAGTCGATTCACAGACAGGACCACTGCCCGCCGGTGATCGCACTCTATGATTCTGCTGAAGGCTCCGCAATAGCTGTTGCGCCACCTCCTGGTAAACGCGGTTACCGGAAGAGCCGGGTACTATGAGCCGATTTCCCGACGAAACTTCCCACAACACTAGGACTTCGCGGGAGTCTGCGAGATTTGTTTTGCACGCTAAGGCGAAGGATGCGTCACCCAGAATTTCTCTCTTATTTAGTTTGAGGGCTATCTGTGGGGCTGGAGAGACGAACTAGAAGAAAACCGGAGGAAGAACCAATCCTTTACAGAACCCTCAAAGGCCACTCGAGAGTCTCTCGTACCGAGGGGCGTGCCCACGCGGGACGAGACAAATTGGGATGACTGTTCATCTGGCTCATTGGAAGCTGGAAGTTCACTGCAACCGCCAACTCCTGAGGGCTGAGTTCTGGTGCTGCTGCCGGAAGGTTACTTGGCTGGCTGGGGGGAGTAGGGCGGGTCGGCGATGATGCGCAAGTAGGCGATCACGGCCTTGATCTCCGTCGGCGTCAGGGTATTCCGATAGGCAGGGGTCTGGGGGGATTTTCCCAGGGCGGGGCCGCCGTCGGCGATTATCTTATAAAGGTCGGCATCGGACATGGCGTTGAGCACGGTGCCATCGGAAAGAGTATGAGGGGCAGGAGGCGCAAGGTTTTCAAAGTTGGAAACGCGCTCGGTGGTGGATTCTGGATCGTGGCATATGATGCAGTATCTCTCACTCACCTGTTTACCGACTTTTTCCTGATAGCCCAGGGCAATTCCACGCAAGGCCAGATTGGCTAGGCCTCCGCCCTGCTTAGGAGTCTGCGCCTGTACAAGATAGGGACCGGGGACGCTTCCGAGCTGAACGATGGCGCTGACCTGGCCGTTTTCATCGGTGAGTGCCTGGGCGGGGGTAAATGTAGCTCCATCTCCTTGAAACAGGACGAGTGCGCCGACCACAGCGTTGCCGTCGGACCCATTCACTTGCACGACGACAGGATCAGGCAGACGCGCGCCAACGCCGGTGGTCTGCTTGCCACCACTTTGCTCGACGATCTGTGTGCCGAAGGCCTTCGGGCTTAACGAGACGGCCACTGATACGCGCTTAGCGCAGCCAGAGAGTAGAAACGCAAGGAACAGAGAAAGGATCGAGAGGCGTTTCACTTTGCGCCACCCTTCTTCCTGGCCTTAAGAGTAACCAGGAACGCCGTGAGGTTCTTGGCTTCATTGTCATTAAGCCGCGGATTCGGCATGGCGGTGCCGGGCACCAGAGCGTTGGGATCCTTCAGCCATTTGTACAACCACACCGGCGTCAACCTGTCTCCTACATCCGCGAGCGCGGGTCCCACATAACCTTTGTCCTTTTTGTAGTCGGCAATATGGCAGGACTGGCAGGCGTACTTGACGTAGAAGAGTTCCTTGCCCCGAGCGGCCGCTTCTGCATTGAGTGAATGAGCATCCAGCGCTTCGGAATCGAAGCCGGGTGCCTGATAGGCAGTGAGCATGTAGTCCGAGAGTTTGTGAGTCTCGTCGTCCGTAAGATTGAACTTGGGCATGCGGCGAATCAGGGCCGGGCGGAGGGTGTCGGGATTCTTCATGAACTCCAACAACCACGCGCGCTGGACGGCGCTGCCCTCGTTGGTGAGATCCGGCGCCATGTCGCCACCATTGCCGTTGATGGTGTGGCAACTCTGGCAGCGCAAATCTTCCATGAGGCGACCGGTATCGCCACCGGGATGATATTTCGCGTGCGGTGAGGAGCGGACCAGCTCTGGCGGCATGGTGACGGCGCGATCGGTCTGCGCGAGCAAGGCGGTGGTCAGAGCTTCCACCTGGCCGTCGGCGAGGGTGAAACTGGGCATTTTCAAAGCCGGGCCGAAGGCGCGCGGATCGCG